>ENA-UOJR01000578-UOJR01000578.1-human-gut-metagenome-genome-assembly--contig:-C115P-NODE-578-length-45525-cov-41.118232_pt1 | contig 45525 bp, 37 predicted proteins | sample MGYA00242354_ERZ723901 | MGnify/ENA metagenome assembly ERZ723901
CGTACAAAGAAATCGGGCAGCAAAAAAGCGCCGTCAAAGCAGACCGAACCCATTTACTGGTTCAGTCTGACTTTGTACGGCGCTTGGCAGTCTCCTCAGAATGAATCTGATTCTCTCCGCTTGCTCGATTAAAAGTCGGTTTGTATATTTAGTTGGTCTTTTTCATCGCAATTCTTTGGGTCGGCGGTGAGCAGATACAGAGCTGAAAGCAATGCGTAATTCTCTCGGTGTACATTCTTTGCGGCAAGTGTAAATCTTGTCCGGTGCTTTTCATTTATATATGTCATGGGGTTTTCCTCGCTTTCTATATATTCGTTGAATCTCTTGCGGAAGGGCGGACAGCGTATCTGTTGCATGGTGGCCGTCAGTATCTCCGTGGGTGTGGCGGCGGTTGCCGTGATGAATATTTGTGCTTCGGCAAAACGGAAGCCCACACCTCTCGGTGCAAAATTCGGAACGGTCATCATCAGCCGTTCCATGCGTCTGTCATATGTGTTATCTGAAAATATGGTCATTTATGTTCTCCTTGTGAAATAGAAAAAGCCCTCCGGTTTTTGTGTAACCGAAGGGCGATTGATCGTATTACATATTCTGTTGCGGTGCTGATTCCTGTTCAAAGGTCGGTGGCTCGATTTCGAGGGGCGGATATCCGTCCGTGAGTTTTTCTTGGAGCTTATCCAGCTGCCGTTCCTGCCCGTAGGTCAGCGTTTCGCAGTTGGCCTTGGCAAAGTCCACACAGCGGCAGAGGTTTGCGGTTTCCTGTTCGGAGAACAGTCGGCTTTCGGGGATCAGTCCTGAGCGCACGGCGAAGGATTCCTTGACATATTCATAGTTCGGAGAATAATCTCCCCAGAACACCGAGTCGCCGTCTGCATTCTGTTTCCATGTGCAGAACATAAAGCCGTTCTTTTCGCTGTAGGTCACCGCCAATACGGTATCTCCGAAGGAGGCAAGCTGTCTGTAATCGGAGACATCGGCAGCTTTCATCTGCGGTGCGTGTTCGTAGAGTCCGACATATTCCCGCACCGTAGAGATCTCATCCTGAATATCTGCAATTTTACTGCGGTATTCATCGGATAGGTTTTGGTCGGCGTTGCTTAGAAATTGACCATTGTACTTTATCCGGCAGAGGGGAATGCCGTCCGAGGACACCTCCAGCCATCCGTTGCCGTCCATTTTGGTATCGTACCGAGCCTTGAGCCGTTTGGCTAATTCTTTCTGTAGCATATCTGTCTTCTCCTTTATGAAGGTAATAAAAAAAGGCAGATAGATTTTTGATTTCTATCTGCCTGTGTATCTGATATTTACTTTTCGGGTGTTCAAGTCTATCCACAAAGGGAAAACAGCGATTTTACATCTGTGTTTTGGCACAGAGAAAAATCGCCGTTTAGGTAGCAAAAAAGCCCGATATATTCGGGCTTTTCGCAGGAGACATCTTTTTTGTCTCCACATTATGGTCCGAGTGTTGAGATTCGAACTCAAGGCCTCTTGAACCCCATTCAAGCGCGATACCAAACTTCGCCACACCCGGATAGCTGGCTGAATCACTCACGTCAGCTTGATTAATATACCACATTCATCCGGGGATTGCAAGCATTTTTTTGAAATTTTTTGGATTTTTTCTGACGGGGCTTCAATACCCGTACCGCTTGCGCCCCACCACCAGGAAAATCGCCGTGGTGATCACGGCCATGACCTCCGCCGCCACGATGGAAAGCCAGATGCCGTCCAGCTTCCACAGAAGCGGGAAGGTCAGCACCGCTCCCACCTGGAACACCAGCGTCCGCAGAAAGGCGATGATGGCGGAGGTCAGCCCGTCGTTCAGGGCCGTGAAGAAGGACGAGCCATAGATGGCGAAGCCCGAGAACAGGAACGAGAAGGAGAAGATGCCGAAGGCGTGGGACGTCATCTCGAACAGGCCCGGGTCATAGCCCACATAGAGCCGGGACAGGGGAGCGGCCAGCACCTGGCCCGCCGCGAACATACACGCGGCGCACACGGCCAGCAGGCCCAGGCTGCGCCGCAGCAGGCCCCGCAGCTCCCGGCGGTTCTCTGCCCCCAGGTGATAGGACTCAATGGGGGCCACGCCCACGGAATAGCCCACGAAAATGGCCTGGAACACCATGCTCACATGCATCAGCACGCCGTAGGCAGAGACACCGTCCTCTCCGGCGTACTTCATCAGCTGGACGTTATACAGCATGCTCACCAGGGACATGGACACGTTGCTCATAAACTCCGAGGAGCCGTTGGAGCAGGTTTTTCCCAGGGCCCGCAGATCCAGGCGACACTTTCCCAGCCACAGGAGACTGCTGTTGGGGCGGGCGAAGTAGACCAGCGGCACCACGCCGCCAATGCACTGGCTGATGGCCGTGGCCGCCGCCGCACCGGCCGCGCCCCAGGAGAACACCCCCACAAACAGGGCGTCCAGCACCATGTTGGCAACCCCCGCCGCCACAGTGACAGACAGGCCCAGCCGGGGCTTTTCCGCCGTGGCAAACAGGCACTGGAACTCATATTGCAGCACATAGAAGGGCAGGGCGATGAGGTTGATACGGCCATAGATCAGGGCCTGCTCCAGCAGCTCCCCCTCGGCTCCCATCAGCACCGCCGCCGGGCGCAGGATCAGAAAGCCCAGGGCCGCCAGCACCACGCCGCAGGCCGCCGAGGCGTACACGATCAGGGAAAAGATGTTGTTGGCCCGCTGGCGGTCCCCCTGGCCCATGGTCTTGGCGATCAGGGCGCCGCCGCCGGTGCCGAACATGAAGCCCACGCTTCCCAGGATCAGCAGCACCGGGATGATGAGATTCACCGCCGCAAAGGGGGTCTTGCCTGCGTAATTGGACACGAAGAAGCCGTCCACCACGCCGTAAATGGCGGTGAAGATCATCATGGCGATGGACGGCAGGGTAAACCGGATCAGCTTGCGGCAGGTGAAATGATCCGAAAGCTGGATGGGTGTTTTGCTCATGATTCCTCCTTGATCTCCCGGGCCTTCCGGGCCAGGGCTTCCTGAAAGCGCCGGGTCAGCGCCAGATATTGCTCCACGTCCTCCTGGGGCCAGGCGGCGAACACCTGGTTTTCCGCCTGGATCACCCGCCGGGCGGTCCGCCGGACCAGGGCCTCCCCCTCCGGCGTCAGGCAGACGTCCTTGCCCCGTCCTGCGGACTCCAGATAGATCAGCCCGTCCCCCTCCATCCGCCGCAGGGCGGAGTTGACGGTCTGCTTGGTCATGCCGCTCCAATAGCAGATGTCCCGCAGGCGGCACCGGCCCCCGGCGTCGCACAGGGTGTACAGCACCCCCATGACACTGTCCGAAAGGCCCCAGTGCTGGGCCATTTCATGATAAACCGCGTCGGTCTCCTGCAAAAGATGGTTAAACCGGCGCATATCCCGGGATGTGTATGCCATGGGGCCGCCCTCCTTGGTCCGAAATCGTACCCAGATACTATAGTACGATTTCGGACGATTGTCAAGCAAAAACAGACCGCCGGTCCCGGGAAAGAGGGGACCGGCGGTCTGTTTTGTGGTAAAAGGAGAGAGAATAACAATGATAACAGCTTTTGGATTACGGGCTTATCTTACCGTCCCGGCGGAGAAAAGTCAATAGCTCCCCACCATCGTTTACAGAACGTTCACAGGAAACCGGCGCTCTGCTTATTGACGGCGGGGCGCAATGGTGGTAATATTTAGCCTGCTAACATTTAGGGTGCTAAATATTAAAATCTCAGGAAAGGAGCAGACTATTATGAGCTGCATGAAAAAGCCCGAGCTGATCGGCCCCCTGCTGGGGTACTGCAACCACCGGGCCTATCAGCGGATGGAGCAGAAGCTGCGGCGCTATGGGGTCACGCCCATCCAGTGCCGGTCGCTGACGTATCTGCACCGGCAGCCGGGCCCCGTGACCCAGAAACAGCTGCAGCAGCATCTGGCCGTGAAGCCCTCCACCGTCAACGGCATCGTGGACCGGCTGGTGGAAAAGGGGATGCTGACCCGGACTCCGGGGGAAAAGGACGGCCGGTGCCGCATCCTGCGGCTGACGGAGGCCGGGCAGCGGTTTTATGACGACTTCGAGTCCATCACCCGGCAGATCGAGGACCTGATCCACCGGGGCATGGACCCCCAGGAGACGGAGACCCTGCGCCGGCTTCTGCTGCGGGCGGCGGACAATCTGACATCGGAGGAGGACAACGCATGATTCGGAAATTAGCCCCTTATACCAAGGGGTATCGCGTCTGGATATTCCTGGGCGTGCTGTGTTCGGCAGGCGAGGCCGTGCTGGAGCTGCTGCTGCCCAAGGCCATGAGCCAGATCGTGGACGTGGGCATCGCCAACGGCGACAAGGCGTATATTCTGGCCATGGGCCTGAAAATGATCCTCATGGCCCTGGCGTCCCTGGTGATGGGCGTGGGGGCGGCGGCTCTGGCGGCCAAGGCCGGTATGGGCTTCGGCGCCAACGTCCGCGCCGCGGAATATGCCCAGGTGCAGCGGTTCTCCTTTGCCAACATTGAGCATTTTTCCACCGCGTCCCTGATCACCCGGCTCACAAACGACGTCTCGTCGGTGCAGATGACCCTGATGATGGGCATGCGCATGCTGGTCCGGGCTCCGGTGATGCTGATCACCGCCCTGGTCATGGCCCTGACCATCAGCCTGCAGCTGAGCCAGGTATTCCTGGTGGTGCTTCCCCTGCTTCTGCTTCTGGTGGCCATCGTCATCCGCTATGTGGGGCCGTTTTTCACCGCCCTGCAGAAGTCCACCGACGACCTGAACCTGGTGGTGCAGGAGAACCTCAACGCCATCCGGGTGGTGAAGTCCTTCGTCCGGGAGGACCGGGAGCAGGAGAAGTTCACCCAGCGCAGCGAGAAGCTGCGGCAGACGGCGGAGCGGGCCTTCAGCTTCGTGGTGCTGTTTGTTCCCCTGGTGACGCTGATCATGGGCGGCACCATCATGTCCATCATGTGGCTGGGCGGCCGCTATGTGGCCGGGGGCACCATGCTCTCCGGCGACCTGATCGCCTTTTTCACCTATGCCTCGGAAATTCTCATGTCCCTGATGATGGTGGCCATGGTGATGATGGTGCTGACCCGGTCCATCGCCTGCGGCAAGCGCATTGTGGAGGTGCTGGAGGAGCAGCCCGAGATCACCGACTCCGCCGCCGACGCGGCCCTGACCGTGGAAAACGGCGAAGTGGACTTTGACCACGTTTATTTCAAGTATCACAAGGACAGCGGCGCCTGGAACCTGGAGGATATCTGCCTGCATATTGAAAGCGGCATGACCGTGGGCATTCTGGGCGGCACCGGCAGCGCCAAGAGTACCCTGGTGAGTCTGATTCCCCGGCTGTATGAGGCCACGGAGGGTGTTGTGTCCGTAGGCGGACATGACGTCCGGGAATACACCATGGAGGCTCTGCGCCAGGGCTGCGCCATGGTGCTGCAGAAGAACACCCTGTTCTCCGGCACCATCCGGGAAAACCTCCGCTGGGGCCGGGAGGACGCCACCGACGCCGAGATGGAGGAGGCCTGCCGCATGGCCTGCGCCGACGAGTTCATCTCCCGGATGCCCGACGGCTACGACACCCACATTGAGCAGGGAGGCGCCAACGTGTCCGGCGGTCAGAAGCAGCGCCTGTGCATCGCCCGGGCCATTCTCCGGCGGCCCCGGGTGCTGATCCTGGACGACTCCACCTCTGCCGTGGACACCGCCACCGACGCCAGGATCCGCGCAGCCCTGCGCCAGGCCCTGCCCGGGGCCACCAAGCTCATCATCGCCCAGCGCATCTCCTCCGTTATGGATGCGGATCTGATCGTGGTGTTGGACGACGGCAAAATTTCCGGCGCAGGCACCCATGACCAGCTGATGGCCTCCAACCACATCTATCAGGAGGTCTATAAATCCCAGCAGGAAGGAGCGACCATCAATGGCTGACAGCAAGAAGCAGGTCCGTCCCGGCGGCCCCCACGGCCGGGGACACGGCTATCAGCGGCCCCAGGATCTCCGGGGCACCGTGGGGAAGCTCCTGGCCTATATCGGCCGCTATAAGGCGGCGCTGATCGTGGTGGCGGTGTGCCTGGTGCTCAGCTCCGTGGGCTCCGTGGCCAGCAGCTACTTCCTCAAGCCCGCCCTGAACTATATCGCCGCCGGGAATTTCACGGGGCTTTTCTGGATGCTGGTGGCCATGGGCGGGGTGTTCCTGGTGTCCGCCGGGTGCTCCTATGCCTATTCCCGCCTGATGGTCCGCATCTCCCAGCGGACCGTGGCCACCCTGCGGCAGGATCTGTTCAGCAGGCTCCAGACCCTGCCCCTGCGGTATTTCGACACCCACCAGTCCGGCGACCTGATGAGCCGCTTCACCAACGACATGGACACCGTGTCCGACATGATCGGCAACAGCTTCGCCAGCGTGGTGTCCAACCTCATCACCTTTGTGTGCACCGTGTTCATGCTGATTTACCTGAACTGGGCGCTGACGCTGATCACCTTCGTGTTCCTGGGGCTGATGCTCCTGGTGGTGAAGGGCGTGGGCGGCCGCAGCCGCACCAGCTTCCAGCAGCAGCAGGCGGCCCTGGGCAGTCTCAACGGCTACATTGAGGAGATGATCGAGGGTCAGAAGGTCATCAAGGTCTTTCACCATGAGCAAAAGACCCTGGACGAGTTCGCCGCCCGCAACAGCGCCTATCGCGACGCCGCCGCCATGGCCCAGACCTATGCCGGGTCCATGATGCCCGCCATGGGCAACCTCTCCCGCATCAACTATGCCGTCACCTGCTGTGTAGGCGGCCTGCTGTCCATCTCCGGCGTGTTCGATATCGGCTCTCTGGGCGCGTATCTGCTGTATGTCAAGCAGGTGTCCCAGCCGGTGAGCCAGATCAGCCAGCAGGTGAATACCCTTCTGGCGGCGGTGGCCGGCGCCGAGCGGATTTTCGCCGTGATGGACGCCGACCCCGAGACGGATGAGGGCCGCACCACCCTGGTGCGGGTGCTGAAGGACGGCGATACCCTGACGGAGACCGACCGCCGCACCGGCCACTGGGCCTGGAAGAAGCCCGACGGCTCCCTGACGGAGCTGCGGGGCGACGTGCGGTTTGAGCACGTGGACTTCGGCTATGACCCGGAGAAAACCGTGCTCCACGATGTGTCCCTGTTCGCAGAGCCGGGCCAGAAGATCGCCTTTGTGGGCTCCACCGGCGCGGGAAAGACCACCATTACCAACCTGATCAACCGGTTTTATGACATTCAATCCGGCTCCGTCACCTATGACGGCATCGACGTCCGGGATATCCGGAAGGACTCCCTGCGCCGGTCCCTGGGCATTGTTTTGCAGGATACCCACCTGTTCACCGGCACCATCGCCGACAACATCCGCTACGGCAAGCTGGACGCCACGGACCAGGAGGTCCGGGCGGCGGCCAGGCTGGCCAATGCCGACACCTTCATCCGCCACCTGCCCCAGGGGTACGACACCGTCATCACCGGGGACGGCGGCAGTCTCAGCCAGGGGGAGCGCCAGCTGCTGGCCATTGCCCGGGCCGCCGTGTCGGATCCCCCGGTGCTGATCCTGGATGAGGCCACCTCCTCCATCGACACCCGCACGGAGAAGCTCATCGAGCAGGGGATGGATTCCCTGATGGCCGGGCGCACGGTGTTCGTCATCGCCCACCGGCTCTCCACCGTCCGCAACGCCCAGGCCATCCTGGTGCTGGAGCAGGGCCGCATCATCGAGCGCGGCGACCATGCCGCCCTGATGGCCCAGAAGGGCAAGTATTACCAGCTGTGCACCGGCCAGGAGGAGCTTTCCTGACCGGAAGGCAGCAAATACGGGCAAAAACGCCGGTATCGTGCGATACCGGCGCTTTTGCTATAGGGGGGGAAGGGGGAAATCAGCGAAGTCAGGCAGACCGCCTGGCGGTCCTGCTTCGATTCAGGAGTCTCGGAGGTGACTCTGAATATAAATTCATTATACACATACAATACTGAAAAATCAACCCGAATTTTGAAAAACTTTCAAAAATTTTGTATGTCACCGCAGCACGGCGCACAGCAGCGTCAGATATCGGGGCAGCCTGTCCCGCCGGGGCCACAGCAGCTCCCAGCCCAGTTCCCCCCGGGCGGCGGCGCCCACATCGCAGCCCAGGGATTCCAGGCTGTACCCCACCGCCTGCGGATGGCGGCAGGGCCGCCCCATGGGCCGGGTGCATTCCTCACACAGGGTGCACCCTCCGGTGGTCAGCACCGCCGCTCCGGGATACAGTGCCCGCAGATGCTCGTCCATCCGCCGGGCGTGGGCGGCGGTCAGCTCCCGGGTATATTCCGCCAGCTCCTCCGGGTCAAACCGCCGCTCCAGCATGGCCGGGGTGAAGTGGAACTGCATCCCCCGCAGCAGCACCGTGTCAAACCCCGCCCAGTAGTCCGCCGCCGGAACGTCATAGGGCGGGCAGGTCCAGAACCGCCCATAGTCCGGGCAGGGTCGACACCCGGCGGCGGGGTCCGCCAGGTCCACATACCGCCTGACGAATTCCTCCGCCGGCACCTCCGCCCCGGCCTGTACAATGGTATAGCCGCTTCTGTTCATCCGTTTCCCTCTCCGATCTCATAGCCGCTGAAGTTGTACAGCGGCCCCACCCGGGTCTCGCCGTTCATGACGGACAGCAGCAGCATCTCGCACCCGTCGGAGAGCCCCGCCTCATCCACGCCATAGAGCAGGGTATGGAACTCCTCCGCAAAGACCCGGACGCTCTCTGCCGCCGCGCCGTGGGCCAGATGCCGGGACCGCACCAGCCGCTCCCGGCCGCCGGTCAGGCTCAGCAGCTCATAGAGCTGCTCCTCCGCCGTCCGGCCATAGCGCAGAAGCTCCCACTGCCCGCCGTTCCGGTGCAGGAACAGGGCCTCATCCTCGTTCTGTCCCACCGGGCCGGAGGACCACACCTCCGTGCCGTCATACCGCAGCACCCGGAGTCCTCCGTTCTCTGCCGTAAGCCGCTCCGCCAGTCCGTCGCCGTCCATGTCCACATAGGTTATCGCCGCCGTTCCGTCGGGCCGGGACACCCCCAGCCCCAGCAGCACAGCATACCCCGGATGGTGCGCCAGGTCCTCCGACACGGAAAAGGCTCGGGCCTTCAGCTCGTCATACCAGGTCTGCACGTCATACCCGTCATCGCCGGGATCCTCGCCCATGTCCACCAGAATATCCCGGCAGGCCATCCTCATGGCCGCCTGCATCCCATACCCGCCGTTATACCGGCACTCCAGCATGGTGAAGCAGTACCGCAGGGTGTCCGTCCCGCCGTCCAGCAGCCGCCGGTAATCCGGCAGCTGCCGCATAGCGGCCTCCACGGCCCCGGAAAAGCTGATCGCCGCCACGCTGTCGTCTCCGCTGACGCTGAGCAGCAGGCGATCCAGCTCCAGCACCCGCTCCGGCTCCAGCGGCACCGGCCGCAGCCGCAGCATCTCGAAAACTTCCCCGTCAGCCTGGTGATATTGCAGCAAATACAGCTGATCGTCCAGCCGCAGCAGCTGACGGCCATCCTCCAGCTGGAACAGCCATCGCTCCTGGTACCCGCTGATGTCCGGGCTAACCCCCTCCGGGAACCGGCTGTCCCATTCCTCCAGGCTGACGCTCTGACCGCCCTGGATGGGATACTGACTGTACTTCTCCGGGTCCAGTGCGGTGGTCAGCTGCCCGTCGGCGTTCTCCTGATACCGGGCCCAGTATTTCACGGCTTCATCCCGGAATTGCAGCAGCTCCGCCGACAGGGGAGACGGGCTGGGCATCTCCGGCGTCTGATACACGCACTCCGCCGTCAGATACGTCCCGTCCTCCGGGAATGCCAGTCCCCGCCCGACGACGCTCAGTCTCGTGGAGCCGCTTTCCGTGGGCCGCAGGGCGATCTGCCCGTCCCGGGCGTATACCAGCCAGCGCTCCTGGCCGCCCCACCGGGCCCTGGCGCACCAGATGCGGCCCACGGAGCCGGAAGCATCTCCCTCCGTCCGCATCAGGTCCACATATGCCATGCCGCCCTGCCACGCCGCCGGGGTCCAGGAAAAGTCATCTCCCTGTATCACATCCGGCCCGTCGGCGCTCTCCTTTGTCATCATCCGGTACACTCCGGGCAGCCCCATCCGCAGGGCCAGCTCCGTCCCTGCCGGAACCACCTGCACGCCCCGGGTATACTCCAGGATGGTCTGCAGCAGCTCCTCGCTGTTCACGCCGTAGAGCTTCCCCCGGTACAGCAGCATCAGCGGATACCCGCTGTCGCCGCCGTACAGAAGCTCCCGCTTTCCGGCCTTCCGCCCCATTTGCAGGCGGAAGGGCTCCCTCCCCTGGTCAAAGATATTGTATGCGTAGTTCTCCAGCAGAGGGAAGTCCTCCTCCGTCAGCCCGTTGAGCTGCTCCGCCAGCCGGGAGGTCAGCCCCGGCATTCCGGCCGGTGTCCGGGCAGAGTTCCCTTCCCGCAGATACGTCACGTTCAGCCCCCCAGCCGTCACCCGGCTGGCCCACCCATAGGGGGTCCGGTCCCTGGGGTTGGTCAGCAGGCAGACCGCCGCCGCAGCGCACACCACCACAGCAGCCGCCGTCACCCACACGGCAGGCTTTTTATACCGCAGAGCCCGGCGGATGCGCCCCTTGACGCAGATCTCGCCGAAGGCCACCGGACACGCCGTCACCGCCCGCCGGGGTCCGGCGCAATTCAGAAGCGCCTGGGAATACGCCCGCTTGTCCGGCTCCTCCAGGTCCCGCAGCACCGCCTCGTCACAGGCGTATTCCATATCCCGGCACAGCAGGATATACGCCGCCCACAGCAGTGGGTTGAACCAGTACACCGCCAGCAGCAGAAACGCCAGGGGCTTCACCCAGTGGTCCCGGTGCCGGATGTGGGTCCGCTCATGAGCCAGCACATAGTCCCGGCTTCCCCGGTCCAGGCCGAAGGGCAGATAGATGCGGGGCCGGATAAACCCCAGCACAAAGGGAGACGGGGCCTGTTCGCTTTCCCACACGCCGTCCTCCAGCCGCACCGCCATCCGCAGCCGCACCCGCAGCCGCACATAGCTGCCTGCCAGATACAGCGCCATGGCCGCCATGCCCACAAGCCACACCACCGCGGCGATGTGGCCCAGGCTCTGCCCCGTCCGGGCCGCCGTCTCCGCTGCCGCCGCACCGGCGGGACTGCCGACGGCGGGAAGCCCGCCGGATACCGCTGTTCCCGCCGCCGTCAGCACGTCTCCGGAGATAGGCTCCGTGGTGGGCACCAGGCTGACGCCGGCCCGGGGCAGCAGGTCCCCCGGCCACAGCAGCCGCACCGCCACAATGGCCCACAGGCCATAGTGCGCCGCCCGGGGCGCTTTTTTCAGCACCACCCGCAGCACCATCACCAGCAGCACCAGCCACCCGGCGGTAACCGCCCGGTTCAGAATGGTCAGAAAAAGCTGTTCCATGGTCAGTTCTCCTTTTCGCTGTCGTCAATAAGCTGCTGCAGCTGCCGGACCTCCTTTTCTGAAAGCCGCCGCCCCCGGGCAAAGGCCGCCACAAAGGCGGGCAGGGAGCCCTCAAAGGTCTTGTCCACCAGCTGGTCGATCTGGCTCTGCTGCACCTGCTCCTTCGTGACCAGACTGGTCACCACGGCGTTTTCATTTTTCACCACGCCCCGCTGGCTCAGCCGCCGGATCACGGTATAGGTGGTGGCCTTGGACCAGCCCAGCTGCTCCTGGCACAGGTGCACCAGCCGGGTGCTGTTCACCGGCTCGTGCTCCCATAGGATCAGGCAGAACCGGTACTCACTTTCAAATATCTGGGGTACGCTCATGTTACGCTCCTCCTTTCAGGTTGAATCTGTTAAACCCTACAAAAAGTTTAACAGATTCAACCTCTCCTGTCAAGGCTTTCTGCAAAAATACAGCGCCGCCCTACAGAAAAACAGGGACGCCCGAGGGCGTCCCTGTTCCGGACTCAATATGGGTAGGTTCTCTTTCGGAAAACTTACATAGCGGCGATGATCTCCACGATCTCCTGGCCAATGCGCTTCTGAGCCTCCACGGTGGCGGCGCCGATATGGGGCGTCGGAGCGTGAAGAAAATATGCCGGCGGCATATTTTTAGCTCCGACCACAGCGGCTATGCCGCGAGGAGAAGCACTGGGCAGGAAGCAGGGGCCGGGGGACGGCGCCGCCGAGGCAGGTTACATAGCGGCGATGATCTCCACGATCTCCTGGCCAATGCGCTTCTGAGCCTCCACGGTGGCGGCGCCGATATGGGGCGTCGGAGCGTGAAGAAAATATGCCGGCGGCATATTTTTAGCTCCGACCACAGCGGCTATGCCGCGAGGAGAAGCACTGGGCAGGAAGCAGGGGCCGGGGGACGGCGCCGCCGAGGCAGGTTACATAGCGGCGATGATCTCCACGATCTCCTGGCCAATGCGCTTCTGAGCCTCCACGGTGGCGGCGCCGATGTGGGGGGTGCAGGACACCATGGGATGGCTGTACAGAGCCACGTTGCTGGCGGGCTCGTCGGCGTACACGTCCAGACCGGCGGCCCGGACCTTGCCGGACTCCAGAGCGGCCAGCAGGGCGGCCTCGTCCACGTTGGTGCCGCGGGAGGTGTTGATGACCACCACGCCATCCTTCATCTTGGCGATGTTCTCGGCGGAGATCAGAGCGCCGCCGTCCACAGCGGGAGCGTGGACAGAGATGAAGTCGGACTGGGCCAGCAGCTCATCCATCTCCACATAGGGGATGCCCAGCTGCTCGGAGATCACGGGCACCTGATAGATATCAAAGGCGATGACCTTCATGCCGATGGCCTTGGCCATCACGCCCAGGTGCTGGCCGATGCGGCCGAAGCCCACGATGCCCAGGGTCTTGCCCTGCAGCTCGATGCCCTTGCCATAGGCCTTCTTCTCCCACTTGCCCTCGCGCATGGTGTGACCGGCGATGGACAGATACCGGGCGCAGGCAAACATATGACCCATGGCCAGCTCGGCCACGGACTGGGAGGAAGCGCGGGGGGTGTTCTTCACGGTGATGCCGTTCTCCTCGGCATACTTCACGTCGATGTTGTCCACACCCACGCCGCCGCGGATGATCATCTTCAGCTTGCCGCCCTTGGCAGCGTCAATGTGCTCCTTGCGGACCTTGGTCTTGGAACGGACCACGGCCACGTCGAAATCCCGCAGAGCAGCGCCCAGCTGATCGGGCTCATAGAACTGCTCCACCACCTCGTGGCCCTGCTCCCGCAGCTGCGCCATAGCGGTCTTGTCCATACCGTCAGTAACCAGAATACGCATCGTAATAATCTCCTTCCATAATACGAAATGTTGTCGAATTTCGGGGGGCAGGGGAGAACCCTGTCCCCCGGCTGGTGCAGATTTTGCGTCTTTTACTTGTGCTCGGCCTCGAACTTGGTCAAAAAGTCCACCAGGGCCTGTGCGCCCTCGATGGGCATGGCGTTGTACACGGAGGCCCGCAGACCGCCCACGGACTTGTGGCCCTTCAGGTTGTCGAACCCGGCCTCCTTGGAGGCGGCCACCACGGCGGCGTCCAGCTCCTTGTCGCCGGTGACGAAGGGGATGTTCATCAGGCTGCGGTCCTGGGGCACCACGGCGCCCTTGAACAGCTTGGAGGAATCCAGGAAGTCATAGATGACCTTGGCCTTGGCGATGTTGCGCTTTTCCATTTCCTCCAGACCGCCGATGCTCAGCAGATACTTGAACACCTTGCCGCAGCAGTAGATGGCCCAGCAGTTGGGGGTGTTGTACATGCTGTCGTTGTCGGCATGGGTCTTATACTTCATGTAAATGGGGGTCTTGGGATCCAGGTCGTCCCGGATCAGATCCTCCCGGATGATGACCACGGCCATGCCGGCGGGGCCCACGTTCTTCTGCACACCGGCCCAGATCAGGCCGTAATCGGCCACGTTGCAGGGGCGGGACAGGAACATGGAGGACTGGTCGGACACCAGAATGTGGCCCTTGGTGTTGGGCAGCTTATTCCAGGTGGTGCCGTTGATGGTCTCGTTCTCGCAGATGTAGACATAGTCGGCATCCTCGGGGATGTCCAGATCGGAGCAGTCGGGGATATAGGAGAAGTTCTTGTCGGCGGAGGAGGCAACCACCTGCACCTCGCCATACTTCTTGGCCTCGGCAATGGCCTTCTTGGACCATGCGCCGGTCTCCACATAGCAGGCCTTGCCGTTCTTCATCAGGTTCATGGCCACCATGGCAAACTGCAGGGTGCCGCCGCCCTGGATGAACAGGACCTTGTAGTTATCGGGGATGTTCATCAGCTTGCGCAGGTCGGCCTGGGCCTCGTCGGCGATCTGCTGGAACACCTTGGAGCGGTGGCTCATTTCCATGACGCACATGCCGCTGCCCCGATAGTTCATCATCTCGTCGCGGATCTCCTCCAGAACAGGCTCCGGCATCATGGCAGGACCTGCGGAGAAATTGAAAGTACGACCGTATTTCATCTTGCTTTTCCTCCTGATTGTTGTAATAGGTGATAGCACTTGGGATCTTTTTGCTTCCATCTCATAGTATACGGCAAATGTTCTCCGGAATCAACAGGGAAAATCATAGAAAATCAGCTTCCCTGAAAATTTTTCAGCTTCTCAGAAAAAACGAGAGAAAGGGGAGAGGCGGCAGCGTCCGGTCCCGGGTTGACAGGACCGCGCGACAGTGGTATCATGACAAAGCAATCGACTTTTATTCCAGAAAGAGGTGAGCAAAGTGAGCTTAGGTGACAGTTACGGGCGAAGTATTCAATGTGCCGCTGTGTCCGGCGCTTGCTTTGCGTCGGCTCGTACAGGTAAATAAAGGCCGGATATGACAGCACATTGCCCGGCTTCACTTTCAATTAGGAACACGATGCGATTTTAATTGAAAGGCGGTAATACCATGGCAATGTTCAACGAAGACAAGAACCTCAAAAGCGGAGGCTGCGCGGATGAGATCGCGGCGCTGATAAGGGATGACCTTTCGCCGAAGATGATCCAGGAGCAGCTGGAGAACTATCATAACAGCGATATTGCCAAGTCCATGGAGCAGATGGACCGGCTTGGAAGGATGCGGCTGATCCGCTCCATTGAGCCGGACAAGCTGGCCGGTATTTTCAAGTATGTCGAGCCCCAGGAGGCGGCTGCCTTCCTGAAGGACATCGACACGGCAAGAGCTGTTTTCATTCTGGAAAAGATTGACCCGGATGCTGCGGCGGACATTCTGCGGGAACTGCCCGGCAGCGACAGGTCAGCGATGATCGGGCTGCTCAACGGAGCGCTTCGGAAAAAGATTGAGCTGCTGGTGTCGTTTGACGAGGACGAGATCGGCAGCAGAATGAGCGCCAATTTCATTTCGCTGGATTCGGAAATGACGGTGGGCCAGGCCACCCGGGCGCTTATGGACCAGGCGAAGGAAAACGATAATATCCAAATGCTCTTTGTGACGGCGGAAAACGGCTTTTTCTGCGGCACGGTGGAGCTGCGCGCTCTGCTTATTGCGGAAAAGAACGCGGCTATCGCGCCCCTTATCCAGCACAGGTTCCCGTATGTCTACTGCAGCGAGCGCACGGAGGACTGTATCGAGCGGCTGAAAAGCTACTCGGAAAGCGCCATTCCCGTGCTGGATGCCTCCAACTGCATTCTCGGCGTCATCACCCTGAGGGACCTGGTGGAAGCGGTGGACGACGAGATGAGCGACGACTATGCGAAGCTGGGCGGCCTTTCCGCGGAGGAGGATCTGCACGAGCCGCTGCGGGCAAGCCTGAAAAAGCGGATGCCCTGGCTGCTGGCGCTGCTGGTGCTGGGGATGGTTGTTTCAGGCGTTGTGGGCGCATTCGAGAAGGTCGTGTCCCGGCTGACGATCATTATGGCGTTCCAGTCGCTGATCCTGGATATGGCGGGAAATGTGGGAACGCAGTCGCTGGCTGTCACCATCCGTGTGCTGATGGACAAGGAGATTACCGCCCGGAAAAAGCTGGGCCTCGTCTGCAAGGAGATGCGGGTGGGGCTGTTCAGCGGGCTGATCCTGGGCAGCCTTTCCGTGCTGCTTGTGGGCGCTTACATCATGCTGGGCAAGGGATATCCCGCCCAATATGCGTTTGCGGTTTCGGTGTGCATCGGCGCGGCGCTTCTGCTGGCCATGTTTATCTCCAGCGCCGTGGGAACGCTGATTCCCATGTTTTTCAAGCGAATCGGGGTGGACCCTGCCGTGGCCTCCGGGCCGCTGATTACCACCGTGAACGATCTGGTGGCTGTGGTCACCTACTATGGGCTCAGCTGGCTTCTGCTTCTCCAGGTGCTTCATCTGGGCAGCTGAAGCAAAATGAAACAGGACGGGGGCTTTGCTTTTCGGGAGGCAGGCCCCTGTTTTTGCGGAAACAGGGAATGGCTGATATGCCGGATTGACACCAAACCGTAAAGATGCTATAAAGAGACTGTCGAAAAAAGCTGGCTATAAAAGGAAGAAGATTTTTTGGGGGAACGGGCGGAAAGGACGGCGGCAAGCGGTGGATAAGTGGAAAAAGACCATAATGCATATGGGAGCATACCCGGCGGCGCTGGGAAAATGGGTGCTGCTGGGCGGCATCATCGGTGTGGCCGGCGGCGTGATCGGCTCCCTGTTTCATATCGGCGTCAATTACGCCACGGCCATCCGGGGGGCCCACCCCTGGATTCTGTACCTGCTGCCGGTGGGGGGCCTTGCCATCGTGGGGCTGTATAAGCTCTGCCATCTGGAGGGGAAGGGCACCAACGCCATCATCGAGTCCGTTCACTTCGGCGAAAGCGTGCCAATTCTGCTGGTGCCGGTGATCTTTGTGTCCACGGTGATCACCCACCTGTGCGGCGGCAGCGCCGGCCGGGAGGGCGCGGCCCTGCAAATCGGCGGCGGCCTGGGCTACGAGGCCGGGAAGCTGCTGCACCTGGGGGAGAAGGACCTGCCCCTTGCCACCCTGTGCGGCATGAGCGGGGTGTTCTCCGCCCTGTTCGGCACCCCCCTGACCGCCACGGTGTTCGCCCTGGAGGTCATCAGCGTGGGCGTGCTGTATTACGCGGGCCTGGTGCCCTGCATCACCGCCGCCATGGCGGCCTTCGGCGTGTCCACCCTGATGGGGGTGGAGCCCACCCGGTTCGCGGTGGCCATGCCCCCTGTGACGCTGGAGACCATGGTGCCGGTGGTGGCCCTGGTCATTCTGTGCGCCGTGGTCAGCATCCTGTTCTGCAAGGGACTTCACTGGACGGAGCGCCTGCTGGACCGGGGGTTCAGAAGCCCCTGGGTCCGGGTGCTGGCAGGCTCCGTTCTGCTGATCGGCATGAGCCTTCTGACAAACGGCGACTACAACGGCGCGGGCATGGACGTGATCGCCCGGGCCCTGGCGGGGGAGGCCGATGGCTGGGCGTGGCTGCTGAAGATCCTGTTCACCGCCGTCACCATCGGCTGCGGCTTCAAGGGCGGCGAGGTGGTGCCGTCGTTCTTCGTGGGGGCCGCCTTCGGCTGCTTCATGGGGGGCCTGCTGGGCCTGCCCGCCGGGTTCGGCGGGGCCATCGGCCTGGTGGCGGTGTTCTGCGGGGCGGTGAACTGCCCGGTGGCCTCGGTGCTGCTGAGCGTGGAGCTGTTCGGCTCCGCCGGGGCCCCGTATTTTGCCGTGGCCTGCGCCCTGAGCTATCTCCTCTCCGGCTACTGCGGCCTGTACAGCAGCCAAACCATCCTCTATTCCAAGCTCCGTGCGGAGTTCATCAACGTCCGCACCCACGAGTGACAAAAACGTAAGCTCAGACCGGGGAAATGTAAGCCCATTCGATGGCGGCGCATTTCCCCGGCCTGCTATAATAGGCCCCGTAAAGGAGGCATCAATATGCAGATTCTGAATGTAACGGGCCTGAAAAAGGTCTATACCAACCGCTTCGGCGGCAGCCAGGTCACGGCCCTGCGGCAGGTGGATTTCTCCGTGGAGGAGGGCGAATATGTGGCCATTATGGGCGAGTCCGGCTCCGGCAAGACCACCCTGCTGAACATCCTGGCGGCGCTGGATAAGCCCACCGCCGGCCGGGTGGAGCTGGACGGCCGGGACATGTCCGCCGTCCGGGAGTCCGATGCCGCGGCCTTCCGCCGGGACAACCTGGGCTTCGTGTTCCAGGAGTTCAACCTGCTGGACACCTTCACCCTGCGGGACAACATCTACCTGCCCTTGGTGCTGGCCGGGCGGCCCTATCGGGAGCTGAAGGCCCGGCTGGACCCCATCGCCCGCCAGCTGGGCATCCTGGAGCTGCTGGACAAGTACCCCTATGAGGTGTCCGGCGGCCAGAAGCAGCGGGCCGCCGTGGCCCGGGCGCTGATTACCCATCCCCGGCTGATCCTGGCTGATGAGCCCACCGGCGCTCTGGACAGCCGCTCCACCGACGAGCTGCTGGACCTGTTCGCCCAGATCAACCGCCAGGGGCAGACCATCCTCATGGTCACCCACTCCGTCAAGGCCGCCAGCCACGCCGGGCGGGTGCTGTTCATCAAGGACGGCCAGGTGTTCCACCAGCTGTACCGCGGCCAGTGCACCGACGAGCAGCTGTACCAGAAGATCGCGGACACCCTGACCATGCTCCAGGCAGGCGGTGACCGGGCATGAAGCTGTACCGTCATCTGGCCTGGGACGGCATCCGGAAAAACAGCCGCCTCTACGTACCGTACCTGCTGACCGGCGTAGGCGCCGTGTCGTTTTTCTACATTCTTGTGGCCCTGGCCCGGCTGCCGGAGGGAACCCTGCCCGGCAGCGGCTCCGTGCAGGTGATCCTGAATCTGGGCAGCTTTGTGCTGTGGGTGTTTTCTCTGCTGCTGCTGTTTTACACCCATTCCTTTCTGATCCGCCGCCGGAACCGGGAGTTTGCCCTGTATAACGTCCTGGGCATGGGCAAGCGGGACATCGCCCGGATTCTCTGCTGGGAGACCCTGCTCTCCGGCGGCATCTCCCTGGCCGGGGGCCTGGCCCTGGGCATCCTGCTGAGCAAGCTGGCGGAGCTGGGCCTGCTGCGGATGGTGGGCGCGGCCACGGACATGGTGTACCGGGTGTCCGCCGGGGGCCTGCTCCTGACCCTGGGGCTGTACGGGGCCATTTACCTACTGATTCTGCTGTCCTCTCTGCTGCGGGTTCGCCGCTCCACTGCCGTGCAGCTGATGCGCAGCCAGGCGGAGGGGGAGAAGCCGCCCCGGGCCAACTGGGCCCTGGCGGTGCTGGGCATCCTGCTGCTGGCCGGGGCCTATTACCTGGCCGTCACCATCCGGGAGCCTCTGACGGCCCTGACCTGGTTCTTCACCGCCGTGCTGATGGTCATTGCCGCCACCTATCTGCTGTTTATCTCCGGCTCCGTGACCCTGTGCCGCCTGCTGCAAAGGAATCCCCGGTTTTACTATCAGAAGCGGCATTTCGTGTCCGTTTCCTCCCTGGTCTACCGCATGAAGCGCAACGGCGCGGGTCTTGCCTCCATCTGCATCCTGGGCACCATGGTGCTGGTGATGCTCTCCTCCACCACCTGCCTGTATTTCGGCGCGGAGGACTCTCTGCACACCCGCTATCCCCGGGATGAAAACATCACCGCCTACTTCCCGGACCGGGCCAGCCAGTTCGGGGACCTGACGTCTCTGCGCACCGCCGTGGCGGACGCCGTCCGCCGCAGCGGTATGTCCGCCGCCAATGTTTGGGAGTACCGCTCCGTGTCCTCGGTGATGACCCTCCGGGACGGGGTGCTCTCCCCGAATGAGGGCTTCGGCAATCCCGTGGATGTGACCCTGATCCCCCTGGCGGACTACAACGCCGCCATGGGCACGGACCTGACCCTGCCCCAGGGGCAGGTGTACGTCTGCCGCAGCCGGACCGGCTATCAGGGGACCTCCCTGACCCTTCAGAACGGCCCCACCTGGCAGGTGGCGGGCCTGCTGGATAACTTTTCTCCCTCCGGCAGCGACTCCGCCAGCGTCGTCACCCAGCTGTGGCTCATCGTTCCGGACCTCTCCGCCGCAGACGCCCTGGAGCAGGTGATGAACCGGGCCAATATGGGCGTGTCCCGCAGCTGGTACTATGGCTTTGACCTGGACCGCCAGCTTCCCGACGCCGCGGACCCCGTGGCCGAGGCCATCCGCCGCATGGCCCAGGACGGCGGCCTGATGGAAAACGGCGTGCTGGGCGTGGAGTCCCTGGCGGAAAATCGCGGAGATTTCTACGGGTCCTACGGAAGCCTCTTCTTCCTAGGCATCCTCCTCAGCGTGGGCTTCTCCCTGGCGGCGGTGCTGATCATCTATTATAAGCAGATCTCCGAGGGCTACGAGGACCAGGCCCGCTTCGACATCATGCAGAAGGTGGGCATGACCCGCCGGGATATCCGCTCCAGCATCAACAGCCAGCTGCTGCTGGTGTTCTTCCTGCCGCTGCTGCTGGCGGGACTGCACCTGGCCTTCGCCTTCCCCTTTGTCCATAAGCTGCTGCTTCTGTTCAACCTCTGGAACACCCGCCTGCTGGTGGGCACCACCGCCGCCAGCTTCCTGGCCTTTGCGGTGCTGTACACCCTGGTGTACCGGATCACCTCCAACGCCTATTACCACATCGTCAGCGGGGGAGGGGAGCGGTAATGCGCCGGTTTGCCTACCGGGCGGTGCTGTGGTGCGGCGGAGCGGTGACGGTGGCCCTGGCCGCTGCCGCCGCCCTGACCGTGTCCCTCACCGACCGCCTTCTGCACAGGCTGGAGTCATAAAGCATAAAAAGAGACCGTATTCGGAAGAATACGGTCTCTTTTGAGTCTGTTATAAAAACCTCGCAGCGTTTGCCGCCCGCAGGCGGCAAATCAATTGTGATCCGTTTTTTGCGGCGGCGTGTACGCCGCAAAAAACACTTTACACGGAGCGCGTGTCGAAGGGGACGACTGCGGCGGCCCGTGAGGCACGAAGCGCAGTGCAGCCTTCTCGAAAAAGCGGCCTGCCGCTTTTTCGAAAGAATTACATCCACATGGCGAAGGGCCGCAGGAGGCCCCCCAGCACCCGGTGCAGCAGGGGGCGGTGCTCCCAGTCGGACCGGGTCACCTGCCAGGACTTTTCCATAATGCCGTCCATGTCCTCCAGCAGCGTCTCCAGGGCCGGCGCGCCGTACAGCAGGGTGCCGCACTCGAAGTGCAGCTGGAAGCTGCGGTAGTCCATGTTCACGGACCCCACAAAGGCCGCCTCCCGGTCCGCCAGAACGGTTTTCCCGTGCAGCAGCCCCGGCGTGAAGCGATAGATCTTCACCCCGTGGTCCAGCAGCTCCCCGAAATAGCTCTCCGCCACCATGAAGGCGAATTTGTGGTCCGGGATCCCCGGCATCATCAGCCGCACGTCCACCCCGCTGCCAGCGGCCATGCACAGGGCCTTCTCCATGGACTCGTCAATGGCCAGATAGGGGGAGGTGATATACACCATGTGCTTGGCCCCGCCGATCAGCTGCAAAAACGCATCCTCGGCGGAGGACACCGGGTTGCTGTCCGGCCCGTCCACAAAGGGCTGCACAAAGCCCTGGCCCGGGGCGTCGCCGTGGGGCCGGTAATAGTCGTGCTCCTGGTGCATGGCGCCGCCCATGCGCTCCCACATATAGATGAACTCCCGGGTCAGGGTCCAGGCCCCCTGGCCCTCCAGCCGGATGCCGTCGTCCTTCCAATAGCCGAACCGCTCCATCAGGTTGGCGTATTCGTCGGCAATATTGGCTCCGCCGGTATAGGCGGTGTCCCCGTCGATGCAGGCGATCTTCCGGTGGTCCCGATAGTTGAAGTACAGGCGGTTGACGTAGTGGTGCACCGGGTTGAAGATCAGCACCTCCGCCCCTATGCGCCGCAGCTCCTCCACGGCCTCCTCGGACATGCGCATCATGCTGCCGAAGTCGTCGAACAGCACCTTGATCTCCACGCCCTGTCCGGCCTTCCGCCGGAAAATATCCATCAGCCGGTCCCACAGCTGCCCCTCGGCCATGATGTAAAACTCCATGAAAATGAAGTGCTCCGCCTGCTCCATGCGCTCCAGCAGGTCCTCCAGATACGCCTCGCCGGTGGGCAGATACACGGCCCCGGTGCCGGTGTACAGGGGGAAGCCCTGCCGGTCCAGATACGCCGCCAGGCGGCCCCATTCCGGGTGCTCCCGCCGCAGGTGCTCCACCTGCAGGCGGCTGTGCTCCTGCCGGGCGTCGGACTCCCGGGGCCGGGGCAGTTTTTGCAGGTCCAGCCGCTTCTGGGGGTGATCTCCGTTCCACAGCCAGTACAGGATCAGGCCCACCACCGGCACCGTCAGGATCAGCAGGGTCCAGCCCAGCTTGTATGAGCCGCCGCCGGGGCGGCTGTTGATGCGGAAGACGTAGGCCAGGGCCACCAGCTCCAGCAGGGTATAGGCGATGGCCATTCTCTGCCGCAGCAGGTCATTGAGCACCAGCACCAGCGCGATCTGGGCCAGCAGCAGCACCGCCACCAGCACCAGCCGCAGGGCCGCCGATATGCGCCGCTCGGTTTTTTGCTGTACCTTCGGTTTCTTCAACGGAAATCCTTCCTCCTTTCCCGCTGCCCCCGCCGCTCATCGGCGGTGTATGGGTATCTAAGGGTGTCTGTTTTGCGGCCCGCTGAGGGCAGCGAGCTCTACAGCCTTGGCTCTCCCTCTGGGAGAGCTGTCGGCGCAGCCGACTGAGAGGGCCTGTAGGGGCGGACGACTCTGTCCGCCCTTATCCTCCGTCACCGCTGGGACGAACGCAGAAGCTCCTGCTGGATGTCCCACAGCTTCCGGGACAGGTCCACCACATACTTGTGGGGGTTGTCGAAGCGCTTCACCTCGTCCCACAGGGTGTCCACCTGCTGGCGGCAATAGGCCTGGATCTCCGGCAGGGTGGGGCTGTCATACACCCGCTTGCCGCTGAGGAAAATGGGCACCAGCAGCTCCCGGGCGGTGAAATTGTACACGGTTTTCTTCTTCCAGGTGGCCATGGGGTCGAAAATCTCCAGGTCCTGGGTGTCGTCCACCTGCTCGTCGTGCAGGGTGATCAGGTCGGCGATGGCCTTGCCGGTGTCCCGGCCATAGAAGCGGTACACCTTCTTGAAATGGGGAATGGTGATCTTCTCCACGTTTTCGCTGACCTTGATCTTGGGGATGATGTTTCCCTCATCGTCCTCCACCGCCGCCAGCTTGTATACGCCGCCGAACACCGGCTCGGACCGGGCGGTGATCATCCGCTCGCCCACGCCGAACATATCGATCTGGGCCCCCTGCATAAACAGGTCCTGGATCAGATACTCGTCCAGGGAGTTGGACACGCTGATCTTGCACTCGGTCCACCCGGCGTCGTCCAGCATCTTCCGGGCTTTCCGGGTCAGGTAGGCCATGTCGCCGGAGTCCAGCCGGATGCCGCACTTGGTGATGCCCTTGGGCTTGAGCACCTCGTTGAAGGCCCGGATGGCGTTGGGAATGCCGGATTTCAGGGTGTTGTAGGTGTCCACCAGCAGGGTGGCGTTGGTGGGATAAATTTCGCAGTACGTCTTGAAGGCATCATACTCCGAGTCGAACATCTGCACCCAGGCGTGGGCCATGGTGCCTCCGGCGGGCACACCGTACAGCTGGTCGGAGATGGTGCAGGCGGTTCCGGCACAGCCGCCGATATAGGCCGCCCGCGCGCCGGTGATGGCGGCGTCGGAGCCCTGGGCCCGGCGGGAGCCGAATTCCAGCACCGTCCGGCCTCTGGCGGCCCGGGTGATGCGGTTGGCTTTAGTGGCAATGAGGCTTTGGTGGTTCACGGTCAGCAGGGTGAAGGTCTCGATGAGCTGTGCCTCGATGGCCGGGGCCCGGACCACCACCAGCGGCTCCTTGGGGAACACCGGGGTTCCCTCCGGCACGGCGTAGATGTCGCCGGTGAACCGGAAGTTCGCCAGATACTCCAGAAATTCCTCGCAGAACAGGTTCCGCCCACGGAGATACGCAATGTCCTCCGGGGTGAAGTGCAGGTCCTCGATGTAACGGATCAGCTGTTCCAGACCGGCGGCAATGGCGAAGCCGCCCTTATCCGGCACCCGGCGGAAGAACACGTCAAAATACGTGATCTTGTCCTTGAAGCCGTTTTCAAAGTATCCGTTGCCCATGGTCAGCTCGTAAAAGTCGCAGAGCATGGTCATGTTCAGCTTTTCTCCAATGTTCATCCTCAAATACCTCAAATTTTCATTATACTTGCGGGGTATCTGTCCATTATAGACCGTTTTCGCAACATATGCAATCCGTTATTTTACAATCATTTTACTTTTCCCGGTGAAAATAGTGCTTGGCGCAGAATTCCCGCCGCACCTCCACCTTCCCCTCGTCCGTCAGCCAGTCCACGAAGTTGGCAAAATTCCGCTCCACGATGCTGAACTTGAACTCGTTCCGGGTGCGGACGTTCTCCCGCTGGCAGAAGGCGTAGATCCACTGGTCAAAGGACATGCCGTCCTCCAGGTCCTCCAGAAGCTCCCGGCCCTTGTCATGGATAAAGGCGATGTTCCGGTCGATCAGAGGGCCGATATCCGTCAGCACCTGCTTGTGGGCGATGATGTACGCCGGGCGCCGGAGATTCCGCAGGCTCTCCTTGCTCTCCAGGTCCCGGGCGATGAACATACTGGTGGGGAGCTTGGCGGCGGCGATCTGCTCCTCGTCGATCAGGCAGTCCCCCAGATAGGCAGCCCCGTCCGGGGTGACGACGCCGATGTGCCCGGCGGAGTGGCCCGGCAGCTGCAGGATGCCGAACCTGGCCCCGCAGAAGTCCAGATGCTCCGCATCGGCGGGGATGATCACGTCCGCCGGAAAGCACTCCTCCAGCAGATACTCCCGGCTTTTGCCGTAGGTCAGGGCCACATAGTTGGCCCGGTACGCATCGGGATTCACGGAGATGCCCGCCTCGATGATCTGGGCCGCCGCCTGGCAGCCGTACCGCTGCTGCAAGTACCGGACGTTTCCTGTGTGGTCAAAGTGCGCGTGGGAGCAGATGATTCCCCGCAGCCGGAACCCGTTGCCCTCAATGAGGTTCACCAGGGCGCTGCGGTCCAGTCGGGCATAGCCCGTGTCCATCAGTACAATGTCCCGCTCCGTCAGCTTATATACCGGCATCAGCGCCGTGGCCCCCACGGCCGCATAGGTCCTTCCGTATACATGCCGCAGCTCCATATCTCGTCCCCCTCCATGGTGCAATATCCCATATTATATACCCTTCGACGGAAAAAAACAACCTGGCAAAAATTTGCGTTTACCCCCTATGCAAAACCAGAAAAATAAGGTAAAATACAACCAAGTATGAATAGGGAGGATTCAGTCAATGGACGAACCGAAGTACAAACGGGTGCTGCTGAAGATCAGCGGCGAGGCTCTGGCCGGCGACAAGCACTTCGGCCTGGATTTCCAGGTCATGGGCCGGGTGGCCGACGTCATCAAGGAGTGCGTGGCCATGGGCGTCCAGGTGGGCGTGGTCATCGGCGGCGGCAACTTCTGGCGGGGCGTGAAAAACGGCGAGGGCCACATTGAGCGCACCCGTGCCGACCACATGGGCATGCTGGCCACCGCCATGAACTGCATGGCCATGGCTGACGTGCTGGAGCAGAAGGGCGTGGACGTCCGGGTCCAGACGGCGCTGGAGATCAAAGAGGTGGCGGAGCCTTACATCCGGGCCCGTGCCGTCCGGCATCTGGAAAAGGGCCGGGTGGTGATCTTCGGCTGCGGCGTGGGCTGCCCCTTCTTCTCCACGGATACCGCCGCCGTGCTTCGCGCCGCCGAGATCGGCGCCGATGTGATCCTGCTGGCCAAGAACATCGACGGGGTGTACGACTGCGACCCCGCCAAGAACGCCAACGCCGTGAAGTTCGACGCCATCACCTACGACGAGGTGCTCAAGCGCCGCCTGGCCGTCATGGATTCCACTGCCACCAGCCTGTCCATGGACAACCACATTCCCGTGCTGGTGTTCGCCCTGAAGGACCCCTACAACATCGTCCGTGCCCTGCGCGGCGAAAAAATCGGAACAATTGTGAAGGAGGCATAACCCCATGCTGAAAGACGAGTACAAGATTTACGAGGAAAAAATGAAAAAGAGCATCGAATCCGTTGCCAACGACTTTGCCGCCGTGCGTGCAGGCCGTGCCAACGCCTCCGTGCTCAACCGCATCCATGTGGACTATTACGGCACCCCCACCCCCATCCAGCAGATCGCGTCCGTGGCCTCTCCTGATCCCCGCAGCCTGGTCATCACCCCCTGGGACGCCTCTGCCCTGAAGGCCATCGAAAAGGCCATTCTGGAGTCTGACCTGGGCATCAATCCCCAGAACGACGGCAAGGCCATCCGCCTGAGCTTCCCCCAGCTGACGGAGGAGCGCCGCAAGGACCTGGTCAAGCAGATCCGCAAGTATACCGAGGGCGGCAAGGTGGCCGTGCGCAACATCCGCCGCGACGCCATGGAGAATTTCAAGAAGCAGCAGAAGGCCTCCGAGATCACCGAGGACGAGCTGAAGATGGCGGAAAAGGACCTGCAGAAGCTGACCGACGACAGCTGCAAGGAACTGGACAAGCTCCTGGAAAACAAGGAAAAGGAGCTCCTGTCCGTCTGATGGGCCTGTTTTCCAAGAAAATCCATCATCACGGGGCGGGGCAGGTGGACAAGAGCCGCCTGCCCCGCCACATCGCTATTATTATGGACGGCAACGGTCGTTGGGCGAAGCAGCGGGGTCTGCCTCGCACTGCCGGACATAAAGTAGGGGCCGAGACCTTCCGCAAAATCGCCACCTACTGCAAGGACCTGGGGGTGGAATACCTGACGGTGTACGCCTTCTCCACGGAAAACTGGAGGCGTCCCGCCGACGAGGTCAGCACCATCATGGCTCTGCTCAAGCAGTATATGCTGGAGGCCATCGACTCCATGGAGCGGGACCAGATCCGCCTGCGCTTTCTGGGGGACCTGTCCGCCATTTCGCCGGAGCTGCAGGCCCTGGTGGACCGCACCAATGAGATCTCCACCCACATCCACGGGTTCCAGGCCAACGTCTGCCTGAACTACGGCGGCCGGGACGAGATTCTCCACGCTGCCCGCCGCTTCGCCCGGGACTGCGCCGACGGTACCGCTGACCCGGACAGCCTCACCGAGGCGGGCTTCTCCGGCTATCTCTACTCCGCCGGGATTCCGGACCCGGAGCTCATCATCCGCACCAGCGGCGAGGAGCGCCTGTCGGGCTTCCTGCTGTGGCAGTGCGCCTATTCGGAGTTTTACTTCTGCGACACCCTGTGGCCGGACTTCGACGCCCGGGCCCTGGACAAAGCCATCATCGCCTACCAGAGCCGCGACCGGCGGTTCGGCGGCGTGAAATAGAGAGGATACAACTATGAAACAGAGGATATTGGTGGCTGTGGTGGGGATTCCCGCCCTGCTGGCGGTGCTGTGCATCGCCCCGGCCTGGGCCACGGCCCTGCTGCTGGCGGCCCTGACCGTCATCGCCGCCCACGAGCTGCTGACGGCGGTGTGCGGCCCGGACAAGGCCCGCCGCTGGACGGTGCTGCCCGCCCTGTGCGGCGTGCTGCTGCTGGCCCGGGCGGTGTGGCCCGGCTGCGCCGCCCTGGAGGGTCTGCTGCTGGCGGCGGCCCTGACCCTGCCCCTGTCCGGGGTCCTGACCTATGGAAAGCCTCAGGCCCTGACCTTTAGCGACGTCTGCGCCATGGCCGCGGCGGGCTTCGCCATCCCCTGGGCCTTCTCGGGGCTTTACGGCCTGCGGATGCTGGAGGGGGGGTATCTCCTGGTGCTGACGCCCTTGGTGGCGGCCTTCTGCAGCGATGCCCTGGCCCTGTTCACCGGCATGGCCCTGGGCCGTCATAAGCTGGCCCCCCTGGTCAGCCCCCATAAGACCGTGGAGGGCGCGGCAGGCGGCCTGGTGGGCGGCATGGCCGGCATGGCCATTTTCTGCCTGGTGTACCGGGCCATCACCGGTGTGAATTTGGGCCTGCCCCTGTGCGTGGCCCTGGGCCTGCTGGGGGCGCTGCTGGGGGAGCTGGGGGACCTGAGCTTCTCCGCCGTGAAGCGCCAGTATGGCATCAAGGACTATGGCCGTCTGCTGCCGGGTCACGGCGGCGTGCTGGACCGGTTCGACAGCGTGCTTTTTGCCGCCCCGGTGCTGTGCGCCCTGCTGCGGGCTTTGGCGGCATAAACGGCATAAGGAGAATCGCAACATGACAAAAACCATTTCCCTGCTGGGCTCCACCGGCTCCATCGGCCGCCAGACCCTGCAGGTGGCCCGGGAGCTGGGCCTTTCCGTGGCGGCCCTGACCGCCAACCGCCAGGTGGACCTGCTGGAGCAGCAGGCCCGGGAGTTTCACCCCGCCCTGGCGGTGCTGTACGATCGGGACGCCGCCCGGGAGCTGCGCCTGCGCCTGTCGGACACGGACATCCGGGTGGAGGCGGGGCCGGAGGGCCTGCTGCTGGCGGCTCAGCTGCCCCAGGCCGACACCGTGGTCACCGCCGTTATGGGCAGCGTGGGCCTGGAGCCCACTCTGGCCGCCATCCGCCGGAAAAAGCGCATCGCCCTGGCCAATAAGGAGACCCTGGTCTGCGCCGGGGAGCTGGTCATGGCCGAAGCGGAGCGCTGCGGCGCGGACATCGTCCCCGTGGACTCCGAGCACAGCGCCATTTTCCAGAGCCTCCAGGGCTGCCGGGACCGCAATGAGGTCCGGCGGCTGCTGCTGACCTGCTCCGGCGGTCCCTTCTTCGGCCGCACCTATCAGCAGCTGGAGTCCGTCACCCCCGCCGATGCCCTGAAACACCCCAACTGGAGCATGGGTGCAAAAATCACCATCGACTCTGCTACCCTGATGAACAAGGGCCTGGAGGTCATCGAGGCCATGCGGCTGTACCGGCTGCCGGTGGAGCAGGTGGACGTGGTGATCCACCGCCAGAGCATCGTCCACTCCCTGGTGGAGTACCGGGACGGGGCCATGATCGCCCAGCTGGGCACCCCGGATATGAAGCTGCCCATCCGCTATGCCTTCACCTGGCCCCGCCGGGCCCCCAGCCCGGACCGGCCCCTGGACCTGCTGACCTGCGGCGACCTGACCTTCCGGGCCCCGGACATGGACGCCTTCCCCTGCCTGCGCATCGCCCGCCAGTGCGCCAGAACCGGCGGCACCGCCTGCGCCATTATGAACGGCGCCAACGAGGCGGCGGTGGCCCTGTTCCTGCAGGAGCGCATCGGCTTCAACGACATTCCCCGCCTGGTGGAGTCCGCTCTTGACCGGGTGCAGGTGAAATATGCCCCGGACCTTCCGGATATACTGGAAGCAGACAGACAGGCGCGAGCCGCTGTACTGCAAACGGTAGGAGACATGGTATGATCTATATTATCGCAGCGATCCTGATTTTCGGCGTCCTCATCGCCGTCCACGAGCTGGGCCACTTCCTGGCGGCCAAGGCCTGTGGCGTGCGGGTCAACGAATTTTCCATCGGCATGGGCCCCGCCCTGCTGAAAAAAACCAAGGGCGACACCCAGTATTCCCTGCGCCTGCTGCCCATCGGCGGCTTCTGCGCCATGGAGGGCGAGGAGGAGGACTCCGACGACCCCGCCGCCCTGAATAACCAGGGCTTCTGGCAGAAGTTGCTGATCTTCGCCGCCGGGGCCCTGATGAACTTCCTGGCGGGGCTTATCATCATCCTGGTGCTGTACGCCGGGGTCAAGGCCGTTAACGTCCCGGTGATCCACGGCTTCGCCGACGGCTGCCCGCTGGAATCCGCCTCCGGCCTTCAGGTGGGCGACCGCATCCTGTCCATCGATGGGGAGCGCATCTACACCTTCAGCGACGTGTCCCTGCTGCTGGGCCGCAACAAAACCGGGGATTTTGACCTGGTCCTCCGCCGGGACGGCCAGAAGCTCCGGCTGGAGAACTTCCACATGGAGCGGGGCGAGTATCTGGACCAGTCCGGCGAAAAGTTCACCGGCTTCGGCCTGTATTTCGGGGCGGAGGAGCTGACCTTCGGCGGGCGGCTGAAATACTGTTGGAACCAGGCGGTGGACTTTGTCCGCCTGGTGCGCCTGAGCCTCCAGATGCTCATCACCGGCGAGGCGGGCTTTTCCGATATGAGCGGCCCCGTGGGCATCGTCTCCACCATCACCACCGTGGGCGAGCAGTCCGAAAGCGCCGCGGCCGCCGCCGCCAACATCGCCTACCTGGCGGCCCTCATCGCCGTGAACCTGGCGGTGATGAACCTGCTGCCCCTGCCCGCCCTGGACGGCGGCAAGATCTTCTTCCTGGTGGTCAACGCCCTGTGTATGCTCACCATCCGCAAACAGATCCCCGCCAAATTTGAAAATTACGTCCACCTGGCCGGCTTCATCCTGCTGATGGGCCTGATGCTGGTCATCACCTTCCAGGACGTTCTGAAGCTGTTCCACTGAATCCCCTTTGCCTCAAAAGGGCGCCGCCCTTTTGAGGCAAATTATGCCATTTATCACACAATTACAGGAGGATAACACCATGAGCAAACAGATCCATGTGGGCGCCGTGGCCGTGGGCGGCGGCGCGCCGGTCAGCATCCAGTCCATGTGCAATACCCCCACCCAGGACGTGGAGCGCACCGTGTCCCAGATCCTCCGTCTGGAGCAGGCCGGGTGCCAGATCATCCGGGTGGCCGTGCCGGATATGGACGCCGCCCGGGCCATCGGCCCCATCCGCCGCCGCATCCACATCCCCCTGGTGGCGGATATCCACTTTGACTATCGCCTGGCCCTGGAGTGCGTCCGCCAGGGGGTGGACAAGATCCGCATCAACCCCGGCAACATCGGCTCCGCGGAAAAGGTCCGGGCCGTGGCCGACGCCTGCCGGGACCGGGGCATTCCCATCCGCATCGGCGTCAACGGTGGCTCCCTGGAGCGGGAGCTTCTGCAAAAATACGGCGGCGTCACCGCCCAGGCCCTGGTGGACAGCGCCCTGGGCCACGTCCGCCTGCTGAACGACTGCAATTTTGACGACATCTGCATCTCCGTCAAATGCTCCCACGTCCCGGTGAACATGGCCGCCTACCGCATGCTCCATGAGCAGACCCACTACCCCCTGCACCTGGGGGTCACCGAGGCTGGCACCCCCCGCCTGGGGGTGCTGAAATCCGCCATCGGCATCGGCGGCCTGCTGTGCCAGGGCATCGGCGACACCCTCCGGGTCAGCCTCACGGCGGACCCGGAGGAGGAGGTCCGCGCCGCCCTGGATATCCTGTCTGCCGCCGGCCTGCGGCAGACGGGGCCCAATCTGATCTCCTGTCCCACCTGCGGCCGCACCAAATACGACATGATCCCCATCGCCCGGGAGGTGGAGCGCCGCCTTCAGGGCTGCACCAAGCCCATCACCGTGGCGGTCATGGGCTGCGTGGTCAACGGCCCCGGCGAGGCCCGGGCCGCCGATGTGGGCATCGCCGGCGGCGACGGCGAGGGCCTGCTGTTCCGCCATGGCGAAATTCTGCGCAAGGTTCCCCAGGACAAGCTGGTGGACGCCCTGATGGACGAGATCGACAAGCTGTAAGGGAGGACCCCGTATGTGCGATAAAATACCGTTTTTCACCTTTTTCGAGAGCTTTGTGCCGCCCCGGGACCTGGGCCTGCTGCTCCACGACGCCTGCGTGGTGGGCGGCAGCATGGACCGGGCGGAGCGCACCATGGAGCTGGAGCTCACCGCCTCCGCCCCGCTGCCGGAGGCCGCCGTCACCGCCCTGCGCCAGCTGCTGATGGACCAGTATCAGCTGCGCCAGCTGCGGCTCCACTTCCGCACCCTCCGGCCCGCAGAGGACAAGTCCGACATCCTCATGGGCCGGGAGATCAAGGGAAAGCCCGTCCCCATCGACGGCCTGAACCCCAAGATGGGCGCCGTGGTGGTGGAGGGCAAGGTCTTTGCCGCCGAGTGCTACGAGACCCGCAAGCCCGGCGTCTGGCGTCTGACCTTCGACATGACGGATTACCGGAATTCCGTCACCGTCACCAAGTACATGGAGGGCAAGGAGGCCCAGTCCATGCAGAACGCCGTGTCCCCGGGCATGTGGCTCCGGGTCCAGGGCAATGTGGAACTGAGCCGGGACGGCAAGGACATTCAGCTGCGCCCCTTCCACATCATGAAGATCCCCCACAAGCCCCGGGAGGACACCGCCCCGGAGAAGCGGGTGGAGCTGCACCTCCACACCAAGATGTCCAACATGGACGCCCTGACGGACACCGCCTCCGTCATCAAGCAGGCCATCGCCTGGGGCCACCCGGCTATCGCCATCACCGACCACGGCGTGGCCCAGTCCTTCCCGGACGCCTGGCACACCGCCAAGGGCAAAATTAAAATTCTCTACGGCGTAGAGGGCTATTTCATCAACAATCTGGACGACCGCATCGCCGTCCACGGTCCCCAGGACCAGGACTTCTCCGACGAGATCGTCTGCTTCGATATCGAGACCACCGGCCTGAAGGTGGACCGGGAGGCCATCACCGAGATCGGCGCCGTGGTGCTGAAGGACGGCCAGGTCACTGACCGCTTCCAGACCTTCGTGAATCCCGGCCGCCGCCTGACGCCGGAGATCATCGGCCTCACTGGCATCACCGACGCCATGCTTTCCGGTGCCCCGTCCCCCAAGGAGGCCCTGACGGCCTTTCTGGACTTTGTGAACGGCCGCCCCCTGGCGGCCCACAACGCCGAGTTCGACATCAGCTTCATCCGGGCCGGCTGCCGCCGGGAGGGCATCCCCTTTGACCCCACCTATGTGGACTCCCTGATCCTGGCCCAGAATCTCCTGCCGGAGCTGCACAAGTTCAAGCTGGACATCGTGGCCGAGTACCTGGACCTGCCCGCCTTCAACCACCACCGGGCCTCCGACGATGCGGCCATGGTGGCCTACATGCTGATCCCGTTTTTCCAGAAGATAGAAAAGGAGCTGGGCATCCGCCGCCTCCAGGACATCAACCCCCAGATGCTGAAGCTGCGGCCCCGGGGCAGCAAGTCCAGCCGCTTTCCCAAGCACATCATCCTGCTGGCCAAGAACAAAATGGGCCTCAAGCACCTGTACCAGCTGATCTCCGCCTCCAACCTGCAATACTTCAAGCGGGTGCCCATCATCCCCAAAACCGAGCTGATGGCTCACCGGGAGGGCCTCATCGTCGGCTCCGCCTGCGAGGCCGGGGAGCTGTTCCAGGCGGTGAAGGACCACAAGGATTGGGCCGAGCTCAGGCGCATCGCGTCGTTTTACGACTATCTGGAAATTCAGCCCATCTGCAACAATATGTTCATGCTCCGCAACGGCGACGTCCAGTCGGAGGAGGAGCTGCGGGAGTTCAACCGCACCATCGTCCGCCTGGGCCAGGAGCTGAACAAGCCCGTCTGCGCCACCGGCGACGTCCACTTCCAGGAGCCGGAGGACGAGGCCTACCGCCATATCCTCCTGGCCAGCAAGAAGTTCCCCGATGCCGACGCGCCCCTGCCCATCTACTTCAAAACCACCACCGAGATGCTGGAGGAATTTTCCTATCTGGGGGAGGAGCTGGCCCATCAGGTGGTCATCGACAACCCCCGCCACATCGCCGACCTGGTGGAGGAGATCGAGCTGCTGCCTCCGGGCCAGCTGTTCCCGCCCCGGCTGGAAAACTCCCAGGAGGACCTGAACCGCCTGGTCTGGGACAAGTGTCACGCCCTGTACGGCGACCAGCCTCCCCAGCTGGTGGTGGACCGGCTGAACGTGGAGCTGGGCAGCATCCTGGGGAAGTATGACGTGGTGTATATGTCCGCCCAGAAGCTGGTCCAGCGCAGTCTGGAAAACGGCTATCTGGTGGGCTCCCGTGGCTCCGTTGGCTCCTCTCTGGTGGCCTATATGTCCGGCATCACCGAAGTGAACTCCCTGCCGCCTCACTACCGCTGCCCCAACTGCCGCAACGTGGAATTTGTCACCGACGGCAGCTACGGCTGCGGGGCGGATATGCCCGACAAGGATTGCCCGGAGTGCGGCACGAAATACGTCAAGGACGGCTTCGACATCCCCTTCGAGACGTTCCTGGGCTACGGCGGCGGCAAGGTGCCGGATATCGACCTGAACTTCTCCGGCGAATACCAGGCCCGGGCCCACCGCCACGCCATCGAGATGTTCGGCCAGACCCAGGTGTTCCGGGCCGGCACCATCGGTACCCTGGCGGAGAAGACCGCCTTCGGCTTCGTCCGCAAATACCTGGACGAGCGGGGCCTCACCGCCGGCAACGCCGAGGTAAACCGCCTGACCCAGGGCTGCGTGGGGGTCCGCCGCACCACCGGCCAGCACCCCGGCGGCCTGGTGGTGGTCCCCGACGACATGGACGTGGAGGATTTCACCGCCGTCCAGCACCCCGCCGACGCCGAGGACGCCGACACCATCACCACCCATTTTGAATACCACTGCATGGAGGACAACCTTCTGAAGCTGGATATGCTGGGCCACGATGACCCCACCATGATCCGCATGCTGGAGGACCTCACCGGGGTCAACGCCCGGGCCATCCCCCTGGACGACCCGGACACCATGAGCATCTTCACCTCCTCCCGGGTGCTGGGCTTTGAAAACGACGAGCTGTTAGGCCCCACCGGGGCCGTGGCCATTCCGGAGTTCAACACCCGGTTCACCCGGGGCATGCTGGTGGATACCCAGCCCAAGGACTTCAACACCCTGGTGCGCCTGTCCGGCTTCTCCCACGGCACCGACGTGTGGCTGGGCAACGCCCGGGACCTGATCGTCAGCGGCACCGCCTCGGTTCTGGAAACCGTGGGCTGCCGGGACGACATCATGCTCTACCTGATCCACATGGGTCTGGACCCCAAGATGAGCTTCAAGATCATGGAGGCCGTCCGAAAGGGCAAGGTGAAAAAGGGCGGCTTCCAGGACGGGTGGGAGGACGCCATGCGGGCCCACGAGGTGCCGGAGTGGTACATTGAGTCCCTGGCCAAGATCGGCTACCTGTTCCCCAAGGCCCACGCCGTGGCCTATGTGATGATGGCCTTCCGCATCGCCTGGTTCAAGGTCCACGAGCCCCTGGCGTTTTACGCCACCTTCTTCACCGTCCGGGCCAAGGCCTTCGACGCGGAATACTGCTGCGCCGGCATCGACGCCGTCAAGCGGAAGATCCGCGAGATCGAAAACAACAAGGACGCCACCGCCGTGGAGCAGAACCTGATGGTCACCCTGGAGGTGTGCTACGAGTTCTATCTCCGGGGCTTCCACTTCGACACCATCAGCATCTACGACTCCCAGGCCACCGCCTTCAAGATCACCGACAACGGCCTGCTGCCCCCCTTCATCTCCGTCCGGGGCCTGGGGGAGACCGCCGCCCAGGACACCGTGGAAAAGCGGAAGGGCAAGACCTTCATTTCCGTGGAAGAATTTTCCACCTGCTGCAGCAAGCTGTCCAAAACCCACATCGAGCAGCTGAAAGCCCTGGGCGCCTTCGCCGGTATGGCGGACACCAGCCAGATCACCCTGTTCGGATGACGGAGTGGCGCTTTGTGTGGTCCCATGGCGACGACCATGAGACGGGGCATGCCCTGTCCCGGGAGATGCTGGCTTTGTCCCGGGACAAAAACCCCAAAAAGCGGGACATCCCGCCCTGTCCCGGGACAGTTTTTATCGGAAATAACGGTAAACCAATGGCAAGTGACTGTTATTTCAACATCAGCCACAGCCACGGCCTGGTGGCCTGTGCCGTGTCGGATGTCCCCGTGGGCATCGACGTGGAGAAAATCCGGCCGGTTCCGCCCCGGCTGATGGACATTTTATCGCTACGGGAGCGGGAATCTGTGCGCTGTGACGCGGATTTCTTTCGGCTCTGGACCCTGAAAGAGGCGCTTATCAAGTGCCGCGGAGGCGTTTTGGGCCAAATCCGGCACGTTCACTTCGATTTGAGCGGTTCATCCATCATTTGCTCCGTCCCCGGCTATTCCTTCTCCCTGCTCCCGGCCCCGGCAGGCTACGCCGCCGCCCTCTGCTGGGAAAATATAGAAGAAGCAACAGAAAGTGAGAAACAAGAATGAGCATTTTTGACCGTATTTTTCAGAAAAAGCAGGAAAAATCCAAACAAAAACGCGCAGAATCTCCCACGGACAACGCGGCCGTCCTCCTGGGCCGCCAGCTGGCGGACTCCCTGCGGGAGAAAATCCCCGATACCGCCGCCCTTCCGGGAATTCTCACTTATTTCGAGGAAATGTGCCGGATTCCCGTGGAAAACGTTGAAATTCAGGACGATTTGATCACCTGTATAACCGACCCCTTCGGCGAAGAACCGGAGTGGATCCACCTCGCTCTGACCCGCCAGTTCCCGGATGGGGAGGGCGGATCGGTGGAGATCCTGCTGGATATCGGATTTCCGGACGTGAAGGGCCGTCTCCAGCTTGAGGACGAGCTGTGCAGCGACGAGTTGGACGAAAGAGAGGATGTTTTCGACTACATTCGCCGTTCTGCCGGTTATATTGCCCTGGAGAATATCCCGCCTGTCGCCATGGACATCACCTGCGACCAGACATAAAATGGAGCCAAAAATACCGGAATCGGCAGATTTTCTGCCGATTCCGGTATTTTTATTGGCAAAATCAAAAGCGCCGCATAGCATGAAAGGGGAGGGGGAACCAAAATGGCCAAACGAGTTTATATCAGTCCCAGCGACCAGGTGGAAAACAAATACGCCTGGGGCAATACCAATGAACATGTCCAGTGCCAGAGGATCGCCGAGGCGGAGGCCGCCGCCCTGCGCCGCTGCGGCGTGGAGGTGCAGCTGGCAAAATTTGGAACCAGCATGGCCCAAAGATGCGCTGAATCCAACACTTTTGGGGCGGACATCCACAATTGCGTCCACACCAACGCCTTCAATGGAAAGGTCACCGGCACCCGGCTGTTCTGCTTTGCCGTGCCCGGAAAGGGGTACGACGCCTGCCGGGCGGTCTTCGGCGCCCTGGCGCCGCTGACTCCGGGGACCTCGGAGAATATCCAGGTCAATTCGCGGCTGTATGAGGTGCGGACCCCGGCGGCCCCCACCGCCTATGTGGAGTGCGAATTTCACGACAATCCGGAAACGGCCCGGTGGATCATCCAGCACACCGATGAAATCGGCGAGGCCATCGCTCGGGGCCTCTGCCAGTATCTGGGGGTGGCCTATGTTCCGGCCCAGGCGGAAAAGCCCGCGCCCCAGCCCAAGGGGGACGGCCTGTTCCGGGTGCAGGTGGGGGCCTTCGCCAACCGGGATAATGCCGAAAAAATGCTGGAAAGGCTGAAAAAGGCGGGTTTTTCCGGATTTATATCCAGCGAAAAATAGCGCGCCGGTTGTCAAAAATCTTTTTTGAGACTGTCGAAAAACCTTTGCATATCGCATTCCCTCCCGGCGCATACTATGGCCGAACGCAAAAATTTCCAACGATTTCTTGCAGGAGGGAAACCATATGGTCAAGGATTTTATCGACACCAACGACTTTTCGGCCCGGGAGCTGCTGGACATGATCCAGCTGAGCCTGTCCATCAAGGACGCCATCCGGGGCGGCTATTACCCGCCGCTGCTGCGGCACATGAACCTGGGCATGATCTTTCAGCAGTCCTCCACCCGGACGCGGGTGTCCTTTGAAACGGCCATGAGCCAGCTGGGAGGCCACGCCCAGTATCTGGGCCCCGGCATGATCCAGCTGGGGGGACACGAGACCATCGAGGACACCGGCCGGGTGCTGAGCTATCTGGTGGACGTGGTGATGGCCCGGGTCATCCAGCACCGCACCGTCGTGGACCTGGCCCGGGCCTGCTCCATCCCGGTGCTCAACGGCATGTCCGACTACAACCACCCCACCCAGGAGATCGGCGACCTGTGCACCATGGCCGAGCACCTGCCCCGGGGGAAGAAGCTGTCGGACTGTAAGGTGGTGTTTGTAGGCGACGGCACCCAGGTGTGCGCCTCCCTGGGCTTCATCACCACCCACCTGGGCATGAAATTCGTCCACTACGGCCCCAAGGGCCACCAGCTGACGGACGGCCACCAGGCCATCATGGAGCGAAACTGCCGGGAAAGCGGCGGCAGCTTCCTGGTCACCGACGACCGCAGCGCCGTCCGGGACGCGGACTTCCTCTACACCGACGTGTGGTACGGCCTGTATGAAAACGAGATGCCCAAGGAGCAGCGGGTGGAGGTGTTCCACGACTATCAGGTGAACCGGGAGCTGATGAGCCTGGGGGCCATCGGCTGCAAGTTCCTGCACTGCCTGCCCGCCACCCGGGGCGAGGACGTCACCGACGAGGTGGCGGACTCCGCCGCCTCCCTGTGCTGGGAGCAGGCCGGAAACCGGCTGACGGCCATGCGGGGCCTGCTGGTCTATTTCACCCGCTGCCGCCCGCAGCACACCGAGCTGGAGGAGGCCGCCGCCCGGGAGCAGCTGGAGCGCTTTATGGCGGACCGGGGCCTGAGCTGACATGGAGAAGCGCAAATTCCGCCTGGCGGACGTGGTGCTGTCCGTCATCTGCGTGGTGTTCGTGGCGGAGGCCGCCGCCCCGGTGGCCTCCATCGGCAACAGCCAGTATTTCTGGTGGCTGTTCATGATCCTGGCGTTTCTGCTGCCCTATGGGCTGATCTCCTCGGAGCTGGGCACCGCCTTTCCCGGGGACGGCGGCCTGTATGACTGGATCCACACGGCGTGGCCCGACTCCCGCTGGGGCGCCCGGGCCTCCTGGTACTACTGGATCAACTTCCCACTGTGGATGGCATCTCTGGCAGTGATGTGTCCGGAGCTGCTGGGGTATGTGTTCGGCTGGCAGCCGGGACCGGTGTGGTCCCTGGTGATCCAGCTGGCCTTTATCTGGATCGTCACGGTGGTGGCCTTTTACCCGGTGTGCGACAGCATCGTCATCCTGAACCTCAGCGCCGCCATCAAGATTCTGCTGGCGGTGACGGTGGGGGTGCTGGGCATCGTGTATGTGGCCCGGAACGGCTTTGTCAACGATATGTCCGCCGGGACCTTCCTGCCCTCCTTCGACCTGGACAGCCTGTCGTATATCTCCGTCATCATCTTCAACTTCCTGGGCTTTGAGGTGGTGTGCACCTACGCCGGAAGCATGGCGGACCCCCGGCGGCAGATCCCCCAGGCCATCGTTACCGGCGGCGTGGTGATCGCCGCCATCTATCTGTTCTCCGCCTTTGGCATCGGGGCCGCCGTCCCCACCCGGGACATCAGCGTGGACTCCGGCCTCATCGACGCCGTGTCCCTGATGACCGGCCGCACCGGCGGGGTGCTGGTGGGCATCGTGGCCCTGCTGTTCCTGGTGACGCTGTTCGGCAACATGATCTCCTGGTCCATGGGGGTCAACTCCACCGCCGCCTACGCCGCCGAACGGGGGGACATGCCCGCCGTGTTCGCCCGGCGGCGGAAGGACAACGATATGCCCGTGGGCTCGGCCCTGGTCAGCGGGATTGTGGCATCAGCGGTGTGCCTGCTGGGAGCTGCCATCCAGGCGGTAAGCCCGGATTCCTCCCTGTTCTGGAGCTTCTTCGCCCTGAACCTGGTGATGCTGCTGCTGAGCTATCTGCCGGTGTTTCCGGCGTTTCTGGCCCTGCGGCGGAAGTATCCGCAGGCGGAGCGGCCCTTCCGGGTGCCGGGAGGCCCGGGAATGCTGCGGGTGCTGGCCTATGTGCCCATGGTGCTCATCGGCCTGTCCATTCTGTTCACCGCCGTGCCCCTGTCCACGGACCGGGAGACTCTGGCCACCATTCTGCCCATTACCGTGGGCTCTGTCATCAGTGTGCTGCTGGGCGAGCTGCTCATCGCCGTCCGGCGGCACCATCAACCCAGATCAGGAGGATAACGACTATGGCAAAACGTATTGTGGGAACCACCCCCCGGCAGGACGGGTATCGCATGCCCGGGGAATTTGAGGAGCAGACCGGCGTGTGGATGCTGTGGCCCCAGCGGCCCGACAACTGGCGGGGCGGGGCCAAGCCCGCCCAGCAGGCCTTTGCCGACGTGGCCCGGGCCATCGCCCGGTTCGAGCCGGTGACGGTGTGCGTGAATCCCGACCAGTTTCAGAACGCCCGGGCCCGGCTGCCGGAGGACATCCGGGTGGTGGAAATGACCAGCAACGATGCCTGGGTCCGGGACTGCGGCCCCACCTTTGTGAAAAACGATCAGGGGGACCTGCGGGCGGTGGACTGGACCTTCAACGCCTGGGGCGGCCTGCATGACGGGCTGTACTTCCCCTGGGACCAGGACGACCTGGTGGCCCGGAAGATCTGCGAGCTGGAGGGGGTGGACAGCTACCGCACCGACGGCTTCGTGCTGGAGGGCGGGTCCATCCATGTGGACGGTCAGGGCACCGTGCTGACCACGGAGATGTGCCTGCTGTCCCCGGGCCGGAACCCGGAGCTGAGCCGCCGGGATATCGAAGAAAAGCTCTGCGACTATCTGGGGTGCGAAAAGGTCATCTGGCTGCGGGACGGCATCGACCCCGACGAGACCAACGGCCACATTGACGACGTGGCCTGCTTCGTGGCCCCGGGGGAGGTGGCCTGCATCTGGACCGAGGACCCGGAGAACCCCTTCTATCAGGCGGCCCAGGACGCCTTCCGCACCCTGAGCCAGGCCACCGACGCCAAGGGCCGCCGCCTGACGGTGCACAAGCTGTGCCTGACCAAAAAGCCCTGCTGTCTGGAGGGGGCGGAGACCATCGACGCCGTGGAGGGTACCGTACCCCGGGAAAACGGCGAGGTCAGCATCGCCTCGTATATGAATTTCCTCATCGTCAACGGGGCCGTCATCGCCCCTCAGTACGGCGACGAAAACGACCGGCTGGCCATCCAGCAGCTGCAGCAGATGTTCCCGGACCGGCAGATCGTGGGGGTCCAGACCCGGGAGGTGGCCTTCGGCGGCGGCAACATCCACTGCATCACCCAGCAGCAGCCCAAGGCGTGAGCGTGGGGGAGAAGTATTTTTTGCCAGGTACACGCCCTGGCAAAAAATGATTGCATTTGCTTTGCCGCCTGCGGGCGGCAAACTCTGCGAGGCTTCTTTGACAAGAAAAATCCCGGGAGCGCCAAAGCGCTCCCGGGATTTTATGTAACCTTTTTGGCTATACGTCCGGACGGAACGATCAGATGATGTTCAGGGTGACGTTGTCGGTGGACTTCAGGTTGTTGTAATCGCTGTCGATGGTGATCTTGCCGTCAACGATATCCTTCAGCATGGTGTTGTACTCGTCAACAGTCCACTTGGTCAGGGACCAGGTAGCGGTGGGCAGACCCACAGCGTTCTCGTTGGCGCCCAGGGAGGTGCCCACACCGCCGATGGAGGCAAACTCGTTGCTGTAGAACTTGCCCAGAGCCCACTGCACAGAGTCGGCCAGGCCCTTCATAGCGGAGGTGATGACGGTGTCGGACTCGGTGGACTGGTCAACGTCCACGCCCACGACCTTACCGTCGGCAGCGCCGGCAGCAGCGGCCACGGAGGCGAACATGGAGCCGCCGCAGGCGAACACGACCTCAGTGCCGGCCTCGTACCAGCCGGAAACCATGGTCTGCAGCTCGGGGGAAGCGGAGAAGCTGGCGCCATACTGCCAGGAATAGTTCATATCGACCTTCACGCCCAGCTCCTTGGCAGCGGCGTCAGCGCCCTGGACGAAGCCATAGCCGTAACGGCAGCAGGCGGGGTTGGTGCCGCCGCCACCGCCGGTGAAGCCCAGCTTGGTGAAGCCTTCCTTGACGACAGCGTAACCGGCCAGATAGCCGCACTGCTCTTCCTTGAAGGCGATACCGGCAACGTTCTTCAGAACGGGGGAGCCGTCAACGCCGGCTTCCTCGGTGATGGGATAACCATCCACGAACACGAAGGAGACATTGGGGAATTCCTTGGCGGCCATGCGCAGAGCGCCTTCCTGCATGAAGCCGGCGCAGACAACCACCTTGGCGCCGTTCTCCACGGCGGCCTTCATGGCCTCGTAACGGTCATCATCGGTGGCCTGGTCCTTGTTGGCGGGCTGATAATACTTATAGGACAGCTTGTTGTTGGCAGCGTACAGCTTCACGCCGTCATAGGTGCCCTGGTTGAAGGACTTATCCTTCAGCTGGCCCACGTCGGTGATGAAAGCGATCTCGTACTTGCCATCCTCGGAGGTCATCTCGTCGTTGATCTGATCGGGATTGGTGATGGTCGCGGTCTGGTTGGGATCATCGTTGCCCTTGTTGGGGTCCTTGGCGGGCTGCTTGGAGCAGGCTGCCATAGACAGGACCATGACCACAGCAAGGAGCATTGCCAGAAACTTTTTCATGGTGAATCTACCTTCCTTTTTAATTTTGGGCGCGAAACGCCCCTTATAAGCACATTATAGCAGGGTGGGGTGAAAAGTGCAACCTTTTTTGTGCTAAGTTCTGTCTTTCGCCGGACTTAACCCCGCTGGGCCATTTTCACGGCGGCCTCCAGGCCGATCTTCATCATGTTGGTGAAGGTGGTCTGCCGCTCCTGGGGGGTCAGTTCGGTGCCCAGCACCAGGTTGTCGCTGATGGAGCAGATGGCCAGGGCCCGCTTGCCCAGGTAGGCGGCGGTGCAGTACAGGGCGGCGGCCTCCATCTCCACGGCCATGACGCCCATCTTCTTCATGCGGTCGTTGCGGCCGGCGGCGTCATAGAAGGTGTCGGAGGAGTACAGATTGCCCACGGGCATCTTCACGCCCAGCTCCCGGGCGGACTCCACGGCGGCCATCAGCAGGTCGAAGTCGGCAATGGGGGCATAGTGGACCCCCAGCTCATACTGGTCGGCGAAGTTGGAGTTGGTGCAGGCGCCCTGACCGGCCACCACGCTGCCCAGCTCCAGGTCCGCCCGCATGGCCCCGGCGGAGCCGACACGGATGATGTTCTCCACGCCGTACTGGGTGTACAGCTCATGGGAGTAGATGCCGATGGAGGGCATTCCCATGCCGGAGGCCATCACGGACACGGGCACGCCCTTGTAGGCGCCGGTGTAGCCCTGGACGCCCCGGACGTTGTTCACCAGCACGGGGTTTTCCAGGAAGGTTTCGGCGATGAACTGGGAGCGCAGGGGGTCGCCGGGCATCAGAACGGTTTTGGCAAACGCGCCGGGGGCGGCGCTGTTATGGGGGGTAGACATGACTGAGTTCCTCCTTGTATCCTATATAATCATAATGAGACTGGTCTGTCATTGCGAGGAGCGAAGCGACGCGGCAATCCGCTTCTCCGGCTCTTGAGACGCAGGGATTTTCCGGGGCGGACAGAGTCGTCCGCCCCTACGAATGACAGGGGGTGTATTATTCCTGTTCCAGGGCCTTCACGGCCTTGACGATGCGGCTGGTGCCCAGGCGGTCGGCCCCCAGGGCCACGAAGTCCCGGGCGTCGTCCAGGTTGGCGATGCCGCCGGCGGCCTTGATCTTCACATGGGGGGCCACATGGGCCTTGAACAGGGCCACGTCCTCCCGGGTGGCTCCGCCGCCGCCGAAGCCGGTGGAGGTCTTGATATAGTCCGCGCCGGACTGGGACACCACCCGGCACATCTCGATCTTCTCGGCGTCGGTGAGCAGGCAGGTCTCGATGATGACCTTCAGGAGTTTTCCCTGGCAGTGGGCCTTTACGGCACGGATCTCGTCCAGCACCCGGTCATACAGGCCGTCCTTCACCCAGCCGATGTTGATGACCATGTCGATCTCCGATGCGCCGTTGTTCACGGCGTCGGTGGCCTGGAAGCACTTGGAGGCGGTGGTGTCGTAGCCGTTGGGGAAGCCGATGACGGTGCACACGGCGATCTTGCCCGCCACATACTCCGCCGCCTGCTTCACATAGGAGGCGGGGATGCACACGCTGGCGCAGCCGTACTTCACGCCGTCGTCGCAGATGGCCCGGATCTGGTCCCAGGTAGCCGTCTGGGACAGCAGGGTGTGGTCCACCCGGGCCAGAATGGGCTTGAGCTCGTTGTTCATGATAAAAATCTCCTTTCGGATGCCATACATATTTTTGCGGATACAATTCCATTGTAGCAGAAAAAACCGCCTTTGTAAACCTTGACACCGGCGGCGGTGCAAGGGTCTGCAACAGCGAATTCATGAACAGGAGCAGCAGGCAGAGGGTACATATCGAACATGACCTCGTAGGCTGCATCCCCTTGGACGAGCTGCTAAAAGCGGAACAGGCATGACCGGAATCATGCCTGTTTCAAGAAATTTGATTTTACTGTCTTACCAGCAGAGAGCATTTCGCCGCAGCCTTTTTATAGCGCTTTCACACAATATAGTGCGCCAAAAGCATCAGATAAAGTATTTTTTTCGGCAGTAGTGGTACGGCGTGTCGGGAACGGCGGCGCGGCCATAGATGTTGGCGGCAAAGACCAGGTCATGGATGGCGATGCCGTAGTTATACACCAGAATGCGCTGGACGTTATCCGTGCGGCCGGGGGCGGCACCGTTGAGCACGTCGGTGACGTTGGTGGTGACGGGGGCGAAGTGGTCGAAATACTTGAAGCCCCGGATCTGCTCCATTTCATCGGTGAACACCCGGTCGAAGAACAGGTCGCAGTTCTGGAAGCCCATGGTGCAGATGGGGATGACGGTGCAGCCCTCCTTGAAGTATTCGTCGGTGACGAAGTTCTCCGTGACCTTGGTAATGGCGGAGATCACCAGGTCAGAGCCGCCGATGACCTCCTCATAGGTGTCGCACAGGACGAAATGCACGTCCGGGTCCTGACGGAACAGGTCCATGATGCGGTTTTCGTGGCCGTGGCGGCCGATCATCTTCACCATGGCCAGGTTGCCCCGCTCATAGATGCAGGGCATGACGTTGTAATAGTCGCCGTCCTGCTGGGAGATGTGGATTTTGGGGGGCAGGGTGTAGCCGGACTTTTCCCGCAGGGCCTCGTCCACTCAGCGGATGAGCTCGCTGTCCGGAGTCTCGGCTACAATGGCCCGGACGGCTTCAAAATCAAGTACTTTCGTGTGTTCTCTCTCCATTTTCATCTTTCTTCTCTCATATAAGCCCTCCGGCTTTCGCCGGAGGGCTTCAGGGGTCATCAATAGAGCTTGGCTCCGGCGGGGATGTGGGGATCGACCATCAGCAGGTGGAGCTTCTCCTGGCCGTTTTCCTGGTGCACGGCGGAGATGAGCATACCGCAGGACTCGATGCCCATCATGGGCCGGGGCGGGAGGTTCGTGATGGCGATGCAGGTCTTGCCTACCAGCTCCTCCGGCTCATAATACTCGTGGATGCCGGAGAGGATCACCCGATCCGTGCCGGTGCCGTCGTCCAGAACGAACTTCAGGAGCTTCTTGGACTTCTTCACGGCCTCGCATTCCTTAACCTTCACGGCACGGAAATCGCTCTTGGCGAAGGTGTCAAAATCCACCAGGTCGGTGAACAGCGGTTCGATCTGCACGTTGGAGAAGTCGATCTTCTCCTCCACGACAGGGGCGGCGGGAGCGGTCTCGGCGGGCTTTGCGGGCTTCTTGTCGGTATCCAGCGGTTTCATTGTAGGGATAAGATTCCTCACATGGAATAGCTGTGTAGAAGCCCTGTTAATACTGTGCT
>ENA-UOJR01000584-UOJR01000584.1-human-gut-metagenome-genome-assembly--contig:-C115P-NODE-584-length-45374-cov-48.273175_pt1 | contig 45374 bp, 60 predicted proteins | sample MGYA00242354_ERZ723901 | MGnify/ENA metagenome assembly ERZ723901
TTGACATATTAGGGGCTATTCCATTTCATCGTCCAACAAAATGGGTGCAGTACATACCTGGGGTAACAGGCTTGCCGTCAACCGTGGTAGCTCCCCGGCAAATCGTCCAGATACCGCTGCCATCTTTGTACGCTGTAAGGCTGTTTCCCTCTTTCTCATTCAGAAACTGATCGAGAATGACGGATGCTGGCGCACCAGCAAGTACCAACCCCAGAACAGCAGCACTTAATTTTGCTCTGGATCCCATCACTCACCTTCCTTTTGTAATGCCTCAACGACCACGCTTGCAGCCGCAGGACGTTCGTGAAGGGGTTTATCACCAACGCCTTTCAGGTAGTCATTAACCATTTTTGTTCGCTTCTCGTCCTCTCTACGCCTGCGGTGGGCATCCACGCGACCATTGACATAGGAGGCAAACGAGATAAGCAGACCAGCGGCGCCAAAGAACATGAACACCATATCCTGAGTGGTAAAACCAATGGCTGACGCCAGAGCTGCTACCCACGCGAAGAACTGCGTGAAAATGTTCCCTGAATCATTCATTTTCATGGTCTCTCACCTCGCTGTGTGCGGGTGTTATTGAGGTAATAAAAAAGGCCGCTTGAGCGACCTCACGTTTATTCCCCTGTTAACGCCCTTATTTCCTCCACCGTCTGGCTAAACCTGTCCTCCTCGAGTTCAACGCCGATAGCCTGGCGGCCAAGTTCCAGCGCGATTTTCACGGTCGAACCGGACCCCATAAAGAAATCAGCCACCACATCACCAGGCTTACTGCTGGCGTTGATGATCTGCCGCAACATGTCAGCGGGTTTTTCGCATGGGTGTTTACCTGGGTAAAACTGAACGGGTTTATGTGTCCAGACGTCGGTATAAGGAACGGATACGGAAACAGAGAAATGCCGCCGAAGCGATTTGTACTCTTCGAGCAGCTCTGAATACTTGCGATTTAACGAATGCCACATAGCCACCAGCTGGTGGTGTGGTGTTGCCAGTTCGCCGTTCTGGTGCTTTTCGATGGCTACCTGCGTGAAAAGGGACTGAAGATTCCGGTAGTCTGATTCATTCGGTAATTGCCACTGGCTACCGCTGAACCAGTGAGACACCATGTTCTTCTTTCCAGTCGCATCGGCTATTTGTTTTGAGGTTATGCCAAGCGCTTCACGTGCATCCCGGAAATAAGAAATTAGGGGAGTCATTACATGCTGCTTCAGCTCGCTTCCCTTCTCCGCGTAACCGTCGCTCTTTGGTTTATACGGCCCCTGGTAATGCTCAGCGAAGAGGATGCGCTCTGTTGCAGGAAAGTAAGAGCGCAGACTCTCTTTATTACAGCCATTCCAGCGGCCCGACGGTTTAGCCCAGATGATGTGGTTCAGGACGTTGAACCGCTCACGCATCATGATCTCAATGTCTGCCGCCAGGCGGTGACCGGAGAAAAGATAAAGACTGCCAGCAGGTTTAAGCACTCGCCAGAATTGTGCGAGGCACATATCAAGCCAGCGAAGATAATCCTCATCCCCTTTCCACTGATTGTCCCAGCCGTTGGGTTTCACTTTGAAGTACGGCGGATCCGTGACTATCAGGTCAATGGAGTTATCAGGGAGAGTGGCGATGTATTGCAGGCTATCAGCGTTGACTAACTCAACACTGTTTATATTTACAGCATTTTTCATAGATCAATAAGCGTAACTCTGATAGGCTCTCTTTGCTTTTGCGCTAAAGCAATGGGCCTTGGTTAGCTTGTGACCTGAAAGCATGAGCTGATGGCTGGTGGGTGCTCCAACATCCACCAGCCGCCCATTTTCACAGCAAAATACCTCCGAAATGGAGGTGCGAAGGCATAAAAAAACCCCGCTTAAGCGAGGTTATTTCGAATAGATAATCAAGCAGCAGGTTCGGATGGATAAACCTGCTCATACATCTGCTGAAGGGTGTCAATAGCTTTGTTAGCCATTATCAATATAGCTTCCGCATCAGCCTTACTTAAAGTTCTATCAAGCTCGTAATCTGCCCATTTACGTCGGGTATGCAAATGTCTCAGCATTGTTCCCATAGAAATGAGTTTCATTTTTTCAAACGGCTCATTTCCTTTTAACCATGCATCATTTGTAAGATAGTCGCGAACAGCTTGGTGTGACGACTTGTTTGGGCATTTCTCAAGCTTATCAAGCGTTTCATGATAAACTCCATAATACGCTCGACCAATGGCGTTTCTGTAACCGATTTCATCGTTGTGAGAAATGCATTTACCAGCAAAAACAATAAAATCTTTCCCCGATACGCTCATCAGTAAATCCCTCTTTTTTCATCGCTTTGGAACCAGGATGTAAAAGGGCTGTTCCGATAACTATCATCTGAGAGCAAAACCAACAGTTCCATGTTCATTTCAGCTAAAACCTGCGGATCAGCAGTTTGGGCTCTAACGATGAATGCATTGTCATCATCTCCACCAAGATAATAGCTAACACTTGAACAGTTAATACCGCGCTTGTTCGCAATCTCTTCAGCTTGATCGCAAAGGGCTTCTAGTTCTCGAGAAGAAAGACGGGTAGCGTTTTTGAAATCAACAATCTGTTCAGCCATATAATTTCCCTGATTGATTATATCCTCTCGCTCTTGGCCATCATAAAGAGCAGCCATTTTGAGGGAGAACTTTTTAACCAACTTGTCGTTGCCGATACAAAATGCAGCGTTTCTTGCTACAAGCCTCAGTTCATGTGAAGGGAAAAGCTCAACTATTCTAAACAACTCAACGCGATGCTCATAGTTATGAGCCGAACGAGAAAGATACGCCAAGTAGTTTTGTGCGATCGTTGGACTCCCAGAGCTCATCGCGTCTTTGAATAAACGTACTGCATCAGAGTGACGCCCGAGAGTTCCATTAAGCCATGCATACGCATGTGCGCGCTCACTTATTGGAAGTTTAGCAATGTCGTGCTCAATTTCCGCAATAGTGTCTGTATCCGGGACTTCTCCCTTCTGGAAGTAATCGAGGATTGTTGCAAGCAGTTCTTGTTCTTTTGACTCAGGCTGTCCTGACATAATTTTCCCGAAGAAAACCAAATTCTGTATGTTTTCAATAGCTTCACTGGATAGGTTTTTATATTGCTGTCATCAGTATTGAAGCTTTTACGGGATTGTACAGGACCATCAGCGTTCTACTTGTGCATAAGAATTTAATAAACCTACAGACTTATCCACAGAAAAAAGAGTTATCAACAAAAAAAGTTATTCACAACTTAACTAATAGCAAAATATTGTTGATAAGCTGTGCGTAATTATCATATCCATCAAACTTACGCACATTAGAGCCTTGTGTTGCCTATCCATCGTTTTTTCCTATCAAAACGAAACAACATGCTTTTCTGCGATTAAAAAAGTATTCCGCAAAATTAAAAAACCCGCTCACTGGCGGGTTTATATACTGTTGGCAACATATCAAAGTAGACTCAAATATGGCTCATTTAATTGACTTTTGCAATACCCTGCTGCGAAAAAGTCGCCTTTTGTTGTGATCGTGTTCTCACAGTGCAGAGGAGAGAATCGCCATCAAGGCGCTTAAAGATGGCGCACATGGCCCGCCAGTAATCGGCGTAGTTATGACACCAGTTGTCAGGTTTAACGCCGCACAGAGCCGCCAGGTCCTGGTGCTGATACACACCCTTGCCAGCCAGCTCCGCTTTGACGTCCTGCGCCGCCAGCCATATCAGTTTCTTCAGGCGCTCCATCGTCTTGCCGGCCACTTTCTTCGCGCCTAGCTGCTCCCGGAACTCAGCCCACGCCCATTGAGTGATTTCCACCTGATAGCACCAGCGCACGTTCTCGCTATAGTTCCATAGCAGCCACGCTTTCTGGTGTTCTTCGAGTGACATCAGTGCGCGGCGCCACGATGCGCTGGAGTATTCAACCGGCTGCACCAGGGGAATATGCGAACCCTTGGCATGCGACTGCTTGCCCGGTATTGGCGGGTTATCCAGCGTAATCATTTCCCCGGTCACTTCATCCAGCACTCGAGGCTTTTTACGTTTAAACGTTCCCGTATCGAACTGCGCGTTTTCAAGCCACGCCATCAACTGCCCTTTCGTCGCACCACTTAAATCGGCGGTGGCCACCATCAACTGCTGGCGCACGTATTCGAGAAATTGAGTATTCATACTGCACCGCCTATGGTTTTGATGTAGTTCTTCAGTATTCGGTAATCCGTCAGCACAGAGCCCGGAAAGTGGTATAAGCGCAATCGTTGCCAACGAACGCGGAGGTGATCGGCAAAATAGGATTCGAATGTCATGCTGCCTCCTGCTTTTTCAGCGCGCGCAGGTCAGCCAGCGCGGTCAGTCTGATTTCCTTCAGTTCTTCAATAGTCCAACGATGCGGAGCGTTATTGTTCTCGAGCGCTAGTACCAGCTCTTCGCCATAACGTTCCACCAGCGCGGCTCGGTATGCTTCGATATTCCCGGATTTGTAGACGTTGCAGACATCACACTGAAGATGGATGTTGAAGCGAGTGAAGCGCAGATGCCCAGCGGCTGCCGTAGTCCGATAATGGCCAGCATGCCAGGCGAACGCCGTTTTAGTTCCGCAGGAAATACAGCCCCGCCCCTCCGCCAACTCCGTCTCGCGGCAAATGTCATTTACGGCACGCTGCGTCAGGTCAATCCAGTGCTTCAGCGGCTTAACTGCAGCTTTACGCTGGCGCCAGGCTGCACGTTCTTTCTTCTCAGTGGCGCGCTGCTTGGCAGACTCTTTGCGTTGTGCAGCCTCCCGGGCTTTTCTGGTCTGCTCTTTCCCGACGGCGCTGGCGCACTCATAACCGCAGACGGTCTGCGTGTCGCGTACTGGATTGAACCACTGGCGGCATTCCTTGTTGGCGCACTTCCGGCGCGGTAACTTAGCCATAATCACCCCCAGACCTTTTGTCGAAAGGTTCTTGGTGTACGCGCCGGATGCTCGCATTCAGGCAATTTTGCGCTGATAGTCCAGGTGATGTTGTCGCGATTCAGGCTACGTTCTACCGTGGCGCCACGACGACGGTAACTGGCCACCAGCTCGTCGGCCTGATCGGTTGTGCATTCGTGATGGTGGAACCAGGAATATTTCATCGCCATCACCCCGCAAAGCTCATGAGCTGCGATGCGGCGTTTTCCGCTTCACGCTGGTCCTTGAATGCCCGGGACAATACCCAGCGCCACAGAACATCGAGCGCGGCTTTGTACAGCTGCTGGAACTCGGTTTCGTCCATGTTGGCAAAGGCAATGCTGCGGGGGTGTTTGCGAAGGGTGCCGTCGGGAAGCTGTATGGCGTCGTAGTGGCCAGACTCGATGATCACCCATGCACGATATGCGTCATAGGATTTGCAGATGCTGATACTACCGGCGCGCTTATCGGCGATGCGGTCCAGATATTGCTCAGCAGCATCCAGGAGTGCTGCTTCACTTCCCGCGAATGAGGCAAGGAACTTGGCATAGCCGGTTACCAGCTTGCGTTCGTTGGAGGAGATTGCCCCGCCGGTGGGTTCCCAGTATTCGAAACCGAGATTGAGTAACGCGAAGAAACGACGGTGAAAGGCCGGGTTGCGTACCTGCCGGAACTCAGCCACCAGTACGGAGCCGAGTTTGATTTTTGATTGCAGTAAATCACTGGTCTCCGGCGTAGCGGGGATCAGGATTCCTGAGGAATGCTTGATGAGTTGTAGTTCGTGCGCCATGGTTTCTCTCCGTGGCGCAGTAGGTTACGGTTGTTCAGACCGTTGATTTCATATTATCAGAAGGTGGGGTTACCCGGTAGCCGAGACGGTGAATAAACTGCATAAAACCATTAGGAGTAAAGACCTCTTCATCATCCAGCAAAGGCCGCATAGAAACCATGCCATTGACGCGATAAATTAGATGCCTGCCCGATGAAGGAAAGCTAAACACCACGCAGCCGTCAGACCTTCTTACAATGTCATACCAGTTGTCTTCTGACGTTTGCAAAGCTGAATCACTCACATTTATGTTCTCCCTTCGAGCGACTAACAGACGCGATTAAAGATTGTCGGCAGCAGCATCAGAGGGTTACGCAAATTGCGGTATTCTGAAAAATGCGCGCCAGCCTTAAGCGCAATTCTAATAAAACCAGTCGTCAGCGCTTTCCCAGGTATCCTGGAGGATTGATTCAATTTTCTTTTTATCGTCCTTGTCACCACCAAAAACACTTAACCCATCGGCCCCGGCACGGCGGATTGTGAGCCTGCAATTGTCATAGTGATCATTCAGGCGCTTAAGCAGTTCTTTCTCCAGTGCTGGTACTGCGCCTTTAGGAAGTTCTTTCATGCGATCAATGGTTAATTCAACTTTCATAATGGCCCCATTGCATGTACTGTGTTTTTATACAGTATACCTATGCGCGGAAATGATCAACGTTTTAAGAGCACAAATTGTTAATTTTCTGTCAGTAGTAAAAAAAGAAAACCCGCCGTAGCGGGTTGAATTAGCGATGTTTTATTACGCCGCTATTTGTTTCTGCTGACAAAGCTCCTGTAGGTTAGCCCTAACCAGCGCCTCAGCGAGCTGATGATTGGACAGCATTAACGCAATGGGTAATAGAAACCACAGAATGCACGAAATGGCGGTGGTATTCGCCATCTGTGACAGGTTGAATATTGCTCGAATTGTATTGTTTGCACTTTAACGTTTCTGTTGTAGTGCCGGATGCATGCCACCGTATGTTCAGGACGATGGCATGCATATTATGGATTACGATTTATCCATTCCCAGGGGATTAGGGTGAATTCCACTTACATGCCAGAACGCATGCTCTCTATTCAACTGATTTCCCTTTGGTATCAGGAAGCCATACGTCCCAGATTTAAAAGTGGCATGAGCGCAGATTAGACTTTCTCCTTCAAAGCTATACTCAGTCCCTTCAGGGATTAGAGAGTCAGTCTTGATCAGGTGAACAGTTCCGTTGATAGGGATCATGTAATGGTGCATTTTAGGCTCCTCGTGTTGTGAAGAGCCTAATTATATCAGGTTTGAATCTACGTCATTGAAGTAGCAGGATTTGTTACACCATGTTCTGAAACTCGGACATTAAGCTGCGATCTCTTTCTGCTGACAAAGCTCCGGTAAATTAGCCCTCACCAGTGCCTCGGCGAATGGCGGCGGAACTGCGTTGCCACAACGCGCAACCTGCTTGTCCTTCGCGTACTTCTGCCCCCGATAGTCCTGATCGATGATGTACCACTCCGGGAAGCCCTGCGCGCGGTATAGCTCGTGCGGTTGCAGCATCCGCATACCGATATCAACGATGCGAAAAGTGATTCTGTCAATATCTACCAGCCCGTCGCAATCCTCACCGCAGTACTTACGCAGGAACTCCAACGCCAGCTGCGCGCGATGTTCGTCGTATTCATCGACCGCAAGAGTGGTTTTCACCTCCCCTACGTGCAGCCCACCCGCCGTCACTGTTGGCATTGGATCACTGGATGGTTGACCGTCGCGGCATGTTCCACGCAGTTTCACCAGATGAGAGGCAACTACTGCATGGTGATCGACAGTCGTAACCGAGTGCATAGGCTCATCCATACTGACACCCGGCCCCGTATAGTTGCCGCCGTAGTGTTTCGCCAGAAACGCGCTCACCGTCGCGAATTTATTTCCACCTGCAGTAACGGTCCCCAGCGGGTTATCCAGTCGTAGCACACGCGGTTCTTGTCCAGGTCGTTCGCCATAACCCATCTGGATCAGCGTAGGCGTTACAAGTTGAGATTTACCGCCACCGCCAGCGGTGATGGTTGCGCTCGGTTCGTCTGCCCGGTGGCCGACACTCGCACCAAACTGTCGACCAACAAACGGCGCAATGGCTGCCTCAACGATACCCAGAGCATGCCCATTCCCGCCCGGACGTTTTGATGTGCCAGCGGTTACCGTCGGGACGGGTTCGGTAACGGGCTGCCCGGTTGCGCCAGTACGGAACTTTGTCAGGTGTGGAACGGCTAACGCGTAGCCGTGGGTTTTCGTAATGGTCTGCAGAGGCTCTCTCAGCGCCTGCCCACGGAAACAGTCGTATTTCCCTTTGGTCGTCGTGTGGTTGCACTTGACGATGAACGGCGACGCGCTCTCGATCACAAACCGCTGGATGCCACGAGCGATGCGTTTGAGCGTATTTTCAGCCAGTGGCTTTTTGCGGTCGAATATCGACGGTGCCGGAATGGTCCAGTCGATACACTCCGCAGCTGTACGCCATGGCGCCAACTTTCCACTCTGCACAGCTGGAGATTTCGGGTCGCCGTGGGTCGGGTCCGGCCAGGTCACCGGCATACCATCGCAACGCATTACCATGAAGAAACGCTTCCTGATGGTCGGTGCGCCAAAGTCGCAGGCGCGCAGCTCACGATGATCAACAGCGTAACCCAGCCCGGCCACCAGTTGCTGCGCCAGTTCGCCGTCGGCAGTAATACCCAGGAACTCGCAGCACTCCGCCAGCGCCGGATGACCGGCAGGAATACCACCGGATAGCATGCCGCAGAAAGCCTCGAAGGTCTCACCAGTACGCAGGGGATTTGGACGTAACCCACCATCAGCAGATTCGATAAGCGGCCCCCAGGTGCGGAACTCTTCAACGTTCTCCAGCATCATCACACGGGGACGTACCGCCAGCGCCCAGCGAATGACAATCCACGCCAAACCACGAATCTCTTTCTCTACCGGCTTTGAACCTTTAGCCTTTGAGAAGTGACGGCAATCAGGGGAAAACCATGCCAGCCCCACCGGGCGGCCAGCGGTCGCTACGATGGGATCGACATCAAACACCGATTCGCAGTAGTGCAGTGTATCCGGGTGGTTCGTAGTGTGCATCGCAACAGCGTTCGGGTCGTGGTTAATCGCAATATCCACACTACGACCGATCGCCAGCTCAATGCCCGTGCTCGCCCCGCCGCCGCCGGCAAAGTTATCAACGATGATTTCTCTCACGCGTATTTCTCCATAGCGGTGGCCAGTGACTGGGCGGCGTTTACGATGGCTGGTACCGGCATTTTCTCCAGCCACATACGGTTGATGTGATGCTTCAGGCGGCGCTGGTGATGCGCCGGGAGATCCCCGGCACTTTCAATCTGGCTATATACCATTCCCACCTCAGCAGGCCAGACGGTTTCGGTCACATCCACCAGCAGCAGGTTTTCCAGTTCGACGATGCGTTTCGTGGCGTATTCCAGTTGAGGTTCCATCAGTCCTCCTTAAATCTGACGCCCGCCACTCGCAGGGCATGCTCAACGTCGAAACGCGAAAGCCATTGGCCGTTATCTTTGGGGATCATTACGCCGCGCTCTGATTCGTTAATTGGATGCCCAGGTCGGACGTTGTACCCTGCCGGCAGCTTCACGGTTTCAGCGCGCGCCGCCAGCACTTCATCAATCACCTTCACAGCATCAGCCATTGCGTAGCCGAGATTACCGCCGTCGCTTTGTGCGGATGCTTTGCTGAGTATTTCGCGTATCTGGTGCAGGCGATCGAGTGATACATGACCGTGCGCCGGGTGGTTAGTTGTCATGGGTTAGTCCGTCCAGTAAGTAAGTTCTTCCGCCAGGCGGTCATCTGCTTCGGCTTGGTTAGGGATATCAGCATCGGTTTCTATGCTGGCTCCGGCAAAATCACGAGCACAAGCTTTGCGGTGTTTACGATTGCCCATGCCCCATTCTGGATTTTTAAGCTCTTTGTTCCATGCCCGTAGCATGAGTTTCATTGGTGACTTTGACATCTCATTCCCCCTTCACGCCAATGCCAGCGGCGTCCCATGCTTTTGCTTTGGCGCATACCGGGCAATAAAGCTCACCTTTGTGCAAAACCCAGCCGTTATAGATTGAATCGGATTTAAGGAATGCCAGCGCCACAGAAACGCCCTTAACGCTTTCATGAGCTGACGTCACAACGCTTTCATGAGCTGACGTCACAGGCCCGGCGTTCTGGTAAGAATGGCAACCATCAACTTCACCACCTTCACAACGTACTTCCATAAAAATAGCCATTACATGTCCTCCACACTGAATCCAGCCAGACGAATCTGCCGCTTAGCTAGTGTGATAGCGTCCTCATAAGCCTTTTCTTGCTCAGTCCAGTAGCCGTTTGTTTTTGGCAGCAAAACGGGATTAGCTAACTTTGCCTCCAGCTCAGCGTTGCGCCTGTCTTTGGATTCCAGCTCATCCAGCAGCGCCAGCACGGTGGCGGGGTTGGCTGCGGCGATAAATGCAGCATCACGCGCTTCGTTTTCACTGAATACCATGGCTATTTGCTCATGGTTCACGCCGTCAGTGGAGTAAATCTCATCGTCGAACTCAACAGCCCACCGGCCTTTCGTCGCCTTCTCCGCTACTTCCCGTAATCCACGTTTGTCGATGTTGCTCATTGGGCGGCCTCCTCCATGGCTGGGTCTGCTGGTAAAGTCATGTGCGGCACTTCAATCAGTTCTGCCCGAGCATCAGCCGTGTTAAGCGCCATTAATGCGACGATCCGCTTCTGCTCAGCATCCATTCGTAACGCTACTGTCTTGCCGTTCATATTGAAGAACACCGCAACGTTTTTGATATCTTCGATTTTCATACCCCTACCCTCCCCCAAAACATCAATACCCTTCTCATCGCCGCGCTGTTGCGGCACTCCTGGCAGATCACGTTTGTGTCCGTCCGCTGAATTAACTTCGACTTACCCTGCTTCATGCCAGGTATCGTGTCAGGGGCGAAGCGCATTCCGTAGCTGGTCAGGCTGTAAAGGCGCTGGCCGTATTTTCCTTCGCAGCGGATCAGGCCGTCTGCCAGCAGCGTGCTCACCGTTCCGGATATCTTTTTGGTGTCCATGCCGATAAGCCCTGCCAGTTTGGCGTTGTTCAACCCTGGGTTGTTGCGCAGGGCTGCCAGCACCTGCTCACGGATTGTTATGTTCATGTCACACCATCCCGTTCGACTTGTTGCGGTTGTACTTGGCCAGCAGCAGCTGGATCGGCGTCGGCCCTTGCTCGGCAGCTGGTGCGGCAATAGCCCGGCGTACCGGCGGCACTGGCTTACCCTCGGTGACGCGCCTTTCCCACATGTCCAGCAGATCGCCTGCCTCGCGTGCCAGTTCACCATGCGTTAACTGGCGCTCGGTGCTGCGGTGGCGCAATTCTACGCAAATGTGGTACATGACCGGCTGCGACCATGGAAATTGCTCGCTGGAGATGAATTCGAACGAGCGGTTACGCCAGTCCCAGTATTCGGCGATCACCTGGTCAACGTTGACGCCCAGCGCGCCGCCGCTCTGCTTGCACCAGGCGACGAACTGGCCCGGCGACGGCAGGAATGGGCGCTCCTGGCGGCGGGCAATGCGCATGCCGGCATCGACCTGAGCCATGGTGTGGATCCCGTTCTCCTGAAACGCCAGCAGCCACTGACGGCGGAATTCGTTCAGGTCTTCCTGGGTGCGGAAGTTCGCCATGCTGGCCGGGAACGCGGCGCGCAGCTCGTTGAACAGCTTGTTGAATACCTGCGCCACCTGCTCGACCGGCGCGCACTCCTGGTACTGCTCTGGCAGGTTATGGGCCATGCGGCTCATCTGCTCGCGGTCGTGGTTACGCATCTGCTCTGCAAGAGATTTCATCGGATCACCCCATAGGCCCAGTCAGTGTTGTTGAAGTCCAGATCTGGCTTGACAGCGCGCTGCTCACCTCCGGCGTTACGCTGCATTGTCAGCTTGTCCCACTGCTTACGCAGGCTTTCGGGACTCAGGATGTTGGTCTGCCAGAAGTGGTGTTTGCTAGCCCAGTCATACAGCGCGCAGATGTCCTGGTGCGACCGGTTGTCTATCTGGCGCATCAGGCGAACAGTGTTAGACCAGGAGGTCATGTCCGGGGCTTTGCAGGTTGGGTTAATCAGCTTCACCCTGGAGGAAATCCACTTAGCTGTCTCGAGGTCTTCAGCAGAGCCCCACTTCGCACCGGATGGTGTGTAGACCGCAGCTTCAGGATGAGTTGATAAAAATTTCTTCAGACGTGCGTCAGAGGATTCGTCAGAATTCTCGGACGAAGATCTTTTAATACTGTTCTTGTTCTTGTATTGGGTGTCTACCGTTTTCGGGAAGGTTATTCCTGATTTCGGGAAGGATTTTCCCGTTTTCGGGAATTTTCTTCCCGTTTCCGGTTTGTCTAAAATCCATGCTGAAAGGTCAGTGTTTACACCGACGATTTTCATCATGCCCTGCTTCTGTGAAAAGATGATTTTGCGTTCTGCGAGAGACTTAAGCGCGTCCGATACATGCGTATCGCTCAGGCCCGTAAGCTCGGCAATAACCGTATTTGTCACGCGGTCCTGTTTCTTGTTCCAGCCGTAGGTAAGCCAGATCACCGCCTCAAAACATTGCCATTCCCGGCCTGACAGTCTCAGGCGAGGCTTAAGCTGTTGGATCTCGTTAGCGACCTTGGTATACCCGTTCGACAGGTCGGCCATACGACCTCCCGGTTGTTCGGTTTTATTTGGGAAATTGATTATTTCAGCGGTGTTTGACATACTGTTCTCCGCAATTACGCACTGTTTTTGCACCTGAAAGCCGTTGGTGTTCGAGCACCGCGGCTTTCGCCATTTTTGAACCGGTCATATAGCCCCCAGCATAATCTGCACCATTTCCATCAACGGACCGGTTAACCCAGGGTCAACGCGATACATCTCCACGATCCCCTCGCTCAACTCTTTCAGCTTCTGATGACGTGGCGCATCCATTGCGACAGCAATCTTCGCTTCGCTGGTTTCCTTCTCCAGCCTTGCCAGACGAGCCATTACGTTGTCTTCTGGTAGCAGACGATTGCGGTATTCAATCGGCAGGACAGCGAGGATTGCCGGAGTCAGCTGGCGAACGTTTTCGCGGTACCGTTCGCTGTTGAAATGGTTATCCAGAAAGCGGAAAAGCTTCTGACGCTGTCGGCTGAGGTCATCAGGGAAAGTGATCTCGTCTCCCCCTTGAGCCTGGTACTCTTCGATGATCAGAGCAGAAACGACATCCTGACCATCTACACCCGCCCACGCACGAACGGCATCGCGGATCTGGTCATGTTTATCTACCGAGACAGGTTGATTGCGATTTATCATCGCAGCCGTTTGATATCCGCTATTTTGATGAAGTGATAGTGATTGCATGGTTATGCCCTCGCTTCCTGAGCAGGTAATCCATCCGTAGGGTTGAGGTACAAATCAGGGCGTAACTCATGTGGAGTTACACCTGTAGCATTGAAAATAGGAATGACACGGTTAGCCGGTACAACTCCATTATCACGGTGACGCCAGTGACTGACCGTCATTGAAGATACATCGAGCTTTTCTGCTAAACGGGTTGCGCCCCCTACGATGCTTATTGCTTTATCAAGTGCTTTCATATTTGGCTCCAAGTAATAACGAACCAAATTAAACATTATGTTTATGATCAAGTCAACATTATGAATGTTGAGGCGATAAACTTTTAGTTTAGAATCTTGATATATGAGAAAAAACACACACCAAACAGATAACCCGCAGGTTCGGCGGTTAAATGAAATCATCGAGAAGAAGCGCATATCCAAAGCGGATATAGCGAGAATCTGTGGTGTGAGCGCACAATCAGTCAACAACTGGTTTGTCAGAGGAGCGATAGGAAAAAGCTCAGCAATAAAACTTGCCGATGCGCTAGGCGTAAGTCTTGAGTGGGTTCTAGGTCAGGACGTGGATGCTAAGGACGGTTTGAGACACGACGAACGGAGACTGTTGGAACTCTATAATCAACTCCCAAACGAAGAAGAACAACAGAACATGTTGCGGATCGTATCTCTACGATTGAAAGAACTCGATGAACTGTACGCCAAGTATATGGGGCGGCGGATTAAGGGTGATATGGAATAATGCAAGACAATTTCATCTTAAAATGAAGGAGTAGTGAGATATGCCAGAAATCAAAAAATCTAAAGACTACAACGCTGGATTTGCGGATGTTTTTATAACTACTGGAATGAATGTCGGAGATAATGCCTATTGCCACATTACTTTTTGTAGACATGTGGTCGACAACTTGAACATTCCTGATGAAACGAATACTGAAGCTGGGGTGAATATGTTTCTTGAGGCTACTAGTTCAGTCACTCTACCAATGTCTATGGCAAAAAACATGGCTCAAGCAATACTTAATGCTCCTGTTATGGATCCGGGCCTCATTGAACCCTTTGAGCGCGAACTTAAAAAGCAGGATTAATTTAAGTGGATGGAGCCTCAATTCGCAAAACCTCGTCGCCTGACGTCAAAGTTGACGCATTTCACATGCCCGCATATCATGAAAAAGCGGATGTGGTAAATATTCGACCGAAAAACCCGATTTTAACAAAAATGGGGAAAAGTAGAACGAATCCATTATCTAAAAGTCAAACCATTGTTAAAGGCGAAGATGCTGAGGTAGATGCTGTGGGTATCTCAAGGGAAGAACTTGACGCCAAGTTTGCTCAGAACAAAGCAGAGGTGGATGTAGTGGCCGCCGAGATGCGGCGTGAAATGGCTGAATTTAGGGCCTTTCAAGCGCAGCAGTTTTCTGCAATGAATACCTCTATGTCGGAAATTAAAGCTCAGATTTCAGGGGTTAATGGTGAGTTTACTGGCCTAAAAGGACAAATCGAAGGATTAAAAGGGCAGATCGATGGTTTAAAGACGACATCAGCCACTCTTCAGTGGATGGTTGGTGCCATTTTAGCATTGCTTGCCGTAATTCTCGCGTTGCCCCAAGTGCAATCTCATCTTAAACCTGTCGAGTTTATACAACCTGCACCTGCACCTTCTCCTGCACCTGCACCTGCACCTGCACATCAGAATAGTAAATAATCCGGCCACTGCGCCGGGTTTTTTATTGCCTACCCTTTTCGCACTTCCTCAGCAGCAAACCTGAACACCTGCCGCCAAAAATCGTTCTTCTCAATATCCCCCAGCGACTCAAGCATTGAAATGATCGCCTCAGTAGTTGGCGCGTCTCCATGTGATATCAGATTCAGCGTCGCTCTACCTACCGCCTGACATACATCGTTGTAACCCACGTAGAACTTTTCCATAGCCCGCCCTCATCGATGTTTTTATAACCACAAAATAGACCACAAAACATACTACTCGTGCCAACGAACGCAACCAACTAAACTTTTTGTTTATATAAAAACACTCATTATGTTGACACACAAATAAACATTGTGTTTAATTACTCCATCAACACAACCACCAAAGCAGGACGCCCACGAAGTAGCCGTCCGGGGCATACGAAGACCGGAATGAGGTGGTGAGATTAACGCGCAGTAGGTTTGAAACGTTCCGCCAGCCTGGCGACAAGGGCAAAGCACAGAGTGAGCTTCGCGGTGGTGAATTGCAGAGTTAAAACGCTCAACCGTGAAGATCAGCGCCGCGGCACCACCAGCGAAGTTCACTCAGAAAAACTGGAGAACATCATGGTTCATCAGCACTACGGTACACAGACAGTAAACCGCGGCGCAGTTCAGCCGGGGATGCTCGTCAAACACAAAGACTCAACCTGGACGGCATCAGCTAACGCTCGCGGACGTTTGTATCTGCATCGCGGCGTAGAAATGACTTACACCAAGGATTTGCTGGTTGAAGTTTATCTGAACGGTCTGGGGCATGGACTCAGCCACTAGCGGAGGATGTCATGTTAGACAAGAAATGCGGATATTGCGGCAAGCCGGTTAAAACGGAGGAAGTAATCAAGAGCACCCTTCTCTATCGCAACGGCTCACAGCTGGCGCGCAAAGAAAAAGAGTATTGCTCCAAACGTTGCGCTTCGCACGACCAGATGGCTCACGAAGGCTAACGGTGATGAATATGCGAGAAAAATTATCACTGGCACGACTGAAGGAATTGCTCAGCTACTCGCCTGAAACAGGAGCATTCACATGGCTCAAAAATCGCGGACGGATAACCGCAGGTGATTTTGCTGGAAATTTAGATACGCGCGGCTATGTACGAATCATCATCGATGGAAAGAAATACAGAGCACACCGCTTGGCCTGGCTTTATACACACGGAAAATGGCCTGAAGACCAGATTGACCATGTGAATGGAAATTGCTCTGACAACAGGCTGGAGAATCTCCGCGAGGCTACTTGCTCACAGAATAACTTCAATAAACCGCTTCAGAAAAATAATACGAGCGGAGTGAAAGGAGTTTATTGGCACAAAGGGAAACAACGCTGGACAGCCATGTGCCGAGTTAATGGCAAAAGATTCACGGTAGGAACTTTTATTGAATTAGAAAAGGCTGCGGAAGCAATACGCGACTTCCGCAAAGCGAATCATGGTTCATTTGCCAGGAATTCATAACCCAGCGCAATGCTGAAAGGCTCCGGTGGTACCGACCAAAGTTACACCGGAAACAACATTAAAACCAAAGTTAACCCAATGGGCGCTATCAATGGTCCGGGGATTCTAACACCCAAAAATGAGGATCTCACATGGAATTCTTTAATGTGGTTAAAGCCACTCAGAAATCCGGAAAGCAAGATGCAGTGGTCTGGTTCACTGCTAAAACCGAGGCTCGCGCCAATCTGATGCTGGATGTTGCGCTGGAAGATGCAGGTATCGAAACAGGTCGGGGTAAGGACTACGCCAAACCGATTCGCACTGATTTCCCAGTTGTCGACGGCCTGCCGAAAGAAGGTGAAGTTGATTTTACCTGGTGTGATCGCTACGAGCTTCAGGACGATGGGCGCACCTGGCTGCCAAAAGCCGCTGGTGTGTCTACTGGTTCCGTTGACGCCCCCTACACACCTACTCCGACCGTAATCGTTGAAGATGCGACTGCGTCCGAAATTGTCCCGGTTGAAAACCGTACTCCAGCGGTCCGCTTTGCCGTCCATCTGATGAACGATAAATACCAAACCCACGTCACTAAAGAGCAGCAGTTGGCTGCCAGCGAAATGTCACTGGATGAAGGCAATACATATCTCCATAGCCTGCTTGTGGCAAGGAACGATGTGCCCGCGACCGCCAAACTCAGCCTGAATGCTGAGTGGAAAATGATTCGGGCGGTTAAGGACATTTTCACACCAGACGAAGAGCACGAACCAAGATTGATCGCTGCATTCATGTCTGACTGGGTGAACACCGATGCCGGTGACCGCAATCAACTGGTAGAAGACTGGCGCAGTGGTAAGTTGCAGTTGCTCAAAACTGAAACCAGCAACGCTGCTGACGTTACAACGGGTCAAGATCTCACTGTTGAGGACGGTATCCAGACCGACGAGAACGGCCGGGCAGAAGGTGGCGTCGTTGATGGTGAAGTCGATACCGAAGAGCAATCCCAGCAGACACAGCAACCGAACCTGATCGTTGTTGCCACCCTGCCATTCCGCCAGCGCGTACTGGCTCAGTTCATCGGTGATGGTGAATATCTCTATCACATCGACGCAGGGCAGAAAAATGAGATTGTCCGCCTTGAGATGGACACCGATGACGCGTACGTCCAGAACCTGCTGCTGGCAGCTGAGAATGTGGAAGCATTCAAAAAAGCCATTGAGCACGATATTCATAAAGTCGTGAATGCCGTTAAGAAAGTCTTCCCTGTCGATGGAAAAATCCCTGAACTCGCAACCTTAATCCAGTTTTTGAAATTGTGGTTCGCTACAGATCACATCGACCGCGGTATCCTCGTTCGCGAATGGGCCGCCGGTAATCGCATCAGTAGTGTGCAGCGTACTGATTCCGGCACTAATGCCGACGGCGGTTACGTCACTGACCGTGGACCTGACGCACACCACACACTGGACACTCTCGATTTAGAGATTGCGTGTGCCCTTCTGCCTATGGACTTCAACCACTTCGAGATCCCGGGCAGCATTCTTCGTCGCGCTAAAGAAATCGTGACCAAAAAAGAAGAACCATGGAAATCATGGAGCAACATCCTGCGCAATCAGCCAGGCGTTCTGGGTGTTAACCGCACGGCTATTTTTAACCTGGTACGTATCGCACCGGAAAATATTCATTTAACTCCTGTCGCTCACCTGGAATTTGTTAACCAGACCATAACAGCCGCGTTCAATTCCGCGGTCGAGTTATTGCCGTTGCATGAGGCTGAACCCGCAGCACAGGAAATTCCCCAACCTGAAGGTAAGGAGTCTCCGCGCAAATCCTTCTGCACTCACGAAGAGAACCTGCAACGCGTGCGTGAAGAAGGAGCACGCCGCCGCGCAGAGGAAGCGGCAGCACAACCGCAGAAAGTCGAACAAGAACTGGTTAAAAATGTCGGCAACGGAATATTCGACGTTACGGCTTTGCTGCAGAACTCAGCAACTCATGGCACGAAAAAGGCTACGGAGACCACCAGCAATGTGCAGGTTCAAGAAACTGTCAGTGATGAAAAACAAGCTGGTGATGAAGTACAGCCAGGCGAAAGCAGTCTGGAGTCTGGTGAAGAGTCAGATACCAGCCAGAAGGACGATGTAAACCAGAATACGGATTCTGTCGCCAAAAATAGCGATTCTGTAAGCCAAACCGAACCAGTTGCAGCACAAACCGAGCCAGAAGCGCAATCTGACGAACCGGCTGTTGTTTATCCCGCTTATTTCGAGCCAGGCCGCTATGAAGGGCTGCCAAACGAGGTTTACCACGCCGCCAACGGCATCAGCTCAACCCAGGTGAAAGATGCGCGCGTTTCGCTGATGTACTTCAATGCGCGCCACGTAGAGAAAACCATCGTCAAAGAGCGCTCAGCGGTGCTGGACATGGGCAACTTGGTGCATGCGCTGGCGTTGCAGCCTGAACTACTGGACGCAGAATTCAGCGTTGAACCGGTGATCCCTGAAGGCGCATTCACAACGGCCGCGACCCTGCGCGCCTTTATCGATGAGCACAATGCCAGCCTGCCGGCGCTGCTGTCTGCCGACGACATCAAGGTGTTACTGGAAGAGTACAACGCCACCCTGCCGCCGCAGGTTCCGCTTGGCGCTAACCTGGAAGAAACGGCACAGAACTATATGGCGCTGCCAGCTGACTTCCAGCGTATTGATGGTGACCAGAAGCAGACGGCGACGGCAATGAAGGCATGCATTAAAGAGTACAACGCCACCCTGCCGCCGCCGGTTAAAACCAGCGGCAGCCGTGACGCGCTGCTGGAGCAGTTGGCAATCATCAACCCTGACCTTGTGGCTCAGGAAGCACAGAAACCGGCACCACTGAAAGTGTCCGGTACCAAAGCAGACATGATCCAGGCCGTGAAGGCAGTCAAACCAGATGCCGTATTTGCCGACGAACTGCTGGATGCCTGGCGCGATAACCCGGAAGGAAAAGTGCTGGTCACCCGCCAGCAGCTGAGCACCGCGCTGAATATTCAAAAAGCGCTTCTGGCACACCCGACCGCCGGCATGCTGCTGACCCACCCTAGCCGAGCCGTTGAGGTGAGCTACTTTGGTTTTGACGAGGAGACGGGCTTGGAAGTTCGTGTGCGCCCTGACCTTGAGATCGACCTGGATGGCGTGCGTATAGGTGCAGACCTGAAAACCATCAGCATGTGGAATGTTAAGCAGGAAAGCCTGCGCGCCAGGCTACACCGGGAAATTATTGAACGTGATTATCACCTGAGCGCGGCTATGTACTGCGAAACCGCAGCGCTGGATCAGTTCTTCTGGATTTTCGTCAACAAAGACGAGAACTACCACTGGATCGCCATCATCGAGGCATCCGCTGAACTACTGGAGCTGGGTATGCTCGAGTACCGCAAAGCGATGCGCAATATCGCAACCGGATTCGACACAGGTGAATGGCCAGCGCCAATCACTGCTGACTACACCGACGAACTGAACGACTTCGACCTGCGCCGCCTTGAAGCGCTGCGTACTCAGGCATAAGGGGAATGATGATGGAAAACACGAATATCGTAACCGCTGAACAGCAGACTCCAAACACGATCTCAGCCAGCAATGCCATTTTCAACGTGCAGGCTTTAACCCAGCTTCAGTCTGTCGCCGGGTTGATGGCACAGGCAGCCGTAACGGTGCCTGAGCACCTCCGCGGCAATCCGGCAGACTGCATGGCCATCATCATGCAGGCGATGCAGTGGGGTATGAACCCTTACGCCGTGGCGCAAAAGACGCACCTGGTTAACGGTGTCCTGGGATACGAAGCGCAACTGGTTAATGCGGTGATCTCCAGCTCAAACGCCATCGTTGGCCGCTTTCACTATGAGTACGAGGGCGACTGGTCGAAATGTGCCAGCAGCCGCGAGATAACCGTTAAAAAGCCTGCGAAAGGTGGCGGGACGTACGACAAGAAAGAAATGGTACGCGGTTGGGAAAGTGCTGATGAACAAGGACTGTCGGTACGGGTAGGTGCCGTTATTCGCGGTGAAAGTGATATCACCTGGGGAGAGCCTGTTTTCCTCTCCAGCGTAATCACACGTAATTCTCCACTTTGGGTATCAAACCCGAAACAGCAGATCGCTTATCTGGCACTCAAATACTGGGCGCGCCTGTATTGCCCTGCAGTTGTTCTTGGTGTGTACACCCCTGATGAGATTGAACAGCGCACAGAAAAAGAGATCAACCCAACGCCGCAACGCGTTAGCCTGGCTGATATCTCAGGTGACACCGTCACAACCACGCAAAGCGCACAGGAATCGTCGGTAAATGTCGACTCTCTTGCCGATGATTTCCGCGAACGCATCGAATCTGCTCAGGACGTGGATAGCGCCAAATCGCTGCGTGCCGACATTGAAACGGCGAAAGCTACGCTGGGATCCGCACTATTCACCGAGCTGAAAAACAAAGCCGTAAAGCGTTATTACCTAGTGGATGCACGCAACAAGGTTGAGGAGGCTATTAAATCCCTGCCCCAGCCCGACGAGCCGCATGCAGCCGAACGGTTCGCTGAAGCCGAGCGCATGCTTGCATCTTCAAAGCGTCACTTAGGCGATGAACTGCACGATCAATTCAGCATCACCCTGGCGGATATGAAACCGGAATACGTGGCCTGACGAGACCGGAAGGGGTAACCCTCCCTCAAGGAGATTATATGCGACTGATCAATCGAGGAAGTAAGCAATCACCTTTAGCTCGCCAAGCATGCGACATCGCGCTGGCAGCTCACTTGCAAACATATGGCGACTATGGGCGAAGCAAGATGAAAGAGACTTATACGGTGAAGGTTGAAGGCGTGAAAGTCTGGGTGGAGGTGGTGAACCGAAAGGCGAGCTACGTGGCCACAGCGATGACCGGCATGCGCCGTCTCCGCTCCCTGCCCGGGCAGGTTGGTTGAAAAAGATTTTGAATGGCCCGAACGGGCAACTGGAGAGAGCTATGGATGATATTTTGGTAACGTCAGACCTGACCAGTCGCTACAAAATTTCACGCAAAACCCTTTGGTCATGGCAAAGTGCAGACACAATGCCTCGGGGCTTCGTATGCCCGTTCCCACCCCCTGACTGGCCCGGCAACCCTAACCGCTGGCGCTCTGAGTCAATCAAAGAGTGGGAGGATAAAAAGAAGATAAATTAACTGAAGGGCTCTCCGATGATCTCTTCAAGATGGCTCTGCCAAACGCGGAGCCAGTGTTTCTGATCATCGATATAGTCATGAAGGTTGTAATGCGCCATAACCCCCACCATCTGATGCCCGAGCAGCTTTTCAATTACGTGCGGCGGGCAACCTAACTCAGAGAGATTTGTGGCTATCGTCCGCCTCATATCATGAAGCGACCACTCTGCCATACCTGTTCCATTCCAAATAGAACGGGCGTAATTGGATGCCACAGGTGAATGAACGGGCGAATCTTTGATCCCGCCATCAATTTTACGTTGTGAAGTCACCAGGTGATTGGTGTTTATTTTCTTGAGGTGATTTCTGACCAGGTTAACGGCGGCGTCTGAGAGTCCCCTTCTAATATGTACCCGAGTTTTATAACTGCCCGCAGGCACGACCCACTCATTATCATCCAATCGAAACCATGATCTCTCACTAAGTCGAATCTCAGCCGTACGGCATCCGGTAAGCATAATAAATTTCACTAGGAAAACGGACTCTATCGACATATGGCTTTTCAACCACTGATAGATTTTGCGCAGATCGTCATCGTCCATCCTGCGAGTTCTCTTTTTAGGCTTTTGCCCGACATCAGATGGCAGTAATCCCTCGAGTGGGTTTGAGGCGATCACACTTCTGTTAACGCAGAACCTAAACGCCCGTTTGCACAGCGAAAGCATGTAATGAGCCATCACCCTGCTTTCTATAGAATCGAAGACGTTGATCCAGTGCATTTTCGCTGTGTTATCGACTTTGACATTCTTCATCGGTTCGGCGATATGTTTCTCAAACACCTGGCGATAGTAATCGACTTTAACTAGCCCGTTAGCGATACAGTGCCTTTCAATCCAGTAATTGAACGCTTCGGCAACGGACATCGCTTCCTGTCGGGTCTGCTTATCCAGCTTCACCTGCTCTCGCGGATCCAGTCCCTCAGTTAACCAGTTTCTGAATTGTTGGCGACGCTCTCTTGCCTGGGTGATACTCATTGCAGGATAATCACCAACATTGAGTTTTACCGCTTTACCGGCCCAGCGATACCGATAGAAAAATGATATTTTTCCGGCCTGGCTGATTCTGGCGTTGAGCCCGTGCGAATCAGAAATAATCTCGATATCATCTCTTTTCTTGCCGAGCGCCTTCCTGAGCTTTGTGTCGGTGATCATTGAATGGGTACACATTTTTGTTTTTGGGTACACAAAAGTGTACACAAAGTTGCCCACTCAAAGCTACACGCAATGTAACACTAGTTCGCAGAGTGTTATGGTTTACATCCTTGAAAGCCTGCTGGATAAGGGTTTAGCGTAACAGAACGTTTTTACGCGGAATTGTTCGTAATATGCCAAATGACAATTTAAGAAAGTGTTCTGAATAGAGATTCAATATTTAAGGGCACGGTTTTTGCAACCGTGTTCTTGTTTGGCCTTTCCTTATAGCCGGTCAGTGCATTCACCACCACAAGCAGATAATAACTTTATCTGTATTTCTTTATATGATGTGAGCATATTCAGGAAAAATGACCTTTCCTGAGGTACAGTTGCTCGCTCAAATCCTTTGATTACTGCGGATAAAGTCATCTACTATTGTTTAACACATTCACGCGCTGCATGTATGTTCAGAAAATGTGCACGCTAAGATAATTAAACAAAATTGTGGTTACAGAGGTATCAGTGAGTCACTGGGCTACATTCAAACAAACAGCAACAAATTTATGGGTGACCCTTCGGCACGACATTCTCGCGCTGGCCGTCTTTTTAAATGGATTGCTTATTTTTAAAACAATCTATGGTATGTCGGTCAATTTGCTTGATATTTTCCATATCAAAGCATTTTCAGAGTTGGATCTCTCCTTGCTGGCAAACGCCCCACTCTTTATGCTCGGCGTCTTTCTTGTCCTGAACTCCATTGGCTTACTGTTCCGGGCAAAGCTCGCATGGGCAATCAGTATCATTTTGTTGTTGATAGCGCTAATTTACACCCTGCATTTTTATCCCTGGCTGAAATTTAGTATTGGATTTTGCATTTTTACGCTGGTGTTTTTGCTGATACTGCGCAAAGACTTCTCCCACAGTAGCGCCGCAGCCGGGACAATTTTTGCATTTATTAGTTTCACGACATTACTGTTTTACTCAACCTACGGTGCGCTTTATTTAAGCGAAGGTTTTAATCCGCGAATAGAAAGTTTGATGACCGCGTTCTATTTTTCGATAGAAACCATGTCAACCGTCGGCTATGGCGATATTGTCCCTGTTTCTGAATCAGCACGATTGTTCACTATTTCGGTCATTATTTCCGGCATTACCGTTTTTGCCACATCTATGACCTCAATTTTTGGTCCGCTTATCCGCGGGGGATTCAACAAACTTGTAAAAGGAAACAATCATACAATGCATCGTAAAGATCATTTTATTGTTTGCGGACATTCGATTCTCGCCATCAATACGATCCTGCAACTGAATCAACGCGGACAAAACGTAACGGTTATCAGCAACTTGCCTGAAGATGATATCAAGCAACTTGAGCAACGCTTAGGCGATAATGCTGATGTTATCCCCGGTGACAGTAATGACAGTTCTGTATTAAAGAAAGCGGGAATCGATCGTTGCCGGGCCATTCTGGCGCTGAGTGATAACGATGCAGATAACGCGTTTGTTGTACTCTCGGCAAAAGATATGAGCAGTGATGTCAAAACAGTTCTCGCCGTCAGTGATAGCAAAAACCTGAATAAGATTAAGATGGTACATCCGGATATCATTCTCTCACCGCAACTGTTTGGCAGCGAAATTCTGGCGCGAGTTTTAAATGGTGAAGAGATTAATAATGATATGCTCGTTTCAATGTTGTTGAACTCAGGTCATGGTATTTTCAGCGATAACGATGAACAAGAAACGAAAGCTGACAGTAAAGAATCGGCGCAAAAATAGAGTTTAAAGACGGAGGAGTAAACTTATTGGGCACCGCAATGGTGCCCAGTACATTTAGATATTGTAGATCGCAAACAATAACGAGTTACGCTGTTTGTTTAGAATGCACTTCCTGATGCTGTGGATACGCATATTTCGGCGCGATTGCCCCTCAAGCCAACGCGATTTACGTCGGCTAGCCTGACGCTGCATGCGCCAGCGCCCCACTTCCGTTCTACTCCGCTTCATGTTAACTACTCTATGCAATAACAGAATGGTCATTATACCCCCGCCCCCGACGCTGACCAGTGCTTTTCCCGCGTTTTTATTTGCCAGATGAATCCATATGCGTAAACTCATAACAATGCGCTTTCAAAAGGATTTCTAATCTATGACAACCGTTTATACGTTGGTGAGTTGGTTGGCCATTCTGGGATACTGGTTGCTCATTGCAGGCGTAACTTTACGCATTCTAATGAAACGACGCGCAGTTCCCTCCGCGATGGCCTGGCTGTTGATTATTTACATTCTGCCGTTAGTCGGAATTATTGCCTATCTTGCCGTTGGCGAGCTCCATTTAGGCAAACGCCGCGCTGAGCGCGCCAGAGCGATGTGGCCTTCCACCGCAAAATGGCTTAACGACCTTAAAGCCTGTAAGCATATCTTCGCCGAAGAAAATAGCAGTGTCGCTGCGCCATTATTCAAGCTTTGCGAGCGTCGTCAGGGGATCGCTGGGGTCAAAGGGAATCAGCTACAACTGATGACCGAGTCAGATGATGTGATGCAGGCGTTAATCCGCGACATCCAGCTCGCGCGCCATAATATTGAGATGGTGTTTTATATCTGGCAGCCCGGCGGCATGGCGGACCAGGTGGCTGAATCATTAATGGCCGCTGCGCGACGCGGCATTCATTGCCGATTGATGCTCGACTCCGCCGGGAGTGTGGCTTTTTTCCGCAGCCCGTGGCCCGAGCTAATGCGTAATGCCGGTATTGAAGTGGTCGAAGCCTTAAAGGTCAATCTGATGCGTGTGTTTTTACGCCGTATGGACCTGCGCCAACATCGCAAGATGATCATGATCGATAATTACATCGCGTACACCGGCAGCATGAATATGGTCGACCCTCGCTACTTCAAACAAGATGCGGGCGTAGGGCAATGGATTGATCTGATGGCGCGTATGGAAGGCCCCATCGCCACCGCGATGGGGATTATTTATTCCTGCGACTGGGAGATTGAAACCGGAAAACGTATTCTGCCGCCACCACCAGATGTCAATATTATGCCGTTTGAACAGGCCAGCGGTCACACCATTCACACAATTGCTTCTGGCCCAGGCTTTCCGGAAGATCTCATTCACCAGGCATTATTGACTGCGGCTTATTCGGCGCGTGAATATTTGATCATGACAACGCCCTACTTTGTGCCAAGCGATGATTTACTTCATGCGATTTGCACGGCGGCACAGCGCGGGGTGGATGTCAGTATTATCCTTCCGCGAAAAAATGACTCGATGCTGGTCGGCTGGGCCAGTCGCGCATTCTTTACGGAACTGCTGGCTGCTGGGGTTAAAATTTATCAGTTTGAAGGCGGGTTACTGCATACCAAGAGCGTGCTGGTCGATGGTGAACTAAGTCTGGTTGGCACCGTTAACCTTGATATGCGGAGTCTGTGGCTAAATTTCGAGATTACTCTGGCAATCGACGATAAAGGTTTTGGTGCAGACCTTGCCGCCGTTCAGGACGATTATATTTCGCGTTCACGTCTGCTCGATGCCCGTTTATGGCTAAAACGTCCATTATGGCAACGTGTCGCCGAGCGACTGTTTTACTTCTTCAGCCCGTTGCTGTAAAACGTCGCCAACAGAGGTTAAACAGGTAGTGACTATGGATATGGATCTAAACAATCGCCTGACTGAAGATGAAACGCTTGAGCAGGCCTACGATATTTTTCTCGAACTGGCTGCCGACAATCTCGATCCAGCTGATGTTCTGCTGTTCAATCTTCAGTTTGAAGAGCGCGGCGGCGCGGAGTTATTCGATCCGGCGGAAGACTGGCAGGAACATGTTGATTTCGATTTGAACCCGGACTTTTTTGCCGAAGTGGTGATTGGTCTGGCGGACAGTGAAGATGGTGAAATCAACGATGTTTTCGCCCGCATTCTGTTATGCCGCGAAAAAGATCACAAACTTTGCCATATCATCTGGCGGGAATAAATAATCGCTTTCGGCGTGAAAAAGGGCTGACAACTGTCAGCCCTTATTGTGTTTAAAGCGGATCGACTTTCAGGCAAGAAACGGCGTGTCTGAAACTCCCCTCCAGAACAGGACGTGTTTTGGCGCACTCCGGACCGGCAATCGGGCAACGGGTACGGAAAACACAACCGGAAGGCGGGTTGATCGGCGACGGTAATTCCCCTTCCAGTAACTGGATGGTTTTGTTCTTCTCCAGATCCGGATCAGGTATGGGGACTGCCGACATCAATGCCCTGGTGTAAGGATGTAGTGGATTGTGGTAGACCTCATCATAGGTCCCCAGTTCTACCGCATGGCCGAGATACATCACCAACACACGATCGGAAATGTGTTTTACCACGGCCAGGTCATGAGCGATAAAAATTAATGACAATCCCATCTCACGTTGCAGCTGCTGGAGCAGGTTGACCACCTGCGCCTGAATTGACACGTCCAGCGCCGACACCGGCTCATCGCAGATAATCAGCTTCGGTTCAAGAATAAGAGCACGAGCAATCCCGATACGCTGGCACTGCCCACCGGAGAACTCATGCGGATAGCGGTTAATCAGGTTAGGCAATAACCCGACTTTCAGCATCATCGCCTTCACGCGCTCGCGAACTTCCTGGCGTGACATTTTCGGATGATAAGTACGCAGTGGTTCAGCGATGATCTCGCCGATGGTCATACGCGGGTTTAGCGATGCCAACGGATCCTGGAAAATCATCTGAATATCACTGCGAACGGCACGCCATTCATCGGGCTTCATGCCCAGCAACTCTTTACCTAACCAGGCAACATGACCGTCGGTCGCCTTGACCAAACCGATGATGGCGCGAGCAAAGGTGGACTTACCGCATCCCGATTCCCCTACCACACCTAATGTTTCCCCTTCATACAGGCGAAGAGTGACACCATCGACGGCTTTGAGCGTTTTCGGCGGTTGCCAGAACCACTGTTTGCCATCTTTGATTTCAAAGTGCACTTTAAGATCGGCGATTTCAAGGAGGACTTTTCTTCCTTCAGTTACAGCATTCATAACAGTTCCTCCACCGGTTTAAAGCAAGCACGCAGACGGCCAGGCGTAAACTCTTCCAGCGGCGGTGCGCTACTACAAATTTCCATCGCATGTGGACAACGTGGCTGGAACGGGCAACCTTTCGGTAATCGCAGCAAGTTTGGCGGATTACCAGGGATGGTCAACATTGTTTCACCTTCCGCATCAAGACGCGGCACCGCGTTGAGCAAACCGATAGAATAAGGATGAACGGGTTGATAAAAGACATCGCGCGCATTGCCATATTCCATCGTGCGCCCGGCGTACATTACCAGCACTTTGTCGCAGATCCCCGCCACCACGCCAAGATCGTGGGTGATCATAATGATGGCGGTATTAAATTCCCGCTTCAGTTCATTTAATAGCGTCATGATCTGCGCCTGTACGGTGACGTCCAGCGCAGTAGTGGGTTCATCCGCAATCAGTAGCTTAGGTCGACATAGCAATGCCATCGCAATCATGACTCGCTGACGCATGCCGCCAGAAAATTCGTGCGGGTACATTTTCATGCGTTTACGCGCTTCCGGCATTTTTACCGCATCGAGCATCCGCACCGACTCTTCAAACGCCTCAGCTTTGCTCATGTTCTTATGCAGCATCAGCACTTCCATTAACTGCTCACCGACGCGCATATAGGGATTCAACGAAGTCATTGGGTCCTGAAAAATCATTGAGATTTGTTCAGCGCGCAGTTTATTGAGTTCATGCTCTGGCAAATTGAGGATTTCACGCCCATTGAAGGTTGCCGATCCGCCAATACGTCCGTTGGCAGCCAACAGGCCCATCAACGCAAATGCAGTTTGCGATTTACCCGAACCAGACTCACCTACAATACCCAGCGTTTCTCCGGCACGTAGGGAAAAATTCAAATCATTGACCGCCGTGACGTCGCCGTCCGGGGTACTAAAGGTGACACGCAAATCTTTCACGTTCAGCAGTGCGTCAGCCTGTTGTTGTGCGAGCGGCACAGTTGCAGTTTCAATTACGCTCATGGCTGCACTCCTTAACGATCTTTCGGGTCGAGGGCATCACGCAAGCCATCGCCGATAAAGTTGAAACAAAACAGCGTCACCACGAGGAATCCCGCTGGGAACAACAATAACCATGGAGAGACTTCCATCGAGTTCGCGCCATCACTCAGCAATGCACCCCAGCTGCTTAACGGCTCTTGCGTACCCAACCCCAGGAAGCTAAGGAAAGATTCAAAGAGGATCATGCTGGGCACCAGAAGTGATGCGTAGACCACCACCACACCGAGTACATTCGGCACAATGTGGCGAATAACAATGCCCGATGTCGATACACCGCCAACTTGTGCCGCCTCAATAAACTCTTTGCGCTTCAGACTCAGGGTTTGCCCACGCACAATACGAGCCATATCCAGCCAGGAAACCATGCCTATCGCCACGAAAATCAGCAGGATGTTTTGACCGAAAAAGGTCACCAGCAAAATGACGAAGAACATGAATGGGAAGGAGTTGAGGATTTCCAGCAGACGCATCATTACCGAATCCACTTTACCGCCCAGATAACCGGAAAGCGAACCATAAAGTGTCCCGACGACCACAGCCACCAGTGCCGCAGCAACACCGACCATGAGTGAGATACGCCCGCCAATCGCAACGCGCACAAGCAGGTCGCGACCGGATGAGTCAGTACCAAAGTAGTGACCGGACTCCATATCCGGGGCGCTGGACATCATCGCCCAGTCAGTATCGTCATAGGCAAACTGGGAAAGCATCGGTGCCAGGATTACAAATAACGCGATCAGCACCAGCACTATCAGACTGGCAACCGCCGCACGGTTATGCATAAAACGTCGACGTGCGTCCTGCCACAAGCTGCGCCCTTCGACCTCCAGCTTTTCACTGAAATTTTCCAGCGTCTCGCTGTTTTTCTTACTTAACATCATCGCGAGCTCCAGTATCAGTAACGGATTTTCGGGTCGATAACCGCATATAGCACATCGACAATGGCATTAAACAAAATGGTTAAAGCACCAACCAGGATGGTCAGGCTTAACACTAAGGAATAGTCACGGTTCAATGCGCCATTAACGAACAGTTGTCCAATCCCCGGCAAACCATAAATGGTTTCGATAACCATAGAACCGGTAATAATGCCGACAAATGCGGGGCCCATATAAGAGAGCACGGGTAACAGAGCAGGTTTTAATGCGTGACGTAAAATGATCCGCCGCATAGGTAACCCTTTCGCCCGGGCAGTACGAATAAAATTGGAGTGTAATACTTCAATCATAGAGCCACGGGTAATACGCGCAATACTGGCGATATAAGCGAGTGACAACGCCACCATCGGCAATATCATGAATTTAAGCGCCCCACCATTCCAGCCACCGCCCGGCAGCCAATGCAAAATGATCGCAAATATCATGACTAATAATGGTGCAACCACAAAACTGGGGATAACAACCCCGGTCATTGCCAGCCCCATCACGGTATAGTCCCATTTGGTGTTTTGTTTTAATGCGGCAATAACGCCAGCACTAACACCCAGTATTACCGCAAGGAAAAATGCTGCGGCTCCCAGTTTGGCAGAAACGGGAAAACTGGATGCAACCAAGTCATTGACCGAATAATCTTTATATTTAAACGATGGACCGAAATCACCGTGCGCCAGTTGTTTCAGGTAGCTGAAATACTGTGTCATGATCGGATCATTAAGATGATATTTCGCTTCGATATTGGCCATCACTTCTGGCGGTAAAGTACGTTCGCCGGTAAAAGGGCTTCCCGGCGCGAGGCGCATCATAAAGAACGAAATAGTAATAAGAATAAATAGCGTCGGAATCGCTTCCAGACAGCGACGTAGAATAAATTTTAACATTGCCCTACCTTCTGGCCTGTGCCTTCTGTAATGCGATAAAAATCAGACACCGTGGAGCAGGACACTCCTGCCCCACGTATTGCCATTAGTGCTTCACAATGTACATATTCCGGGTATAGGTATTATCCAGCGGATCTTTGCCGGTATAGCCACCAACCCACGGTTTCACCAGACGCGCATTCACGTAGTAATAAACAGGAACAATGGCCGAATCCTTATCCAGCTGTTGTTCTGCTTTAGTGTACAGAGCTGTGCGCTGCGCCTCGTCAGTCACTTTCAGCGTTTCCGCCATAATGCTGTCAAAGGCCGGGCTCTTATAATGCGCGGTATTCATCGAGCTGTTCGAAAGCATGGTGTTCAGGAAGGAAGTTGGTTCGTTGTAGTCAGCACACCAGCCTGCACGGGCCACATCAAAAGTACCCTGGTGACGGGTGTCGAGGAACGTTTTCCACTCCTGGTTAACCAGTTTGACGTTTACACCAATGTTTTTCTTCCACAATGAAGAGGCAGCAATCGCCAGCTTTTTATGCAGATCGGAGGTGTTATACAACAGGTTGATGGTCAACGGTTTGTCTGCGGTATAACCCGCTTCAGCCAGCAGTTTTTTCGCTTCTTCGTTACGTTTTTCCTGGCTCCAGCCAAACCATTCCGGCTGAGTCAATTTTGCGCCATCAGTATACGGTGGAGTGTAACCATAGGCGGGCATGTCGCCCTGCGCTTTCACTTTATTAACAATGATATCGCGGTCCATACCTAGTTTCAGTGCGGTACGCACACGCACATCGTTGAATGGCGGTTTCTGGTTGTTAATTTCGTAATAGTAAGTGCACAGGTATGGATCAACGTGAACTTCGTCCGGGATCTCTTTTTTCAGCTTCTGGAACAATTCGATCGGCATGTTGTTATAAGTCATGTCGATTTCACCACTACGGTAGCGGTTGACATCGGTAACTTCAGAAGCAATAGGCAAATAGGTTACCTGGTTAATAACGGTTTTCGCGTTGTTCCAGTAGGTCGGGCTGCGTTCAAGAACGATTCGTTCGTTTACGACCCAATCTTTTAAGGTATAGGCACCGTTGGTGACGATATTACCAGGCTGGGTCCATTTTTCGCCGAATTTCTCGATAGCGGCTTTTGGCACCGGTGAAGTTGATGGGTGAACAAGTAATTTATAGAAGTACGGAACGGGTTCACTTAAGGTGACTTCTAATGTGTGATCATCAATAGCTTTCACGCCGAGATCGGTAATCGGTTTTTTCCCTTCAAGAATTTCATCAATACCGGCGATATGCCCATATTGCAGATAACTGGCATACGGAGAAGCAGTGTTCGGATCAACAGAACGTTGCCAGCTATACACAAAGTCTTGTGCTGTGACTGGCGTGCCATCAGACCATTTCGCATCTTTACGCAAATGGAAGGTCCAGACTTTCGCGTCTTTATTATCCCAGGATTCAGCGACGCCAGGTGCTGGATGACCGTCAAGATCGCTGACCAGTAAGCCTTCAAACAGGTCTCGGCTGATATTAGACTCCGGAACACCTTCAATTTTGTGCGGATCTAATGACTGAACTTCTGAACCATTGTTACGTACCAGTGTTTGTTTTTCCGCCAGTGTGACGCCTGCGGGTACATCAGCTGCCAGCGCGACATTCCCTGCCATTAGCGCAGCCAGAACGCCAGCTGCTACTAAACTTCTCTTGGTGATGTTGGTCATTGTTTTTTGGACTCCCTCATTATAATTACTGGTATTAACCAGCATGTGTAATCCCGGATTGGGACCCTGCACAGGCTCGGAGACTTTCTGCTGTCAGGTTACTTTATCGTTACGTATTACTATCACCGACTTTATTTATTCTGGTGATTCAGACGATCACCTTATGTCGATTCGTACTGTGTCTCCCCTGTCGAGACACATTATTCTTTCGCGACGCTCTTTAATTGTTAATTATTCTCATTACCAATAAAGAATCGTCTGGCGGTTGCCCGGAAAGTACCAAATGCGGTTCTTACTCGCCAATACATTTTGCAAAATTGTTAAGCAATTCTCTTTTATTGACCGTATCAGAATCTATAGCTTGCATCCATGCCTTAACAAACATCTTTCAATTCAATCAAATAGAGATTGGCTAAGCATGTCTATCTTTTCTGATTACAGTTCCAGTAGTGAAATGCACAATAATTTAACAATTGATTATTATTTAGCACTTTCCTCTACCAAAGGCAGTGGAATTACTAATATCATTTCAATTATTCTTCAGCAAGCCCAGGATTATGATGTGGCGAAAATAACATGATGGTGAGGAGAAGCAGTTAAGGAAATCCTTATAACTAACTGTAATTTGAGAAGAATATTTTTACCTATTCCTTTTGCTTTTGATAACTGCGCGGGAACAAAGTAAAAATAATGACGAAGTAAACGGAGCATGGCAGCTCCGTTTCATTTGAAAGGAATTAATTAAGCAGGCCGGGGAAAATCCCCTTAATACCAGTAACGATAAATTCAATCCCCAATGCCATCAGCAATAGCCCCATAATACGCGTAATCACGTTGATGCCGGTCTGGCGTAAAACCCGTACCAGCCACGGTGCCATGCGGAACAATCCCCAGCAACATAAAGCGAACAATGCAATAGCCACAAAGAAACCAAACAGATAGCTAATGCTGTGATAACGCGTACCCCAGACGATGGTAGAACTGATCGCCCCAGGCCCCGCCATCAACGGCAACGCCAATGGCACCACACCAATGCTTTCACGTACCGCGGTTTCTGATTTTTCTTGCTTGTTCTGTTTATCCTCGCCAAGCTTGCCGCTGATCATCGACATCGCTATCGTCACCACCAGGATGCCCCCGGCGATACGGAACGAATCAATTGATATACCAAAAAGTTGCAGAATCGTGTCGCCGAGAAAAAGCGAGATCCACAAGATAATGGCCACAGACAGGTTGGCTGTAAGGTTAGTTTTGTTTCGCGCTGCCGCTGTCTGATAACTGGTCATGCTGATAAAGACGGGAATAATCCCTACCGGGTTGACCAGCGCAAATAACCCGATGAAAAATTTGAAGTAAACGGGAAAATCAAAAAAGGTCTGAATCACGGTTAGCTCCGAAGCAAAAGCCGGATAATGTTAGCCATAAATAAGGTTGAAAAGACGCGCTGACAATACGCCTTTTGACAGCATTTTTCACCTCCTAACTACTTAAAATTGCTATCATTCGTTATTGTTATCTAGTTGTGCAAAACATGCTAATGTAGCCACCAAATCATACTACAATTTATTAACTGTTAGCTATAATGGCGAAAAGCGATGCTGAAAGGTGTCAGCTTTGCAAAAATTTGATTTGGATCACGTAATCAGTACCCAGAAGTGAGTAATCTTGCTTACGCCACCTGGAAGTGACGCATTAGAGATAATAACTCTAATGTTTAAACTCTTTTAGTAAATCACAGTGAGTGTGAGCGCGAGTAAGCTTTTGATTTTCATAGGTTAAGCAAATCATCACCGCACTGACTATACTCTCGTATTCGAGCAGATGATTTACTAAAAAAGTTTAACATTATCAGGAGAGCATTATGGCTGTTACTAATGTCGCTGAACTTAACGCACTCGTAGAGCGTGTAAAAAAAGCCCAGCGTGAATATGCCAGTTTCACTCAAGAGCAAGTAGACAAAATCTTCCGCGCCGCCGCTCTGGCTGCTGCAGATGCTCGAATCCCACTCGCGAAAATGGCCGTTGCCGAATCCGGCATGGGTATCGTCGAAGATAAAGTGATCAAAAACCACTTTGCTTCTGAATATATCTACAACGCCTATAAAGATGAAAAAACCTGTGGTGTTCTGTCTGAAGACGACACTTTTGGTACCATCACTATCGCTGAACCAATCGGTATTATTTGCGGTATCGTTCCGACCACTAACCCGACTTCAACTGCTATCTTCAAATCGCTGATCAGTCTGAAGACCCGTAACGCCATTATCTTCTCCCCGCACCCGCGTGCAAAAGATGCCACCAACAAAGCGGCTGATATCGTTCTGCAGGCTGCTATCGCTGCCGGTGCTCCGAAAGATCTGATCGGCTGGATCGATCAACCTTCTGTTGAACTGTCTAACGCACTGATGCACCACCCAGACATCAACCTGATCCTCGCGACTGGTGGTCCGGGCATGGTTAAAGCCGCATACAGCTCCGGTAAACCAGCTATCGGTGTAGGCGCGGGCAACACTCCAGTTGTTATCGATGAAACTGCTGATATCAAACGTGCAGTTGCATCTGTACTGATGTCCAAAACCTTCGACAACGGCGTAATCTGTGCTTCTGAACAGTCTGTTGTTGTTGTTGACTCTGTTTATGACGCTGTACGTGAACGTTTTGCAACCCACGGCGGCTATCTGTTGCAGGGTAAAGAGCTGAAAGCTGTTCAGGATGTTATCCTGAAAAACGGTGCGCTGAACGCGGCTATCGTTGGTCAGCCAGCCTATAAAATTGCTGAACTGGCAGGCTTCTCTGTACCAGAAAACACCAAGATTCTGATCGGTGAAGTGACCGTTGTTGATGAAAGCGAACCGTTCGCACATGAAAAACTGTCCCCGACTCTGGCAATGTACCGCGCTAAAGATTTCGAAGACGCGGTAGAAAAAGCAGAGAAACTGGTTGCTATGGGCGGTATCGGTCATACCTCTTGCCTGTACACTGACCAGGATAACCAACCGGCTCGCGTTTCTTACTTCGGTCAGAAAATGAAAACGGCGCGTATCCTGATTAACACCCCAGCGTCTCAGGGTGGTATCGGTGACCTGTATAACTTCAAACTCGCACCTTCCCTGACTCTGGGTTGTGGTTCTTGGGGTGGTAACTCCATCTCTGAAAACGTTGGTCCGAAACACCTGATCAACAAGAAAACCGTTGCTAAGCGAGCTGAAAACATGTTGTGGCACAAACTTCCGAAATCTATCTACTTCCGCCGTGGCTCCCTGCCAATCGCGCTGGATGAAGTGATTACTGATGGCCACAAACGTGCGCTCATCGTGACTGACCGCTTCCTGTTCAACAATGGTTATGCTGATCAGATCACTTCCGTACTGAAAGCAGCAGGCGTTGAAACTGAAGTCTTCTTCGAAGTAGAAGCGGACCCGACCCTGAGCATCGTTCGTAAAGGTGCAGAACTGGCAAACTCCTTCAAACCAGACGTGATTATCGCGCTGGGTGGTGGTTCCCCGATGGACGCCGCGAAGATCATGTGGGTTATGTACGAACATCCGGAAACTCACTTCGAAGAGCTGGCGCTGCGCTTTATGGATATCCGTAAACGTATCTACAAGTTCCCGAAAATGGGCGTGAAAGCGAAAATGATCGCTGTCACCACCACTTCTGGTACAGGTTCTGAAGTCACTCCGTTTGCGGTTGTAACTGACGACGCTACTGGTCAGAAATATCCGCTGGCAGACTATGCGCTGACTCCGGATATGGCGATTGTCGACGCCAACCTGGTTATGGACATGCCGAAGTCCCTGTGTGCTTTCGGTGGTCTGGACGCAGTAACTCACGCCATGGAAGCTTATGTTTCTGTACTGGCATCTGAGTTCTCTGATGGTCAGGCTCTGCAGGCACTGAAACTGCTGAAAGAATATCTGCCAGCGTCCTACCACGAAGGGTCTAAAAATCCGGTAGCGCGTGAACGTGTTCACAGTGCAGCGACTATCGCGGGTATCGCGTTTGCGAACGCCTTCCTGGGTGTATGTCACTCAATGGCGCACAAACTGGGTTCCCAGTTCCATATTCCGCACGGTCTGGCAAACGCCCTGCTGATTTGTAACGTTATTCGCTACAATGCGAACGACAACCCGACCAAGCAGACTGCATTCAGCCAGTATGACCGTCCGCAGGCTCGCCGTCGTTATGCTGAAATTGCCGACCACTTGGGTCTGAGCGCACCGGGCGACCGTACTGCTGCTAAGATCGAGAAACTGCTGGCATGGCTGGAAACGCTGAAAGCTGAACTGGGTATTCCGAAATCTATCCGTGAAGCTGGCGTTCAGGAAGCAGACTTCCTGGCGAACGTGGATAAACTGTCTGAAGATGCATTCGATGACCAGTGCACCGGCGCTAACCCGCGTTACCCGCTGATCTCCGAGCTGAAACAGATTCTGCTGGATACCTACTACGGTCGTGATTATGTAGAAGGTGAAACTGCAGCGAAGAAAGAAGCTGCTCCGGCTAAAGCTGAGAAAAAAGCGAAAAAATCCGCTTAATCAGTAGCGCTGTCTGGCAACATAAACGGCCCCTTCTGGGCAATGCCGATCAGTTAAGGATTAGTTGACCGATCCTTAAACTGAGGCACTATAACGGCTTCCACAACAGGGAGCCGTTTTCTTATGCCACTTCTCAATGATCTGCTCGATTTCAGTGACCATCCGCTTATGCCTCCGCCCTCTGCACAACTATTTGCAGAACACCTTCCCACCGAGTGGATACAACACTGCCTGACGCTTTCTGCTCATGCGACCGTTCGCCGCCGTCGTTTACCGGGGGACATGGTTATCTGGATGGTGGTGCAATGAGCCAATTACCGATGTTGTTCGCCGTCTGAACCTGAGCGCGGATGGCGAAGCGGGGATGAACCTGCTGGCCCGCAGCGCTGTCACCCAGGCGCGTCAGCGCGTGGGGGCCGCCCCAGTGGAATGGATCTTCCGCCAGACCGCACAGACAGGGGCGCGGAACGTTACCTGAAGGATGACTGGCACGGCCTGCAACTTTTTGCCATTGATGGCGCACAGTTCAGGACACCTGATAAACCCGAGCTGCGTGAATATTATGGGTCTGCCAACACATCCACTAAGCGGCAGAACGCCTACCCGGTTATGCGTCTGGTGGCCTTAATGAACCTGGGAAGTCACATTCTGCTGAATGCCGTGACCGCACCTTACCGGCAGAGCGAAACTGTGCTGGCCCACTCCATGCTCGCCACCATCCCGGATAACTCTATTACGTTGTTTGATAAACTTTTTTACAGCGAAGACCTGCTGCTGACGCTGAACCAGAAGGGTTGTAACCGCCACTGGCTACTGCCTGCGTGGAAGAATATCGCATCAGAAATGATAGAGCTGGGAAACACGGCGTCACCAGGGACCATCCCGAAACGACTGGAGCATCTTCGGGGTGCTCTGGAAGTGGTGTTCATAACAAAACGCCCCCGACCATCAAGGCCGAGGTCGGTTAAGATATCAAAAACCCGTTATCCTGTGAAACATAGTGCCGCTCCTCTTAAGTGAACGGCATTGCCCTTCTGGGGCCGTATTTTTTGTTTACCCAAAGCAACTTTTCCATAAACCGACAGCATTAGCCTTCATCATATTTGCGACGATGTATAACGCCTAAACACAGGGATATTGTACTTTACAGGTCACAAGTCAACGTCGGTGCTTAAGAGCCCTGTGAGGCGTATAGCGGCGTTAAAAAACTGCCGAGAAGGGTATATAGCCCGGAAGAAGTGCGTAAAACGAACTGACAGGATAAAAGTGCCCTGCTCACCCTGTCAGTAAAGAAATTCTTATTAATCGTGGCGATGCCTTTCCTGAATAGCCGTTAATGAGTCGACTTGTAACGCCTCTTTATAGTGTTTACGGCATACAGAAACGTATCGTTCATTACCACCAATTACCACCTGCTCACCTTCGTTATAAGGTCTGCCTGCTTGATCAAGACGCAGCACCATGCTTGCTTTACGGCCACAAAAACAGATGGTTTTTAATTCAACCAGTTTGTCGGACCATGCCAGTAAGTATTGGCTGCCAATAAATAATTCACCTCGAAAATCGGTACGTAAACCATAACAAAGTACGGGTATATCGAGTTGATCGACAACCTCCGATAATTCATATACTTGTTGTCTGGTTAAAAACTGGCATTCATCAACCAGTACGCAATGAATTGCCTGCTGTTCATGTTCCGCACGAATCTCATCAAATAATGATGAATTTTGGTTAAATAATTTTGCAGGCGATGACAAACCTATACGCGAACTGACTTTCCCGGCACCAAAGCGATCATCAATTTCTGCCGTATATACGACAGTGCGCATGCCGCGTTCCTGGTAATTGTATGAAGATTGCAACAATGCTGTAGACTTACCCGCATTCATTGCGGAATAGTAGAAATATAGCTGTGCCATCAGCCACAGGCCCTCAATGATATGAAATAAAGTTGGCTGGAGTTTATCATAATTCGTCAGTTTTTCAGCTCAACAGTATGCACAGAAGTGGGTATATGCGTTCTCCCTTACGAAGCCTTGCATAATCCTTCTGAGCTATCATTACAACTGCCTCGCTTGTTATAAGCGGGTAAATGACTGCTGGTAACTATTCACAATCTTTAACCTGTTGCGCAAGTAATAGCCCTCTGTTGACCTCCAGGAGATAGTGCAATACTAAGTCCATGCTCTTATTGCGACTGTTCTACTTTTCATCATTCGCTTAATAGGGAATTCTCGTAAACACAACTAATACAGAAGACTGAAAGGTCGTCAGCCTACGATAATCTCCCCATAAAATGTGACATGAATCAGGAAGTTTTAACCTCACGTGCTGCGAAATCATCGGTGTAAATAGGGCTATATGCCGCGTCTTTTCTGGCTAATTTTATGAAAAGATATTTATTGGCGGCACAAAATAAAGAACAATTTTGAATTCCTTACATTCCTGGCTATTGCACAACTGAATTTAAGGCTCTATTATTACCTCAACAAACCACCCCAATATAAGTTTGAGATTACTACAATGAGCGAAGCACTTAAAATTCTGAACAACATCCGTACTCTTCGTGCGCAGGCAAGAGAATGTACACTTGAAACGCTGGAAGAAATGCTGGAAAAATTAGAAGTTGTTGTTAACGAACGTCGCGAAGAAGAAAGCGCGGCTGCTGCTGAAGTTGAAGAGCGCACTCGTAAACTGCAGCAATATCGCGAAATGCTGATCGCTGACGGTATTGACCCGAACGAACTGCTGAATAGCCTTGCTGCCGTTAAATCTGGCACCAAAGCTAAACGTGCTCAGCGTCCGGCAAAATATAGCTACGTTGACGAAAACGGCGAAACTAAAACCTGGACTGGCCAAGGCCGTACTCCAGCTGTAATCAAAAAAGCAATGGATGAGCAAGGTAAATCCCTCGACGATTTCCTGATCAAGCAATAATCTTTTGTAGATTGCACTTGCTTAAAATCCCGCCAGCGGCGGGATTTTTTATTGTCCGGTTTAAGACAATTTAATAAGAATAAGCTATAAAAAAACGGCGTCGATTGCTCAACGCCGTTTCGTGGATAACACCGATACGGATGTTACTTCTTAATGCCCATCTCTTCTTCAAGCCAGGCTTTAAATTCCGTGCCAAGGGTGTTATGACGAATACCGTATTCAACGAAGGCCTGCATGTAACCTAATTTATTACCGCAGTCATGGCTCTTCCCTTTCATATGATAGGCTTCCACCGTTTCTTTTTCGATCAGCATATCAATTGCGTCGGTGAGCTGAATTTCATCACCAGCTCCCGGAGGGGTTTTTGCCAGCAACGGCCAAATATCCGCGCTAAGTACGTAACGACCCACAATAGCGAGATTAGACGGCGCAACATCCGCTTTCGGTTTTTCTACCACACCAACCATCGGTACGCTTTCACCCGGCGCTAATTCAACGCCTTTGCAATCCACAACGCCATATGCGGTCACATCAGCAACCGGTTCAACCATGATCTGGCTATGACCCGTTTCATCAAAGCGGCGGATCATCTCTGCCAGGTTATCCTGTGACAAATCGGATTCATATTCATCCAGAATAACATCAGGCAAAATAACAGCTACCGGTTCATCACCCACTACCGGGTGAGCACACAATACCGCGTGTCCCAGGCCTTTCGCCAGACCCTGACGAACTTGCATAATAGTCACGTGCGGTGGACAAATAGACTGCACTTCATCAAGCAGTTGACGTTTTACACGTTTTTCCAGCATTGCTTCCAGTTCAAAACTGGTATCAAAGTGGTTTTCAATAGAGTTTTTAGATGAGTGTGTAACCAGCACAATTTCAGTAATGCCAGCCGCAATACATTCATTCACGACGTATTGAATTAATGGCTTATCGACAAGTGGCAGCATCTCTTTCGGGATGGCTTTCGTCGCCGGCAACATCCTGGTTCCTAATCCCGCAACGGGGATAACGGCTTTTTTGACTTTCGTATTAATGGCAGCCATTTAAATTCTCCTGGACTGTTCGTGTTTTGAACGTGTTCATATTTCTGTATCGCATCCCAGTATATCAGCACCCCGAAGGGGCTAAGTTCTGAAAAGGAGGCGAGTTAGCATAATTAAGACAATTACTTATACGAATGGCGACGATAGTACCACCAGCCGACATTAGCAGGTAATGCAAATTTAGCCCGCGTTATCGTTTGCTCATTCTGCAGACAACATCAAGCGCAGTCGACCACCGGTTCCCCATATTTGGCATTGCCAGGCATCGCATCGCTGGCTCAATTGATTCAAATAAGCGTTACCTAAAGTGCCTAACGGAACACCATTACTGATTTGCACCTGGTGTTCGCCGGTATTTAACGTCGCATTCAGACCCGCAGAAACCAGAATGAGATTTTTCAGTTCGCGATGATAATAGCCAACTAATAGCGGAAACTGCCCCGGCAGATTGGCCTGACGAAGTAAATGGTTTACCTGCTTCAATAACGCGCCCAACTCTGGCAACCGTTGATTTTGGTGTGCAAGCTGTTCCTGTAATAATCCGTTAAACAATGCGCGTAATAACAAGGCAGCAAGTACGCCATTATGTCCAGCTCGGGTGACATCAAGGCAATAAAATGCCAGATCGTTTTCCGAAAGTGCGGCAATATCAAGCACCAGGCCGGGTTTGTCCGCGGCAACCAATTGACGATAATTAACCCGGCAATGGGAAATCACCTGCTGAACCGGCGGTTGTAGTTCCTGTAATAATTTCGCCGCTGCGGCAGGGTTATCAACCATTGCATCCCAGTCGCGAAAAAGCCTTTCCTCTTCCTCAACGCGCGAATTAAACATGCTGGGATAGAGACAGGCAAAAACCATCTCGCGCAAACGATTCAGATCTTTAACTGGTTTCAGCAAAACATCTTCAACGCCCAGACGTAACGCTTTGGCAATATCTGCCATATTTTCAGTGGCAGATATCACCAGAACTGGGGTCTGGTCGCCTCTGTTACGTATATGCTCCAGCAGTTTAAGCCCGTTCATTCGTGGCATCGCGATATCACATATCATCAGGTCTGGAGTGAAACCTCCCAGCAACTCAAGGGCATCCACCCCATCAGCCGCCAGTACCGTTGTCGCTCCCAATGAGGAAAACCATGAATCCAGAAGCGAGCGAAATACCTGCTCATCTTCAACAATGAGAATCTGTTTTCCGACCAATGGCTGCGTCATGTTCTCTCCCCTGACTGGCTTTACTCAATAGTGGCATGCTATTGCCACCTGCGCCTGTCAGAATTAACTTAAGTGTAGATAAAAATTCTGGTCAAATGTTGGTGCGTACCAACGGCAAAAGTTCGTCCATTTTCCTTTCCACTGCCAGCTGTCCGGCCGCAATGGCAGCGTGCGCGCGATGGAAATCAAGCGTAGATATTTGCGGGCAAACAGGTTGAATCAGAATATCGGGCGGATCACCTGCCATGCGGTTCCTTTTAAGGCGGTTCTCCAGCACCTGGATAGAAGTGGTCATAATCTCTGTTGCCGTTGGCGCTGTCACCGCCCGACGTGTCGTTATGCTGCCTAACCTTTCTTTCAGACGCGCATGCCACGGCAGAGAATCACCATTCTCGCTATTTTCTTCACTGACATTAAAGGAGAGCAAATCTTGTTGCATCAAATGAGCATCGTGCTGCAGGTCAACCGCTATCACAATATCAGCCCCCAATGCACGCGTGAGGGAAATAGGAATTGGGTTAACGACTGCTCCATCAACCAGCCAGTAGCCGTTATGTGCAACAGGTGCCATGAGTCCTGGAATACTGCATGATGCGCGAATAGCAAGATGGAGATCGCCTTCAGTAAACCATAATTCACGTCCCGTACTTAAATTGGTGGCAACAGCCGCAAAGCGACGGGAACAATTTTCGATCTCTGTTTCCGGCATTATTTCGCGGTATTGATTGAAGACACGCTCGCCGCGCAGTAACCCACCGCGCTGCCAGGAGAGATCCATCAGGCGTAAAACATCCCAATAACTGAAAGAGGTCACCCAATCTTCCAGCGCAGATAATCGATCGCATGCATAGGCAGCGCCCACCAGCGAACCAATTGAACATCCTGCAACGATATCAATTTCAATACCCACTTTTTTTAGCGCATTAATAACGCCAATATGCGACCAACCTCTCGCCGCGCCAGATCCCAGCGCCAGCCCTATTTTTATCTTTCTCATTATTCCCGCAAGATTCCCCTGGAATGCAATCGTAGCCACATCGCTACTGCTCGGTTAACATAGTGCTACTCAGGCGGTTAATACGCCGTTATTGTTTCCAGGGAGATTATTTGTGTCTCAGCTTTGTCCCTGTGGTAGTGCTGTCGAGTATAGCCTATGTTGCCACCCTTATGTGTCTGGTGAAAAGGTTGCACCTGATCCAGAACATCTCATGCGTTCGCGTTACTGCGCTTTTGTGATGCAAGACGCAGATTATTTAATAAAGACCTGGCATCCCTCTTGTGGAGCAGCGGCGTTACGTGCCGAATTGATGGCCGGATTTGCGCATACTGAATGGTTGGGATTGACCGTATTTGAACATTGTTGGCAGGACGCCGACAATATCGGATTTGTCAGTTTTGTTGCTCGATTTACCGAAGGTGGTAAAACAGGTGCAATAATTGAACGTTCGCGATTTTTGAAAGAAAACGGTCAATGGTACTATATTGACGGTACACGTCCGCAGTTTGGTCGCAACGATCCCTGCCCTTGTGGTTCAGGTAAAAAATTTAAAAAGTGCTGCGGCCAATAATGGTTGACGGTACGGTTTAGCAAACACTCTCAACAAGGTTTTTCCAGCAATGCATTCACTCCAACGTAAAGTTCTGCGTACTATTTGTCCGGACCAAAAAGGTCTGATCGCACGTATTACCAATATTTGCTACAAGCACGAGTTAAATATCGTACAGAACAATGAATTTGTTGATCACCGTACCGGGCGCTTTTTTATGCGCACGGAACTGGAAGGGATTTTTAATGATTCCACCCTGCTGGCGGATCTCGATAGCGCATTGCCAGAAGGCTCCGTGCGTGAGCTGAATCCTGCCGGTCGTCGCCGGATAGTGATTCTGGTCACTAAAGAAGCGCATTGCCTTGGCGATTTGTTGATGAAAGCCAATTACGGCGGCCTGGATGTCGAAATCGCGGCAGTTATTGGTAACCACGATACTTTACGTTCTCTGGTTGAGCGTTTTGATATTCCGTTTGAGCTGGTAAGCCATGAAGGGTTAACCCGCAACGAGCACGATCAAAAGATGGCGGATGCCATTGATGCTTATCAACCTGACTACGTGGTGCTGGCGAAGTATATGCGGGTATTAACGCCGGAATTTGTGGCACGCTTCCCGAATAAGATCATCAATATTCACCATTCATTCCTGCCAGCGTTTATTGGCGCACGTCCTTATCACCAGGCCTATGAACGTGGTGTGAAGATTATTGGCGCAACCGCTCACTATGTGAATGACAATCTGGACGAAGGCCCAATCATCATGCAGGACGTTATTCATGTCGATCATACCTACACAGCTGAAGATATGATGCGCGCAGGTCGTGACGTCGAGAAAAACGTCTTAAGTCGTGCACTATACAAAGTACTGGCACAGCGCGTCTTTGTTTACGGTAATCGAACGATTATTCTTTAATCGCCAGCAAAAATAACTGGTTACCTTTAATCCGTTACGGATGAAAATTACGCAACCAGTTCATTTTTCTCAACGTAACACTTTACAGCGGCGCGTCATTTGATATGATGCGCCCCGCTTCCCGATAAGGGAGCAGGCCAGTAAAAAGCATTACCCCGTGGTGGGGTTCCCGAGCGGCCAAAGGGAGCAGACTGTAAATCTGCCGTCATCGACTTCGAAGGTTCGAATCCTTCCCTCACCACCATAATTCACCACAGCGATGTGGTAACTTCGGTGAGGTTGTGAAAGTTTGCACTCATCGGGGAAGGGTGAGAACCTTCGACTAAGGTTCGATTCGAGCGAAAGCGAGAGAACGTTGCCACAGGCAACGGCCCGAAGGGTGAGGAGCGAAGCGACGAATAATCCTTCCCCCACCACCATCTCAAGCATTACCTCAAAATTTGAATTACCCCTGGTGGGGTTCCCGAGCGGCCAAAGGGAGCAGACTGTAAATCTGCCGTCATCGACTTCGAAGGTTCGAATCCTTCCCCCACCACCATCACTTTCAAAAGTCCCTGAACTTCCCAACGAATCCGCAATTAAATATTCTGCCCATGCGGGGAAGGATGAGAAGCTTCGACCAAGGTTCGACTCGAGCGCCAGCGAGAGAGCGTTGCCGCAGGCAACGACCCGAAGGGCGAAGCGCGCAGCGCTGAGTAATCCTTCCCCCACCACCATCACTTTCAAAAGCCCCGGAATTCTCAAACGAATCCGCAATCAAATATTCTGCCCAAGCGGGGAAGGATGAGAAGCTTCGACCAAGGTTCGACTTGAGCGCCAGCGAGAGAGCGTTGCCGCAGGCAACGACCCGAAGGGCGAAGCGCGCAGCGCTGAGTAATCCTTCCCCCACCACCATC
>ENA-UOJR01000586-UOJR01000586.1-human-gut-metagenome-genome-assembly--contig:-C115P-NODE-586-length-45146-cov-7.505356_pt1 | contig 45146 bp, 30 predicted proteins | sample MGYA00242354_ERZ723901 | MGnify/ENA metagenome assembly ERZ723901
ACTGCTGCGCGGCACCGGGCGGCAAGAGCTTTGCCGCTGCCCTGCAGATGCAGGACCGCGGCACGCTGTATTCCTGCGATATCCACCCGCACCGTCTCGAACTCATCGAGCGCGGCGCAGAGCGGCTGGGCATCTCCATTCTGGAGACGCATCTGCAGGATGCCTCGCAGCCCGTGCCCGCGTGGCGCGGCGCGATGGACGTCGTGCTGGCCGATGTGCCGTGCTCCGGACTCGGCGTCATCCGGAAAAAACCGGATATTCGCTATCACGAGCCCTCGGCGGAGTTGCCCGCCCTGCAGCGTGCCATTCTTGCGCAGCAGGCGGAATATGTCCGCCCCGGCGGCGTGCTGCTCTACAGCACCTGCACGATCCTGCGCCGGGAAAACGAGGCTGTGGCGGAGGACTTCCTGCACACGCATCCGGACTTCGTCCCGGAAAACGCGCCGTGGCCAGAGGGCTCCGGCATCGCGCCGGGAGCGATGGTCACGCTGCTTCCGGGGCAGCATGAGACAGACGGCTTCTTTATCTGCAAATTCAGGAGGAAACCTTGAAAGACATCAAATCCATGACGCTGGCGGAGCTGGGGACCGAGCTGAAAGCGCTCGGCGAGCCTGCCTTCCGCGCCAAACAGATCTATCGCTGGATGCACCGCGGCGTGCACGATTTTTCGGAGATGACGGATATCTCCCGCAGCCTGCGCGAGCGGCTCGCGGCGGAATATACGCTCGTCTCGCCGACGGTCGCGCGGCGGCTGCAGTCGCAGAAGGACGGAACCATCAAATACCTCTGGCGCCTAATGGACGGAAACTGCGTGGAAAGCGTGCTCATGCGCTACCATTACGGCAATACGATCTGCATTTCCTCCGAGGTCGGCTGCCGCATGGGCTGCGCCTTCTGCGCCTCGACGCGCGGCGGCCTTGTGCGCCGCCTGGCTCCGTCGGAAATGCTGGATCAGGTGCTGTTTTCGCAGCTGGATTCCGGCCTGCCCATTTCGCACATCGTGCTCATGGGCATCGGCGAGCCGCTGGATAACTATGACAACGTGCGCCGCTTCCTCGAGCTCGTCAATTCACCCGAGGGGCTGAACATCGGCATGCGGCACATCAGCCTTTCCACCTGCGGGCTGGTCGATCAGATCGACCGGCTGGCCGGGGAGGACCTGCAGCTGACGCTCTCCGTGTCGCTGCACGCGCCGGTGGACGAGGTCCGCAGCAGCATCATGCCTGTGAACCGGCGCTGGCCGGTGCAGGAGCTCCTCGATGCCTGCCGCCGTTACTTCGAAAAGACCGGGAGAAGGATCTCCTTTGAATATGCCATGATCCGCGATGTCAACGACACGCCAGAGATGGCAAAGCAGCTCATCCGCCGCCTGCGCGGGATCGCGGCGCATGTGAACCTCATCCCGCTGAATGACGTGGCGGAAAGCCCGCTGAAGCCGAGCCTGCCGGAGACGGTGCTGCGCTTCCAGAAAACGCTGGAGGCCAGCGGCATCCCCGCCACGGTGCGGCGGACGCTCGGCAGCGACATCAACGCCTCCTGCGGCCAGCTCCGCAGAAATTACGAGGCGGAAAAACCAAAAGAAGGGAGCGGAACGGATGGAAGCATGGGGACTGACGGACACGGGAAACGTGCGTGAGGAAAATCAGGACTTTTACCGCATGGAGCGCCTTGGCCCGGAGACGCTGCTCGCCGTCGTGTGCGACGGCATGGGCGGCGCGCGCGCCGGGAATGTAGCCAGCCGCCTTGCCTGCGAGGTCTTCTGCGGCGAGGTCTGCCGCTCCCTGCGCGACGGGATGACCGAGGCGGAGGAGCAGGACGTGCTGTGCACGGCGGCGAAGCTGGCCAATATTTCTGTCTATGAGCACGCACAGCTCAGCGAGGAGTTCCGCGGCATGGGCACGACGCTCGTGGCTGCCCTCGTCCGCGGCCTGCGCGTGGAGATCGTGAACATCGGCGACAGCCGGGCCTATCATCTCGGGGCGGACGGCATCCGCTGCGTCACCGTGGATCACTCTCTTGTGGAGCTGATGGTGCAGCGTGGCGAACTGACGCACGAGCAGGCCAAGAACCACCCGAGCAAGAATCTCATCACCCGCGCGGTCGGCACGGAAAAGCAGGTCGCCGCCGATGTGTTCTCCCTCACGGCGGAGCCGGGCGACTGCCTGCTGCTGTGCTCGGACGGCCTTTCGAACCAGATGGCCGATCAGGAGATCTTATTTGAAGTCGTGCACGGCGCACAGAAGGCAGACTGCTGCCAGCGCCTGCTGGATATCGCAAAAAGCCGGGGCGCGCCCGATAACGTGACCTCTGTGCTCATTGCACTGTAACAAAGATAGGCCGCTCTGCGGTATCTGAGATTGAATCCGGCTTCCGTTCGCCGCTGAGAACGGGCCGCGCACGCGGAAGGAGTTGCCATGGAAAATTACTTAGGAAGGCTGCTGGATAACCGCTATGAGATCCTCGAGGTCATCGGGACAGGCGGGATGGCAGTTGTATATAAAGCACTGGATCACCGTCTGAACCGCCTGGTCGCCGTGAAGATCCTCAAGGATGAGTTCTCGCGCAATCAGGAGTTCCGCCGCCGCTTCCATGCGGAGTCGCAGGCCGTCGCCATGCTGTCGCACCCGAATATCGTCAGCGTTTACGACGTGTCCCGCTCCGGCGACGTGGACTATATCGTCATGGAGCTGATCGAAGGCATCACGCTCAAGCAGTATCTGGAGAAGAAGGGCTGCCTCAACTGGCGCGAGACGCTGCATTTCGCCATGCAGATCGCCAAGGCGCTCGAGCACGCCCACAGCCGCGGCATTGTCCATCGCGATATCAAGCCGCACAATATCATGATCCTGAAGGACGGCAGCATCAAGGTCGCCGACTTCGGCATCGCGCGCATCGCCTCGGCACAGAGCACGCTGACGCGCGAGGCGCTCGGCTCCGTGCACTATATCTCGCCGGAGCAGGCCAAGGGCGCGTGGGTGGACGACCGGTCCGATCTCTATTCCCTCGGCGTCGTCATGTATGAGATGCTCACGGGCCGCACGCCCTATGACGGCGAGACGCCCGTCTCCGTCGCCATCCAGCACATCAACGGCGGCGCGCCGCTGCCCAGCACGCTCGTCACCGGTATCCCGCGCGGCCTCGAGCAGATCACGATGCACGCCATGGCCTCCAATGCCGACGAGCGCTATTCCTCCGCGACGGAGATGCTGCGCGATATGGAGGAATTCCGCAAGAATCCGAGCCTGACGTTCGTGTACGGGCCCGGTGGTCAGACGCTGCGGCAGGCGCCGCAGGCCCCGCAGCAGCCCCAGCAGCCGCAGCACGGCGGCATGACCCGCTCCGAGGCGGAGCGCTATGCCGCTGCCCGCGCCGCGAACCGTGCTGCGCGCCAGCCGGATGAGCGCCGCGCAGCCGAGCGTGCCCGCCGCGAGCAGGAGAAGAAGCGCCGCACCGTCATCGGCGTCGTCTGCGCCGCAGCGGCAGCCGTTGTGCTGCTCGTTGTGCTCGGCGTTGTGCTGCTCCGCGGCTCCGGCACGAATGACAAGCCCGATACGCCTGAGGTCGAGGTGCCGAAGCTCGTCGGCATGAAGCTCGAGGACATCAACCCCGACGACTATCCCGAGCTGAAGATCGACCTGAACGGCGTGACCTACGACTATAACGACGAATACGAAAAGGGCTATGTCTATGAGCAGACCCCCAAGGCAGGCGAAATGGTCAAGGGCGGCCGTGTGCGCACGATCTCGCTGAAGGTCAGCCTCGGCAAGGAAAACAACCTCATGCCGGATCTGGCCGGTCAGTCGGAGGCAAACGCCATGTCCCAGCTCAAGGCCATGAATCTCGGACTGAATGTCCGCCGCGAGGAAGAATCGAGCGATACCGTGCCCGCGGGCAGCGTGACGCGCACGGATCCCGCAGCCGAGACCGAGCTGCAGGAGGGCCAGAGCGTGACGGTGTATGTCAGCCTCGGCTCGGGCAAGATGCCGGAGCTCAAGAACCAGTCTAAGGAAAATGCCAAGAGCATCCTCGATGCCATGAACCTGAATCTGCGCATCACCTATCTCGAGGAGGAGAGCGACGATATCGCATCCGGCAATGTCACGCGCACCGTCCCTGCCTCGGACAGCCAGCTCAGCCGCGGCCAGCAGGTCACGGTCTATGTGAGCAAGGGCAGCGGCAAGGTCACGGTCCCGCCCGTCACCGGCCTGAGTGTCCGCGACGCCATCGATCTGCTGACGGAAAACGACCTGAAATATGAGATCAAGCGCGTCTACAGTGACACGGACGAGAAGGACCGCGTCGTGCGTCAGAGCGAGGCGGCAAATTCCAAGGTCGCCAAGGACACGATCGTGACGCTCGAGGTCTCGGACGGCCCCGAGCCGACGGAGGCCCCGACGGAAGCACCGACCACCGCGCCGACGGAGCCGGAGCCGACGACGGAATCCTCTGAATCGGGAGACTGAGCATGGAGCGTGGACGCATCGTCAAGGCGCTCAGCGGATTTTACTATGTAGACAGCGGGAACGGCACGCTCACGCAGTGCCGCGCCCGCGGCCGCTTCCGCAAGGAGCGGATGTCGCCGCTCGTCGGTGACTGGGTCCGCTTTTCCGGCTCCGGCGCACAGGGCATGGTCGAGGAGATCGAGCCGCGCCGCAACAGCTTCATCCGCCCGGCCGTCAGTAACCTCGACGCCCTCGTCGTGCTGGCGTCCGGCGCGAATCCCGTGACGGACCCGTTCCTCATCGACCGCGTCGCGGCCATTGCGGGAAACCAGAATGTGCCGGTCGTGCTGTGCGTCAACAAGACGGACCTCGAGAGCGGGGAGTCGCTCACGCGCATCTACCGCCATGCCGGGTTCCCGGTCTTTCCGACGAGCGCGGCCAGCGGCGAGGGCGTTGCCGCCCTGCACGAGGCCGTGCGCGGCAAGACCGTCGCCTTCACGGGCAATTCCGGCGTCGGCAAGAGCAGCATCCTGAACTGCCTCGGCTTCTCCGTGGAGACGGGCGAGGTCTCGGAAAAGCTCGGCCGCGGCCGCCATACGACACGTCATGTGGAGCTGTTCCCACTGGCGGACGGCACCTGCGTCATCGACACGCCGGGCTTCTCCTCATTTGACACGGAGCAGATGGAGCTGATCCTGAAGGAAAACCTCCAGTATGCCTTTCCGGACTTTGCCCCGTATCTCGGCCGCTGCCGCTATCACGACTGCGCGCATCTGTCCGAGCCGGGCTGCGCCGTGCTCGAGGCGCTTGCGGCAGGCGAGCTGGAGCCGACCCGCCATGCCAGCTATGCAAGGCTCTATGAAGCAGCAAAGGAGATCCGGCTTTGGGAACACAAACAGCCCTGATTTTTGGCGCGATGCCCTGCCGCAGCTGGGGGCATCTCGATGCGCTGCGCGCGGAGAAACCGCTTGTGATCTGCGCGGACGGCGGCGTGCACTGCGCCGCGGCGGCCGGTTTTGCCCCGGACTGCTATGTCGGGGACGGAGACTCCGGCGGCACGGCTGTGGCCGGAGCGGAAAATATCCTGCTCCGCCCGGAGAAGGACGAGTCCGACCTGCAGGCGGCCTATACGATGGCGCGGGCGCATGGCTGTACGCGCCTGTACCTCACGGCCTGCACCGGCGGGCGGCTGGACCATGCCCTTGCCAATCTGCAGCTGCTGGAAACGGCTCGCGCTGATGGCGTCGAGGCCATCCTGCTCGACCCCGATAATCGCGTGACGTGCATCGGGCCGGGGGAGTACACGCTTCCGCGCACGGATTATTTCTATTTTTCCCTGCTTCCCATCGACGCCGTTCTGCGCGGTGTGACGATCGAGGGCGCGAAATATCCGCTCCGCGACACTGAAGCGCGCCGGGGCGACTCGCTGACCATCAGCAATGAGTGGATCGAACCGACGGTCAGGCTCCGTATCCGCGAGGGCCTGTGCTGGCTGATCTGTTCCGGAGCAGCTGCACGGTAACAATGGCTGCTTCGTGCATCCGGACAGATTCACCGTGCTGAAAGGAGACGAGGCCATATCATATGGCAGCACCCGGATATCTTGTGTTTCCGGGAAAAGCGTTTCATTGTGATATTCTGCTGAATATCGGTGTCCATTTTAAGGCTGGCCGCATCCAATTTCTGGAGTTTTTTCAGGTCATTCCGCCGGAGCAGCGAAAGAGCTATGACGCTGCCGCTTCTTATGCGGAGCTGTCAGCTGCTTTGAGAAGAGCGTACGGACCGCCTGCCGAAGCAGAAGCGCGAGAGGACTGCCGGTGGGAGCAGTGGCCTCTTGGAAAATTGACGCTGCTGCACTCCTTGTGGGATCGCTTCGGCCCAGAGGAGCATCTGCATGTTTCCTTTTCTGCTCCGAAGCGTTGACATGCCAATCAAGCAAACAGGAGGGATAGATCGATTTCTTGCGGAGCGGAACACGCTGCTGCCCGATCTTCCTGCATAAAACCGCCCTCTGCGCATAGGCTGGCAGGGGGCGGTTTTTTATGTGCAGAAAAATGGAGCTTTTGGGCTCGGTGATGATGGCGCTCGGCGCGGGGCTGCTGCTCTCGCTGCTGTTCAGCTCGGAATTCGTGCTGGTCGTGCTCGGCATCGCGCTTCTGGTCGCAGGGCTTTGCCTTGCGCGGCGGCGATAATCGGCAAATATTGCGCGCGCGGCCTGCATATGATTTTCCCAGAACAAGAAGGAGGGAAGACGATGGAGCTTGTCTTTCAGGAAAAGCAGCTGGACTATCTCGGCCGCGTGCTCGATCAGACGGTCACGCAGGAGCTGACAGCCGAGGTCATCGTACCGGACAGCTGCGCGGATGCGGACCGCGTCGTCGATGCGTTCGGCACGCTGCTCGTCCGCGCGGAGGAGTGTACCGCGGGAAGCGCGTCGGTCAGCGGGGAGGTGCAGGCGGGTATTTTGTTCGTCACAGAGGACGGACGGCTCGAGCGGCTGGAGACCGTGATCCCGTTCAGCGCCCGGCGCGGCTGGGAGGGGGAGCAGAGCGACTGCCGCCTGCAATGCGTCTGCCGCCTGTGCAGCGTGGATGCACGGCTCGTGCACTCGCGCAAGCTGCTCGTGCGCGTCGGCGTCTCCTGCACGCTGACGGTCTATGCCGCGTTCACGCGGACGCTGCACGACTTTCCGGAGCCGGCGCCGACGCTGCAGCTCCGGCGCAAGCGCCTGCCGCTTCGTCTGCCGCGCGGCCTCGGCGAAAAGAGCTTTTCGCTCAATGAGGAGATCGAGATCCCGGCGTCGAAGCCGCCGGTCGAGCGGCTGCTCAAATGCGTCTATGCGCTGGATACGGCTGAGCGGAAGACGATCGGGAACAAGGCGGTGTTCAAGGGGCGGCTGACGGTCCATATCCTCTATGAGTCCCCGGACGGCAGCCTGCAGCGGCAGGAGACGGAGCTTCCGTTCTCGCAGTTTGCGGAGCTGGAGCAGGACCTGGATGAGGGAGACCTGACGGTATTCCTCGCCCTGACCTCGGCCGAGACGGAGCCGGACGGCCAGCTCGACTGCCGCCGCCTGCTGCTGAGCGCGGGCATTCTGGCGCAGTGCACGGTCTGCGGCGAGCAGCCGGTAGAGCTGATCGAGGATGCCTACTGCCTCGATGCCGAGCTGAAGCCGCAGTGGGAGACGTGGGAAATGGAGGGCATCCTCGATGTCCAGACGTTCCGCGAGACGGCGCAGGCGGCCGGGCGGGAGCCCGCCTCCGCCATAGCGGACGGCTGGGTACTGGCAGGGGAGCCAGTGCGGCGGCAGGAGAACGGCATGGCAAAAATCGAACTGCCGCTTGCTGCGAACGTCCTTTTCACCGACCCGGCAGGGAAACTGCAGGGCCAGACGCTGCGGACGAACGTGCTGCTGGAAACGGCGCTTGCGCCGCAGGCGGATTGCCGCGTCACGGAGATCACGCCGGGCGAGCTGTTCTGTGCGGCAGGGGCGGACGGCGTGACACTGCGCTGCCCGGTGCAGGTGACGCTTGCCAGCACGGCGCGGCATGCGCTCAAGGCCGTGTGCGGCGGCACGACGGAGCCGGAGCCGGAAGATGCGCGGCGTCCGGGCGTCATCCTGCGGCGCACGGAGCAGCCGGAGCAGGTCTGGGATATCGCAAAGGCCTGCCGCACTGCGCCGGAGACGGTCACGGCGGCAAATGACCTGCAGGCAGACGAGGTCCCGGCCGGAACGCTGCTGCTGATTCCAATGTAACATAGAATAAATCCCTCTGCACGTCTAGCAGAGGGATTTATTCTAGGCTCCTTCATCATAGCGGTCGAGGAAGCTGTATTTTTTTCCGCCGGTCTTCCAGCCGATGACGGTGTCGAGATTCACATTCTCCACGGAGCGGAAAATATGCGCCTCCACATCCGGATTGCGCTGCTTCAGCGTGCGGATCAGATCCTTGATCTCCTGCCGCTTCGAGCGCGTCTCCTGATTGGAGCAGGTCGTGCAGGTGTCGGTAAAGTGGCAGGCGCACTGGATGAAGTGCAGCTCGTTTGCGTCCCGCCAGGCCTTGATATCGTCCTCGCGGATCAGATACAGCGGCCGGATCAGCTCCATACCGGGAAAATTCGTGCTGTGGAGCTTCGGCATCATGGTCTGTACCTGCGCGCCGTAGAGCATGCCCATAAGAATGGTTTCAATGACGTCGTCATAGTGATGCCCGAGCGCGATCTTGTTGCAGCCGAGCTGGCGGGCATAGTCATAAAGGTGCCCGCGGCGCATGCGCGCGCAGAGGTAGCAGGGAGATTTGTCCACATTGTAGACATAGTCAAAGATGTTCGACTCGAAAATGTGGATGGGAATATTCAGCTTTCGTGCATTTTCTTCAATGACGCGGCGATTCTCCGGGCTGTAGCCGGGGTCCATAACGAGGTATTCCACCGAGAAGGGGAACTTCGTATAACGCTGCAGCTCCTGAAAAAGCTTTGCCATGAGCATGGAGTCCTTTCCACCGGACATGCACACGGCGATACGGTCGTTCGGCTTGACAAGCTCATACTGCCGGATGGCCTTGGTAAAGTTGCACCACAGCTTCAGGCGGAAGCGCTTGCGCAGACTGTTTTCCACGCGGCTGCACAGCTCCTCTGCCTCCTGCCGCTGCATCTGCCGCATGAGCCAGGCAAGATAGCCGCCCTTGAGGCTGCAGGCATCGAAGCCTTCGTCGCGCAGGCGTTCAGCCGTTTCAAGGCTGAGCTTGCCGCGTGTGCAGAACAGCACGATGCGGCCGGGCTCTGCCGGAAGCCCCTCCGGCAGGGCGGCGGCGTTGGCCGGAACGGAGCCGGGAATGGTGCCGTAGGCGGTCTCCTGCTCCGAGCGGAGGTCGAGCAGGGTATAGCTGCCAGGCTCCAGCGCCTCCAATTCTTCGAGCGTCAGTTCCATGTGCCCTCCTGTCTGACGGAAGCCGTCAGATCCTTGATGACCTCGCCTGCCATCAGCAGGCCGACGATCGGCGGCACAAAGGCCGTGCTGCCGGGGATATCGCGGCGATCCGTGCACTTGTGCGCAGCGCCCGGCGGACAGATGCAGTGGTAGCGGCAGCTGTTGGCCATGTCCTCGAGCGGCCGGGTCGGCTGCTCGTCAGACCAGACGACCTTCAGGCGGCGCACGCCGCGCTTTTTGAGCTCGCGGCGCATCACACGTGCCAGCGGGCATACACGCGTCTCGGAGATATCGGAGATGCGGAAGCGGCTGCCGTCGAGCTTGTTGCCCGCCCCCATGGCGCTGATGATCGGTACACCGGCTGCCTGCGCCTGCACGGCAAGCGAGAGCTTGGCGCTGACGGTGTCGACGGCGTCGAGAATATAATCATATTCCGAAAACGGGAACTCTGCGGCGTTTTCCGGCAGGAAGAAGCAGCGGTGTACGCGGATATCGGCCTGCGGATTGATGTCGAGCATACGGTCGCGCATGACGTCGGCCTTATACTGGCCGACGGTCTTCCGCGTGGCGATGATCTGGCGGTTGATGTTCGTCAGGCAGACCTTGTCGTCGTCAATGAGGTCAAAGGCGCCGACGCCGCTGCGGACAAGGGCCTCGCAGGCATAGCCGCCGACGCCGCCGATGCCGAAGACCGCCACGCGCGCGTGCTTCAGGGCCTCCATGGCCGGGTGGCCAAGCAGCAGTTCGGTTCGGGAGAAAGAATTGAGCATGGTGAGATGTCCTCCACACTGTGGATTCACGGCGCAGGGCCGTTCAAATTATGATACAACGAATTGCCTACCGTGTCAATCGGCTTTTGCGGCATTTCCGCCGGATTCCTGCCGCAGGCTGAGAAGCCCGTTCGGAACGGCGGCGGCTAGCGAAAACACCCGCTCGCTGCCGCTGGAAAAGCGAATGCGGACACGGTCGCCCTCCCGCGCCAGAATGCGCCCCGCGCCATAGGCGCTGTGCTGCACCGGCGTGCCGGGGAGAAAGCTGTCTGCCGCAGTCTTTTTCTTTGACTTGCGCGGGATGCGGCGCTTTGGTCGGAACAGGAACTGCGAAAAGGCCGAGGTCGTTTTTTCCGGCGGGAAGGTGAAGACGGCAAGCTCGTTGCGGGCGCGGGTCATGGCTACATAGAACAGCCGCCGCTCTTCGTCACGGTCGACGTCCTCACCCTCCTTTGGAAACACGCCGTCGATGACGTCGAGCAGAAAGACCCGGTCATACTCCAGGCCCTTGCTCGAGTGCACTGTGGAGAGGATCAGGCCGCGCGCCTCGGACTTCGGCTGCTGCAGCAGGGCCTGCAGCTCGCCCAGACGCTCCAGCAGACGCAGGGGATCCGGCTCCTGCGCGCCGAGCGCCTCCAGAATTTCCGCGCGGCTCTTGTCAGCCCCGCACTGATCCAGATAATCGCCGTAGCCCATGAAGGCGACGATGCGATAGACGGCGCGGCTGGCCTTTTCCTGCAGCAGGTTCTGCAGATGCGTCTGCAGCACGCGGCACTGCCGCCGCGTATACGGGGAGACGTCGTCGTCCGCCACGGCCAGCAGAAGCGGCTCGGCCGTGGGATTGTGGGCCGCAGCCCGCTCAGCCACGGCCTTCGGGATCCCGGCACAGAATTTGTAATAAATGCGGCGGAACAGCGCGCCGTCCCACGGGGACTGCGCAAAGCGGATGATATCCGTGATGTCCCGCACGATCCGGCTGGAGAAAAACGTGCCGTCCGGCTGCTTCGCCCGGTAGGGAACGCCGTTTCGCTCCAACAGATCGATGAGCGGCAGGGCGGAGTCGTGGTCGCGGTACAGCACGGCGGTATTCTCCGGCAGATCGCGCGCGACTTCGAGCAGGTAGGTGTACTGCCGCTCGCGGCGGTTCAGCGGGATCTGGCGGATGGCCGCGCCGCCGGAGCGGACGGGGTGCATGTGCTTGTCCCGGCGGGAGACGTTCTGGCGGATGAAGCGGTCGGCCGCCTCGACGATCTGCGGCGTGGAGCGGTAGTTCTGTTCGAGGAACAGGACCTTTGTGCCGGGGTGGTCCGCCTCAAAGTGCAGCAGCATATCCGGGCAGGCGGCGCGGAAGCCGTAGATGCTCTGATCCTCGTCGCCGACGAGAAACAGGTTGCCGCTCGCGCCGGCCAGCAGCGAGACGATCGCATGCTGGATGCGCGAGGTATCCTGTGCCTCGTCCACGCAGAAATAGTGATAGCGTGCCTGAAATTCGTGCAGAATTTCAGGCACCTGCCGCAGAATGCGCAGAGCATAGACCATCTGGTCGTCATAGTCCATCTGCCGGGCATTGCGCAGTGCCTGCTGATAGGCGCGGTAGAGCGCGGGGAAGCAGTCCAGCTCCTTCCACAGCAGGTCCAGCTCCTCCTTGCCCAGCATCTGATTTTTTGCATAGGCGATGAGCGTGCGGGCCTGCTTGAGCTCGGCGTCCGTCGGGTATTCGCCCTTGCACCGGAAATACAGCACGCGCAGCAGGGCGGTCTGCTCTGCCTCGCTTGAGAGCAGGGAAAAGGCGGTCCGTCCCATCCGCTGCTCATAGGCGCGGATGATGCGCGCAGAGACACCGTTGATCGTGCGAAACTCCATCCGGCTGCCAAGCTCCTCACCGAACAGGGAAGAGAAGCGGTTTCGCATGTCGCGGGTGGCAGCGACGGTATAGGTCATGGTGAGGATCTCCTCCGGGCGGACGCCGCAGCACTGCACGAGATAGCCCAGCCGCGTCACGAGTACGGTCGTCTTGCCGCTGCCGGGGACGGCCAGCAGCAGGACGGCCCCCTCGACCGCTCCGACGGCTGCCTGCTGCTGCGCATTAAGCTGCAGACCATGCGCGCGGAGGAAGCCCGCCAGCACTTCAGCAGAAGGCATGGACACGAAGGTGCTCCATGGCTTCAACGAGCCTGCTGTGCGGCAGGGCCAGATTCATCCGGATGGAGTCCGGCCACGCAAACGCCGCGCCGTCCTGCCAGATGACACCGGCACGCGCGCCGCGCTCCTCCAGCTCCCGCAGCGTCATATGGTGCTCCTGCAGCCATGCGGCACAGTCCAGAAACAGCATATAGGTTCCCTGCGGCTGCATGACCTGCACGCCGGGGAAGTGAGCGGCGATGAAATCGCAGGCATAGCGGATGTTGTCCGCCAGCACGGGGCGCAGCTCGTCGAGCCACTGTGCGCCCTCGTCCGAATAGGCTCCGAGCAGGGCGTGCAGCGAGAGCACATTGCAGGAATTGTAATGGCTGAGGTCGCCCTGCCGCGTCACGCGGTCGCGCAGCCATGGGTCGGGGATGATGTGATACGAGCCGATGAGACCCGCCAGCGAGAACGTCTTGCTCGGGGCATAAAATGCGGCCGTGCGGCGGCGTGCATCGTCCGAGACGGAAAGCGTGGGAATGTGCCGATAGCCCGGCAGGATGAGATCGGACCAGATCTCGTCTGAGAGGACAAAGCAGTCGTTTGCGGCATAGACCTCCATGGCCTTTTCCAGCTCCCACCGCTCCCAGACGCGGCCCGTCGGGTTATGCGGCGAGCAGAGGATGGCAAGGCGGATGGAATGCTCCTTCAGGCGGCGGTCCATGTCCTCGTAATCCATGCGCCAGACACCGTTTTCATCGCGGCGCAGGGGAGAAAGCTCCGCTTTGCGGCCGAGATTATCCAGAACATGGGTAAAGCCGATGTAGGCCGGGGCGTGCAGCAGCACGGCCTCTCCGGGGACGGTCAGGGCCTGCACGGCCGAGCTGACGCCGCCAAGCACGCCGTTTTCATAGCCGATGTCCGCGCGCTTCAGGCCGGTCAGGCCGTTGCGCGTCTCCTGCCAGCGGAGAATGCAGTCAAAATATTCATCCGGCATGGAAAAATAACCGAAGTTCGGAAAAGCGAGACGCTTATGCATCGCCTCGAGGATCGGCGGCGCGGTCGGGAAGCTCATGTCCGCGATCCACATGGGGATGCGCTGCGCCGGAGCAGGGCTCACGCCCCAGGGATCGATGTTTGCGGCAATGGAATCCGCGCCGGTGCGGTCGAGCACCGTGATAAAATCATATTTCATAGTCCCTCCTGCGGCAGCTCCGTTTTTCGGATATGCCGTTTGGTTTATCATACCGGAAAGGCAGAAATTTGTCAACTCCGGCAGGGGAGCGCTTTGTGACAATGACAGGAACGACCGATTTTTATGCGGCAGATTCCAGCAAAATATACAAGTTTTTTCCGAAACGGGTGTTGACAAATTGCGCGGGCGTATACTACAATAGCCGCAAAGGAGTGATCTTGTGAAGGTTCGTGTGATCGATAAACCCTGCCTTTTTGCGGAAACCGTCTATCTTTTATACTATTATATAAATGGAATAGCATATACAAGAGACTATGAGCGTGTAAACCGAAAAATCGGCCGCTACTTGCTCGAGAAGGAGGATCAGGGCCTGCAGCTGGCGCAGGAGCTGGATCGTATCTCCGCAGCCGTCACGCAGACGCTCGACCCGCATCAGGCGCGGCTGCGCTATTTTTTTGAAAAGCTGCCGGGAACGGATGAGAAGACCTGCTGCTGTCTTGCGCACACCATGCTCGTGGCCACGCCGCTCAACTGCACCGATATTGACTCGTTTGCCGCCGAGCTGCTGCGCATGTTCCGGTATATGTCGGGCATTGGCTTCAAGATCAACGACATGAACACCATGGGCCTCGTTCTGGAGCCGCTTGATCCGCAGGAGGAGCCGGAGCCGCTGCAGGTGCAGCTGGAACGGCTGCCATGCTCCATGGAGGCACGATGGGAGATCCTGCGCGTGCTGACGGAGTTCGAGACCTATCTGCGCGAGCTGACGGAGCTGCTCCGCCCGGTCGCCGAGCAGCTGGCGGCCGAAATGCAGGCATTGACCGAGCGGAACCGCGCGCAGCTGGCCATCTGGGAAAAGTACTTTCAGACGCACTCCGTCGACACGTTCCAGCAGGAGATGTTCCGCGCATCGTATCTCTTCACGCAGGAGATGCAGCCGGATGAGGTCTGGATCGCGCTGTGGAACTTCAACATGGTCGGCTTCTGGACGGAGTGGTTCGAGAGCGGCGGCAAGACTGTGCGCATTGCCTATCTCGGCGCGAACCTCAGCTTTGAATTTGCGGCGGCACATCAGGTCCGGCCGGATGCCGAGACACTGTGCGCCATGATGCGCGCCTTGACCGGCAAGGACAAGCTGGAGATCCTGCGGCGCTGTGCCGCAGAGCCGTTTTCGGCGGCACAGCTTGCGGCCTCGATGAACCAGAACTCCGGCACGGTCTCCCGGAACGTCTACGGGCTTTACAAGCTCGGCTATCTGGAGACGCGCGGCGACGGTGAGCGCGTGAATTACATCACGCGGCCCGATGCGCTCGAGCGCCTGTTCCACTGGGTACTGGAATACGTCAGCGAACAGAAGTAAGATATGGCCCGTTCGGTACCTGACCGGTGCCGGACGGGTATTTTTTACCAAATTTTTACGCCGTCAGGACTATACGACTATTTATGAGACAAATATTAAAAATAAATGCTTGCGATTTTCCTGTGTTTATGGTAACATTGGGTAAGAGCTGCAAAAATTGCAGCTTGCCGCTGCAATACTGCCGACTCGGCAGGAACGGCGGGCCCGCGTACCCGGCTCGGGTGCATCAAAAAGAAGGAGGAACAGAGATTATGAGAAGTAACGTTCGCCGGCTCTTTTCGCTGCTGCTGGCAGTCGCCCTGGTGCTCGGCCTGGGTCTGACCAGCGTCGCTGCGATCGAGAGCTCTCTCCTCACGCTTCAGGTCACATCCCAGCATGTGATCCGCGGCGATGAGGTCTGCGTCGCCGTGAACACGGAGGCAGACGGCGTCGTGGCAGACGGAAAGCTGACCTTTGCCTACGACAGCAAGAGCCTGAAGTTCGTCGGCGCAGAGGCAGGCGAGGCCTGGCCCGCAGGCACGGAGCTCAGCCTGAAGGTCAACTCCGGCAAGAAGGACGCCGTCGTTGCGGCATTTGCCGGTGCGAAGGCTGCCAAGGCCGGCACCGTCCTGACCCTCAAGTTTGAGGCTCTGCAGGAGGGCAGAACGCAGGTCGTCCTGCAGGGCGGCTACATCAGCGGCGCGAAGGATGCAAAGCTGCAGTCCGCCGCTACGCTGCTCGTCGAGTGCCCGGCTTCCCGCTTTACGGACGTCGATCGGAACGAGTATTATCACGAGGGCATCGACTTCGTCGTCAGCCGCGGTTACATGATCGGCATGGGCGGCGCGAAGTTCCAGCCCGATACCGAGATGAGCCGCGCCATGCTCGTCACCGTGCTGTACCGCATCGCAGGGGAGCCCTCCGTCAAGGGCACTGCACCGTTCCGCGATGTCGAGAAGAACAGCTGGTACACGAACGCTGTCATCTGGGCTTATCAGAACAACGTCACCAACGGCGTGAGTGCAACGGAGTTTGCTCCGGAGGAAAATGTCACCCGTGAGCAGATGGTCGCGTTCTTTGCGCGCTATGCCAAGCTTGCCGGTGTCGACACCACGGCAAAGGGCGATCTGAAGGCCTTTGCAGATGCCTCCAGCGTCAGCGCCTATGCCGTTCCCGCGATGACGTGGGCCGTTGAGGCCGGCCTCATCAAGGGCGTGGGCGAGAATAAGCTCGATCCCACCGGTAATTCCACCCGCGGTCAGGTGGCCACCGTCATCGTGCGGTATGCCACGCTGGTGCAGCACTGAGAAAGGGAGGAGCCGCAATGAAGAAAAGGATCCTGTCTCTGCTCCTTGCGCTGGCACTTGTTCTGACGGGCGTTCCCATGGCCTTTGCCACGGAGAGCGGCTTTGCAGACGGCAACGTCCCGGAGATCTCCACGGACGGCCCGGTGCAGCTCCCGAGCAGCAATATCGCTGAAGAACCGACTGTCGAGACCGACGCGCAGCAGCCCGTTGAGGCTGGTGAGCCGAAGCTCGTGCAGAACGGCGAAGACCGCTTCTCCGCACAGCTTGCCGAGAGCGAGCCCAAGGCGGACGAGGTTGTCACGTTCATCGTCGTCATGCAGAAGAGCCCGCTGCTCGTGGCAGGCTTCACGAAGGACGACATCGCCACCCGCGCGCCGAAGGCTGTTGCCTATGAGGCTGCGCTCCGTCTCGAGCTCAATGCGCTCAAGGCAAACCTCACGCAGAAGTTCCGCAATGACGCACAGTTCGAGCTGGGTTACACCTACACCATCGCCACGACCGGCGTGGCCGTAAAGACGGAGTACGGCAATAAGGAAGCCCTCGAGGCGCTTCCCGGTGTGGATCATGTCTACGTCGCCCCGACGTTCTCGCTTCCCGAGGAGGAGTCCGCCCTGACGTCTGACGGCGAGCTGCAGCCCATGACCAGCAACGCCACCACCATGATCGGCGCCGATCAGCTCAATGCAACGGGCTTCACCGGCAAGGGCATGAAGGTCGCCATTCTGGACACCGGCATCGTGGTCGATCATCCGAACTTCGGCGATCTGTCCGAGGATAAGCTCACCGAGAGCTCCCTGACGAAGGAAGGCGTCGATGCCATCTGGAACACGCTGAATGCGGGCCAGATGACGAGCCTGCGCAATCTCTCCTATTATAATAGCAAGCTTCCGTTCATCTTCAACTACTACACGCATGATTTCGATGTATCGCACGCAACGGCAAAGCATGACCACGGCACGCATGTCGCCGGTATCACGGCTGCTAATAAGATCGAAGGCAGCAGTGTCATCGGTGTTGCGCCGGATGCCCAGATCATCGTCATGCAGGTCTTCTCCGCGGGCGGCGGCGCCGGCTGGGACACCATCATGGCCGGCCTTGAAGATTGCGTCCGTCTGGATGTCGATGCCTGCAACCTCTCCCTTGGTGCAGCCGGCGGCTTTACGACCGGCGACATGAGCAAAACGCTTAAGCTGTTCGAGAGCACCGATATCGAGGTCCTGATCGCTGCGGGCAACGAAACGAACGCTGCATATCAGAACCGCACCGGATGGAATCTCTCCCGTTCCGGCAACCCCGATGACGGCGTCGTCGGTACCCCGAGTACGCTTTCTGCCGCTCTGTCCGTTGCCTCCATCGACAACGACGGTGCAGAATCCCTGTACTTCACCGTGAACGGCCGCACCATCGGCTACAACGACACCGCAACGACGAACGCCACGAAGTTCCTGAGCAACTTCAAGGGCCAGTCTGTGGAATTCGTTCCGATCGGCGGTTACGGCGAGGCGAGCGACTATGAGAATGTGGATGTCAGCGGTAAGATCGCCCTGGTTTCCCGCGGCTCCAGCTCCTTCCCCGACAAGCAGGCCGCTGCACAGGCTGCAGGTGCGATCGGCATCGTGGTCTACAACAATGCTTCCGGCATGCTCAACATGCAGATCAATGACGGCGGCGATAACATCCCCGCAGTCTTTATCTCCAAGGCAGACGGCGAGTACATGAAGGCGCAGTTCGCCGAGGGCGTCAAGACCCTGACATGCTGCAACGGCGACCTCGTGCAGGTCAAGCGCGACCGCACCCTCAGCGACTTCTCCTCCTGGGGCGTCACCCCGGACCTGAAGCTGAAGCCGGAGATCGCCGGTGTCGGCGGCAACATCTATTCCACCCGTGATCCGAGCATCGCAGGCTCCAACTACGGCCTTATGAGCGGTACGTCCATGGCGACCCCGCAGATCGCCGGTGCGATGGCTGTTCTCATGCAGTATCTGCGCCAGAACTATCCGCAGTATCAGGAAGCAGAGCTCCGTCAGGTCGCTGCGAACCTCCTGATGAGCACGGCGGATCCCATCTTCGATTCCAACGGCCTCGAGGTCTCCCCGAGAGGCCAGGGCGCCGGTCTTGCCAACCTTGTCAAGGCAACAAGCTCCCTTGCCTATCTGTCCAACGCGCAGGCTTATGAGAACCGCGCCAAGGCGGAGCTGGGCGACGACGACGCCAAAAACGGTGTCTACACGTTCCCGTTCACTATCAACAACATGTCCGGTGAGAAGGATCTGACCTATACGTTCAATGCCTCCATTCTCACCGAAACCGTCGTGACCTACACCAACGGCACGTTCATCGGCCACGCTCCCTATGCGCTGGGCGCTTCCCTGACCGTGGCCGGTGCGACCGAGTCGAACATCATGAAGTATGACTTCAATGACGACGGCGAGATCACGACGGCCGACGCCCGCGTCCTGCTGCTGCACGTCACCGACGATGCTCCCATCGCTGAGGACAATGTGCATTATGCCTATCTGGACGTCAATGGCGACGGCACCGTCAACAAGGATGATGTCGATGTCATCACGGCCTACTGCGCAGAGCTGGAGGTCAGCACCGATCTGACGGAGAATGCCGTCATTTCCGGCACGGAAGCTCTTGAGAGCGTCACCGTTCCGGCTGGCGAGTCCGTCACCCTGACTGCCACCATCACGCTGACCGCGGAAGACAAGGCCTATCTCGACGCGTCCTTCGAGAACGGCATGTATGTCGAAGGCTTCCTCTATGTGAAGTCCGCCACGGATGACACGACCGACCTCGAGATGCCGTTCCTCGGCTTCTACGGCGATTGGTCTCAGGCTCCTGCGTTCGACTCTGCTGACGAAGACGAAGCCAGCCTGTATCCGCTCAGCATTTTCACGAACAATGCCGCCATCGGCACGAACCCGTACATCCGTACCGGCGCTTCCGGCGACGAGTACAATGCCTTCTCCTATGCCAACCCGCTTGCCGAGATCGACGTCGGCCTGCTCCGCAACCTGAAGAAGATCAACTTCCAGGTTAAGGATAAGGTCACGAACGAGGTCTACTTCGACCTGACCGGCGAGTATATGGCAAAGTCCTACTATAACTCCGGCTACGGCCAGATCATCCCGCTGTATGTTCTGGCAGAGGAAGGCGAGGTCTGGAACGGCCTTGACAAGAACGACAACAAGCTGCCCGACGGCACGACCGTCACCTACACTGCCAGTGCATGGCTCGATGACGGCGACGACGTGATGGACGATTCCTTCTCCTTTGATGTCACGCTGGACGACAAGGCTCCCGTTGTGGAGAATCAGGCGACCCTCCAGCAGGATCTCAAGATCGAGAACGGCCAGGTCCTTCTTCCGCTGAAGCTCAACGACAACCAGCACATCGCGGCCCTGATCTTCGTCAACAACGACGGCATCATTATGGGCAAGTACGAAGTCAAGAATGAGCCGGGCAAGACCTTTACCCAGGACTATGACATCACCGGCTTCGGCCCCGACTTCACCATCGTTGTGGCGGACTACGCCTGCAATGAGACGGAAATCGATGTCTCCCTCGACCTCGGCGCAATGGCCGATCAGAAGCCTGCCATGCAGAAGCTGAGCTCTGATCGCCTGTATGGCTGCGAGACGTTTGACCGCGCTGCCGTTGAAGGCGGCTGGTTCAGCGCCAACAAGGCAGACATGAGCGACTACCGCAACGAGACGTTCGACAGCTCGAACCGCTATTATTCTGCAGAGTACGTCAACGGCTACCTCGTAGCCCAGCGCGCAACGGACGGCGCGGTCGTGCTTGTTACCCCGTACAACACCTACTGGGGTTCTCAGACCCTCGTCACTCAGTCCGTCAAGGTCGGCGACAGCGGCTTCAAGGTCCTGTACGACATGGCACTCGACTATTCTGACAAGGGCAAGAGCGATTCGGATACGGTCAGCAACCACCTCTACGCTGTCGGCTGGAACTATGAAGGCGACCGCGACGGCGACGGCAAGGATGACGGAAGCAACGCTCTCTTCCAGATCAGCTTCTACTCCAACGGCTACATCTCCCTTGAGAAGATCGCCGACATCACCGGCTCCGACGGTGAGATCCTGACCCTCGGCTGCACGACGGAAGGCCAGCTTTACGGCATTTCTACCGCCGGTAAGCTCTACAGCCTCGAGCGCGACGGCGTGTGCACCTACATCGGCACGACCGATTTCGTAAACTACGCCAACTACTCCGGCTGCAATGTCATCCAGTCCATGGGCTATGATCACAACACCGACACGATGTACTGGTATGCACACAGCCAGACGGCTGCAGGCAACACCTACATCAATGTCTGCATGACCTACAAGGTCGACCTTGCCACCGGCAAGTGCACAGAGGTCGGCACCTACGGCCCCGGCGGCCAGACGTCCCTGTTCGTTCCGACCGACAAGACGTCCGACCTGTTCACCATCGGCGTGGATCCGCAAGAGCGCTTCCAGCTCTCCCCGTATCAGCTTACCATGACGCAGGGCCAGCGCAAGCGCTTTGAGGTCGAGTGGAATCCGTGGAACGCTAAGGCAAGCGAACTGACCTGGGCCTCCGCGGACGAGACCATCGCCACCGTCACACAGCAGGGCTTCGTCACCGCCGTAGGCGAGGGCGAGACCAAGATCACCGCGACTGGCAAGGTCTGGGATCCTTGGCACTGGGATGAAGAAACCAGCTCCACCGTCCCGCAGTGGGTCGATTACACCGCGACCGCTACGGTCCGCGTCGTTGGCTCCGCAGATGCCATCTACACCTATATTGTGGCGGACTTCAAGAACGCCGCCAATGGCTTTACCTGGGTTACGTTCTCCGACAAAACGCCCACGCAGCTCACGCAGATCGCGAAGCAGAAGCTTACGGTCGTCGGCATCGACGGCGAGGAGAGCACGACCGATGCCATGTGGCAGGGTGCAGCCTACTACAACGGCTATGTCTACGCAGTCGTGAAGGAAGCCCGCGCTATGGATGACAGCACGTTCGGCGTCGGCACGTCCCTCTACCGCTTCAAGGTCAACAAGGGAGAGACCCCGGATAAGACCACGTTCGGCGATATCGAGTTCATCGGCTTCACCGCAGGCGTCGAGCTCGGCAACATGGGCTTCGATTACAACACCGGTCGTATGTACGCGGTCGATCTTACGAACGGCGGCCTCGCCATTGTCGACCTCGACACCGGCGCGATCGACCTGCTCGGCACCTACTCCGGCGAGATCGGCGGCCCGGCGATCACCCCCGCCATGACCGTCACTGCAGAAGGCTACATCATCGTCTCGGATATGTCCGGCAACCTCTACATGGTCGATGCCGACACCCTGAGCACGACGAAGCTCGGCTCCCTCGGTCAGGATACCTGGTACTATGCTTCTATGATGTATGACTACAACACTGGAAACATCTACTGGAACCCCTGCATGAATGCTGGTTCTTCTCCGCTGTGCCTCGTCCGCATCGACCCGCAGGAATGGGATTCCGACAAGCTCGAAGCGACGATCGTGAAGATCGGCAACGTCTCCACGAAGTCTGGCGTTGAGTCCACCGCAATGTTCACCATTCCGGAGAATGAGCCGGAGACGAAGCACATCCCCGTTGAGGGCATCGAGATTACGAACGGCGACAGTGTCACCGGCCTTCTCGGCGGCACGCTGCAGCTCGATACCGTCACGACCCCGGTCCGCCCGACTGTCCGTACTCGCACCTGGACCAGCAGCAACCCCGATGTCGTCACCGTTGACCGCTTTGGTGTTGCCACGTTCCACGGCGTCGGCACGGCGACCGTCACGGTCTCCATCACGAACAAGAATCCCGAGGTCGAGGGCGGCCCGTTCACGGACAGCATCGACGTCACGGTCTACGCCTCCGCAGGCACGTTCCTCTCGTTCCTGAACGACGACCAGAACGGCGGCAGCGGCTACTATGACTTCTGGCTGCAGGTCCCGGACAACAACCTGAGAACCTGCCCGGTGACGACCTCTGCCATCGGTGCTTACTCCCTGCGCACCGGCGCTTACTACGACGGCTGTGTCTACGCCTACAACTCCAAGGGCGACTTCTACCGCTTCGATGCTTCGGACGTTTCGTCCTACACGAACCTTGGCAGCGTCAACCTCGACGTGGAGACCGATCAGGTCACCGGCATGGCCATGGACTACACGACCGGCACCATGTACGGCCTGACGCTCAGCGGCAAGCTTGTGACGATCGACCTTGATAACGGCGCCGTCACCGAGATCGCGGCGACCTCCGAGAAGGTCACGGCTCTTGCAATCGACAAGAGAGGCGTCCTCTACGCAGCCGGAAGCACTGCCATCGGCGTGGAGGCGAAGCTCTACACCGTCGATCCGAAGACAGCTGCCTGCACCTTCGTCATGGATATCCCGGGCGCTCAGGTTGGCACCGGCAGCACCTACTACGGCAGCATGTCCTACAACGCACAGATGACCTATGACTTTGGCACGGATCGTCTGTACCTGCATGCAACGTATCACACGAAGCAGCTGGCCATGAGCAACGGCATGTACATGTTCATGCTGGGCGAGGGCACGCCTGAGCTCGTGAACCTCGGTAAGATCTCCGTCCAGACCGCTCCCGGCCGTACGACGAAGCAGGGCGATGCCTATCTCGGCCTCCTGTGTTCCATCCCCACGGCGGAGCAGACACCTGTCGGCAAGGTCAACGGCATCCTGCTGAATAAGACCGTCGGCCGTCTGGCCCTTGGCGAGTCCTTCCAGCTTACCGGCAAGGTCCGCCCGTCCAACGCGGCGAACCAGGCCATCACCTGGAGCTCCTCCGATGAGAACGTCGCGAAGGTCGATGCAAACGGTCTGGTCACGTCCGTTGCCGCAGGCAACGTCGTCATCACCGCCACGAGTGTGGAGACCGGCGTCACTGCCACCTGCACGCTGACTGTGGTCGACATGACCGGCAAGCCTGTCTCCACGGCTTACACGGTCTCCGCCAAGCACGATGCTCTCTACAGCTTCAACCCCGAGCTGCCGGACTCCACGGAGACTGAGGTCGCGACCTTCAGCGGCGGCACGAACATCACGGGTCTTGCCTATGACTACGAAGGCGGCCTGTACTATGTCGTCAACGAAGGCGGCCTGCCCTACATCTACTACTACGACCTCACGTCGAAGCAGACTACGCTGAAGGGCCAGGTCTACACCTTCAGCGATGCCAACGATCTCGCGTATGACCCGGTAAATAAGGTGCTGTATGTTGTCGCGGGCTTCTACCTGTTCCAGTTCAATCCGTCCCGTATGGATCCCACGCAGCTGAACTACTGGACGGCCTACCGCGATATGTCTGGCATGACGAACATCCCGTCTCCGCGTACCGTTGCCTGCAAGGACGGCAATGTCTATGTCCTCGCCAGAGGCTATGGCAATACCGAGCTCATCCGCGCGGATGTGGATCTCACCACATTCACGAAGCTTGCGGAGGTTGACCTCATGGTCGAAAACCGCCTCAACGAAATGGACTACGATCCGACGACCGGCCTGTTCTATGTGACCGACTCGGCGCATCGCCTCTACTCCTTCGATGAGACCGGCGCGATCACGCTGATCGACACCGTTGGCGGCGGTCTGGACCTCAACGGTCTGACTATCGCCCCCGCTGGAAAATAAGCAAATACCGGCCGCCCTGTCCCCCGGGACAGGGCGGCAAGACTATCAGAAAAGCCGAAAGGCTTTTCTGATAAAAGATTGCAGTCCATTGCGCGCACGAATCGCCCGTCAAAGGCGGGCGATTCGCACACTTACGGACTGAGCTGTATTTTCTCCGACGTGCACGCCGCCGGAGAAAATGATCCCATTTTATTCGCCGCCTGCGGGCGGCGAACTCTGCGAGGCTATTTGATATGTTGCTGCCCGGTTGTCCCAATTTGCTCCCTTGCATTTTCACCTCCGGCGCGATAAAATGAAAGAAAAAACGGAGGCTAAATCGATGGAACCTGTTTCGCTGTTTTATGAAAAGCGCGCGCAGATCCTGCTGAAGAATCTGCGCGCCCGGCACTTTGATGCATGCTACTGCCCGAACCGGACCTCTGCGCTGGCTGCTGCACTGCGGATGATTCCGCACGATGCCCTCGTCGGCTGGGGCGGCGCGCGCTCTGCTGACCAGATCGGCCTGCAGCAGGCCCTGCGGGACGGCCCGTGGCGCGTCATCGACCGCGAGAGCATGCAGACGGATGCCGAGCGGGAGCAGGCGGCCCACGACTGCCTCTCTGCCGATTTCTTCCTGACGGGCGCGAATGCCGTCAGCCTTACGGGAGAACTGGTGAATATCGACGGCAAGGGAAACCGCGTTGCTGCCATCGTGTTCGGTCCGCGCGAGATCATCGTGATCGCCGGGATGAACAAGGTCGTCGATACGCTCGACGAGGCCGTGCGCCGTGCCCGGACGATCGCCGCGCCGAAGAATGAGCAGCGCTTCCTCGGCAAAACGCCGTGCGCGCAGACCGGCTGCTGCGCCGACTGCCACGGTGAGGAATGCATCTGCAATCAGATCCTCATCACGCGAAATTGCCGCCCCGCCGGGCGCATCCATGTCATCCTCGTCGGCGAGGAGCTTGGCTTCTGAACAAAATTGGCGCAAAAAATCGGAGCCTCCGCTTTCAGAGCGGGGGCTCCGTGTTTCGGCCAGGGTCAGCCGTTTGCTACGTTGAACAGGGAATAGAACTGCTCACGGCGTGCCATCAGGGCGTCAAAGCTGCCGCGTTCGCAGATCTCGCCGTTTTTCAGAACGAGAATTTCATCATATTTCCGCAGCAGCGGCTCCTCGAGCCGGTGTGTAACGACGATGCGCGTCAGACCCTCAATGGCCAGAATGGCGGCACTGACGGAATAGGCCGTGGCGGCGTCCAGCGCTGCCGTGGCCTCGTCGATGAGCAGGACGGGCGTCTGCCGCAGCAGGCAGCGCGCGATGGAGATGCGCTGCCGCTCGCCGCCGGAGAGGCCGGAGCCGCCCTCACCGCAGATATAGTCCTCGCCGCGCTCGGCCAAAAGGGGAGTCAGACCGGCCTTCTCCGTGGCCTGCTGCACGAGCTTCTCATCAAAGTGGCGGAACATCGTGATGTTGTTGCGGATGGTATCGTCGAAGATAAACACGTTCTGCTGCACGACGGAAACAAGGCCGTAGAGCGATTCCGTTGCAATGCTGCGCAGTTCGCGCTGATCGAAGCGGATGCTGCCCTGATAGTCGTTGCTGCTGCCCATGAGCAGGTTCACGAGCGTGGACTTGCCGCTGCCGGATGTGCCGACGATGGCATAGCTTTTTCCGGCCTCAAAGCGGACGGAAACGTCATTCAGGACGGGCGCACTCTCGTGATAGCCGTAGGTCAGATGGTCGATGGTGATGCCGTCGCGCAGGACCGGGTCCATCTGTTCGCCGCTCTCGCGGACGTTTTTTCCCACGGCGTCGGCCAGCTTGTCGATGAGGGCAACGGCGGCACGGCGGTTGGCCAGGATGGGCGGCACGGAGCCGATGGGATCGACCACGAAGCTCATGAGCGGCAGGAATACGATGACAACGCCGGGCGTAACGCCCTGCTTCGTCACGGCAAGATACGCGCCGAACAGGAATACGCCGAGCTGAGCCACGATCCCGGCGCCGGTACCGAGCATGGTGATGACCTCCTCCATGCGGCGGCGACGGCCCTTCGTTTCCTCCAGTTCCTCGTTACTGCGGCAGAAGCGGGCAACGACCTCGGCCTCTGCCTTGAAGCTCTTGACAACGGAGAAGCCGGACAGAAGGTCCTTCGTCATGGCGACGAACGACTCGTTCTGCCGCGAGACCTCCGTCTCCATCCGCGCCAGCCTGTTGCCGCACAGGACGGAAACGGCCAGCGGCACGAGCGACAGCAGCAGGGCAAAGCCGGTGAGCAGGGGACTGTAGAGCAGCATCATGACCAGGCCGCCCACAAAGGAGACGCTCTTTGTCAGAAGTGTAAAGATCTTCGCAAGGTAATTTGTCTCGATGCAGACGGCATCATTCGTCAGGGCGGAGATATAGCGGCTCGTATTCTCGTCCGAGAACGTGCTGATGCTTTTCTTCGTCAGCTCCGTGAAGGCGTATTCTTTATACTGCTTCATGGCGCGTCGCAGAAAGGCGGGGTAGGTATAGCATTGCACCACATAGATCGTCGTCACGCTCACCAGAACACCGAGACACAGCCAGCACATGCGAACGAGCGGGGCAACGCTGTCGCCGGAGGCAATGTCGATGATCTGCTGCAGGATCCAGGCGACGGCCAGCAGCGCGCCGCCGAGCAGGAGCATCGCTCCCGCCGTGACAAAGAATGTGGCTTTATTCTTTCGATAAAACGTCGCGGTCAGCTGCCTGCGCAGCGCCCGGGCGCGGGTCTGTTCAGATTTCATAACAGTGGTTCCTCCATGACAGGTCCGCATGCACGATAACGGTATGCACGCGGGCCGGCGGGGCCAAAAAAGGGGAGAAATGCAAAATGCCCGCTGCAGGGATGCAGCGAGCGAATTTGCATCAGTCCACAATGTCAACGGTGACGCGCTTGCCGTCACGCTGGGAGACGGCCTTGATGATGGTCCGGATCTCTTTTGCGATGCGTCCCTGGCGGCCGATGACCTTGCCCATATCCTCCGGCGCAACGCGAAGCTCCAGAACGGTGCTCTCGCCGTCCTCGCGCTCGGTGACCGTCACGGCCTCGGGATCGTCAACAAGCTGCTTTGCCACATAGAGCAAGAGTTCCTTCATCGTGCAGTCCCTCTCGATCAAAGGACGTTAGCCTTTTTCAAAAGCGCCTTCACGGTGTCGGTCGGCTGAGCGCCGTTCTTGATCCACTGCTGGGCCTTCTCGGCGTCGACAGCGATGGTGGCCGGCTCGGTCAGGGGATCATAGGTGCCGATCTCTTCGATGCAGCGGCCGTCGCGCGGGCTGCGGGAATCAGCAACGATGATGCGGTAGTAAGGAGCCTTCTTCGCACCCATTCTTCTCAGTCTGATTTTAACCATGGGGTTTCACCTCCAAATAGAATTCAAAATATATCGTCAGACCTGGTTGCGGTCCAATGATCACATACCGGGGAAGCCGGGGAAGCCTCCCATTTTGCCGGGCAGCTTGCGCTTTTTGCCCTTGCCGTTCATCTGCTTCATAAGCTGCTGCATCTGGTCAAACTGCTTGAGCAGACGGTTAACGTCCTCGACCTTCTGGCCGCAGCCAAGCGCGATGCGGCGCTTGCGCGAGGAATTCAGGCACGCGGGGTTCTCGCGCTCATAGGGCGTCATGGAGAGAATGATGGCTTCGACGCGGCCGAGGGCCGATTCGTCGACCTGCACATTCTTCATGCTGCCCATGCCGGGGATCATGCCGAGCAGGTCCTGCATGGGACCCATCTTGCGGATCTGCAGGAGCTGGTCGTAGAAATCGGCGAGCGTGAACTTGTTGGCCCGCATCTTCTGCTCGAGCTCGGCGGCCTTCTTCTGGTCGAGGGCCTGCTCGGCCTTTTCGATCAGCGTGAGCACGTCGCCCATGCCGAGGATCCGCGAAGCCATGCGCTCCGGGTGGAACGGCTCGATCATGTCGAGCTTTTCGCCGGTGCCGATGAACTTGATGGGCTTGCCGGTGACGGCCTTGACGGACAGCGCAGCGCCGCCGCGGGCATCGCCGTCGAGCTTCGTGAGCATCACGCCGTCGATGTCCAGCCATTCGTTGAACGACTGGGCGGCGTTCACGGCGTCCTGACCGGTCATGGCGTCCACGACGAGCAGAATTTCATTCGGCTGGACCTCAGCCTTGATGGACTTCAGCTCGTTCATCAGGGCCTCGTCCACATGCAGGCGGCCGGCCGTGTCGAGGAAGACCATGTCGTTGCCGTGCTGCTGCGCATGGCGGATGGCCGCCTTGGCGATCTTCACGGGGTTTTCCTGCCCCATCTGGAACACCGGGATGCCGAGCTGACCGCCGACGACCTCCAGCTGCTTGATGGCGGCGGGGCGGTAAATATCGCAGGCGACGAGCAGCGGGCGCTTGCCCTGCTTTTTGAACAGACCGGCGAGCTTTGCGCCGTTCGTGGTCTTGCCTGCGCCCTGCAGGCCGACGAGCATAACGACCGTCGGCGGCTTGGGGGAGATGGAAATACGCTGATTTTCGCTGCCCATCAGACGGATGAGCTCTTCGTTGACGATCTTGACGATCGTCTGTGCAGGGGTCAGGCTCTCCATCACGTCCTGCCCGGAGCAGCGCTCCGAAACGGACTTGACGAAGTCCTTGACGACTTTATAGCTGACGTCCGCCTCCAGAAGCGCAAGACGGATCTCACGCATGGCCTCCTTGATATCGGATTCGGACAGGCGGCCCTTGCCGCGCAGCTTTTTGAACGCGGCGTTCAGTTTTGCGGTCAGACCTTCAAATGCCATGGCTACTCCTTCAGGGAATCAACGGCGGCAAGGATGCGCTGGGCGCCCTGCCGGGTGGCGGGATCCCCGGCCTGCAGCAGGGGCTGGGCCTCGGCGGTGATCGCGGCGAGGGCATGGCGGAGCTTTTGCTCCCGGGCGACGCAGCCGGTCACGCGCTCGAACGAAGCGAGCAGCGCCTCGCTGCGGGAGATGGCGTCGTGAACGCCCTGACGGGAAATGCCCTCCTGCTCGGCGATCTCTGCCAGCGAGAGATCCTGATTGTAATAGAGGTCAAAATAGGTTTGCTGCTTTTCGGTCAGCAGCGCGCCGTAGGTGTCGAAGAGCAGGGACATGGTAAAGGCTTCCTGTTTCATGATACTGCCCCCCTTGACCTTGGGTATTATAGCAGACGGATGTGCGCTTGTCAAGAGAAAAAACTTGACAGCCGGGAAATTCGCGCCCTGCATATTTCCCGGCAGCGGCGGCATAAGCTGAGGCGAGGTGATGGACATGCGAAACTTTTACCGGCGGAATCTGCCCGTCCTGCTCGTGCTGGGCATCATTCTGGCCCTTGCGGGCGCGGGCGCGGCTAAGCAGGCAGCGGCGCTCCCGGCAGGCTCGTGGGGCCTGAGCTTCCAGCAGGAGGGCCAGCCGCCCGTGGGAAACACCACGGCGGACCGGCTGCGGCAGTATGATGCGGCCTTCCTTGGCGATACGGCGCAGAAGCGCATCTATCTCACGTTCGACGCGGGCTATGAGAACGGCTGCACGGCGCAGATCCTCGATGCGCTGCAGAAGCACCATGCTCCGGCGGCATTCTTCCTGGTCGGCAACTACATCGAGCGAAATCCAGACCTCGTCCGGCGCATGGCGCAGGAGGGGCATACGGTCGGCAATCACACCTACCACCACTGGGACATGTCGAAGATCGGGGAGATGGAGCAGTTCCGGCAGGAGCTCGAGTCCCTCGAGACGCTCTACCGTGACACGACCGGGCAGGAGCTTGCAAAATTCTACCGCCCGCCGCAGGGCATCTATTCCGAGAAAAATCTCGAAATGGCGCAGCAGCTCGGCTATCACACCGTGTTCTGGAGTCTTGCCTATGTGGACTGGCTGCAGGACGAGCAGCCGACGTCGGAGCAGGCCTATGCCAAGCTCATCCCGCGCATCCACAACGGAGCCGTTGTGCTGCTGCACAGCACCTCGCAGACAAATGCGGCCATCCTCGACAGCCTGCTCACGCGCTGGGAGGAGATGGGCTATTCGTTCGGTGAAATTTCCGAGCTGTTCCCGGCGGGCTGACACAGGGAGCGCTGCATGGCAGCGGCAAAGGCGTCCAGCCGCCCGGCGATGCCCGGCAGAGCCTGCGCCGTTGGCAGGTCGTTCGCCGTTTCCAGCAGGCAGAAGCGCGGCGGCAGCGAGACGGTCTTGTTCAGGCACATCGCACCGAGCAGCTGGCGCGCGACGAGATCGCCGCCGGAGTAGCCGGAGACGATGACGCTGTAGAGCTGCTTTTCCGACAGGTCGCACTGCAGCAGCAGGCTCGTCAGGCGGTTGAACAGGGCCGTGAAATTTGCGCCGGCGGCGTCGTTGTAGTTCGGGCAGAGGAACAGCATGGCGTCGCACTCGCGGATCGCGGGCAGGACGGTCTCGGAGATGGCTCCGCCGTAAAAGCAGCTGCCGCTGCGCGCAAAATGCAGGCACGCGCTGTAGGAGCAGCCGCGGCAGTCGTGGATCGTGCCGTTGCGCAGCGAAATTTCCGCAATGCTGCAGCAGCCGCTCAGGCGGCGGCTCAGCTCGCGGCCCATCCAGAGCGTGCTCGAGCGGCCGCTTTCGGAGGCATGAAGCACGAGCAGCTTCGGCCGCCCGACGCGCTTCGGGGAAAAGGCGAGCAGGCGTTCTCCCAGCTCCCTCGTGCGTGCACGGTATGTCTCCTCCCAGCTCATGCCGCGCCGCGCGGCGAGAATGTGCTGGTTATAGAGGGAGCCTGTGCCCTCCACGAGCGGCTTGCCGGGCAGGGCCGCTCCGGCGAGATTCGCGGCGAGCGCCAGATCCTGCGCCAGCGCCTTCGTGTAGAGCTCCGTCTCTCCGTCGACAACGAAGCCGCAGACGGAGCCCTCCAGACAGCCCGGCTCGCTCCGCAGCCGCCGGAGCAGACGGAGCGTCGGCTCATCCATCCCGGCGGAGCCTGCATCGAGTGCAAACAGAATGCGCGCGCCGCGCAGGTCACCCTGTGCATTGCGGACCGGAAGGTCGCACAGCGCCGTCTCGATCACGTCCCTCAGGCGCGGCCCGGCCGACGGACAGACGAGAGTCAGCGGCTCAGGCATCATGGCAGAAGGCCTCCAGCTCCAGCCGCGCGGCCTCGATGCGGGCAAGCAGCGCGGGGTGGAGCGGCTCGCGGCGCTGCAGCGGTCCGAGCGGCGTCATGCGCCGCTGTGCGCCGAGCCACACGCCGCCGAGCGGCAGAGCGGCATCATACGGCTGCCCGCGCACGAGGGACAGAATGCTCACGGCGGCAGAGGAGAGAGCCGGGGCAAGATACGGCTTGAAGCCGAGCGCCCGTACCTCAAGATTGGCATGCACGGTCCGCTCCGTCAGCCGGGCGGAGACCGCTTTGTCGTAGGCTGCGGGATCGTTTGCCGCGACAAGGCCGCCGCCGTGCGGGCCGTAGACGCGGCCGTTCGAGAAGTCGATGCCGTCCTCCTGCGCGCACCAGCGGGCGCGCGCCTCCATCACGCCGAGGCCAAAGCCCTGCACCTGCTCCGGCAGCAGGCCGCAGCCGTCAAATTCCCCGGCGGCGTTGCGGTTGCTTTCGCGGAAAACGGCGCAGGCCAGCGGATCGACGGGGTCGGAGATCTGGCAGAACAGACCGGTAAAGTGCGTTTTGCGCGCCATGGCTGCATAGCTGCGCAGCATGGCGCGGTTTTTTTCGTATTGCGCCAGCCGTACGTCCGCCACGCCGGAGCCGACGGGCGGCACGCCGCGCGAGGCCGTGAACAGCAGCAGGTCGCAGTCGAACAGCGTGTCCTCCGTGCAGACGGTGACGGGCGGCAGTGGGTGGTCCAGCGGAAGGACCTGATTCAGCTCCAGCTCGTAGCGCCGGCACTGCGCGGCGTTCGGGTCATAGATGCGCAGCTCGCCCAGCTCCCGGCCGAGCAGCTTCAGCGCCAGCAGCAGCGTGCCGCCCACATCGCCGAGCCCGACGAGCGTGACGCGCAGCGGCTGTGTGCGCTTCCGGTGCCAGCGCTCCAGAACGGAGAATGCGGCGGAAAACGCCGTGTTCAGCACGCAGGCGCCGTTAGCCGCCACAAATTCGCGCAGCGGCTCGGCAGGCGTCGTCCCCTGCGCCGGCGGCAGCAGCACACCGGCCGTCTCAGCCTCGAAGACCTCGTCCAGCACGGTAACGGCAAACAGGCCGCGGGAGCGCAGCGGATCGCGCCGGACAAGAAACACCAGCGGGGAAAACGGCGCGTCTGCGGGCACGGCATCCGGCGGACAGACTCCGCCCAGCGGGCACAGGCAGAAGCCGTGCCATTGTTTAAGCTCCATGGATCATTCCTCCTCGCATACGGATGCGGTCAAGCCGCAGCAGATCGTCCTCCAGACAGGCGGAGGCGGGAAGCGACAGGTCATAGCGCAGGGACCGGCCGCGGTCCGGCAGGCGCGGGCGGTAGAGGGCCTCGCCGAGGCGGCGCAGCGTCAGCGCCGTGCTGAACTGTTCCTGATGCGCCTGTTCGAGCGCGTGCAGGATGGAGAGCGTGTTCTCCAGCGCAGTGCGGCTGAGGTCGCGGATGGCGGCGTCCGTCGTTCCGACATAGTGGCGCGGGTAGTAATAGGGCAGGATCAGGTTGATGGAGGGCAGCATCCGCCCCGGCGCAGGCGTGCCGACGCTGTCGCCGCCGAGGAAGGGATACAGCAGGCTCTCCGTGACCCAGTAGTGCAGATTCGGGATGAAGTATTCGCACTCGACCTGCCGCCCCTGCACCTCCATGAGGTCGCGGCCGCGCGCCGAGAGAATGCCGACGACGACGGTGCGGATCTCCAGCTCCTCCGCGGCAAAAACCGGGCTGAGCTTGTCGAGGCGGTAACCGTTGTGCAGCAGATCGTCCACGAGGATGACCGGGCGGCGGAAGGCCTTGATGGTGCGGACCTGATTGCGCACGGTGTCGTAGCCGGGGTAGGCCGGGACGGAGAACGAGCTGCCGTCCGGCGCGAATGTCTTGTCCACATGCAGCGTCTTTGTGACGGTGTTCGGCACGATCTCGTCGGAGAGAATCTTGCCGTAGGGCACGCACATGGCCCGGCCGAGCTGCCCGGCCGGTGCGCCGAGTACACCGCCGAGCTTCTGCACGCGGTACATGAGCGACTGGTTGAGCAGCTCCGCGTCGAAGCTCAGCACGAGCCTGCCGGGATACAGCGCGCACAGCGCGCGGCGCAGCCGGGGCCGGGCGGACTCTACGGCGGCGCGCACCTGCGGCTCATCGTGGTGCGGCTTTTTGATGCACAGCAGCACGTCCTGAATGAGGACAATGGGGGCGCGCATGTCGACGCACAGCAGTCCCTCGGCATCCTCGACGGGGGAGAAGCCGAGCTCCTCCAGCCATTCGCCCTCGCAGCGGGCCAGCGCAAACGTGTGGTCGGACGCCAGACTGCGGGCGAGCAGCTCATTGACGAGCATGCGCCGCGTCTGCGCGTCGTCTGCCTCCACATGGTCGAGCTTCAGCAGCTTGCCGGAGGTCAGACGGCGGACGGCCGAAGCGGCCTCGACGGAGCCGAGCTCCGCAAACAGGCTCGCCGGGCGCACGGTATGGCCGCAGCACCAGCCGACGGCCGCATGACGCCTACGGCTGCGCAGCAGGATGGCCAGCGGCTCCGGCGTGCTGCGCAGCCGCTCGAACAGGGCGGGCGGAAGGTCATCCTCCGTGCCCGTTACGATGCGGAATTCCAACTCCTGCGCCTGCAGAACGTTCTTGTGCTGCGGCGAGCGGAGATAGAGGTCGTATTCATAGATATAGGATTGTACGATCGGGTCGACGAGCATGGAGATATCGACGTCCTGATCGATGGATTCGCGGATGCGCGTGGAGCTGATGCCTTCGAGCTGTGACGGGAGCTCCAGAAACGTCACGCGGCCCTGCAGACGGGTGCGGATGTCCGTTTCGTCCGTCTCTCCGCGGCGGATGAGCAGGTGATCCAGCTCCTGTACACCGCCGGGGCGGAGCGAGCGGTAGGCCGAGGCTCCGCACACGACGTCGCAGCCCGCCACGAGCGTCACGCTCCGGCCGGGAAAGCAGGATCGCAGGCGCGCGATGTCCTCCGGCATGGCGATGTTGATGGGGATGGCGTTCGGGAAGACATAGGTGTCCCACTGGTCGGCCACGGACATGTTGACGATCCGGCGGCGCAGCAGCCGCGCGAGTGTACGCTTGCTCCAGGAGAATTCGTCCACGGCGAGATAGACCTCATAGCCGAGCGCACGAATTTCCTGCACGATGCGCTTATGTCCAGCGGAAAACGGGTCAAACGTGCCGGGAAAGAATGCGGCCGGCAGCGGCGCGGGAAAGCGCAGCCCGCCCTGCACGACCTCCGCCTGCACAAGGAAGCGGTACAGGTGATTCAGCATGGCAGCCCGGTTGAAGAACGTCAGCTTGCCCGGTGCAGGCTCGGCCAGCAGGCACAGGAGCTTTTTGCTCACGCGGGCAAAGCAGTGCGCCCGCAGGGAGAACGGCAGGCGTTCGCTGCCGATGACATCGTGGCACAGAACGGTCATGGCGCTGCGGTGCACGGACTCGTCATAGTGCGACACACCCGTCAGCAGCAGGCCGAGGCAGTGTTCCGCCAGCACGCTGTTTTCGGGCAGGGCGGAGGTCAGACTGCCGAGCGTCCGGAGCGAGGTCGAGGCGGCGCGGGCGCTGCCGCTGCGCAGCAGACCGTCGAGGAAATCGATGCTTTCGCGGATTTCCTTTTCCGGCATGGTGCTCAGCAGCCGCCCGAGATAACGGGGGATAAAGCGTGCGATCTGCTCCTGCCCGTTTTCCAGCTCGCGCATGAGGTCGACGATGATCTCATTGCGCTGGTCGACGCTCAGGCGCGTGCTGATGGTCAGAAGCGCGCGCCCGGCGTGCTCGCGCACGGGAAGGTGCTCGCTGACGGACAGCAGATTGGAAAGGTGCGTCGCCGTGTGGAACGTGTTGCCCGTGTGCTGCAGCGCATCGGCCTGCAGCAGGTCGATCTGGGCATTTTTTACGACCCACGGCACGGCAGTCTTCAGATTGCTGAGGTAAAGCAGCGAGGCCTCGGATTCCGAGAGCGGCGCGGGCGTTTTGCCGGTCAGGCGGCCGCGCAGGGCACGCACGGCGGGAAGGTCGTCCGCAAGCGGAACAGCAGCCTCGCGCAGCAGGTCCTCCGGCGCGGCGGCACGGAAGCGCCGCAGGCAGCGCAGGGCCGCAATGCGGCGGCTCTGGTCTGGACCGCACAGCAGGGCGCGCAGCCGGTCCGCCGCCGGGGCGAGCGTGGAGACGGCATGCGGCGGGGTGTGGTAGAGGGCGTCGAGCAGCACGAAGCTGTCCTCGTCCGTGGCATCCGGCAGGCGCGAGAGCAGCGGCTGTGCCAGCCGCGCCGCGTCCTCCGTCTCGGCCAGTAGCGTTTCGGCAACGGCCTTCAGCGAGTTGGAGATGCGCTGGGCGTGCTTCGGGGAGATTTTGTGGTCGGGGTGCAGGCACTGCGCCACGGTCTGCTCCCACAGGCCGAGCGATTCCTCCAGCACGGAGAGCATCGCGGGCGCGGCTGCGTCCTGCGGCGCGGCGGAGGGCAGCTCTTTGCGGTATTTCGGCCCGCTGTTGGCCAGCACGCTGCCCATGAGCTGCCCGGCCAGACGGCGAACGTCGCCCTCGGGATACAGCAGCAGCTCGTAGAGGAAGGCGAGCAGCTTGCGCTTGTTTCCGCCGGACATATAGGTGTGGTATTCCTGAAACAGCTCGAGGTAGGTGCGGATGCGCAGCGTGTTCTTCTCGCCGCGGGCCTGCTCGAGCAGCTGGTCAAACGATGCGTCCGTGCTGACGGTATGCATCAAGCGGATGGCGTGGTCGAACGTCAGCGCGCGCAGGGCGTCCAGCGCCTCCTGCTGCGTGAGCAGGGCGGGGTCGCGCGTTTCGCGCTGCGGCGCGGGGCCGGGCTCCGTGGCCGCGCCGCGGCTGTGCAGATAGGCCTCAAAATCGCGCAGCTTCGTATAGACCGTGCGGTAACGGCGCTCCTTTTCCGGCGTAACGTCCGCCAGCTTTGAAAGGATCATCGCATAGGCCTCTGCCAGTGAATAAATGCGCACGGTCTCGCGCCCGCCCTCGCGCGTGCCGCGCACGCGGAAGTCCGCGTAGATGAGCAGCAGGGACTCCACGGGCAGATTCTCAAATTCGAGGTCCCAGGTGGAGTGGTTCGCGGAGATATGCGCGATGTGCTCCATGCCGTGGCCGGACAGCCACTGCCAGGTATAATAATAGTGCAGATAGGGGATGCGCTTTGCGTCCGCGCCGCGGCAGCCGAACTTGCCGATATCGTGGCACAGGGCGGCCGCGCTGACGAGCGGGACGTCGACAGAAAGCCCGGCTTCCTTCGCGCACTGGGCGGTCAGCGTGGCGATGTTGTGCACGCCGATGGTGTGCGAAGCGGCGTCAAACGGCAGAAGCTCCCGGCCGATGCGCAGCATGGTCACAAAATGCGAGGCGTGCAGTGCGGCGTGGAAGGCGGGCAGCTCATCGGCGACACGGCTTCCGTCCTCCGGGCCGTGCGCAGCCAGATCGGTCAGCATATCGAACGGCGCATCCTCGCAGGCGAGCACGCCGTCCAGCAGCTCGGCCAGCGCGGCAAGCACCGGTGCCTCGGGCGGGGCCTGATAGGCGGGATCGGGGAACAGACCGTTGTCCAGCCACGCATACAGCGCGGGCAGCCATCCGGCCTCCGGCTCCGGCGCAAGGCGCGCCAGCAGCGGGCGCAGGGCGGTCACGACGGCGGAGCATACGCTGCTCCGATCATACTCCAGTCCGTTCAGCAGCTCGGCCGCGCCCTCCAGCCCGGCGGGCGGCACGAGCGCATTCAGTTTTTCCCGGGAAAAATACACGGCAGTCATCCTCTCCGTACATGCGTTTCCAAAACATACCCTTATTATAATAGAATCTTTCGGTTAAAACAAGGGCAGCACCGCATAATTCAGCGAGAGCATTCGGTGAAGGCCGAAGCTGCAATTGTGCGGTGCTGCCCAGAAAAAGAAACGCAAAATCTGCGGAACAGATGCGCGGAAATCGCGTCTGAATAGATAGAACAGTTTTGAGCAAATACACTTGCTGACATATTTTACGATTTTTGACGAAAGGATGATGGAGATGAAAAAGCTGATCTCCGCGCTGTGCGCGCTGATGCTGGCCGTTTCGCTTGCCGCCTGTTCCCGAGGCCCGGCGGAGCACGGCGGGCTGCTGCCGCTTGACCCGACGGACCCGCCCGCAACGGAAGAGCCGACCGCCGCACCGACCGACCCCACGCAGCCGCCCGAGCCGGTCGAGCTGCCCAATGCCGGGACGCTGGCCGCTCTGGCAGACGACGGCGCGGCCCTGTGCCTGTGCCAGTGGTCGCGCAGCGGGGAGCTGGAGCACAGCGGCATGCTGGACGCCGCTGCGGTCGCTGCGGTGCTCGATGCCGCCAATGCTGCGCAGTGGGTCGAGCGCAAAGCGCCGGGCGTGCAGGAATTCTCGTTTGACAGCTATGTGACGCTCAGCTCGCCAGCGGGCGGCGGCACGCTGCTCACGCTCTGGAAGGGCGTCTCCGCCCTGTGTATGGATGCACCTGGCGGCCGTGTCTGGCTGGACCAGCCGGAGGGTGCGGACCTCGCTGCAGCCCTGCAGGGGCTGGAGCAGCAGGATGCCTATCCGCGCAGCCTCTACGCCGTCGGCGTGACCGGGTCCGCTGAGGACGAGACCATCGCCCAGAGTGCTGCCGGAGCCATGGTGCAGAGCCTGAGCGCCCACGAGGCCCGCGACGGTGCGAGCAGCGGAGTCGAATCGCTCTGCGGCAACCGCCTGCGCTTCACGTTCCGCTGCAGGCTCCATGTCCCGGAGGACAGCGCTGCAGCATGGGGCGTGACGCCCGATGCCGCCGGAGAAGGGGAGCTGACGCGCAGCTGTGTCCTCGTCCGTGATGCCGTCGGCTTCTGGCACCCGGCTGCGGTGGAAAATGTATAATGCTGTGATCCCCGACCGGAAGGCCGGGGATCGCTTTATGCAGACAATGAGAAAAGTTGATAATTCTAGGAGAATACCAAGAAAATCCACAAATTCCCGCTTGCAAAATTCGACAGCATGTGATATCATTTGACCGGAGTTTATTTTTGATTCATATATTCAGTTGAAAGGAGCGAGTGCCATGCCGGGTCATGGGCTGCAGGCCAGAGGAATTGCACGCGAACAGAAGATGATCTATGCGGGGATGACGCTCTTCCTCGAGCAGGGCTACGAGCGCACGACGACGGCACAGATCGCCCGCAAGGCCGGAATGTCTCCGGCATCGTTTTTCGCCGCGTTTGAGAATAAAGAGGCGCTGCTGCTGCGCCTGACGCAGATCATGTTCCGCTCACAGTTTTCCCGCGCGGAGAAGATGCTCCCGGCGGATCAGTCGCCGCTGCTGCTGTACGCCATGGAGACGGGGCTGCAGCTCCATATCGCGGAGTGCTCCGAGCCGCTGCGCGACCTGTATGTCACGGCGTATTCGCTGCCGTCGACGTCCGATTTCATCAACCGGAGCATGACGCCCCGGCTGCGCCAGATCTTCTCCCGCTGGATGAAGCGCGCGGCCGACAGCGAGCTGTTTGAGCTGGAACTGGCCTCCGCCGGTGTCACGCGGAGCTATATGTCCGTCCCGTGCGATATGTACTTCACGATGGAGCGGAAGATCCGCCGCTATCTTTCGTGCTGCTTCCGCATCTACTGCGTGCCGGAAAAGGAATACGCCCCTTATGTGGAACGCGTCCTGCAGGCGGACCTGCATCACGTGGCAGAGAACATCGTTGCGGAGACGGTTCAGAATGCCGCAGCGGCCTTCGCTGCGACCATGGGAGCAGCTGCGGACGAAAACTGAGCCAAAAAAATCCTGCCGGAGTGGCTGACTCCGGCAGGATTTTGCTATACGAGGGCATGATTCAGAACGTTGCGACCTCGTTCTTCGCGGGTTCGGCGGGCGTTACGCGGATGGCCGTCAGGATGGGACCGGTGCCGCGGTAGAGCGCATGGAAGCGGACGGAGACCGTCGCCTCGACCGTGACCCACTCGCGGGCGTGCAGGGAAGCGGCGTCGGCGTATTTGCACGGCAGACCCATGAAGGCGATGTCCTCCACGCAGCACGTCATGACAAAGCGGCCGGGCGCAAAGTAGCCGTCGCGGTCCTTTTTCAGGCGGGCGACCTGTCCCTTGAAGCGGACGGTCTTGCCGTCGTACTTCTTCGGCTCCTCCGTGATGTCGCGGTACCAGAGCGCAAAATCATCGTCGCCGATCTCCACGACCGGGGCGTTGATGTCAAAGGGGAGCGGGTCCTCGATCTCGTCGGGCTGCGTCGTTCCGTCGGTGTATTCATAGAGGATGCCGACGCGGCGGTTCAGCGCGCGGGCGAGCTTGTGCAGCGGCATGATGTCCGTGCCCGGTGCAAGACGATTGAACACGACCATCTCACAGCCCGTGAGCTTGTCCACCACAAGAGAGCGCATGTTGGCATTGTAGGCGAGGATGCTCGTGCCGTCGGCAAACATGACCTCCTGCGCGATCTGCCAGTCCTCCGGCATTTTCTGGTAGAACGGGCCGACCTGCAGCATGCCGTTGAGCTCGACGACGACGCGCTCGCAGTGGTGCTTTTTGAACAGCTGTGAAAGCTCTTCGGTCGTAACGGCCTCCTGATCGATCACCTCGGGATAGACATGCTGGTAGGGATAGACGGAGAGGTCATATTCCTCCTCACCCTCCTCGCAGATGAGCAGCAGCGTGCGCTCGCCTGCGTTGAAGCGTTCGTCCTCCAGCGTCTCCTGAATGAATTTCGTTTTTCCGGCGTCCAGAAAGCCGGTGAAGGCATAGACGGGAATGGCCATGGCAGCCTCCTTACACGCCGAACAGGGCGGCGAGTGCCTTTTCGTCCAGCTTCGAGCCGATGACGCACAGACGGCCCGTCACAGCGGCCGTGCCGGTGCGGACATCGATCTCACCGGGCACATGGTCAAAGTGCAGCCAGGTGCCGTCCGCCGTCGGAACGATGCCCTTGGCGCGCAGCACGATGCCATAGGTCTCGCCGTTGTCCAGTGCGGCGAGGGCATTGCGGATTTCTTCCTCGGTGAACTTCTTCGGCGTCTCGACGCCCCAGCTCTGGAAAACCTCGTCGGCGTCGTGGCCGTGATGATGGTGATGATGGCAGCAGTGATGCTCGTCCTCATCCTCGTCATGGTCGTCATAGTCGTGATGATGGCAGCAGTGATGCTCATGCTCATCATCGTCTTCATCGTGGTCATGATGGTGATGGCAGTGATGCTCATCCTCGTCATCATGGTCATGATGGTGGCAGCAATGATGCTCGTGCTCGTCCTCCTCGTTGGCATCGTCATGATGATGGTGATGATGGTGCTCTTCCTCTTCGTCCTCGTCGTCCTCCTCGGACTGGGCGCTGCGGATCATGTCAGCCAGCTCTTCGGTGAGCGTGTGCTGCTTCTGCATGGCCTCGAGGATCTGTGCGCCGGAGAGCTGGTCCCACGGCGTCGTGATGATGACGGCGTTCTGATTGTGCTCGCGCAGCAGGGCCACGGCGGCAGCCAGCTTCTCCTCGGAGATGGAGCCGGTGCGGCTGAGAATGATGGCGGAGGCGGTCTCGATCTGGTTCGTGTAGAATTCACCGAAATTCTTCAGATAGACCTTGCACTTCGTGGCATCCGCCACGGTGATGAAGCTGCCGAGCGTGACGCTCTCGTCCGCAACACGCTCTACGGCGCCGATGACATCGCTGAGCTTGCCGACGCCGGACGGCTCGATGAGGATGCGGTCGGGATGATAGTCGGAGATGACCTGCTTCAGCGCGCGGCCGAAGTCGCCGACGAGCGAGCAGCAGATGCAGCCGGAGTTCATCTCGTTGACCTGAATGCCGGCGTCCTGCATGAAGCCGCCGTCAATGCCGATCTCGCCGAACTCGTTTTCGATGAGGACGATCTTTTCACCCTGATAGGCCTCGCGAATCATCTTTTTAATGAGTGTGGTCTTGCCCGCGCCGAGGAATCCGGAGTAAATGTCAATGGTAGTCATGAATTTTCTGCTTCCTTTCCAAACGAAGGCCGCAAAGCGGCATTCGGCTGTTATTTCATCCTATATTATATCACCCGTGTAAAGCCCCTGCAAGAAATTTTCGATTTCTTGACCGGAAATTCACATAGGCTCCGCTTTTTCGTTACAAACTGTTTTCAATTGTGGCGAAACTTTGAATTTTGGAAAAGAACTGGAAAAATCCTTGCTTTTTTTCGGGGTAAGTGTTATACTGTTAGCGCAGAATTATGACTTCTGGGGTGATGAAAATGAAGCGTCCCTTTTCGCTCCGCCGAGTGGGAAAGGAATGGAACCGTGATAATATTCTCCGTTTTTTGGGCTATATCCTTGCTGCGTTCGTCATCAATTTGGCGCTTGAATGCCTGTCGCGCAGGTCCTTCGGCGATGGCCTGCACTATATGGTGACGCGACCGTGGCAGTTTTTTTATGACTCTCTCATTATTTTATTCACGCTGTCTCTCTCACTGCTGTTCCGCAAGCGCAGCTTCTGCTTCCTGCTGTTCGCCGCTGTTTGGATCGGGCTTGGCCTTGCCAACTGCATCCTGCTCGGCTTCCGCGCCACGCCGTTGACGGCGCCGGATATCTGGCTGCTGTCGTCCGTGCGGGACATCATCGAGATCTATATGAGCCAGCCGGTGCTGATCCTCCTGATGCTGGGCATCGCGGCCCTCATCGGCGTGATCGTCCTCCTGTGGCTGCGCGCGAAGAAGACGCGCCCGTCCTATTATTTCGCTGCCGTGCAGGTCCTGCTCTGCGGCGTGATCCTCGCGGGCTTTACGGTCGCCTTCCTCCGCAGCGGGACGCTGGCCTCGCATTTCCCCAATCTGCCGGATGCCTACGACTCCAACGGCTTTGCCTACTGCTTCTCCGCCAGTGCGGTGACGCAGGGCATCAGCGAGCCGGACGGCTATTCGCAGGAAGCGATCGACGTGCTCCTCAGCGAGCAGGACGACCTGCCTGCCGACCGGGTGCGCACGCCAAATTTCATCTTTGTGCAGCTCGAGTCATTCTTTGACGCGAATTATCTGAAGGACCTGACATACGGCGATAATCCGGTCCCAAATTTTGAGCGGCTGAAGGAGACGTGCTCCAGCGGCCTGTTCTATGTGCCGTCCATCGGCGCGGGCACGGCGAACACCGAGTTCGAGGTCCTCTCCGGCATGAATCTCGATCACTTCGGCGTCGGGGAGTATCCCTACAAGACCGTCGTCAAGAACCGAACCTGCGAATCCATGGCCTATGCGCTGCAGAGCGCGGGCTATTCCACCCACGCCATCCATAATAATAACGCCACATTCTACAGCCGCGACCGCGTCTATGCCAATTTCGGCTTCGAGACGTTCACGTCGCTGGAATACATGCACGACGTCGAGCGGAATCCGCTCGGCTGGGCAAAGGATTTCGTTCTGACGGAGGAAATTCTGAAGGCGCTGCGCTCCACCGAGGACCGCGATCTTGTTTTCACGGTCTCCGTGCAGCCCCACGGCAAGTATCCCACGGCGCCGCTGGAAGGCGCGCGAACCATCAGGGTCTCGGGGGAGGAGGCCGAATCCCGCCGCGCCGGGCTGGAGTATTACCTCTACCAGCTCAAGCAGACGGATGCCTTTGTCGCGCGCCTTGTGCGCCGGCTCTCCACGTTCAGCGAGCCGACGGTCGTCGTATTCTACGGCGATCATCTGCCGAGCTTCGGCATCACGCAGGACGAGCTGAGCTGCGGCACCGTGCAGTCCACGGAATATGTCATCTGGACGAATTTCCACGCCAAAAAGGTCGACCGCGACGTGCAGGCCTATCAGCTGGCCGCCATGGTGCTCGACCGCTTCGGTATCCACGACGGCACGATCCTGCGCTATCATCAGAGCCACGGCTACGATGAGACCGGCAGCGAGACCTTCCAGAACGGCCTGTGCATGCTGGAGTATGACATGCTATATGGCAAACACTATGCAACGGGCGGGGAGATGGCGGTGCAGCCGATGGAGCTGCAGTTTGGTGTCGACAAGATCATGCTCACCGGCGTGAGCAGCAGCGACGGCGGCCTGACCGTCCACGGCACGAACTTCACGCCGTACAGCGTCATCCTGGTCGACGGCGAGCAGGTGCCGACGGAGTATATCGACGAGCAAACGCTGGCAGCGGCGGATACGCCGCTCAGTCCTGGCAAGATTCTGTCTGTTGCACAGGTCTCCGCCACGGATACGCTCAGGATCCTCAGTCAGACGCCGGACTGGACCGTCCCGGCGAAAAAATCGTAAGTAATAACAGGACCCGATGCGGCACCGGAAAGCCACATCGGGTCCTGTTTTATCCTTACACGAATTCGCCAAGCTCCAGAATATCCTGCGGGGTGGCGCGGCGGAGAATCGGTTTTGTCTGCGCGGGCGGGTAGGGTGCGTCCTCGGCCGTGCAGGCCTGCACCGCGACGATCCTGCCCAGCAGCTCGTGCGCATCCGGCCCGGCCGGAACGACCACAAGCTCACCGGCCTCCAGCGTCCGGTCCTCGGAGCGGTAGGAGTAGCACGTGCCGTGCGGCTCGAATTCCACGGCGCAGTAAAACAACGGCCCCGGCGCAGCGGCTGCACGTGACGGGTCGAACAGCTCGCCCTCCGTATAGAAGCGCAGCAGGGTATCTGCCTCGGCGGCAAGCTCTGCCCAGCCGTCCGGAAGGCCCGTGCAGTCATAGCGGCCGGTAATGCGCTGCGACGCGCCGTCCGACCAGCGCAGCGTGAGCGCATAGCGCGCCGCGGCATCGTCCGTCCCGGAGGCAAGAGGCGGCGATAGCAGTCCCTGCGGGAGCGTGTCGAGCAGGCGGGCCGCCGCGGACGGGAGCGAGCAGCGGCGCTCGGCGGTGTGCTTGCCGACGGAGCTGAGGTGTGCGATGCCCTCGCTCCGGTCAAGCACGAGCCGCTCCGTATGCTGCAGCAGGGGAGAGGCCGCACTGCGGCGGGCGTATTCCATGACGAGCCGGTCAACTTTTGCATCCGTCCCGGCGGTCCGGCGGGTAAATAAGCGTTTCATGCGGTCTCCTCCTTTTTCTGCTTTCATTATAACGGGCGGCCTGCGTTTGTCAAGAATTGCGGATTTTTCTCGAAAAGTGGGGCGGGAAAGCATTGACATTTATGGCCCTGCGGTGTATCATACGGGCACAGGAAAAGCGAGTGCGGTCAAATGTTAGCCATTCCTTACTTTTTCTGAAGTTACGAAAACTGGAGGAAATCAATATGCGTATTGCAGCAAAGCTTGGCCTGTTTGCAGGCGGCGTTCTGTTCGGAACGGCTGGGATCCGGATCCTCAGCAGCCGTGACGCGAAAAAGGTCTATACCCACGCGACGGCTGCCGTGCTCCGTGCGAAGGAAGACGTGATGACGACGGTTACGACGCTCCGTGAAAACTGCGGGGACATTCTGGCAGATGCGAAGGCCATCAATGAAGAGCGTGCCGCCGCTGCCTGCGAGGAGATCGCCGATACTGCGGAGGAGCCCGCTGCAGAGCCTGCCGAGGCCTGAATCATGTGCAGCCGGGGAGGAAAACCCTTCCCGGCTGCGGGCAGGAGAATCCTATGAAGTGCAGATTTTTACATGAAACCAAGGGCCGCCTGCGTGTGCATCTGTGCATCGGGCGGATGACGCTCCGGCAGGCAGACCTGCTGGAGTATTCCATGCGCGCCGTGGACGGCGTGGCGTCGGTCAAGGTCTATGACCGCACGCAGGACGCCGTCATTGAATATCGCAAGGTGCGCAGCGCTGTGCTTGCGGCGCTTTCCTCGTTTTCATTCGCGGCGGCTGAGGAGGCCGGGCTCGTCCCGGAGCACACCGGCCGTGCGCTGAACCGCGAATTTGAGGACAAACTCGTCTGGAAAACGGCGCTCCACTATGCCTGCAAGCTGTTCCTGCCTGCCTATGTGCGGGCGGGCATCGCCATCGTGCGCTCCGTGCGCTATCTCAAGGCCGGTGTTCAGGCCCTGCTGCACGGAAAGCTTTCTGTCTCCGTGCTCGACGCAACGGCCGTGACGGTCTCGCTGGTGCGCCGCGACTTCGATACGGCAGGCTCCGTGATGTTCATGCTCGGCCTCGGCGAGCTGCTGGAGGACTGGACGCACAAAAAGTCCATCGCCGATCTGGCGGGGGCCATGGCGCTGAACGTCGACCGCGCGTGGGTGCGCGGCGCAGACGGGCAGGAGCTGCTTGTCTCCGTGAAGGACATCCACGCGGGCGACTGCGTCGTCGTCCGTACCGGCAACATGATCCCGCTCGACGGCCGCGTGACCGGCGGCGAGGCCATGGTGAACCAGTCGTCCATG
>ENA-UOJR01000600-UOJR01000600.1-human-gut-metagenome-genome-assembly--contig:-C115P-NODE-600-length-44286-cov-6.010807_pt1 | contig 44286 bp, 39 predicted proteins | sample MGYA00242354_ERZ723901 | MGnify/ENA metagenome assembly ERZ723901
AAGCGGAAAGCTTGGATGCCAGGTAAGCCGGGAAGCCTTCCTCGGCGGGCATTTCCTCCAGACGTCCGGAAAGCTCACGGAGAGCCTCTGCCCATCGGGAGGTGGAGTCGGCCATAATGGCAACATGATAGCCCATGTCCCGGTAATACTCAGCCAGGGTCAGTCCGGCATACAGACTTGCTTCACGGGCAGCTACCGGCATATTGGAGGTATTGGCAATCAGAGTAGTCCGATCCATCAGAGGACGTCCTGTTTTCGGGTCAATCAGCTCTGAAAATTCTTCCAGAACCTGAGTCATCTCATTGCCCCGCTCACCGCAGCCGATGTAGATGATAATATTTGCATCAGACCACTTGGCAATCTGGTGCTGTGTCATGGTTTTTCCTGTACCGAAACCGCCGGGAATGGCAGCAGTGCCGCCCTTTGCCAGAGGAAAGAGCGTATCCAGAATTCTCTGTCCGGTAATCAGAGGCTGGGAAGCCGGAAAACGCTGGCTGGTGGGGCGGGCCACACGGATGGGCCATTTCTGGGTCATGGTCAGTCTGGTTTCTGTGCCGTCCGGCTCCTGGAGAGTAACTAACGGCTCGTTGATGGTATATTCGCCGTCAGAAACCACATCCAGCACATAGCCCTCCTTGTCCGGAGGAACCATAACCTTGTGTACAATGGCAGGAGTTTCCGGAACCTCGGCAATAATCGTGCCGCCGTAAACACGGTCGCCTTTTTTTACCGTCATATGAGTCTGCCATTTTTTCTCCGTATCCAGGGAGTCTACGCTGACGCCGCGGTTAATGTAGGCGCCGCCTGTTTTTGCAATTTCACTTAACGGACGTTCAATGCCGTCGAAAATGTTGGTCAGGATACCGGGGGCCAGGGTAACAGATACCGGAGCGCCGGTTCCGGTTACGATTTCTCCCGGTTTGATTCCTGTAGTTTCCTCATAAACCTGAACGGTAGTGCCCTTGGAGGTCAGGCCGATTACCTCGCCTACCAGGTTTTCTTTGCCGACATATACCATTTCATTCATGGTAAATCCGGGATCGCCCTTCAGATAGACAATGGGGCCGTTGATTCCGTAGATAACGCCGGTCTTAGTCATGAACCGTACCTCCCTCCGCAAGACTTAAATCAAAATGAAAGTTTTCCCGGGCCTCTTCCAGTCTGGTCCGGAATGAATTGTCAATCAGGATATGGCGGCTGGGAATTACTGCCCGGCAGCCGCCGGAAAAGGAATATTCGCTGATCTGGATATCAGCGGATCCGTGGTGAAGCGCCAGCCGGTTCAGCTTGTCGCTGTCAGCCGGATCCAGGTAAATGGTAATGGGAGCGCCGTCTGCAAATTCCACGGCGGCCTGGATCTGTCTTTCCAGAAGCTTCTGGTAATCCGGCGTTTCCATAAAGGAGGCCAGCTTGTCTCTTAATTCCACAAAGAGCTTGTCTTTTAACTCTTCCTGCTTCATACCCAGGGTACGTTTAATTCCTATTTGTTCGAAGGAAAGTTTTTTGTTGATTTCCCGCTGGCTTTTTTCTGTTTCCTGCCGCAGAAGCATGTCTGCATGGCGGCGGGCATCAGCCTTGTGTTCTTCAAAGGTCTGCTCCAGCGCGGTCATATATTCATCCAGCATCCGGTTACTTCTGGTTCTGGCATCCTCCATACAGGTATCCAGAAAATGCTGTAATTTTTCCTCAGTTGTCAAAACAGTCACCTGCTTTCTGTCAATAATCAGAGCTTCAGCCCAATGGCTTCGTTTACATAGGAGGTGATAAAATCCGGCTTGCGGCCGGTGCCATGGCGATCGGGAATTTCTACAAACAGCGGCTGACGGTGGTTTAAACGGACTTCATTTACCAGATCCGGGAAATCACGTCCGAATTTTTCCGTCAGGAGAACAATTCCGATGTCCCTGTCGGCCAGGACCTTATCCAGCTCCTGCTTCAGTTCTTCTTTTTCATGGACAACAGCGCCGTCCACCCCGGCCAGCTTCATGCCGGTCCAGGTGTCGATGTTGTCGCTGATAAGATACATTTTCATAAATTACAGTTTACCAAGGATCATGAAGGAAATGATCAGTCCGTACAGGCAGACACCTTCGGCAAGACCTACGAAGATGAGGGATTTACCAAGAATGGAACCGTCCTCGCTGATAGCGCCCAGAGCTGCGGAAGCTGCTGCGGATACGGCAATACCGCCGCCGATGCAGGACATTCCGGTGGAAAGAGCGGCTGCCAGGTAGCCCCAGCCGGCTGCGTTAGAGGCAGTGGAAGCAGTTTCTGCTGCAAATGCATTGCCGGTGAACATCAGGGTTCCTGCTGTAACCAGGGTGCCTACGAAGAGAAGTGCGTTGATGCCGAGCGCTGTTTTATAGCGTCCTTTTGTTTTTTCACCTGCGGCGAAAGCTCCAAACGGAATGGCAATGCTTAAAAGTAATGCAGCTGCTAATGTAATTTTTGCTAATAAGGTCATGATTTTAATCTCCTTTACAATGTGTAAAATAAATAAGTGCAGTTATTATGCCTGTTCTTTTTTGCCGTAGGGGCGGAATTCCCGTCCGGTTCCCTTGTAGAAACGGCTGAACAGCTCGTAATATTCCAGACGAAGAACCTGAATTCCTACAATCAGGCCCTCCATGCCGCAGACAAACAGGTTGCCCAGAATGACAATCAGCCAGTTGGGATTGCCTGCCTCAGCGCCTGCCAGCATTAAAACAACCTCCATCATAGCGGCATGGCTGACGGCAAAAGCGCCTACACGGACAAAGGACAGGGTGTTGGAGAAGTAGCTTAAGCACACCTCAAACAGTTCAAAGAATCCCTGAACAAAGAACATTCCCTTTTCCTCCGGAAGAATTTTTGCCTTCTTTTCTACCAGGGCAGCCAGAGGCTCCTTGAAGAAAATCACAGCCAGGGGAAGTACAAACATTACCACCAGAACAGCAGTGGCGGGGAGAGCATGGCCGGTCATATAAAGGGTTACAGTAGCGGCCAGGGCTCCGTAAAAGACGATTCCGGCAACGCCGTTGGTATCAAACCAGGCGTTTTCTGTGTCATGGCACCGAATCCGGTTGATTACATTGATCACCATGGTCATCAGTACAATTCCCATACCCATTGCTACGGCAACTACAAATACTGTATTCAGATTACCAATAAAGGGCAGCTTTGTCATAGCTGTTTTTGGATGGAGCCACAAAGGTTCCAGAATGGTTTCAAATCCGAATACGCTGCCGAACAGGAATCCGAAAATCGTGGAAAAGAAGCCGCAGCAGGAAATAATGGCTGCCAGATTCATTTTCTTTGCCCGGTACAAAAGGAAGCCGCCAATCATCAGGCAGAGTCCCTGTCCCACATCTCCGAACATAAATCCAAAAAGGAAGGAATAGGTCAGTCCCAGAATGATTGTCGGGTCAATTTCATCATAGGAGGGAAGACCGTACATGCGGATAAACATTTCAAAGGGCCGGAAAAGCTTTGGATTCTTCAGCTTGGTCGGCGGTTTGCTGACAATGTTTTCGTGCTGTTCCTCTACAAAACAGAAGGTATCGTCATCCTGGGCGACCTCTTCCTGGAAGGCCTTTGCATCAGACTGGCTCATCCATCCGCAGAGAATGTAGAAGGTGTGGTCATCCTGTTTGGTGCAGGCGGCCAGCTTTCGTACATCAAAGTTGGTGGAATAGGTTCTGAGCTTTTCGTAGGCAGCAGCCAGCCGATCTTTTTGATCATCAATGACAGCGGTGATCTCCTGATCCACAGAGCGGATGTCTGCGCAGATATCGGAAAGACGGCTTTCCAGAGTGTGAGTAGCGACCTCGGGAGTGCCCTCGTATTCATCCGGAAGGAAGAAACGCTCAAAATGCATGGATGCATAAATGGCGTCGATTTTATCACACAGGGCATGGGGAACAAAATAAACGGCCCAGATGTAATCGGCATCCTCCATACAGGGATGAATGACGGTATCTATGGTATTGTAAATATAGGTCATGAATTTGTTGTAATAATCCCGGGGCATTCTGCCGAAGCGGAATTTTACATACTTAAAGTGAAGAATATCTTTTAAATCATAATTTAAATTGGCAAACGGAATGACATTGTTGATGGAGTTGCGGATAACATCAGCTTCTTTTTCCAGCTCATCCTTCTTCTTTGTCAGTGTCTGCAGTTTTTCGTCCAGGCTGCGGACGGTTTCCACAGCTTCCTTTAGGGAAAGCTTTTCGGAAGAGGTGCTGGGCAGATGGTCGTGATAGCTTTCCATAAGCCCGGCTGCCGTCTGAAGTTCAGCCTTGTACGGATTGGTTTCCGTGTAGGGTCTTAAGCTGGCGACGGTCTTTAACTCAGACAGGGCATTTTCCAGATGGATCTCGTATTTGGAAAGATACTGGTCAATGACCCGGTCAATATCGTCCTTGGGACCGGCGATGCTTAAAAACTTCATTTTTTCAATCACAGGTAAAACCTCCTTATTGTTTTGCTGCAAGCCCTTCTATTTCGCTGGCGCTCAGACCATAGCGGATTCCCTCCAGAATGGTGATGATTCTGTGCATTTCCCGTTCTTTAAAGAAAAGATAGGAATTGAGAATAGCAATAGAATAGGGATTTTTTCTTCCCGCGGTGCTGTAAATCCGCGCCATAATTCGGCGGTAGAGCCCGTCGGCATCCGGATTTTCCTGAAGAAAGGTATTAGCCATATTTCCATAAGCGGTCTGAGTGGCCGCTGCCAGAAATTCTTCTTTTGTGGATGCCTCTGCCATCCGGGTGATCTGTTCCGGCTTCAGCCGGTAACGGACAGGAATCAGCAGAGAATAAATATCTGCCGCCGGAAGGTGATAATACTGTGTGGATCGGTACATCCACTGAATGTTCAGCAGATCAATTTTAGAGCCAAAGCATTCGTCCAGGATTTTTAATTCTTTTTTTGATAAAATCTTGTTTTTGATTTTCCAGAGAGATTTAAAATAGAACAAATCAAGCTGAAGCTCATAATCAAAGCTGCTGCATTTTCCGTCTTCCGCCAGTCCGGCAAGCAGATCGTAATAAATAGAACCCTTCAGACTGCTTAAAAATTCTTCCAGACTTTCTGACTGGGAAAGGGCAACCAGATCAATTGAGGAATGCTTTTCAAAGAATTCCCGGAATTCGGATAAATCCATTTCTGCAGGCTGTTTACTGTATACATGCCGCAGAGCCCGTTTCATAATATCAATTTCGTAGTGCATGAAGTAGAGATCCAGAAAACGCCGCTGCTTCAGGCCGCCGAACCGGTAAAGGCTGGCAAAGTCCCGGTAGAGGGAAAGGGTCAGAAGCCGCTCAATATTGCCCCTGTGCAGCATGGAATCGTCAAGGCCGGAGAAAATACCGGCATAGGCAGGCTGCTGCTTTAAATAATCGGCGGCGCTGTGAACATCCTCCAGGGCAGCCATTTCACGAAACTGTGCCTCTGTGAAAAGGCGGCTTTCCATGGCTCGTACTTTTGTGGTAATTCCACTGTAGGTCAGCAGACTCATAGCTACTCCTTTATCATGGACTGAAACAGCTGCATGACGTATTCCGTGTGATGGTTTTCATAATTTTTTTCCATCCATGTCAGCACCGAATTTGCATCGGATTTTTGTTTTGACAACTTGGAATCCATTTCAACTTCCATTTCTGCCCGTATTTTCTGCAGTCTGGCTTCGGTTTCCGAATCCAGTTCCCGGTCAAAGGCAGCAGTTTTTTCCGCCATTTCTTCGGCAAAGGCTTTTTTTCGCTCGTTGGCCGAATCCATGACAGAGGCGGCTGCGGACTCAATTTCCGATATTTGCTTAATGACAGTGTCCATCGCAATCCTCCTTGTCCTGTTATTGTTTTCCTGCAGAGAGATTCCATAAGAAAAAGCTCTGATTCAGAGAAGTATTCTGTAAAGAAAAATCCTATAGGTTTGTCCCTATGCAGGGTATTATGTAGTACACGTAACATCATACTCGTTTTTCTTTGAATTACTATAGTGAAAACGAAAGAAAAACAAAATTTTAACATGGCATTTTCATTCATTATGTATAAGGAAGGAGAATAAAGTGAAAGACCGCGAAGAATTGGGAGAAAAAAGGGGACCGCGGCGTCAGAATATGACGGCCGCGGCCCAGAAGGAAATTGTGCAGCTTATAAAGCTGCGGGGGAGCGTGTTAAACAAATATCAGGTCAGATTATTCTGCAGACAGATACTGGCTGGCTACATAGGCCTCCTGTCCATTGTAAAGGATAACGGCCCATTCTGCATCGTGCGCCCTGATATACTCAACGGTGGTTCCGGCAGCCAGCTGACCGATCCGGTCGCCTTCTGTATTGGGCTGGGAGCGGACGTTCAGGGTGTCGGTGGTTTTATAGACAGGAGCTGCATTTTCTGCCGCCGTTGTGTCGGTCATCGGATCGGCAGAAGTAGATTCTGTCATAAACTCCACAGGGGGAGTGGTTGCTGCCGAGGTATCCTTTGTATCGCTGCCCGGTTTAAACAGCCGGATAACAAAAAACAGAAGAATGATACAAAGAACAGGAACCAGAAATTTTAATAAATCGTATAAGGTAAAAGGCTGACGTTTCTGCGGAGCCCGTCGTCTGCTGGAAGAAGAGCTGCGCCTGTTGTTCTGACAAGGCCTGGAAGAACGGGCCGTCTGGGAAGAGCGGTTCGTCTGAGGCTTTCTGGAGGAAGGAGAGCGTCCTGCCTGGGTGGAGCTGGCGCCGGATAAAATCTGTGCGCCGCCCCGGGAAGCAGACGGGTTATAGCGGTTCGCCGGGCCGTTCTGGGAAGAACCGGAGGAGTAGCGTGCTCCGGAACTGTTCTGGGAAGAACCGGAGGCGTAGCGTGCTCCGGAACTGTTCTGGGAAGCAGCCGAGCCGTAGCGGGGCGCGGAACCATTCCGGGAAGAATCGGAAGTGCAGCGGCCGGAGTCCTGGACAGCTCTGGATGACTGGAAAGAGCGTCCTGTGGTACGTCCGGCATTTTTACTGTCTGTAAAAGCATAAACCTCCTGAGACAGCATATGATATGCCTGATTGGCATTGTATGCATTGGAATCGCCGTCATGAACTGCGGCGTTGCCGATAATCCGTATTTTGTGGTAGTGTTCACAGGCAGACTTGCTGATCCAGCGATTTTGGTAGAGCAGATCGATTTGGGTTTTCAGATCGCATCCCTCATCCAGTCCGGCCCGTTCACTAAGCAGTTTTACCATAAATTCCAGAGTCTGGCGCGCTTTGACCATAGAGGCATTGTATTCCTTCTGACCAATCAGCCGAGCTGTATCACTGACACCATGCTGGATTCTCTCCCAGCTGGTATTAGTATTGTTTGCCATGGGAACCTCCTTTGTATGGGAATGTGCTGTGAGAACACATTTTTTGATATTTCCTATAAGCGGTCAAGCTTTTGTGAATATTATACTACATTACTTGAAATTGCGCACTCAAAAAATGCAAAACTATCGAATTTTAATAATATTGTAACATTTTCATGGTTTCTGAGCGGAAGACGGGGAGAAACCCTTCTGTTTTCTTTCTGCTTGCAAAGAATATTTCCGTCTGGTAGAATAAAAACACAGCATGAAAGCAGGTTTGGAGGAAATATAGATATGAGATTACGTCACATTCCGGGGGCAGAAGAAGCCATTGCTTCCAGTCCCTATGTGATTCAGCAGCCGGCAGAGTATCGCGGCCGGTTTCATGAATTATTTGGCAATCATAACCCTATCCGCATTGAGGTGGGGATGGGAAAGGGCCGTTTTATTATGGAAATGGCAGCCCGGAATCCCCAGGTGAATTTTATCGGGATTGAGCGGTATTCCAGCGTATTGCTTCGGGCGCTGCAGAAACGGGCGGAGCTGGAGCTTCCAAACATTTTCTTTATGTGTGTGGATGCAAAGGAACTGGCGGAAATTTTTGAACCGGGAGAGATAGAAAAGATTTATCTGAATTTTTCTGATCCGTGGCCGAAGGATCGCCATGCAAAACGCCGTCTCACATCACCGGATTTTATGAAGGTGTACGATCAGGTTCTCTGCAAAAACGGAACGGTAGAGTTTAAGACAGACAATCAGGGGCTGTTTGCCTATTCCCTGGAGGCGATTCCGGAGGCGGGATGGAGAATTGATGCATATACAGAGGATCTTCATCACAGCCCTATGGCAGAGGGAAATGTGATGACAGAATATGAAATGAAGTTTTCTGCCATGGGAAATCCCATCTGCAAGCTGATAGCCAGCCGCTAAACTGCATATAATGACAGCAAAAGGATTTCCCGGAGCTGCAGATGGACTTAAAAACAAAGATAACCCGCAGCCTGCAAAGCGCCACCTGTGACAAAGAGGCCCTGAACCGGAAAATATTAAACTGGTGCCGGTGCTTTCGAGAGGTGGAGAAGATTCTGAACCGGGGGCGGTGCAGGTAAGGGACTGAAAGGAGTAAAAGAATATGGAAAAGACATTTACAACTGCAAATTTTGAAAAAGAGGTACTGCAGGCAGATAAGCCGGTGCTGGTAGACTTCTATGCAGACTGGTGCGGCCCCTGCAAAATGATGGGACCGGTTGTGGAGCAGCTGGCAGAAGAGCTGGACGGCACAGCCTATGTGGGAAAGCTGAATGTGGATGACAATGAGGAAATTGCCATGAAGTACGGCGTTATGACAATTCCCACTCTGATGGTATTTAAAAACGGACTTCCGGCAGGCAAGCTGATTGGCGTACAGCCGAAGGATACAGTGGCAAAGCTGGTGAAGGAGGCGTAAGCCTGCTCTTCCGGAACAGGAAGGTTCCGGCTGTTAACGGGACAGCATAAATTCCGGGCTGTGGCAGGAGACGGCATTATCGCCGGAATTCTCTGCCGCAGCCGGTTTGAATGGGGAGGGAGCCGGGGGAAAATACTGAATAGAAGAAAAATTAAAAATAATTAAAATAATAGAAAAAAATATAAAAATAAGTGTTGACATTTAAGAAAAATAGATGTAAAATGATATTCGTCTTGTTGATGAGGACATCATGAAAATAAGATATGCGCCCTTAGCTCAGTTGGTAGAGCAGTAGACTCTTAATCTATTTGTCCGGGGTTCGAGTCCCCGAGGGCGCATGATAAGGTACTGATTTTGTAGATGATAAGCTGCGGGGTCGGTACTTTTTTTGTTTTACAGGAAATTACGTCCTATGAAACAAAAACACTCCGCGAGGAACGTCATGGGGCGGCAGAGAATTCTGTCGCAGAAACACTCCGCCGGGGTTTGGGGCCGGAGCCCTGCTTTAGAGGCAGCCAGAGCGGAGTGTTTGTGCATCTCGGGGATAACCTTTCTGGTTTCAGGAGAGCGGCGGCTGGGCCTGCTCCTTCATCAGCTGTCGGATCATGTTCCGGTTAAAGGTCATGTGCATCATCATGGCAGAACGGGCGCCGATGGAATCGTGATCTGCAATGGCATCAACAACAGCTCTGTGCGTCATAATGGTTTCTTCCTTTAATCTGGTGTGGGTGACATTGACAAACATCAGTACAGCTGTGTCAATAATGGGAATCAGCTGCTCTACGACTTTATTTTTAGCGCATTCAGCGACACAGGTGTGGAAGGCAATGTCTTCTTTAATATAGCTGGAACCGTTTTTTATGCGGATTTCCACCTGATCGCAGAGCTCCCGAAGCTTTTTAATATCCTCCGGTGTGGCGTTTAAGGCAGCCATTTCTGCAATACCCGGCTCCAGCATCAGGCGCACATTGACCAGATCCAGGGCCAGAGCCATTTTGTCTTCGATTTTCTGAAGACCCAGAGGATCCAGGTCAGCAGGGGTTGTGCTGATGACGTAGGTTCCTGAACCCCTCCGCACCTCCAGCACGCCTTTTGATATAAGAAGCTTTACGGCTTCCCGGATGGTACTTCTTCCTACTCCGAAATATCTTGCAAGTTCAAATTCGTTGGGGATTTTCGTCCCGATTTCATAATGATTATCAAGAATATACTGATACAGCTGTTCCTGCACCTGTTCTGCCAGGAGCGTACTTTTAATGTTGGATAATTCACTCATAAGAGGATCCCCCTTTTTCATGATGTGATTAGACGTCTATAAGGTTAGTATACGGGATTTTCCTGGAAAATCAAGCTGAAGATAAGACGTCTGATGTATTTGTGCCAAAAACAAGACGTCAGATGAGCGGACAGGTGGAGAAATCAGAGAAAAACCTTGTAGTTTGTGGAGTTTGCACAATGAAAATAAGGAAAAACTGTAGATATAGTAGAAAGAAGGTCTGATGACTTGCAATAAAATCGAAGAAATGATAGGATTTAGACATAAGATGTCAGATGACTTTTGAGAAAGTTTTTATTGAATTGAGGAGGTTTACGAATGGAACTGCACAGCCAGAAAATCAGAGTACTTGCACCGGAAAATGACCCGCTGAAAATCGGTATGGGTTGGACTGTAGAGGATTTATCCAAACCGCAGATTCTTGTGGAAAGCACGTTTGGAGACAGTCATCCGGGAAGCGCCCACCTGGATCAGTTTGTAGAAGAGGGAATGCGGGCAATCGCTGACAACGGAGGAAAAGGCGCCCGCAACTATGTAACCGATATCTGCGACGGAATTGCCCAGGGCCATGATGGAATCAATTATTCCCTGGCTCACCGGGATATGATGGCGAACATGGTGGAAATTCACGGCAATGCCACAGGATATGACGGAGGTCTGTTTATTGCAAGCTGCGACAAATCCATGCCGGCCATGCTGATGGGAATCGGAAAATTAAAGGATATGAGCGCGATTGTAGTAACCGGCGGCGTTATGGAAGCACATACCATTCCGGCGAAATATGTGGAGCAGGATCCCTCCTGCGCCATTAATGAGCTGCTGACTCTGGAGCAGATTGGAAAGTTTGACGCCCAGGAAAAGAGAGGGGAGATTCCCAGGGAGCAGCTGGATTATTACAAACAGCACGCATGTCCCAGCTGCGGCGCATGCTCCTTTATGGGAACGGCTTCTACCATGCAGATTATGGCAGAGGCTCTGGGACTGATGCTTCCGGGAACGGCCCTGATGCCGGCAACGGCTCCGGAGCTGAAGCAGGCGGCTTACGATGCCGGCGTGCAGCTGATGAAGCTGGTGGAGCAGGGAATCAGGGCGAAGGATATTGTGACAATGAAGAGCTTTGAAAATGCCATTATGGTTCATGCGGCTATTTCCGGCTCAACCAATGCCACCATGCATATTCCGGCCATTGCCCATGAGTTTGGATTTGAGATTGATGCAGACACCTTTGACCGGATGCACAGAGGCGCTCACTATCTGCTGAATATCCGTCCCTCCGGTGACTGGCCTGCCCAGTATTTCTATTATGCAGGAGGCGTGCCCAGAGTAATGGAAGAGATTAAGGGAATGCTTCATCTGGATGTTATGACAGTAACAGGAAAGACTCTGGGAGAGAATCTGGAGGAGTTAAAGCACAATGGCTTTTATGAGCATTGCGACGCCATTCTGAAGGAAAAGGCAAAGCTGCTGGGCCGCGAGATTAAACGGACAGAGATTATCCATGATTTCGATGATGCCAAGGGAACAGACGGAAGCATTGCCATTCTGAAGGGAAATCTGGCTCCGGAGGGATGCGTAATCAAGCATACGGCATGTCCGAAGAATATGTTTGAGGCAACTCTGAATGCAAAACCCTTTGACAGCGAGGAGGAGTGCATTGACGCAGTTCTGAAGGGACGGGTAAAACCTGGCGATGCGATCTTTATCCGCTATGAAGGCCCCAAGGGAAGCGGTATGCCGGAGATGTTCTATACCGGCGAGGCAATCTGCTCTGATCCGGAGCTGGCTTCCAGCGTGGCGCTGATTACAGACGGCCGTTTTTCCGGCGCATCCCGCGGACCGGTTATCGGCCATGTCAGCCCGGAGGCAGCAGCAGGCGGACCTATCGCTCTTGTTGAGGACGGAGATCTGATTCACATTGATGTGGTAAACAGAAAGCTGGAGATTGTAGGCGTAAAGGGCGAAAAGCTGTCAGAGGCTGAGATGGAGAAGGTTCTGGCTGACAGAAAGGCAAAATGGCAGCCGAAGCCGGCCAAGTATACCAGGGGAGTGATGAAGATTTATTCTCAGCATGCCGTATCTCCCATGAAGGGCGGATACATGGAATAATCCTCCTGAGAATACAGGAGACAGGTTTCTGAAGGAATCAGAACTGCAGAAATGAGGGAAGTATCCGGCCGGGAAGAGGGTGCCTGTCCGGATAAAAAGAAAGGCTTTCGGAAACGGACCGCCGGACTGTGTCGGGAAGAAGCGGCCCGGCGGGAAGGGAAACACGAAAAAAAGGGAAAAAGAAGAAACAGGTGTTGAGAAAGGGGTAAACAAATGGAGACAGCATTAAATCCCACAAGGCTGGTGGCGGCGGCGCTGATTGGCCTGGTGATTTTACTGGTATTGATTATTAAGTTTAAAATTCAGGCTATGGTAGCGATTCTGATTGGCGCTATTGCAATCGGTCTGATAGCGGGAATGCCGTTCGGGGACATTATAAATGCAGTTAATGACGGTATTGGAAATACATTAAAGGGAATTGCCCTGCTGGTTGGTCTTGGTTCTATGTTTGGAGCCATACTGGAAACCTCGGGCGGAGCTCAAAGTATTGCGGTTACAATGGTAAAGAAATTCGGAGATGAGAAAGCGGCCTGGGCCCTGGGAATTACCGGTCTGGTCATTGCCATGCCGGTGTTCTTTGACGCAGGACTGATTATCCTGATTCCTCTGGCATTTTCTCTGGCAAAGAGAACGAAAAAATCTTCTCTGTTCTATGCGATTCCGCTTCTGGCAGGACTGGCTGTCGGCCATGCCTTTATTCCGCCGACACCGGGACCGGTTCTGGTGGCAACCATGCTGAATGTAGAGCTTGGATGGGTGATTTTAGTAGGTATTCTGTGTGGTACGGTTGCCATGATTGTGGCAGGTCCTGTATTCGGCGCATTCTGCGGAAAAAAATATAACATTGCCATTCCGGAGCATGTGGCAAGCCAGGCGGATTTTGATGAGTCTAAGCTGCCCTCCTTTGGAACAATTGTAGGCATTATTATGATTCCGCTGGTGCTGATTATTCTGGATTCTCTGGCCGGTGTGATTCCGGCTATGGCTCCGCTGTCCGGAGTTCTGGGATTTTTGGGAGAGCCGTTTGTAGCTCTGCTGATTGCAACTGTTGTGGCAATGTATCTGCTGGGAACCAGACATGGATACAGCAATGAGGAGCTGGAAAAGGTTATGACCAAGTCTCTGGAGCCGACCGGACTGATTCTTCTGGTAACAGCCAGCGGCGGCGTGCTTCGCTATATGCTGCAGTATTCCGGTCTGGGCGAGGTTATCGGAAATGCAGTGGCATCTGCTGCGCTTCCCATGGTTGTGGTAGCCTTTATTGTAGCTGCTCTGGTTCGTATTTCTGTCGGTTCTGCAACCGTTGCCATGACAATGGCGGCAGGAATCGTAGCTGCAATGCCGGGAATTGCAGAGCTTTCTCCTCTGTATCTGGCCTGTGTAACAGCAGCAGTGGCAGGCGGCGCAACAGTATGCTCTCACTTTAATGATTCCGGCTTCTGGCTGGTGAAATCTCTGATTGGCATGGATGAGAAGACAACTCTGAAAACCTGGACCATTATGGAGACACTGGTAGGCGGAACCGGATTCCTGGTAGCACTGATTATTTCATTTTTTGCATAAACAGGAAATGATGATTTCCGAAGCCCTTTTGGCAGCTGGCGCTGAAAGGGCTTTTTTCTCATTTCACAGGAAATGAATTCCCGTGAACTTAAAAACGCCCCGCAACCGAGCCATGATGGAAAGTTCTTTCAATTTCTCTTCACACGTTGAAACGAAATGTGAAATGTGCTAAAATGTTGTTTATTCGACAAAGGAAGCGAGGAATCAGGCCTTTATGACATTACATATGAATATGAAAAAAAGGAGAAAACACAGTGACAGCCTGCGTCGGTTCTTTCTTGCCGGCGCAGTCCTTTTGAGTGCGGGAGCTCTGTCAGCCTGCGGCAGCGGGGAAGCTGCACCGAATGAGTCAACGACTGCGGCGCCTCCGGTGGTTCTGATGGAAGAGACACTTCCCCAGACTGCGGCGGATGAAACGGTTATGGCGCTGACGCCGGACGGACCGCTGCTTCCCTCCGTAGCGGGAGTGGATGCAGAGTATACGGATCCGATTCCTGACTATCTGCGGATTGGCGAGCACCACCCGATTGTGGCAAAGCTGCAGCAGAGACTTATGGATCTGGGATTTATGGACAACGATGAACCGACGGATTTTTACGGCGAGGTAACACAGAGCGCAGTAAAGATTTATCAGCGTCAGAACAAGCTGGCCCAGGACGGTATTATCGGTCCGGAGACTCTGGAAGCGATTCTGTCACCGGATGCCAAGTATTATGCGGCTCAGCTGGGTGATGTGGGCGAAGATATTAAGCGGATTCAGGATCGTCTGTATCAGATGGGGTATCTGGCTTATGGAAATCAGGTGACCGGCAATTTCGGAGAGGCCACAGAGGCAGCTGTAAAGAAGATGCAGAGCGTCAACGGACTGGAGCAGGACGGTAAGGTTGGGCGGAAGACCATGAACCTGCTGTACAGTGATGAGGTAAAGCCGAACCTGCTTTCCTACGGTGAGAAGAGTGATGTGGTGCTGGAAGCGCAGAAACGTCTGAAGCTTTTAGGCTATATGACAACAGAGCCGGACGGAACTTATGGAAATGATACGATCATGGCAGTGAAACAGTTCCAGTCAAGGAATGACCAGGTAGTAGACGGATTCCTGGGACCGGATACCCGAATTGCCTTAAACAGTGATTCAGCAGTACCAAACGGCATCAGTCTTGGTGACAGCGGTGAGAGCGTTCAGAGAGTTCAGAGTCTTCTGAGCGGACTGGGATACTTAAATTCAGGCAATGCAACCGGTTATTATGGTGAGATTACAGAGGATGCGGTAAAATCCTTCCAGCGGACTAACGGCCTCAGCGCAGACGGAACGGTAGGCGCCATGACAATGGCAAAGCTGACCAGCAGTGATGCGAAGAAGGCGCCGTCCGGCTCCAGGGGCAGCAGCTCCTCCGGCGGAGGAAACAGAAGACCCAGCACAGGAGGCTCCAGCCAGGGCGGCAGTTCCGGTTCCGGCGGAAGTTCCTCAGGCGGAGTTCCCAGTACAGGAACAGCCAGCGGAAGCGCCAGTGCCCTGATTTCTGTGGCAAGCTCCAAGCTGGGATGTCCTTATGTATGGGGCGCCAAGGGACCCAATGCATTTGACTGTTCCGGTTTTGTATACTGGTGTCTGAACCAGGTTGGAGTCCGTCAGAGTTATCTGACCTCCTCCGGCTGGCGTAATGTTGGAAAGTATCAGAAGATTACCAGTTTTTCCAACCTTCGGGCAGGCGATATTATTGTAGTAAGCGGCCATGTAGGCATTGTTGCCAACGGCGGAACGGTGATTGACGCATCTTCCGGTAACGGCAAGGTGGTACATCGATCTTTAAGCTCCTGGTGGGCCAATAATTTCATCTGCGGCTGGCGTATATTTGGATAAAGAACGAAAAATCGTCCCATTCCGGTGATAAACCGGGGGTGGGACGATTTTTTTCAGGATTGTTTTTCAACCACATCAAAGCCGATTCTGACTTTAAACAGATCTCCGTCAATGAGAATTTCAAAGGTTCCGCCCTGAAGCCTTGTCAGGCTCTGGGCAATGGAAAGTCCAAGACCGCTTCCTTCGGTGGTGCGGGATACATCACCGCGGACAAAACGTTCTGTCAGTTCGGAGCCCTGCACATTTAAGGGAGATTCGGAAACATTCTTGATGGTAAAAAATACGCGGGAGTCTTCCTGAACCACTTCTGTGTATACGCGGCTGTGTTCCATGGCGTATTTAAATGCATTGTTGTAAACATTTTCCAGAACCCGCCACAGATGGCGTCCATCTGCATGAATCAGGATACTCTGAGCAGGCAGAGCAGCAATCAGCTCCAGCTGGCGCTGGGCAAATTTTTCTTCAAACTCTCCGTTTGTCTGCCAGATCATTTCTACCAGATCCAGAGTCGTCATTTCCAGCTTTACATTGCCGGAGCTGGCTTTGGAGGCTTCCACCAGATCTTCTGTCAGGTTTTTCAGCCTCTGGGATTTCTGATCCAGCACATTCAGGTATTCCTGAACCTTTTCTCCGGGAAGTTTTTCCCGTTTCAGCAAATCAACATAATTAATAATCGAGGTGAGAGGCGTTTTGATATCATGAGATACATTGGTAATCAAATCCGCCTTCAGCCGTTCACTTTTTACCTGCTCCTGAAGGGCCTGCTCCAGACCGGTTCCGATGCTGTTGATCATTCTTCCCATCTGCAGCTCTTTTCCGGAAAGCCCCTGCAGCTCCATCTGGTAAGCCGTATCCCCGCCTGCAATTTTTTCAATGGCATCGGCAATCCGGTCATGCTGTCCGGAAATGCAGAACAGCTTGTGAAAGACCAGATAATCCAGAATGCCAAGACCTGCTGTCAGAAGCAGAAGAGCGATCTTTGCAGCAGGATAAGTGCGGAAACGAAAGGCCATGGCTATCAGGCTCAGCACAAGAATATGACCTCCGATAAAACCGGAGTAAACGCATAGCAGCCGCCAGGAAAAGCTTCTGTCTGTAAAATAAAGCTCCAGGTTTTTCTTTAACTGGCAGGCGGTGCTGCCGCTCCACAAGGTTCTGCATTTGTAACGCCGCAGAAGGCTGAATGCGCCGATCATGCAGCAGCCGTAAATCAAAACAGCCCGCAGCATCCGTTCCAGAAATCTCCAGTTTGCTTCTGCTGTAACAAGATGAATCAGCCGGTAGCCGATTTTTTCTCCCAGAAACAGAGCAAATAAAGTAGAAATTCCGGTCATAATCAGGCATGCTTCTGTAGAAATTCCGTCAAAGCCGTGAAGACAGGGAACTGTTTTATCTGCGGTCCGGTAACCGGAGTTAATAATCAGGTAGTACAGAGTTGCAAGGCATCCGATGATACCAAGGGCCAGTCCCAGAATGGCTTCTGTAAATCTGCCCCTGAGATGTCTGTAGGCAATCGCCTGGTCAGAATAAAGATCGTCAGCCAGATAATCCGTATCCACAGCAACTGTAATATAGTAGCGATCGGAATTCGTGGTATTATTCTGCTCCATGGAGGTGGCAATGTTTTTCGGAATTTCTGACAGGTTGGTGTCAATAATAATGGACTCGCTGGTCAGGGAGCAATAGCGCCCCAGTCCCATCAGCTCCTGGGAGGTGATGCCGGGAGCATTGGTATAAATAACATCCGGGATATCTCCGTCCAGGTAGGCAATGGAATAATACAGGTTGGAAGGATTGGCCATAAAACGGTATGTGGCAGTATAATAGCTGCTCAGGCAATCCAGCACCTCCCGGGACAGATCCAGCAGAGAGGAGTAAGCGTCTCCCGGCTCTGTCAAAATCGGATTGGACTCGTAGGCCCTCCAGATGACACGCTGATCCCGTGTTGTGGACGCGTTGTCATAAATAAAAAGGTCATTGACGACTTCAAATTGATCGTTTAAGTAAAAACCCTGACTTTTGGCGTAGCGAAGTACCTCCTCCAGGGTATAGATAATTTCCGGGCCGTCACCGTGGGACACCGCAAACATTTCTTTCGAAAGATCAAGCGAACCGTCAGTTTCAAAAATATCCCGGTAAGATACGTATTTGAAGATCAGATCCAGGTCTGACTGAAACTGCTGCTGAAATTGAGGTGTGTCCTCATACTGCCGTTCCAGAATCCAGCCTATTCCGCTTCCGATTCGTGTATGCAGATACATAAAACTGATGCTGGATATGGTCAGAGTCAGAAATATCAGGTGGAGCAGTACAGCAAGAGTTTTGCGGATCTGCAGAGAATAGGTTTTCCGCTTCATAATTTCTCCTATTGTTTTTCAATTTTATAGCCAACGCCCCAGACAACCTTAAGGTAGCGAGGTTCCCGCGGGTTGATTTCAATCTTTTCGCGGATATGCCGGATGTGGACTGCTACAGTATTGTCTGCACCGATAGCTTCCTCATTCCAGATCTGTTCGTAAATCTCATCAATGGAAAATACCTTGCCTGCATTTTTCACCAGGAGAAGCAGGATGTTGTATTCGATGGGAGTCAGGCGGATGGGCTCTTCATCTACCCATACCTCTTTCGTATCGTCATTGATCATCAGTCCGCCGCATTTAAAAATCTGATCGCTGGTCTGCTGGTTAAGATTGCCCAGCTGAGTGTAACGGCGCAGCTGGGATTTGACTCTGGCAACCAGCTCCAGGGGATTGAAGGGCTTGGAAATATAATCGTCTGCACCAATATTCAGTCCCAGAATCTTGTCCGTGTCCTCAGATTTTGCGGACAGAATAATAATAGGAACGCTGCTGTTTTCCCTTATTTTCAGAGTGGTTCGTATTCCGTCCAGTCCCGGCATCATTACATCCAGAATGACCAGATCCACATGGCTTTTTTCCAGAAGAGCCAGAGCGTCATAGCCGTCATATGCTTTGATAACCTGAAATCCTTCCCCGGTCAGGTAAATATCTATGGCATCTACAATTTCCTTATCGTCATCACAAACTAAAATGGTCTGCATAAATTTCCTCCTTTTCTATAGTCCGTACCGCAGGGGAAATGTTTTCCTGCAGATATCAGTATACAACAAAAGAGGTCCTGCCGCAATCGGCAAGACCTCGGATTGTAACAACCTGGTTATTGATAATCGCAGACATTCAGCCAGCTGTGAAGCAGATCTGCTTCTTCCGGCCGTTTTTTTGTAAGCTGAGCGGCAGCTACCAGAGGAAGCCACTGCTGTACATATCGCTTGTCGGTACCGGTCTTTTTACAGAACAGATCCATGTATTTGTCTGCTGTATCCTGGTTGTCCAGGCAGAACAGCAGATAGGTTCTGGCAACATCAGCACTGGCATTGCCCTGGGTTGCGTGAACCCAGTCCAGCACATACATGGTGCCGTCTTCCTTCACGATAATGTTTTCGGGCTGGAAATCACCGTGGCACAGTTTTACGTGCTTGGGTGTGCTGTCCAGCCGGGTGAGAAGATCGTAGCGGTTGACAGGGTTCAATTCCTCAATCTCAGAGATCTGCCGCGCCATTTTGTCTTTTAACTTGTTCAGTAATGGACAGGTCTTAGAATGAATCGTCAACTGTAAGTCAACCATTTGATTCAGATACTCGTCCAGCTTGTCCGGATTTTCATCCATAAGCTGTTTGAGTGTCTTACCGCTGATGAATTCCTTGTAAATAGCCCAACAGCCATCATCATCTACTTCTACCTTCAGGGTAGCAGGGATATTGATACCGCCGATTTCCTCGATACGGGCACTGACAAGTGCTTCATTCAGTACTTCTGCTTTCGGGAAACCCTTGCAGAAAACCTTAATTGCCATATCACCATCACGGTAGACACTTTTGGTCGCGTTCTTGGATATTAACTCTCTTGCCATACGAAACTCTCCTTCCTTTTTGGTGTTGATTATTCAACCAGGTCGATACTTATTCTACTACAAAAGTTTCAGAATGTCACTCACTTTTTGACAATTTTTTAACAATTATTTTTTCTTATGAAATCCTGCCGCCTTTACCGGTGCTTCTGCGGTATCCGGCGGGAGGAAGATAAATGCCTGTAAGCCTTAGGAAAAACGGAGAATTGCAGTTCCGTAGGCTGTAAGAGGCAGGTTGATAGAGAAGGGCTGACCGTCGCATTCCTTCTTGACTGCCCGGAAAACGGGGGATTCTGACGGGGCATAAGCGCCGTGTCCGTTATCCAGCAGAAGGGTGTAATTGCCCCGTTTGGGAACACCTACCCGGTAATCCGGCCGATCCATGGGGGTAAAGTTGCAGACAAAGAGCAGACTCTTCCGTTTGTTTTTTGCATAGCGGACAAAGCTGAAAATGCTCCTGTCCCCATCGTTGGCATTGATCCACTGGAATCCGTCCCAGTCATCATCAGACTCATAGAGAGCAGGATACTTCTGGTAAATATGCAGCAGATCCCGGACATAGCTCTGAAGATCGCTGTGGAGATCCTCCTCGGTCAGATACCAGTCCAGGCTGACCTTTTCATCCCACTCGTGGAGCTGTCCGAAATCCTGTCCCATAAACAGAAGCTTTTTTCCGGGATGTCCTATCATATAGGTATATCCTGCCTTCAGGTTGGCAAATTTATCAGGGAAATATCCCGGCATCTTATTGATCATGGAGCATTTTAAGTGAACCACTTCATCATGGGAAAGCACCAGAATAAAGTTTTCGCTGTTAAAATATGTAAGACCGAAGGTCATCTTGTTGTGATTGAATTTGCGGAAATAGGGATCCAGCTTCATATATTCCAGGAAGTCGTGCATCCATCCCATGTTCCACTTAAAGGTAAAGCCAAGACCGCCGTCTTTGGGATCGTGTGTTACCAGCGGCCATGCGGTGGATTCCTCCGCAATCACCATGGCGCCTTCTCCGCGGGAAGCCATAATGCTGTTCAGATGGCGGAAAAATTCAATGGCTTCCAGGTTCTGGTTGCCGCCGTACCGGTTGGCAACCCATTCGCCGTCCTTGCGGCCGTAGTCCAGATACAGCATAGAGGCAACCGCATCTACGCGAAGTCCGTCTACGTGGAATTTCTCCACCCAGTAGAGCGCGTTGGCAATGAGGAAATTGGAAACCTCATGCTTTCCGTAATCAAATACCTTGGTTCCCCAGTCCGGATGTTCTCCCTTGCGCGGATCCGCATATTCATACAGAGCCTGTCCGTCAAAATCAGCCAGTCCGTGGGCATCCCGCGGGAAATGAGCGGGAACCCAGTCAAGAATCACGCCGATTCCCTTTTTGTGAAGGTAGTTGACAAAATACTGGAAATCCTCAGGGGTTCCGTAACGGGAGGTAGGAGCATAATAACCTGTCACCTGGTATCCCCAGGAACCGTCAAAGGGATGCTCGGCAATTCCCATCAGCTCTACATGGGTATAGCCCATGTCCTTCACGTATTCAGCCAGTTCTGCTGCAGCTTCCCGGTAGGTATAGAATCCGTTTCTCTCTTCCCTGTCCTTTTTGCGCCAGGAACCCAGATGAACCTCATAAATACTCATGGCGGCTTCTCTCGGGTTGGTCGTCCGGCGTTTCTGCAGCCAGGCGGAATCGGACCATTTATATGAGGTGTCGGAAGCTACAACAGAGGCGGTTCCCGGACGGAATTCAGCGCTTCTGGCATAGGGATCAGCCTTGAACAGAAGCTTTCCGGTCTGGGTGGCAATGGCAAATTTGTACAGACTGCCTTCCTTTAAACCAGGTACGAAGATTTCATAGATTCCGGAGGTTTCCAGAAGCGTCATGGGATGAGATTCCGGATCCCAGTTATTAAAATCGCCGACCAGGCTGACAGAAACAGCATGGGGAGCCCAGACTGCAAAATAAACACCCTTTGTTCCGTTCAGTGTCATGGGATGAGCGCCCAGCTTTTCGTAGATCTCATAGTGCGTTCCCTGTCCGAACAGGTATCGGTCCATTTCTGATATGATGACTGTGGCAGCGGTTCCTTTTTTTGTATTGGCAGCCATATTCCTAATCCTCCCTGATTTCCAGGACAGCGCCGCTGTTGCCCGGTAATGTAAGTGTGAGTCTTCCGTTCTCAAATGGAATGATTGTGCTGTCTGTCAGATTGACAGCTTTACCGGCAGAAATCCCGACCGGTATGGAAAGTGTGCTTTCTCCGTCATCGCTGTTGGCAGCGGTAACGATAAGCGAATTTTCTTTTTTCCGTGAAAATGCGTACTGGCGGTTGGTCAGGAGAAGCTCCTGATACTGTCCGCCGTGAAAACATTCATGTTCTGTATGAATCTGTCCCAGCAGGCGAAGCAGTTTTGTCAGCTCACAATCCAGCTTCCGGCCGTCTTCCATGGAGATAGCCGGACGCAGGGCCCGATCGCTGTCTCTGGTGCGGACGCCTTCCATGGCCCATTCATCTCCGTAATAAACAGAGGGAATACCCGGAAGGGTGTAAAGCAGGATCCAGGCCAGAGGAAGATGAGCCTTTTCTCTTAATTTGCTGGCGATCCTGTTTTCGTCATGATTGTCTAAGAAGGTATAAAGTCCGGCGCCGATATTCTGAAGGCGGCGTACATTGTGGGCAATTTCAAAAAAGTTGTGATCGTTCAGACCGGAATACAGGCTTTTGTGCAGCTCGTAATTGGTCACAGAATGAAGCATTTCATCATTGACCCAGCGGGAGTATTCTCCGTGAATGACTTCGCCCATCAGCCAGAAGTCCTTTTTCATGGGGGCAGTGGCTGCTCGCATCTCCTTCATAAACTGGAAATCCATCACATTGGCGCAGTCCAGACGGATTCCGTCTATATCAAAGGTGTCAATCCAGAAGCGGATCACATCAAACAGATACTGCTTTACCTCCGGATTCTGCAGATTCAGGCAGGGAAGCTCGTAATGGCCCTGCCATGCCTCATAGCCAAAGCCGTCGTGAAAGGGGCTGTCCCAGCCGAAATTCACTCCTTTATACCAGCTGCAGTAGGGGGAATGCTCCCGTTTCTCCTGAATATCACGGAAGGCAAAAAATTCCCGCCCCGTATGGTTAAAGACTCCATCTACCACAACCCGGATACCGGCCTGATGACACAGTGTGACAAACTGGATAAAGTCTTCGTTGTCCCCCAGCCGGCGATCGGTCAGACGATAATCCCGGGTGTCATAACCATGGGAAGAGGATTCAAACAGCGGTCCGATATAAAGGGCGGTGCAGCCTAATTCCTTCATATGGGGAATCCATTTGTCCAGTTCTTCAAAACGATGGGCAACAGGAGCCTCCGGATTATTTTCCAGGGGAGCCCCTGTCATGCCCAGGGGATACATGTGATAAAATACAGCTTTTTCATACCAAGTAACCATAACTTCAGTAAAGTCCTCCTGATGTATTGATTCTGCGGTGTTTAAGAATTTTCCAGAAGCTTAAATCTCCGCAACAGAAACTGATACCGCAGCTGAACGGCCTTCAGTTCATAAATATAACAGTCGATTAAGGTGGGATCCACCACCTCCTCAAACTGGTTCCGAACCGATTCCATCCGGTGTCTGGTCCGGTCAATTTCCGCTTTCAGTTCCAGGTTTTCCGGTGTATCAGACGCCTCTGTGCTCTGCCGGTTCCGATAGCCTGATTTTGTTTTCATAAGATGCTGCCTCCAAAGCTTGTAGATTGCAGATAATATCTGGCTTCGGTTTCAGTATCACCGGAAAATGGAAAAACTATACAGAAAGGGGAAGTGCTCAGTCCTGCCTGAAAAAATCTTCCACGAGAGCGCCCATCTGCATCAGCCTGCGGGTGGCGCTTAAAAGCCTGGGACTGTAATAGTTGGAGGTGCCCCGGCGGCGGACCTCCACAAGCCCGGAGTCTTTTAATATTTTCAGGTGATGGGAGATTGCAGGCCGGGACAGACTTGTCTGCCGTGTAATCTCGTTGACATTCAGTCCCTCCGGATGATCCGTCCGGACGGCGTGGGTCAGTGTTTGTATGATGGTAAGCCGCATTTCATCACCAAGAGCAATGAAAAGGGGCATACAGTCATGAAACTGCTGTTCCAGATCCTTGCCGTCTGCCATAATAATCCTCCTTGGTTTAAAAATTTAAACTAATGCCATTCTAGCACGGTTTTCTGAACATGTCAACGAAAAACAGGGCAATTAAAAGGATAAAATCAGACATTATTCACAAAAGAATGAAGGGTTTCTGACGAATCGTAGAAAAAAAAAACAGGACAACTGCAGATGCAGACCTCCAGTTAAAGAGATAGAAAAGGATATGTATTAAAGCATTTTCTTCATGGCATCAGCTACAAACTGTACCTTGGTGCCTACAATAACCTGAACAGCAGTCTTGCTGGGACGGATAACGCCTGCAATACCTGCAGATTTGATCTTTTTCTCATTTACCTGAGTATGATCCTTAACTTCCAGACGAAGACGGGTAATGCAGTTGTCCAGAGAAACAACGTTTTCTTTACCGCCAAGACCCTCCAGGATAATAGCTGCCACACCGTCAAAATCGCTGGTGTCCAGAACAGCCTTTGCATCCAGTTCGTCGTCATCATCCTCACGACCCGGGGTCTTTAAGTCAAATTTAGTAATAGCAAACCGGAATACCAGGTAGAATACTACAAATGCAGCTGCACCCAGAGGAAGAATCAGCCAGGTTTTCTGTGCTGCCGGAAGGGAAGCAGAGAACACCAGGTCGGTTAAACCTGCGGAGAAGGAGAAGCCTGCACGGAAGCCCAGAAGTACGGTGATGGTGGTGAAAATACCGTACAGCAGAGCGTAGATAACGTACAGCATCGGAGCAAGGAACATAAAGCCAAACTCGAAAGGCTCGGTAACGCCGCAGATAAATGCACAGACTGCTGCGGAGGCTACAAGACCGATGGCAATTTTTTTCTTGTTATCTTTTGCAGTCTGAACCATTGCCAGTGCAGCGCCGGGGATACCGAACATCATACACGGGAAGAATCCGGACATGTACATACCAAGATCCCAGGTAACATCAGCGGAGGTTTTGCCTGCCCAGAAGTTAGACAGGTCGCCCAGACCGATGGTGTCAAACCAGAATACGTTGTTCAGTGCGTGATGCAGACCGGTAGGAATCAGAAGTCTGTTTAAGAATGCGTAGATACCTGCACCTACAGCTCCCATACCTACAATTCCTTTACCCAGAGCAACCAGTCCGCCGAAGATAAGCGGCCATGCAAAGAGCAGGATTGCGGCAGCAACGATGGAAACAACAGCAGTAATAATAGCTACAGAACGCTTGCCGGAGAAGAAGGAAAGCGCATCGGGAAGACGGGTGTTTTTAAATTTGTTGTAGCAGGTAGCACCAATCAGACCGGCAATAATACCGATAAATGCGTTTTCAATTTTTCCGAAAGCCAGCATGGAGTTGGCATTGTCTGCGATAGACGGCATAATGGTGGTTACCACGCCGGGATTTAACAGCTTGGTAATCATCAGCCAGGAAACAAGGCCGGCCAGTCCGGCAGTACCATCGTGGTCATCTGTCATTCCGACAGCAACACCGATAACAAACAGCCAGTGCATGTTGTCAATCAGAGCACCGCCTGCTTTTACAAGAAAGAAGCCGATAATCTCTATGAGACCATTTACTTCACCGCCCTGCATGGTAGACGGGCAGAGTGCATATCCGATACCCATCAGAATACCGCAGATGGGAAGACATGCTACCGGAAGCATCAATGCTTTACCAAGTTTTTGCAGATACTTCATCATAAGAAAATTCCTCCTTTTTCTTTCCTTTTTGTGATAAAAGGTATTATTTTTGGAAAATTAGTGCGAAAAAGGGAAAAAGAAAGAATAAAAAATAAAATTTCCCCCTTTTATAGTACGAACATAAAATAATTTTCCATTTGTCTTCATGATACGTTTTTTATGTACAAAAGTCAATACAATTTTTTTATAAAAAGTTTATGATTTTTTTATATTATTTATGATTTTGTTGATTTTAGGAGGAAAAATCGAAAAATGCGGGAGAAATTTCAAATCTGGAGGGGTGTCGAAAAGAGTCGAAATTTGACGATCGAAAAGCGGCCGGATGGAATTGACATCCTGGTTATTTTTGGGTATGATTAGTGCACAGTCAACGCCAGTTCAGGCGGTGTGATTCAAATTTCATTTATGCTTCCGTGTCGGAGCTGTTTTATTCGCAAAAGGAAGCATCAGCCAATCGGCAAAATATTTTCAACACAGTTTTAAGAGGAAAATTTAGAAGAGAGGAGGGGGAAGTCTGTCTGAGGAATTATTTTCCAGGTGCATCTTGTGTATCGTTCTGACAGGCGCGGGAATTACAGATCTGAGGAACGGAAAGGTGTATAACTGGTGGCTGGTTTTCGGACTGGCTGCAGGTATTTTGTGCAGAGGAACCGCATTTTTTCCAGGAGCCGCTTTTTTTCTGATACCATCCTTTTTGCTGTTTTGTTTCCGCATGATTGGGGCGGGAGATGGAAAACTGGCAGCTGTTACAGGCGGGTTTCTGGGCATTCGGGGCGGCTTGTCTGTAGTGATGATCGGACTTTTTCTGGGGGCACTGTGGTCTGCGGGGCGTATGTGGAAGGACAGAAGCTTCGGACTGCGAATGGGTTATCTGTTTCGCTATGCAGAGAGTCTGATGGGACAGAAAACCCGTTTAAGCTATGATGATTTAAAAGGGCTGGAGGCCAGGCACAGGATTCCTCTGGCGGCATGTCTGTCAGCCGGGGGATATCTCTATCTGTTTGGAACGGCTGCAGTCAGATTTGGAGGATATGTTTTATGAAACGGATTATGGCGGTGTATGACGAAGACCCTTTTTATGCGGATCGGTTTGCAGAGTTTGTAAATCAAAAGGAGGCGGCATTTCACGCTGTGGCATTTACCAGCCTGGCCCGCCTGCGGGCGTTTTCCGAGCAGCAGAGAATAGAGATGCTTCTGGTTGGCGATGAGGTGGAGGCAGAAGCGCTGGAAGGAATCAGGGCCGGACAGGTGATTCGCTTGGGAGAAACGGAATTTCCGGGAAAGGAGGCGAAAACTGTTTACAAATATCAGGCTACAGACAGTGTATTAAGGGAAGTCATGTCCTGCTATCAGGTAAAGGAGCAGCCGGTGCGGATGGCAGCCGGAGGACAGAGAAGCAGGATAATCGGCGTTTATTCCCCTGTTGGAAGATGCGGAAAAACGGCATTTGCATTTACGTTGGGGCAGGATCTGGCCCGAAGCAGCAAGGTGCTTTTTCTGACGTTGGAAGAGTGCTGCGCACTGTCTGCCCTTACGGGAACGGAATATGAAGGCGGTTTGTCAGATCTGCTCTATTATTACAGACAGGGAGAATACAGCCATCTTCGCCTGCGCGGGGTGACCTACAGCTGGGGCGATCTGGATTATGTTCCTCCTGTGGAATATGCAGAGGATTTTGCATACATGAAGGGAGAGGAACTGGCCGGTCTGATTGATTTGATTGCATCAGAAGGAATTTATGACACGATTGTGGCAGACCTGGGACATTTTTTCTGGGGAACAGAGCAGTTTTTATCTCTGTGCGATGTAATATACACTCCGGTTCAGGAAGATCCGGTTTCTCTGGTAAAGCTGGAGCAGTGGCAAAAATACATAGAAGCTTCCGGATATGGCCGGCTTCTTGAGCGGATTCGGAAAATCCGCCTGCCGTATCAGAAAAATCTTGTTCAGCAGGGACATTATCTGGAACAGCTTTTGTGGGGAGAAATGGGAGATTTTGTGCGCAGTCTTACCGGACGGGGAGAATCAGGAAGGGAGGAGTCTTAACTGGAAATAGTACCAAAGCCGGAAGGGGACAGGCAGGGAGAAGGCCGGACTGTGCAGGAACGTCTGAAGCAGGAGATCCGGATGGAACTTCAGGGAATCAACCAGATCGAGGAGGAGAATCTGCAGGAGTGTATTGATCAGGCAATCCGCAGAGAAGGCAGGCGGCAGTATCTGCCTTTGAGGCGGCGCCTGGAATTGAAGGCAAGACTTTACGACAGTTTCCGGCGGCTCGATATTCTTCAGGAGCTGGTGGATGATCCGGAAGTAACGGAGATTATGGTTAACGGAAAGGACCGGATTTTTGTGGAGAAAAACGGGAGAATCAGTCAGTGGGACAGGACATTCGATCAGGTAGAGGAACTGGAGGATCTGATTCAGCAGATAGTCAGCCGTATTAACAGGGCTGTGAATGTAGCGCACCCGATTGCAGATGCAAGGCTGGAGGACGGTTCCAGAGTTCATGTGGTTTTGCCGCCGGTTGCTTTGGACGGTCCTGTTGTGACAATCCGGAAATTCCCGGATCCGATTACAGCAGAGAAGCTGGTTGCCATTGGCTCTTTGACAGAGGAAGCGGCGCAGTTTCTGAAAAATCTGGTACAGGCAGGCTATAACCTGTTTATCTGCGGCGGAACGGGCTCCGGAAAGACCACCTTTCTCAATGCCATGTCAGGGTTTATTCCGAACACAGAGAGGGTAATCACGATTGAGGATTCGGCGGAGCTGCAGATTCGGCAGATTCCGAATCTGGTTCGCCTGGAAACCAGGAATGCCAATGGAGAGGGGGAGGGAGCCATTGAAATCAGCGATTTGATTCGAGCGGCTTTGAGAATGAGGCCGGATCGGATTATTGTAGGTGAAGTGAGGGGAAAGGAATGTCTGGATATGCTTCAGGCGTTGAATACAGGACATGCGGGCAGTTTGTCTACCGGTCATGGAAACAGTCCCAGAGATATGCTTTCCAGACTGGAAACCATGACGCTTATGGGGGCGGATTTGCCGCTGGCGGCAGTGCGGAGCCAGATTTCCTCGGCGATTGATATTCTGGTTCATTTAGGACGCCTGCGGGATAAAAGCCGGCGGGTTCTGGAGATTGCTGAGGTAGGAGCTGTGGAGAATGGCATCATCCAGCTGAATTCTCTGTTTCGTTTTCAGGAAGAGGAGGGAAGTGCCGATGAGGAAAGGAAAACAGGAAGGGTCAGGGGGAAGCTTGTCAAAACAGGAACCCTGCAGTCAGTGGAAAAACTCAAAGCAGCAGGTTATCCGGTATGAGGAATACAGGATGACAGGGGCAGAACGGCTTCGGGCGGCCGGAAAGGGGATGGCTGTGTGCGGCCTGTTTGCAGCAGTTTTTTACAGAAGCATGAAAGTATTCTGGATGATGGTTCCTGTTGGCGTGACTGTGGCGCTTGTCTCGGAAAAAAAGAGACTGAAAAACAGAAGAATGGATCTTCTGGCAGCTCAGTTTAAGGAGAGTATGGTGATTCTGGCATCTGCTTTAAGTTCCGGCTATGCGATGGAAAATGCTCTGGCAGTGAGCAGGGAGGAATTGTCCATGCTTTACGGGGAAAACGGACTGATTACAGGAGAATTTTCCTATATGATGGCTCAGCTGAAAACAAACAGGACCATTGAGGAGGTGTTGAATGATTTTGCAGAGAGAAGCGGTTTGGAGGATGTGAAAAATTTTTCTGAGGTATTTTCTGTAGCCAAGCGCAGCGGCGGAGATTTAAGCGGGATTATGCGGCATACAGCAGAGGTGATCCGGGATAAAATGCAGGTGAGGGAGGAAATCCGGACAATGACGGCATCACGGCAGTTTGAACAGAGAATCATGGGGATGATACCATTTCTGATTGTGTTTTATGTAGAAGGCTCCTCTCCCGGTTTTTTCTCACAGATGTATGAAACAGGTCTGGGGAGAATTTTAATGACCGGGTGTATGACAGGATATTTGATTTCAGTGGTTTTATCCAGAAGAATCCTTGATATCCGCATATAGGCTGCCTGAAAAAGGAGGAAGGAAAGCTTTGGTGGACAGAAAAAAGCAGTGGATTCTGCCGACTGCCTGCATTGCAGGAAGTATTGTACTTTATGGAGTTCTGGTAATTTCCGGCAGCAGAGCATCAGAAAGCCTGCCGGGAAACAGGATTCTCAGGGATGGATATGCGGGACTTGAGGAACAGTATGAGCTGCTGGTAGACGGAATGGCTCAGAAGGCTGTTCCTGTTACAGTTCAGGTCAGCCCCAGAGCGTATACACAGGAGGAAGCGATGGAGGCCTTTTATCACCTGATGGATGATATTGAGGACAGAATCCGGGGAGAAAATCGATCGTTGACAGAGGTGGAATCCGATCTGGATTTGATTTCCAGGGATAAAACGACAGGAATTGCTGTCCGATGGCAGTCCCTGGAACCGGAACTGCTTTCCTCCATGGGAAAAATTATGAAACCGACGGAAAGTCCCAGACAGGTGATTCTTTCTGCCAGGCTGTCTGTGGACGGTTATCATGCAGATTTTCAGGTTCCTGTCCGTTTGGTTCCAAAAACCCTGTCTCCGGATGAGCAGATTCTGGCAGGACTCCAGCGGGAGATAGAGAGAAGGAATGAAGAACAGAAGACAGACGAATATCTGGTTCTTCCGGAGCGGGTAGAAGGCAGGGAGATTTCCTATCGCAGGGAAAAGAAAGAGAATTATATAGCGCTGCCTTTTTTGGGGATTTTTCTTGCATTTTTGCTGGTAATCCGGGAAAGAGAGGCTGAAAAGGAGGCGGAGAAACTCCGGGAGAAGGAGCTGCTTCTGGATTATGCCGAACTTGTATCAAAGCTGATGATTCTGGTCGGGGCAGGAATGACGATCCGCAGTGCATGGGAAAGGATGGTGAAGGATTATGAACACGCAAGAGAAACGGGAAAGCAGAAACGTCAGGCGGCAGGAGAGGAAATGTGCCGCACATATTACCAGCTGGTGAACGGAATGCCGGAGGGGACTGCCTACAGAGAATTTGGCCGCAGATGCAAGCTTCAGCCTTACTTGAAACTGAGCAGTGTTTTGGAGCAGAACAGAAAGGCTGGAACAAAAAACTTGAGAACCATACTCAGGACCGAAATGGAGGATGCTTTTGAAATGAGAAAAAACCTGGCCCGCCGTATGGGAGAGGAGGCAGGAACAAAGCTGCTTGCACCGTTATTTTTGATGCTTGGTATTGTAATGGTAATGATCATGGCTCCGGCTATGATGACAATGGGATAAGGAGGATACCAATATGTTGAGAAATGAAATCTGTGAATTTTTCTATCAGGAGGATGGGGTTGGCGTAATTGAAATCGTTTTGATTCTGGTGGTTCTGATTGGAGGCGCTACCATGTGGGCATGGGAAAAAGGCTATGAGAATGGGGGCGAAGCCATTGCCAGCACCATGGCATTTACCACGCTGATCCTTGCAAGACTGCTCCACGGTTTTAACTGCAGAGGAAGAAAAAGCCTGTTTTCGCTGGGGATAAGGAGCAATCTCTGGTGCGTAATGGCACTTTTAGCAGGACTTGTATTTATGGGGGCTGTGCTGTTTGTACCCCAGCTGCAGAAGGTATTTCTGGCAGCAGATCTGAGCAGGGATCAGCTTTTGGTTGTGGGGGTGGGGGCATTGGCACCTACTGTTGTTATTCAGGCTTATAAGGTAATATGTGAACTTGCATTAATTTTTTAGAAAGTCCACGCAACAATTGATAATTCTGCACAAATATAGTTTTTGAATTTAGTTATAAAAGTATACTTACAAACTAAGCTGTAGAATATATAATGTGGATATCAGTTAAGAAATCAACACTTCCGTTTGAGGAGAGGAGAAAAGCGTATGGAGAGAGGAAGTGCAGGTCAATTATTAGCTGTCAATACCTTTGTGTGGGTGACTACAGCACTGTATGCACCGTTTATCGGCGCATACTATGCGGAGCAGGGGATTACTCCATTTCAGGTAGGCGTGCTGACCGCTATTGGACCAGTGGTTTCCACATTGATCCAACCTTTGTGGGCTTACATAAGTGACCGGCTGGGAAAACGCAGAAGAGTTCTGATGATTGTGACTATAGGAAGCGGCCTGACGATTCTCACCTATCTGCTCCACGTAAGTTTTCATGCGTTTGTGGCAGCAACTTTATGCTTTACGGTATTTCAGACATCTATTCTGCCTCTGGCAGATGCATTGGTTACACAGGAGGCGGCAAGACAAAAGGCAAACTTTGCAAAGATTCGTATGGGTGGAACAACCGGCTATGCAATTACAGCTTTAGTTTTGGGGAATTTTTTGAAAGCCCGACCGGAATTAATCTTTGTTTTAGGAAGCTGCGGTTTCTTTCTGCTGACATTTTTTCTCCGGCTGCTTCCGGAAGATAAGACCAGGCAGTCTGTTGAGATAAAAAAGCAGAAATTCGGGGGGAAAATTTTTAAGACAAAGCAGATTTATCTGGTTCTGCTGCTGGCATTTGTTATGCAGCTAGGGCTTAGCTTTACAGGAACCTTCTATTCAGTCTATGTAATGTCCTTAGGTTACGGGCAGTTTATTGTGGGACTTTCCAGCTGTATATCTGCAATGAGCGAGCTGCCAGTGCTGTTGTTTGCCGACCGTTTGGTAAAAAAGTTTGGTGCGGTGCGGTTGCTGGAATTTTCTGTATTCATGATGGCGACGCGGTTGCTGCTGGCAGGCAGCGGAGTGCTTCCACTGATGTTGGCTTCTCAGTTGCTCCAGAGCGTGACTTATATGACTACATATTATAGCTGTGTGGTGTTCATCAGCGAGAATGTACAGGAAGGAAAGATTTCACAAGGACAAAGCCGGCTGGCTATGGTTCAGGCGGGAATCGGAGCGGTAGTCGGAAGTATTTTAGGAGGCTGCATGACTGAACGGTTGGGAGTATCTTTATCTTTCGCGGTATTAGCGGCAGGAATGGTAGCTGTAGGATTGGTAAATATTTTAATAATTTATTACATAAACAAAAAAAGAAAGAAAGGTGGCGTTATACATGAAATTTGAAGTGGTTGGGATTGACTGTCCTTGCGTTGATCTGGCGGTAAACGTAGATGTTTATCCGGATTCAAATGGAGCTGAGCAAATCCAGAACATTAGCTGGCAGGGCGGTGGAAAAGTAGCGACTGGAATTGTGGCTGCTGCCAGATTAGGGGCAAAGGGAGCTGTTTTAGGTGCCGTGGGAGATGATTCTTACGGAAAATTTGTTGATGAGGATTTCATCCATCATGGCCTGGATACTTCCTACTTAAAAAAGAGGGAAGGAAAGACGACTAATTTCGATATTGTGCTGAGCAACCGTGAAACTATGGGAAGATGCATTCTTTATTATCCGGGTACGGCAGAGCAGCTGCAGGCAGAGGAACTTCCACTGGAATATCTGACCAATACAAAATATTTGTTTATTTCTATGCTGAATCCGGTGGTGGATTTAGCAGTAGACATTGCCAGAAAGGCTGGAGCAAAAATCTTTATTGATGCAGATTCCGACTCTGAAGAACTGCGTCAGATGATTCCCAAAATTGATGTGTTCGTTGCATCAGAATTTGTTTACAACGCCATGTTTGATGGCGGAGATCGCCGGGAAAACTGCAAAAAAGTCATGGAGCTGGGACCGGAGATCGTAGTGTTTACTTTCGGTGAGAAAGGCTGCATCGGAATGACGAAGGGCGGTTATTTTGAGCTTCCGGCATATAAAGTGGATGTGGTGGATACAGTGGGAGCCGGTGATGTGTATCATGGAGCATTTTTGGCAGGATTGTTAAAAGGGTATTCAGCAGAATATACGGCAAAGCTTGCCAGCGCTGTATCAGCTATCAAATGTACCAGAATTGGGGGACGGGCCGGTATTCCGGATCTGGAAACCGCACAGCATTTTATGGAAACTGGTGTTATTAACTATACGGACATTGATGCCCGTGTAGAATTTTATAAAAGGGGGATTTAATATGTATAAGCAGAAAGTAGTACTGGGAGTGGCACCTACCAAAAGAAGTTTTCTCAGCATGGAGGAAGCTAAGCGCCAAAAGGACAAATTTATGGCTAGGATTCGAGCTATAAAGCCTGAAGCAGTGGAAATCATCGATGTAGATGAGCTGTGCGAAAACGGAATCATGTGGGATACAGCCAAGATTCCTGCAGTTGTGGAAAAATTCCGCCGGGTCGGCATCGATGCACTTTTTCTTCCATTCTGCGATTTTGGTGAAGAACAGGTAGTGGCTCAAATTGCAGGGGCATTCAAGGTACCAACTCTGGTATGGGGGGCAAGGGATGAACGCCCCAATAGCGATGAAGTCAGGGGAAGAGATACCCAATGCGGCATGTTCGCAGCGACCAAGGTACTCAGACGGTATGGAGTGAAATACAGCTACATCTGGAACTGTGAGACGGAAAGCGACGATTTTGCAAAGGGCTACGAAAATTTCATTCGCGTGGCAGCGGTTCTGAAAGCCCTGAAGAATCTGCGTGTAGCTAAGATTGGTGAGCGTCCAGTACCTTTTATGAGTGTTATGACCAATGAGGCAAATCTGATCAACCGGATTGGAATTACTACTGTACCAATTTCCCCATTTGCAGTAGCAGAGCGTGCTAAAAAGCTGATCGAGGACAACAATGCGCAGTATGAGGCCTATTATCAGGATCTGACGGCAAGGCTTGACTGTTCCGCTATGCCAGAGGAGAATGTAAAGAAGGTAGCAGCAACCAAGCTGGCAATTGAAAGCTTAATGGAAGAGAATAACTGTTCAGTGGGAGCATTTGAATGCTGGTCTGCGTTCCCGGCAGTGCTGGGAGTATGTCCTTGCACGGTATTAGGTGAGATGGCTGACAGCGGCTATCCTTTGGCTTGTGAGACTGATGTAAACGGTGCTATCACATTAGCGATTTTAAGGGCCTGCAACCTGTATGAAGATTCTGAGTTCTTGGCTGATCTGACCATCCGTCATCCTCAGAATGACAATGCAGAACTGCTGTGGCATTGCGGACCGTTCCCGTATTCACTGAAAGCATCAGAGAGTCAGGCCAGAATGGTGGACGGACAGGAACGTTTTGAACTGAAACAGGGACATTTAACACTGTGCCGTTTCGATGACATTGATGGAAAGTATTCCTTATTTGTTGGAGAAGCGGATACGACTACAGGACCGGAGACTAACGGAACATATGTGTGGATGCAGACAGATGACTGGAAGCGCTGGGAGGAAAAACTCATGTTCGGTCCATATATCCATCACCTGGGCGGTACTTACGGAAGTTATCTGCCGGTATTACGGGAAGTTGCCAGATATCTGGAGATTGAGTTTGATAATGCGCATGAGCAGGGAATTCACAGCTTATAAAATCGTGGACTAATGTTCCATAAATAATATGAAGTTGCAATTATAATTATTAAGGAGGATAATTTTATGTATACAATTAAAGCAAAACAGCTGACAGCAGAGGCATTCCGCAAATATGGAACTTACCAGAATCTTCTGGACAATGAAGAGATGAAGAAAAATTCTATTTTCCCGGAAAACTTTTTTGCGGATTTAGTAACACTTGATTTCGGTACATCTACCTTACCAACCATTTCCATCTGCCATGTAAAGAAACAGGAGAAAAACATTGTGGCTTTTCTGGAGGCACATAAGTTTACCTGTGAAGGGCTGCTTCCTCTGGACGGCGATGTGATAATTTTCGTAGGAAGTCCTATGGGAGATAAGTTCTCTGTAGAAAATCTGGAGGCATTCTATGTACCGAAGGGAACTTTTGTAAAATTGAATCCGCTGATCGTTCATGGAACACAGTATCCGGTAAACAGTGAAGAGGTACATATTGTATGTATGCTTCCTGGACGTACCTTTAAAAATGATATGATCCCGCAGCCACTGTCAGATGAGGAAAAGGCAGAGATCATTCTGTAGCTTGAAGAGTAGCATCCCCTTCATCGGTCTGCCGGCGAAGGGGAAAGGAGGGAAATATGAGTACAATCATTCCTTTTGGAGTTTTGCCGGGAGGAGAGGAAGTTTCCCTGATTCGCTTGAAAGGCAATGGAGCTGTTCAGGCTGAAATCATCACGCTGGGTGCCATTATAAAAAGTTTGTGGGTACCGGATCGTAAGGATGATCGAAAAGATGTGGTTTTGGGTCAGGACAGCTTAGAAGCGTATTTGAATAATCAATCTTGTTCCGCAGCGGTTATTGGCCGGGTAGCCAACCGCATTGGTGGTGCTAGCTTTTCCATCGTGAAAGAGAAGTATCAGCTGGAGGCCAATGATCGTGGCAATTGTCTCCACAGTGGCAGCGGAAATTACGCTGCACAGAATTTTCAGGTGGAGGAGATCAGGGAAGACAGGGTACGCTTGTCTTTGGAGGACTTTGGAAAGGGCGGATTTCCCGGCATGGTACGGGTGACGGTGGAATATCAAATAGTGGGTGATGCATTGGAGATCACCTACACGGCAAAGCCGTCAGCAGACACGCCTATTAATCTGACAAACCACTGCTATTTTAATTTGGGGGGGCATGATAGTGACATGCCCAGATATCATCGAGTAATGATTTGCGGGGATTTTTACACAGCAGCAGACCAAAACTGCCTGCCGACAGGAGAAATTTTACGGACAGCAGGTACAGCCCTTGACTTGCGGGAACTGGTCCCATTAGGAGAGAGTCTGGAACGGCTGGAAAAAAGCAATCTGAGCTTTAACGGCTTTGACCACAACTATGTGGTTGCTGGCCGGGGGTTCCGTCTTGCGGCAGCAGCAGAAGATCCGGAGAGCGGACGGAGAATGGAAGTTTGGACCGACCGTCCGGGAGTGCAGTTTTATACAGCCAATCATCTGGACGGTCAAACGGCTTGTAAAGAAGGCATGTTATACAATAGACATTGCGCTTACTGTTTTGAAACCCAAAATTTTCCCGATGCCGTTCATTGGTCTCATTTCCCAAATCCAATCGTGTCGGCGGGAGAAACATGGAGAAGTCATACAGCATTTCGCTTTTCTATCGTGTAAAATCTAAATTTAATGGAGGAAGGTTATGAATGGGAAAGGAAGATTGAATAAAAAAACAAAGTATTCATACATGTTCGGCGATCTGGGGTGTTGCCTGATGAACTACATGCTTATTAACTATTTTATGTTTTATTGTACCAACATGTTAGGAATATCCATAGCTGCCGTGGGAATGATCATGTTCATTGCCAGGATCTGGGATGCAATCAACGATATTGGCGTTGGAGCTCTCGTGGATCGTACCCATACCAAAGTGGGAAAAGCCAGACCGTGGATCAAATGGTTTGCATTGCCATGCGCTCTGTCATGTTTAATGATGTTTTCAGCTCCTGCTGGTGCTTCTAATATTGTAAAAGTCAGCTGGGTAGCATTTGGATATTTTCTGTTTGCATTATTTTATACCACTGTGAATTTGCCATATGGATCCATGTTGCCGCTAATGACAAAAAATTCAGTGGACCGAGCATCCTTGTCAAGCTTTCGTATGATCGGTGCTTACATCGGCATCTTTATTGTAAATGCTACAGCGCTTCCAATGGTTGCTTTTTTTGGAAATATGCTGGGCGGTCGTGTGTACGCATATACCCTTGTAACAGGCATCATGTGTGTAGGTGGTGTGATCAGTTTCTTTATTCTTTACCGGAATTGTCCGGAGACTGTGAAGGAAGATACATCTGCTTTAGAAGGGCTGAGCCGTGAAGAAATTAAAAGAAAGCACAAAGAAAATGCAATTCCGATCACACAGAGTGTAAAATATCTGCTCAAAAACAAGGCATGGATTTTAGTATTTACAATCACCATGATAAATTTCCTGCGTCAGCCATTTACCAGTACATCCATGGCATATTATTTCCTGTACTACTTTAAGGTAGATGAAACACGCAGCGCACTGTTTTCTTCCCTGGGTCAGCTGGCTGGCTTGGTGGTGCTGCCCTTTGTACCGGTGATCATTAAAAAGTTTGGCTATAAAAAGAGTCTTATGACAAGCTATTTCTTATCAGCTATCTTTGGTTTTGGCGCATTTTTTGCAGGAAAAAATATCTATACCGTATTGGTATTTTATCTGTTAAGTACGGCATCCGGTGCCCTGACTGGCGTGGCTGTCCTGTCTATGCTGGCTGATACCCTGGAATACGGTGAATTAAAATTTGGTGTTCGTCTGGATGGTCTGGGTTTTGCAGCCAACAGTTTTTCAACTAAGGTAGGTCCTGCTGTAGGTGGTTTACTGGTAACTTTGGTATATGTGATCGGAGGATTGGATACATCATTGGTTCTGGGACAGGAGCAGAGCGGCGGTGCTATTTTAGCTCTTCGTCTGGCTATGTTTGTAATTCCTAATGTACTGGCACTGGTTCAGGTTATCCTGTCCTGCATGTATCCGCTGAGTCAGGAAAAGATGGAGGAAGTGAATACGGAACTGGAGATGCGTCACAGCAATCCGAATTATGTACCGGTAGATGTGCAGCTGTAGAGGTTCAGTACCGGAAAGTATACAGAATGGCATTAATTATCAATTAGCATTTATAAAGAATTTTTCCCAAGAAGAACAGATTTGTACTCCATTGAGATATTGACAGTAAAAAAAAAATAGGTGATAATAAAAATCTTGAATGAGAGTACAAATACAAGGCTAATGCAGACAGCAGGAGGAGAACTCGAAAAAAGCCGAGGATCAAGGCTGGAACATATGGTATCAGGTTCATCCAAAACAGAGTTTTTTGAGAGATTTTTCGTAAGAAGAACAGGGTTGTACTCTATTGAGATATTGACAATATTAAAAGAGATGATCATGAAAATCTAGAATAGGAGTACAAAAGCCCATGGGAAACAACGAGAAATACAGTTTGGTCAGTTCTAGCAGGAAGCCGCGAAATATTAAGCTGCATAATCAGAAGTTGGTTCTGTCCCTGTTTCGAACTATGACAACAGCCTCGGTCAGCGAGATTTCCGAGAGAATTAATTTAAGTACCACAACTGTAAGCAAAATACTTGCAGTACTTCAAGAGAACGGACTTATTAAATCTATAGGAAAGGGAAGTTCTACGGATGAAGGGGGAAAAAAGCCGGAATTATTTGCGCTAAATGAGACATTTAAGTACGCGATTGGCTGTTATGTGGGAGCCGATCATGTAAAAATAATCCTGATGAATTTGAAATGTCAGAAAATAGCTAGTAAAAGCAAGTGGTTCTCACAGCCCGAGAGTCTGCACAAATCAATGCAGGAGTTGGCAGCCACAGTACGTCAGTTAGTGGAGGAAAACGGCCTTGAGGCAAAGGATATTTGCGGTATTGCGGTAGGATTTGATGGTATTGTTGAAGCAAGAAGCGGCGCCATCTATTATCCCATTCATAACGAAGACTGGGGATGCAATATTCTGATCCGAGACATATTGGAGGAACAGCTGCCAGAGTTTGAGAACATCTGGATCGACAACAGCGGCCGGTTCGGCACTTATGCAATATTTTTGATCTGGCCGGAATTTAAGGAACAGAAATTGTTCAATCTGTTTGTTGAGAAAAATTCGGTGGGATGTCTGATTGACCGGGGAAAGATAGAACGGGGAGCCAATGGTTTTTTGGGAGAAGTTGGACATATGATCATTCTGCCTAGCTATCGCAAGAGAAGATGTGTCTGCGGCAGCTACGGTTGCTTCGAAAATCTGGTTGGTATTGATCATATTTTGGATATAGCAAGAGAAATAGGAGGAGAATGCGGCGATGATCAGCTTTTCCCCAGGATATTAGCAGGACGGTGTGGCTATAAGGATATTTTTGATGCATCGGAGCTGGGAAACCCATACGCGTGCCGAGTTGTAGACGAGATTGTGAAATATTTTTCCTATCTGATTCGTAATCTGCTTTTGTCTTGTGATCCGCAGATCATAACTATTACTGGTCCATATGCCAGCGCGGGAAAATACTTTGAAGATGCGCTTCAAAAAAGAATTCAATCAATTTCATTTTTTAAGATTGAGGGGCGGGTTAAGATTGAGTATTTAAAAGGGGACGGGGTATGTGACAGCCAGTTGGGCGGTGCATTATATGCGATGGACCAGTATTTGAGTACACTGGAACTTGGCTGACCTCATTATCAGCTGCTGGTTCACTTATAAAATTAGACCATGGTGTTTTTTTATCAATTAATCAAACTTTGTTTCAAAACTAAGATTTTAAAAGGAGTGGAATTATGAGATATAAACAGTTTAAAAATGCAGGTGTGGAGGTATCATCTTTAGCAGTAGGAACCTGGGCGATCGGTGGTCAGAACTATGGAGCCGTTGACCGGAATGATTCCATCAAAGCTATCCGGACTATGCTGGACTGCGGCGTAAATCTGATTGACACAGCACCCTGCTATGGAAATGGTTCTTCTGAAAAGATCGTAGGTGAAGCAATTCAGGGACTTAAGAGGGATGAGATCCTGATCTCCACCAAATTTGGCCTGATCACAGACGTGTATTCCGGAGGATATAAGAAATGCGCTACTTATCAGAACACCATGCGTGAGGTAGAAAGTTCACTTATGAATCTGGGCACAGACTACATTGATTTTTATTTTGTCCACTGGCCGGATGTAAATACCCCTATTGATGAAACCATGGCTGCTCTGGCTAACTTAAAGAAACAGGGTAAGATCCGTTTTGTTGGTGTATCCAATTTCTCAGAAGAGCAGATCGAGGAAGCTGAAAAGTACCTGCAGATCGACGTGCAGCAGCCGCCATTCTCTATGGTAAACCGTACATTTGTGGATCTGATGAAATGGGGAGCTGCCAAGGGGATCGACTCAATGACCTACGGTTCTCTCGGCTCTGGCATCTTATCCGGTGCCATTCGCACACTACCGGATTTTGCTCCGAATGACTTGCGTCTGACCTTTTATGATTTCTTTAAGGAGCCTAAGTTTTCCAAGATCATGGAACTGCTGAAGGTGATGGACCAGATAGCGGAAAGTCATAAAAAGCCGGTAGCCCAGGTAGCGGTTAACTGGAGTACCCAGAAGGATTATGTAGGTACTGCCCTGGTTGGTGTGCGAAATGAGCAGGAGGCCAGAGAGAACTGTGCTGCTTTTGACTGGGAGCTGACCGATCAAGAGATCCAGTTACTGGATGACGAGATTAAACGCCTGGGAATCTAATATGTTTGGGAGTAAGGAGGAAATTATATGCCAAGAGTTCATGTAAATACACTTTTGAAGCATGCCACTGAAAATAAATATGGTGTTGCTGCAGTAAATACGCTGAATGTGGAGACAGTAAAATATATCATCGAAGCAGCAGAAAGAGAGCGGGTACCGGTAATTGTCCAGTTCTATCCGGGCTTTGAAAACTATACAGCCTTAAAACATATCGCATTTGCAGCTTGTGACATGGCAGAGAAAGCAACAGTGCCGGTGGCAGTACATCTGGATCACTCTGCTACTTTTGAGATTGCTGTTTCTGGTATCCGAGATGGATTCCCATCGGTAATGGTGGATGGTTCGTCACTGCCTTTTGAGGAGAACGTAGCATTGACCAAGGCTGTGGTTCGGACAGCTAACGTGTTCGGCGTAGACGTAGAGGCAGAGCTAGGACATGTAGGAATTGGAGCCAGTGAGGATGATATTACGAATACAGATCATTACACGAGAGTAGATCAGGCAGTCGATTTTGTGGAGCGGACTGGCTGCGGTTCTCTGGCTATTGCTGTTGGAAATGCACATGGTCCTTATGTGAAGGTTCCTAACCTGGATTTTGACCGAATCAAAGCTATCCGGGCTAAGGTGGACGTACCTCTGGTGCTTCACGGTTGTTCAGATATTCCGGAAGAACAGCTGAAGGAGGCTGTGAATCTGGGAATGAGTAAATTTAATATTGCCACCGAATACTTTAGGGCTATGTATCGGGCCATGGAAGCAGACATTAAGTCTCAAAAGTTTGATGGAGATGGCGTAGGGCTGATGTTTGATATCAGAGAAGCCATGATTGACTTTGTGGTGAAAAAGATCCGCTTGTTAAATCCTAACAAATTTTCAATCTGATTTTTGAGTTTTTTGCAGTATGTTTTTTATCAATTAACCAAGTTTTGTTTCAAAACTAAGATTTTAAAAGGAGCGGAATTATGAGATATAAACAGTTTAAAAATGCAGGTGTGAAGGTATCATCTTTAGCAGTAGGAACCTGGGCGATCGGTGGTCAGAACTATGGAGCCGTTGACCGGAATGATTCCATCAAAGCTATCCGGACTATGCTGGACTGCGGCGTAAATCTGATTGACACAGCACCCTGCTATGGAAATGGTTCTTCTGAAAAGATCGTAGGTGAAGCAATTCAGGGACTTAAGAGGGATGAGATCCTGATCTCCACCAAATTTGGCCTGATCACAGACGTGTATTCCGGAGGATATAAGAAATGCGCTACTTATCAGAACACCATGCGTGAGGTAGAAAGTTCACTTATGAATCTGGGCACAGACTACATTGATTTTTATTTTGTCCACTGGCCGGATGTAAATACCCCTATTGATGAAACCATGGCTGCTCTGGCTAACTTAAAGAAACAGGGTAAGATCCGTTTTGTTGGTGTATCCAATTTCTCAGAAGAGCAGATCGAGGAAGCTGAAAAGTACCTGCAGATCGACGTGCAGCAGCCGCCATTCTCTATGGTAAACCGTACATTTGTGGATCTGATGAAATGGGGAGCTGCCAAGGGGATCGACTCAATGACCTACGGTTCTCTCGGCTCTGGCATCTTATCCGGTGCCATTCGCACACTACCGGATTTTGCTCCGAATGACTTGCGTCTGACCTTTTATGATTTCTTTAAGGAGCCTAAGTTTTCCAAGATCATGGAACTGCTGAAGGTGATGGACCAGATAGCGGAAAGTCATAAAAAGCCGGTAGCCCAGGTAGCGGTTAACTGGAGTACCCAGAAGGATTATGTAGGTACTGCCCTGGTTGGTGTGCGAAATGAGCAGGAGGCCAGAGAGAACTGTGCTGCTTTTGACTGGGAGCTGACCGATCAAGAGATCCAGTTACTGGATGACGAGATTAAGCGCCTGGGAATTTAATATGTTTGGGTCAAAATACTTTTTGGCACAAACGCAGGAACAGGCAAAAAAGAATAATTAAAGCATTACAGGCGCAGTGGATTTTACTGCGCCTGTTGTGATGTGAGTAATTTATATATGTGCAGGAAAAAGCAGGCAGCTGTGTCAGGGCAAGAATCTGCAGAACGTCTGAATTGTTTGCCAAATCCCCTGAAATTATGTAAAATATATGCGGAAATATAGATAAATTCGGAAAAATGTGATAAAGTAAGCATTAAGAAATTGCTAATCAGAATGGTAAGGAGGCTGTTATGAGGCTTGTTACATATGAAGTAGAACATAAAGGGAGGTTGGAAAGTTATTTGCATCTATTGAACCGAGGGAAAAAATCCGGGTGGATCGTCTTGGTGTAGATCCGGCATTTCGCCGTCAGGGCATTGCAAAGGCAATGTTTGAGAAAATGCTGGACGAAGCAAAAACGTATTTTACAGATATGGACTTGCATATTTGCTATGTGTATCCGGTACCGAGTGGCGAAATGTATTCCGCAGTAAGTTTGCCGGAGTTAGAGGCTTTCTACAGTGCGTTAGGGTTCAAAAAAGCAGATGAAGGTATGTGGGTAAAAGAAGTATAGCTATGAAATTGTAGGGGAGGCCATAAAGTGCCTCCCCTTTTAGAGTGCCTGCCATATATATAGGCGTCACAAGCGTCACAAGAGGCACAGTGTGTACTCTGTACAGTGCCAGTATTTATGCGGGTTTCGTAGAATGGGGTACATATAATGGTGGTTCTGATTGGACTGGTGATTATTTTCAAATCCCAGATTACGGAGCTGTTAAATAATATTTTTAACGAAATAGACAAGCAGTCAAAAGAAGTTTACTGATAAAAACACAGCGGGAAGAGCAGGGACAGAATGAGAAGAACGGCGGACGGGCAGATAACGGTATTTTTCAGCCTGATTATGATGTGTATGTTTGCTTTTTTCTGTGTGCTTCTGGAGTCTGCAAGGACAGCAGGAGCCCGCTGGTATCTGCAGACGGCAGCTTCATCAGCGATGGATTCAGTATTCAGTCAGTATCATCGGAAGCTTTGGGATACTTACCGGGTTCTGTTTGCAGAATATGATACTCCGGAAGATGTGACAGATGCTTTTGGGGGATTTATTCTTCCGTATCTGGAAATGGAAAACTGGTATCCGATTCAGTATACAGGGGCACAGGCAGAGGAAATTATAAGGGCGACGGAAGGACAGGGCGTTTATTTTGAAAAAGAGGTTCTGGACTATATGAAGTTTGGAATCTGGCATATGGATTTTGATGCAGATACGGTACAGGGGTTGTGGAACAGTGCAAAGGAAGCGGCATCTGTGAAAAATATGGCGGAGAGCTATCGGGGACATGCCCGGGAGGCTCTGAAGCTGGAAAAATCCCTGGAGGCAATCAGTGAAAATCTGGAAGAACAGCAGAAACTGAAAAACAGCGGAATGTCTGCATTAAACAGCTATGACGGCTCGGACTTTCGGAGAGCGGCAGAAAAAATGATCAGAAAGCTGGAACAGATACCGGGGCTGGTAAGGAGCTACCGGAGGAAGGCGGATGATCTGGCAAAGGGGATGGAAATCAGCAGAGCAAAATATGAAAAGGAAAGCGGAGACTGCGGGGAGGAGATCCAGGGACTTCTGGAAGAGGAAATTCAGCAGTATGAATCTTATGTAAATGCAGACGGGGAACGAAGACAGGAGATAGAAGCACTGGAGCCCTGGTCAAAGCAGATGATTGTGGAGCTGAACCATCTGATTGAGGAATCTTACGAAGTAGAAGAAATCATTGACGAGTGGGAAGATGACGAGGAAGAGGGGGGCGAAGGCCCGGATCTGGATG
>ENA-UOJR01000605-UOJR01000605.1-human-gut-metagenome-genome-assembly--contig:-C115P-NODE-605-length-44063-cov-22.233503_pt1 | contig 44063 bp, 39 predicted proteins | sample MGYA00242354_ERZ723901 | MGnify/ENA metagenome assembly ERZ723901
GAGCGCCACCTTGCCAAGGTGGAGGTAGCGAGTTCGAGCCTCGTCGGCCGCTCCAACATGAAGCCATCGTTTGTGCAGAGATGCACGACGATGGCTTTTTTCAACATAAACTGCATCAAATGTTGACAACTCGATGCTCCGGGCCGTATACTGAGACTATCGTGCAACAAACAGAGGCGGGCTGACCGCTTGCGGGAGTTCGGCCCGCGGGCGTTGGCTCGCCTCTGTGCTATGGGAAAAGGAGGGAAAACCAGTGATATTCGGCAAGTACATCAACCGCTATTACCTGCGCCACGCGCCCGCGCTGCTGCTGGGCATCCTTGCGCTGCTGATGGTGGACTATATCCAGCTGCTTGTGCCACAGCTCTATCGTCTGGTCATCAACGGCGTCAACCTTGGACAGGTGGTGGTGAGGGGCGAGACAATGCCTTTCACGAAAGAGGTGCTGTTCCAGCACATCTGCCTGCCCATGATATGGATCGTGCTGCTCATGGTGGTGGGGCGCTTTTTGTGGCGCATCTGCTTCTTCGGCACCAGCATCCGGGTGCAGGCGGATCTGAGGGAGAAGATGTTCGACCACAGCCGCCGTCTGTCCCAGCAGTACTATCAGGTGAACAAGGTCGGCAACCTCATGAGCCTCTACACCAACGACCTCGACACCATCCAGGAGTGCTTCGGCGACGGCATCCTGATGTTCTTTGACGCATTGGTGCTGGGTCTGCTGGCCCTCTACCGGATGTGGTGCATGGACAGACGCATGACCATGCTGGCCCTCATCCCGGCAGCGTTCATGTTTGCCATCGGCACCGTGATGGGCAAGACCATGACCAAAACGTGGGAGAAGCGCCAGCAGGCGTTCTCTGACCTGTCCGACTTTGCGCAGGAGAACTTCTCCGGCATCGCGGTCATCAAGGCGTTTGTCAAGGAGCTCAAAGAGCTCATCGCTTTCCGCAAACTCAACAAAGACAATGAAGAGATCAACGTAAAGTATACCCGCATCTCAGTATTGCTCGAAGTAATGGTGACGTTCTTCGTGGAGTCGGTCATCTGCGTCATCCTCGGTTACGGCGGCTATCTTGTCTACAAGGGCGATTTCAATGCGGGCCAGCTGGTGGAGTACATCGGCTATTTCGAAGCGATCGTCTGGCCCATCATGGCGATCTCAATGCTCATCGAAAAGACCTCCCGCGGCAAAGCCTCCCTCAACCGCATCACCGAGCTGCTGGACGCACCCATTGATGTGGCCGACCGCGCCGGTGTGCCGGACCTCGAAAACCCCAAGGGCGGCATTGAGTTCCGCGATTTGACCTTCCGCTACCCGGACGGCGAGTTCGATGTGCTGAAAAACATCTCCTTCACGATCCAGCCCGGCGAGAGCGTGGGCATCGTGGGCAAGACCGGCGCAGGCAAGACGGCGCTGGTCGATTTGCTCCTGCGCACTTATAACGTCCCCGACGGCACCCTTTTCGTGGACGGGAAGGACGTCAACGGCGTCTCCATCCACTCGGTGCGGCAGGCGTGTGCCTATGTCCCGCAGGAAAACTTCCTCTTCTCGGATACCATCGCCCACAACATCGCCTTTGGCGTGGATGACGCCACCCCTGAGGACATTGAACGGGCAGCCAGCCTTGCTGACGTCCGGGACAACATTGTGGACTTCAAGGATGGCTACGAGACTGTCCTGGGCGAGCGCGGCGTCACCGTCTCGGGCGGTCAGAAGCAGCGCATCTCCATCGCCCGCGCCCTGCTGAAAGATGCGCCCATCCTGATCCTCGACGACTCGGTTTCGGCGGTGGATACCAAGACGGAAAAAATCATCCTCGACAACCTGAAAAAGAGCCGTGCAGGCAAGACCACTCTGCTCATCGCGCACCGCATCTCGACTGTGGAGGGACTGGATAAGATCATCTTCCTCGAAGACGGCAGAGTGGAGGCCGTCGGCCCCCACGACCAGCTCTATGCATCCTGCCCGGAGTACCACAAGATGGTCGATTTGCAGAAGCTTGAAGACGAAGTGGGAGGTGGCAACGCATGATGAGTCTGAATCCGCTTCTTCTCGTAGGCGGCGTTATCGGCACCGTGTCGGTGCTGCTGCTCATCGCCTACGCCTGCGTCAAAGACAAGAAAACGGCTATGGGCTTCGAGCGCAGCATGGCCGACGGCGAGATCCTGTGCCGCCTCTTCGGCTACGCCAAACCCTACCTCAAGCAGTTCGTCGTCGTGGGCTTTCTCGTCCTCTTCTCCATCTCCTACGACATCGCGTCGCCCCTCATCGTGGGCTACATCGAAGAGCTTGTGGTGGGCGATTTCGAACTGAAAAGCCTCTATGTCAGTGTGGCCGTGTACGCGGGTGTGCTGGTCTTCTCGATGGCCAGCACCTATTTGCAGGCCGTCATTCTGCAGCGTGTGGGCCAGCGCATCATCTCCGATTTGCGTGAAGACCTTTTCACCCACATTGAAAGCCTCTCCCACGGCCAGCTGAACGACATCCCGGTGGGCAAGCTCGTCACCCGCGTGACCAACGACACCAACGCCATCTCGATGATGTTCACGAACCTCTTCGTCAACCTCACCAAGAACGCCTTCGTCATTTTGGGCATTCTGGTGGCGATGCTCTTCCTGAACTACGAGCTGACCCTGATGGTGCTTTGCTTCGTACCCTTCATCCTCCTGTTCACGGTCATCTTCCGCAAGTTCTCTCGCCGTGCTTACCGTAAGGTCAAGGACGCGACCACCGACATCAACACCTACCTCTCCGAGAATCTCTCCGGCATCAAGGTCACCCAGATCTTTGGCCGCGAGGACGAGAAGATGGAGGAGTTCCGCCAGAAGAGCCAGACCCTCGCCAAGGCCACGCAGGAGCAAATCTTTGTCTTCGGCGTCTTCCGTCCGCTGGTGTATATGCTGTATATCAGCTCGATCCTCTGCCTGTTCTATCTTGGCGGCATGGGCCATCTGAACCATGTCACCTTCCTCGGGCAGACCATTTCCAGCGGCACCATCGTCACCTTTTATATGTATATCTCCAAGTTCTTCACCCCTATCCAGAACCTCGCCGAGCAGTTCAACTGGCTGCAGTCGGCGCTGGCGTCGTCGGAGAAGGTCTTCTCCATCATGGACATCCAGCCCCAGATGGTGGACGCCCCCGATGCCGTTGAGCTGGACGAAGTGAAGGGCGACATCGAGTTCCGGGACGTCTGGTTCAGCTACATCCCTGGCGAGTGGGTGCTGCAGGGCGTTTCCTTCCATGTGGAGCCCCGCCAGACCGTGGCCTTCGTCGGCTCCACCGGCTCGGGCAAGAGCACCATCCTCTCCCTCATCTGCCGCAACTACGAGTTCCAGAAGGGCGAGATTTTGATCGACGGCATCGACATCCGCAAAATCAAGATCTCCTCCCTCCGCCGTCACTTCGGCCAGATGCTGCAGGACGTTTTCCTCTTCTCGGGTACTATCCGCAGCAACATCGTCCTGCGGGAGGAGAACATTCCGGACGAAGAAATCATGAAGGTCTGCCGGTATGTCAATGCCGACCACTTCATCAACAAACTCGAGCACGGCCTCGACGAAGAAGTCCGGGAGCGCGGCAATAACTTCTCAGCGGGCCAGCGCCAGCTGCTCAGCTTTGCCCGCACCATCCTGCATAAGCCCAGCGTTATGATTCTGGACGAGGCCACCGCCAACATCGACACTGAGACGGAGCTTCTGATTCAGGATTCGCTGGAAAAGATGCGCAGCGTCGGCACGATGCTCATCGTGGCACACCGCCTCTCCACCATTCAGCACGCAGATAACATCATCGTGTTGTCGCGCGGCAAAATCTTGGAGCAGGGAACTCACCAGCAGCTTCTCGCCGCACATGGCCGGTATTATCAGCTGTACACGCTGCAATACCACAAAGAACAAATGGATAAACCGTAAAGCAAAAGCAGGTGCATCGCATGATGCACCTGCTTTTTTGCATAGGCTCAATATTGATACGGCACGATGTCCGGCTGGTCGGGGCGGTGCTCGCCGATAATTTTTTCCATCCAAATCATGTCGTACCAGCGCCCGAACTTATAGCCGCAGTTGTGGAAGGTACCGGCCAGCGTGAAGCCCAGATGTTCGTGGAACTGGGCGCTGTTTTTGGTGAGGTATTCGTCCTCCACCTGTGGGTAGCCGATGCAGGCGTAGAGGTTGAGGACACCCATGGCCTTGAGCCGGTCGGCCAGCGCCTCATAGAGGACGCGGCCCAGTCCGCCGCGCCTGGCGTCGTGGTCGAGGTAGATGGTCAGCTCTGCGGCCCAGTCGTAGGCGGCACGTCCCACAAAAGCGTGGGCATAGGCGTAGCCCTCGATGCGGCCATCCCGCTCGATGACGAGGTGGGGGTATTTTTTCATGATGTCCCGCATCCGGCCCTCGAACTCGGCAAGCGACGGCACAGCGTACTCGAAAGTGATGACCGTGTGCTCGACGTAGTAGGCGTAGATTTCCAGAATGCGGGGTGCGTCGGCCAATGTGGCGTTGCGGATGGTAATATCGGACATGGTTTCTACTCCTCAGAACATCGTAATGATAAGCGCACACAGCGGCAGAAACACGATGCTGAGCAGGGTGGTCAGCACGACGCTGCCGGCGGCAAACTGCTCATCGTGGTGGAACTGGACGGCGAACACCGAGGTGATGGATGCAGCCGGGCAGCATTCCAGCAGCACGATAACCTGCGTGACCATGCCGTAGCGGAAGAGCCCCAGCGCGGCGAAAGCTGCGATGGTCAGCACCGGAATGAAAAGCATCCGGACCACGGTGAGCTTCCAGATGTGCTGATCGGTGAGGGTGCGGTGCAGGTCGCCCGAGGCGATGAGCATACCGGTGATGAGCATGGAGAGGGGAGTGTTCATGTCGCCCAGAAGCTCCATGGGCTGGACGATGAGGTCGGGCAGCGGGATCTGGAGCAGGTAGATGGCAAGACCCACGACGATGGCGTAGATGGCCGGGCAGTGCAGCAGGCTCTGGGCGACCTTTTTGGGGTCGGAGCTGCCGCTGACCATGCTGTAGCCCACCGTCCAGAGCAGAAGATTGAACATGGTAAAGAAGGCGCTGGCATAAAGCAGGCCCTCGGAGCCGAAGAGCGCCGAAATGAGGGGCAGGCCCATATAGCCCGCATTGGAGAAAACACAGGCGAACCGGAAGATGGGCGTCCGGCTGTCCCTGCTGCGGGCCGTGAACAACAGGGTGATGATGAGTCCCAGCAGGATGGACAGGGTGCTCAGGGCGAACGCGGCCATGAGGTTGTGCAGAATTTCTGCGCTGAACTCCATGCGGTAGGAATTGATGATCATGGCCGGGACGACGAGGTTGACCAGCAGGTTCGAGAGAGTCTGCTTGCCCTCGGGACGCAGCAGGCCGGTCTTGGCACCAAGAGCCCCCAGCCCTATGAGGATGAACAGTTCCGCCACCTGCTGGGCGGTGATGACAGCAAGGTCCATAATAAGATCCCCTCCTTACAGGATGACGTTCTTGATGAGCAGCGAAACACTGCCGTCCTCGGCGTGGAGAAATTCCACCGCAGAATCCTCGGAGAGGATCTCGGTAGGAATCTTCACCTCGATGCCGCTGGCGGTGTGGATGCTGCGGCTCTCCATCCGGCGGATGCGGGCGGGGGAGACAGTGACGGGCTGCTGGGCCTGCGCCGGCTCGAGGACGTCGCTTTTCTCCACATAGTCGTCGAAGGGGACAGCCGCCAGCGGGTATTCCTCAGCAAGCTGCCGGCGCACCTGCTCGACCGTCACCTTGTTGTCGTTGTCAGCGGCCTGATTGGCAATGAGCATGGCCACCTGTGCTTCCACATGGGGCTCATCCTGATAGTTCTCCTGCACGGCCTGGACGGCGGCGTCCTGAATGGCCTGCAGCTTTTTCTTTTCCGGCTCGGCGGTGGTATACTGGAAAACGACGGTGGAAAGATAAAACTCCTTGTGACCGTCGATGTCGAACTTTTTCTCCAGCAGCTTCATGGAGTAGTCGGTCAGGTCCACCAGTGCGCCTTCCTCCACCTTGCCGCTCTGGGTGGGCAGGCAGGCCCGCTGCTGGATGATGGAGTTGACCGGCGCACCGTCTACGCTCTCGGTGTAGTGGGTGTAGCCGTTTTTATAGTTGAGCTTGAGGATGCCCAGCCACGGCTGGCCGTCCCGGGTGAAGTCCACCACAGCGAGGTCGGCCCCCGGAATGGTGGTATGAGCGTGCATATAGTCGAACAGGACGCCCGCGATGCGGCAGGACAGGTCGATAAAGTCCTTGTTCTGTTCCAGCTCGTACTGGAATGCCGAGTCCGGCAGGGGGCGGCACTGGCGGATGTCGTCGCTGGCAAGCAGCTTTTCGATGTGGTATTGCAGATAGGCCGTCTTTTCGGCTGTCATCTCCATGCAGCTGCCGCTGAGCACGGGGGCATCCAGCGTGGTATCCAGAACGTGGAGAATGGCCTGATGTACGATGATCTCCATATGTGAACCTCTTTTTTGTATACAAGAAATCTCAAATCATCTGCCAGTATAACACAACCCGGCCCAAAAGGCGAGAATGACTTGAAGCTCTGTGGCAGAAATGCTATACTTGGCCCAGAAACACCTATTATATAGGGCAAAAGAAGGGAGACTCCGGTATGGAATTTCGGGAAAAGCCGATGCAGAACCTCATCCGCATCAAGGAGAAGGAAATCTGCAAGAATGTGCAGGCGCTTTTGCTGGACGGCGAAAGCATCGTGGGCGCATACAAGACGGTGCGCGATCAGGCCGTTTTTACGAGCCACCGCATTTTCATGGTGGATATGCAGGGCGTTACCGGCACCCGGCAGGAGATCTTCGTCCTGCCCTACCGGAAGATCGTCCACTTCGGCATCCAGACGGCAGGCTTCGGTGACCCATTGCAGACTTCGGAACTGACGGTCTGCTACGCCGACGAGCACGAGATGAAGTTCGGCTTCATCGGGCAGGAAGAGCTCCTGGCTGTGGCGCAGGCCATCAGCCGGTGCATCCTGTAAAATAAAAATGCAACAAAACGGGACAGCCCCGCTCTGAGATGTGCCAGAGTGGGGCTGTCCCGTTTTGCTGTGATGATGAATAATGAAGAATAGATGATGGCGTTTTCAGCAGGCGCGGCCAGCCTCGAGCATATAGCGCAGGAAGCCGGTGACATCAGCGGGGTCGCTCACGCTGATGCTGAAGCCCTTCTTGGGAGCGTCCAGGGTCTGGAAGATGGCGGAAGCCTCGTTGTCCTTCTTGAGGTCGCAGGTGGAGCCATTGTCCAGGTGCAGGATGACGCTGCCGCGGCTTGCGGCGACCTGTTTCATGAAGCGGTTTTTATCAAAATATTCGATGCGAAGCATAATAAATACCTCCGTGTTCGGTAAAGTGTGTAAGACTTCTGCAAAAGCCTTGTGGGTCGGGGTGCGGGCGGCATCGCGGCCTTGGAGCTGTGGGACAGTGCGCAAGACCCTTGGAAGCAAAGCTTCGTTGTGGGTTGTATCAGTCCTGTTTCAGTGCTATACTGGGCTTATCAGCTCCGATGAAATAATACCACGAAACCGGCACAGATGATAGAACAAAAACACATTCTTTATACAACAAAATCGGCTTTGATAAAAAATCTTCAATGTATTGGGGAAAGGAATTGGCGAATATGGCACTAAATATCAGCTCCAACATCGTCGCCAGCGAAAAGGGCAGGGAACTTGTGCAGCACGGCAGCGCGCTGTTTCCCATCGCCTGCTATGCCGAGGATCTGTCCAGCTATTCGGTGGCGTGGCACTGGCACGAAGAGTTTGAATATGTGCTCTGCACGAAGGGACCGCTCCATGTGGACGTCAACAAGACCCGCCTCACCTTGCAGACCGGGCAGGGAGTGTTCATCAACTCGGGCGTCCTCCACGCGGTGGAGCAGGCACCGGAAGGCACAGCCCTGCTCCACTCGGGCGTGTTCCATCCGCGGCTCGTGGGCGGCATGGATACCATCTTCTGGCAGAAGCTCATTCGCCCCATGACCCAGCCCGACGCCCCGCCATTTTTCCTTCTGGATGGGTTGGTGCCATGGCAGAAACAGGTGCTGGACTGTCTGCACGAGAGCTGGAAGGCTGTGTCGGACGAACCCTTCGACTACGAGAACCGGGTGCGCTACTACCTCTCTCTGGCCCTGCGGCTGCTGAGCACCCAGTGCGTGGGCGGGCGGACGAAAGTCTCCCAGCAGGAGCAGATCGCCTCCGAGCGGATGAAGCAGATGCTCCGCTTCGTGGAGGAACACTACGCAGAAGAGTTGACAGTCCAGCTCATCGCGGGCAGCGTGGCCCTCAGCGAGAGCGCCTGTCTGCGCAGTTTCAGGCAGATGCTGGGCATCACGCCCATCCAGTACGTCAAGCAGTACCGGGTGGAAAAGGCCGCTGATCTGCTTCGCTCCACCCGGCTCAAGACCGGCGAGATCGGCGCGGAGTGCGGCTTCACCGATGGCAGCTACTTTATCAAGATCTTCCGGGAGATAAAACACTGCACTCCCAAAGAATACCGTATGAAATTTTGTTGAGATGTAAGAAAAGGAGAAATCTGCCCCGTGCAGCGTACATTGACATCCGGCCCCATCACCGGCAGCATCCTGCTGGGCCTCTGCATGGGCAGCGGTGCGGCCATCTCGATGCAGTACGGCAGTGGTGAGTACGATAAAATGCGCCAGAGCCTCTTCCAGTCCTTCGCCCTCATTGCGGGCATGGCGCTGGCGGACGCCATCGGCATTGGTTACTATCTGGTGAAACATAGAAAGGAGACGCTATGAAAATCGAGCACATCGCCCTGTACGTCAACGACCTCGAAGTCCTCAGCGGCCCCCGCACCACCGGAGACGGCTATTATGAAAGCTGTGTCCTTGCGGTGGAAGGAAATCAAATCGAGATAACGGTGTAACACAAAAGAGCAGAGCCTGCGGTGAAAACCCGCAAGTCTCTGCTCTTTTTGTTATGGATCTATCAGCCCGGCAGCACCACGATGCCCGCCGCAGCAAGTGAGATGATGAGATACATATTTTCTGGGCCGAATATAGCACAGGGGCCGGGAAAAACTACAAAAAGCCTGAAATACACAACGAAAATATTGTATTGGTTGCGCAACGACCTGTGAAAGAAATGAGAAAACTAAAACTTTTTAGATAAAACTATTGACAATGGTGACCTCGCGAGTATAATTGCCTTATCAAATCGTTCAAAACATTTAACTAAATGACATGAACTGATTTGCCCGAACAAGATACGATAGTACAACACACATACACAAGATAAAAGGAGAAAATCACCATGACTTTTGAGGATATGAAGAAGATCGTCGTTGACACCCTGAACTGCGAGGAAGAGAAGGTCACGATGGAGGCCAGCCTGACCGAGGATCTCGAGGCTGACAGCCTGGACGCTGTGGAGCTGAACATGGCTCTGGAGGACGCTTTCGGCGTCTCCATCCCCGACGAGGAGCTGGCCAACATGAAGACCGTCGGCGACATCTTCAACTACCTGACTGCACACGCTGAGGCATAACGATGAACGACATTAGAGACTTGTTCCCGGGCCGGATGCGGGAGCGCGCCTTCCAGCTCAAAGCCCGGCGGGATACCGGTGTGGCGTGGCATGAGCCGCAGTTTGTGGAATGCAAGCAGTGCGGCCGCCGTGCCACCCGCCAGACCTGGGCTAAGAGCCTTTTCGTCTGCCCCAACTGCGGCAATCACCAGCCCATCGGTGCGTACTACCGCCTGAGCCTTGTGCTGGACAGCGGCAGTTTCCGGGAGATGGATGCAGAGCTGGCCCCGCAGGACGTGCTGGGTTTCCCGGGCTATCCCGAAAAGCTCAGCGCCCAGACCCAGAAGACTGGCCTCAGCGAGGCCGCTGTCGCGGCAGTGGGCCGCATCGGCGGCGTGTCGGTGGTGGCCGCCGTGCTGGACAGCCGCTTCTTTATGGGCAGCATGAGCACGGCCGTGGGCGAGAAGATCACCCGCGCCATCGAGTACGCGGCGGCGAAAAAACTGCCGCTGGTCATCTTTTCGGCCAGCGGCGGCGCCCGGATGCAGGAGGGCATTTTCAGCCTGATGCAGATGGCCAAGACCAGCGCCGCCATCGAGCGCTTTTCGGCCAAGGGTGGGCTGTACATCAGTGTGTTGACCCATCCCACTACCGGCGGCGTTACCGCCAGCTTTGCCAGCCTTGGCGACATCATGCTGGCCGAGCCGGGCGCACTCATCGGTTTTGCAGGCCCCCGCGTCATCGAGCAGACCATCGGCGAGCGCCTGCCCGAGGGCTTCCAGCGCAGCGAGTTCCAGCTGGAACACGGCTTTGTAGACAAGGTCGTACCCCGCAGTGAGCTCCGCGCCACCCTCATCCAGCTGCTGCAGCTCCACGCAGGCGGGAGGAAAACAGAATGATAAAAGAACTTCTGGAGCAGCTTGCTCCTTTGGACGCCCAGATCGCTGCCCTGCGTGGCGGCGCACAGGACGAGGAGAGCCAGATGGCCGCTATCACGGCCCACGCTTCCGAGCTGGCCGAACTGGCTGTGGAGGAAGATGAGATCCTCCGCTGCTGCGGCCCGCTGACCGCTGAGGATCGGGTCTTTCTGGCACGCCACCCGGAGCGCCCCCATATCGACGAGACCATCAATGCTCTGTTCACCGATTTCTTTGAGCAGTGCGGCGATCGTCAGTGCCGGGAGGACAGCGCCATTCTGGGCGGCATCGCCCGCTTCCACGGGATGCCTGTGACCGTCATCGGCCACCGCAAAGGTTCCACGCTGGAAGAGAATATGGCCTGCAACTTCGGTATGCCGGGACCGGAGGGCTATCGCAAGGCCCTCCGTCTCATGAAGCAGGCCGAAAAGTTTGGCCGCCCCATCATCACCTTCATCGACACGCCGGGCGCATACCCCGGCAAAGAGGCCGAAGAGCGGGGACAGGGCGAGGCTATTGCCCGCAACCTGATGGAGATGAGCGGTCTGACGGTTCCCGTCATCGCTGTCGTCACCGGCGAGGGCTCTTCCGGCGGCGCACTGGCACTGGGTGTGGCAAACCACATCCTCATGCTGGAAAATGCAGTCTACTCGGTGCTCAGTCCTGAGGGTTTCGCCAGCATCCTGTGGAAGGATTCCTCCCGCAGCGGCGAAGCCTGCGAGATCATGAAGCTGACCGCACAGGACCTCTACAAGGACGGCATCGTCGAGGAGATCATCCCGGAGCCTGTGGGCGGCGCACAGCGCAGCCACGCGGCCCTGTTTGCCGCCATGGATACGGCCCTGAAAAACCACCTCACCGCCCTCTGCAAGATGAGCGGCAAGGCACTGGCCGACCAGCGGTACAAAAAATTTCGTCAGATCGGAGAAGCGAAACGAGCATGAACGGTTTGCAGTTGATCGCCACCGGCGGAGCTCTGCCCGGCCGCACGGTCACCAATGAAGAGTTGAGCCGCACCGTGGACACCAGCGACGAGTGGATCACCACCCGCACCGGCATCCGCGCCCGCCACTGGTGTACGGAGGAAGAATCCGCCGCCACGCTGGCCATCGCGGCGGCAAAGCAGGCGCTGGAGCGCAGTGGTCTTTCGCCGCAGGATATTGCCTGCTGTGTCTGCGCTACCCTTTCGGCACCTGACGCCACCCCAAGTGTGGCCTGTCAGGTGCAGCGGGCGCTGAGTCTGCCCGAAAACCGCCCCGCGCTGGATGTCAACGCCGCCTGCTCGGGCTTCATCTACGGCACCGCCGTGGCCCGCGGCCTGATGGCGACGCTGGGTGGACGGTACGCCCTCGTGGTGGGCTGCGAAGCGCTGTCCCGCCTGATGGATCAGACCGACCGCTCCACCTGTGTGCTCTTCGGCGACGGTGCGGGCGCAGCGATTTTTGAACTGTGCGACGCACCGTTTGCGATCACGCTGGGCGCACGGGGCGACGAGGCTATCCACGCAGGAGGCCCCTGCCGCACCGGCTCGGCCCCCATCAGCATGGACGGGCGTGCTGTCTTCCGCTTTGCGGTGGACGCACTGCCCCGCTGTCTGCACGCGGTGCTGGACGAGACGCAGCTGGCGTTGGACGATGTGGACTGGGTGGTCTGCCATCAGGCCAACAGCCGCATCATCGACCACTGTGTGAAAGCGCTCCACGCCGACGCCGCAAAGTTCTACAAGAACATGGACCGCCACGGCAACACCAGCGCGGCCAGCATCCCGGTGGCCCTCAACGAGATGGCCGAAGCCGGTCTGCTCAAAGCCGGGCAGAAGGTATCCTGCATCGGCTTCGGCGGCGGATTGACCTGGGGCGGGATGCTGGTTACGTACAGCCCTCTCAGTCATGGCTGACGCCATGCCAGCTCTCCCAAAGGGTGAGCGCTCTAAAGTAAAACCTATAAATAGGACGATTTACATGAAATTACTCAACGAGATATTAGGCACGAAATACCCCATCATTCAGGGCGGCATGGCCAACATCGCAACCGGCGAGTTTGCCGCTGCCTGCTCCAACGCCGGTGCGCTGGGTCTTATCGGCGCAGGCGGCATGAACGCTGAGACGCTGCGGGAGAACATCCACCGCTGCAAGGCGCTCACCGACAAGCCTTTCGGCGTCAACATCATGCTGATGCACCCCCAGGCCGACGAGTTTGCCAAAATCGTCGTGGAAGAGGGCGTCAAGGTCGTCACCACCGGCGCAGGCAACCCCGGCAAGTACATCCCCATGTGGAAGGAAGCCGGTATCAAGGTCATCCCCGTGGTGGCAGCGGCCGTTCTGGCTAAGCACCTTGCCCCTCTGGGCGTGGATGCCGTCATCGCCGAAGGCACCGAGAGCGGCGGCCATGTGGGCGAGATGACCACCATGGCCCTCGTCCCGCAGGTGGTGGACGCTGTAGATGTCCCTGTCATCGCGGCGGGCGGCATCGCCGATGGCCGCCAGCTGGCGGCAGCCTTCGCACTGGGAGCCTGCGGCGTGCAGGTGGGTACCTGCCTGCTGGTCAGTGAGGAATGCCCCGTCCACGAGAACTACAAGGCCGCACTTCTGCGCGCCAAGGACAGCGACACCATCGTTACCGGCCGCATCGGCGGCACCCCCGTCCGTGTGCTGAAAAACCGGATGAGCCGCGAGTATGTCCGGCAGGAAAAGGCCGGCGCCGACAAGATGGAGCTGGAAAAATATACGCTGGGCAGTCTGCGGCGCGCCGTCTTTGAGGGCGATACCGCCACCGGCAGTCTGATGGCCGGTCAGGTGGCCGGTATGCTCCACGAGGTGCGGCCTGTGGCTGAGATCCTCGACGAGCTGTGGGAGAGCGGGAGGCAGCGGATGCATTCGCTGAGCGAGTTATGCTGACCCTCGCAGGCAAGCCGCTGGCCGTACCTGTCTTACAGGGCGGCATGGGCGTGGGCGTTTCCCTCGGCGGGCTGGCCGGTGCGGTCGCGGCCTGCGGCGGCATGGGGTGCATCTCCACCGCCGACACAGGCTACCGCGAACCCGATTTTGCCCGCGACCCTTACGCAGCGAATCTCCGTGCGCTGAAAAAAGAAATCGCCAAAGCGAAAGAGATCGCCAACGGCGCGGGACTGGTGGCTATCAACGCGATGGTCGCCACCCAGAACTACGCCGACGCCGTCCGCACGGCTGTGGAGGCAGGTGTGGACGCCATCGTATCGGGTGCGGGTCTCCCGCTGGAGCTGCCCGGCCTGGTGGAAAAAGCGGATGTTGCGTTGGCACCCATCGTGTCCAGCGGACGTGCTGCAAAGCTCATCCTCCGCCGGTGGGCAAAAGCCTTCAACCGCACCGCCGACTTCGTGGTCATCGAGGGCTGCAAGGCCGGCGGGCACCTGGGCTTTTCGGAAGAAGAGCTTCTGGCTGGAAAATGCCAGACTCTCGACGAGATCCTGCCCGAAGTGCTGGCCGAGGTGAAGCCTTTCGAGGCTCAGTTCGGCCACGACATCCCGGTCTTCGTGGCCGGAGGTGTCTACACGGGCGAGGACATCGCCCACTATACTAAGATGGGTGCTGCGGGCGCACAGCTCGCCACCCGCTTCATCCCCACCTACGAGTGCGACGCCAGCCAGACCTATAAAGATGTTCTGCTGGCGGCCAAGCCCGAGGATGTGCGCATCATCCACAGCCCTGTGGGAATGCCGGGCCGTGCGCTGGCCACTCCGCTGGTGCAGAAGCTTGAGCAGGGTCTGCGCTTCCCGCCGAAGCACTGCGCCCGCTGTCTCAAAGCCTGTGAGCCGGCCAAGGTGCCTTACTGCATCACCCACGCCCTCATCGAGGCCGTGAAGGGCAATGTGGAAGAGGGACTCTTCTTCTGCGGGGCTAACGTGGGCCGTCTCGACCGGATGCGCAGTGTCCGGGAGCTGATGGATGAACTGATGGATGATTGGAGGAAACACCAATGAAGCTTGCCATTCTGTATGCCGGTCAGGGCTCTCAGCACCCCGGCATGGGCAAAGACCTTTACGAGAGATACCCCGCGTTCCGGGAGGCGTTCAACGCCGCAGACCTTGACTTTGATTTGGAGAGCGTCTGCTTCGACGACCCGGAAGGCGTTTTGAATCTGACTCAGTACACCCAGCCCTGCATGGTGGCCTTCGCCGCCGGTGTCACGGCTGTCCTGAAGGAAAACGGTGTCAAGGCCGACTATCTGGCCGGTCTGTCGCTGGGCGAATACTCCGCGCTGGAAGCCGCCGGTGTCTTCACGGCCAAGCAGGCTGTGGAGCTGGCTGCCTTCCGCGGCAAAGCCATGGCCGACGCCGCCAAGGGCATCGAGTGCGGCATGACCGCTGTGATGAACCTTGACCGCGACGCACTGGCAAAGTGCTGCGAAGAGGCATCCGTTCTGGGCTGTGTCCAGATCTGCAATTACAACTGCCCGGGCCAGCTGGTCATCGGCGGCGAAAAAGCCGCCGTGGAAAAGGCCGCTGAGCTGGCAAAAGCCGCAGGCGCACGCCGCTGTATCCCGCTGAAGGTCAGCGGTCCCTTCCACACCAAGTTGATGCACCCCGCCGGTGACGCGCTGGCAAAGCGCTTTGCGTCTGAGCATTTCGGCGAGATGGAGACGCCTGTCCTCTTCAACTGCCTCGGCCACGAAAAGGCAGACAGCGACAGCATCCCCGCTCTGCTGGAAAAGCAGGTGCAGAGCAGCGTCTACATGGAAGATACCCTCCGCCGTCTGGGCGAGCTGGGCGTCACCGACATTCTCGAAGTCGGCCCGGGCAAGGCCCTGAGCGGCTTCGTGAAAAAGACGCTGGGCGCAGATGTCCACTGCACCGCTGTCGAGACGGCAGAAGAGCTGGAAGCTTTCCTCACCAGCTGGAAGGAGGCACAGGCATGAGCGAAGAAAAGCTGACCCGTGCCGCCGTCGTCACCGGCGGAAGCCGGGGCATCGGCCGGGCTGTCTGTGTTGCGCTGGCAAAGCAGGGCTGCAATGTGGTGGTCAACTACTGCCACGGTGAGGCCGCTGCCGCCGAGACTGCCGCACTGTGCAAAGAGCTTGGCGTCGAGGCCGTCACCGTGCAGGCCGACGTCTCCACTGCCGAGGGCTGCAAGAAGCTGTTCGAAGAAGCAGTGAATGCCTTTGGCCGGGTGGATATTCTCGTCAACAACGCGGGCGTCACCCGCGACAACCTCATCCTCCGCCTTTCCGAGGAAGATTTTGACACCGTCCTGAACGCCAACCTCAAGGGTGCGTTCCTCTGCTGCAAGGAGGCCGCACGCCGGATGGTGCGCCAGCGCTATGGCCGCATCGTCAACCTGAGCAGCGTGGTGGGTCTGCGGGGCAACGCAGGCCAGACCAACTATTCCGCCAGCAAGGCGGGCCTCATCGGCCTGACCAAGAGCCTCGCCAAGGAGCTGGCCAGCCGGAACGTCACCGTCAACGCGGTGGCTCCCGGCTTCATCGCCACGGATATGACCGCCGCTCTGCCGGAGGCTGTCCGCACCGAGATGTGCAAGACCATCCCGGAGGGACGCGCCGGCCAGCCGGAGGACGTGGCAAACGCGGTGGCTTTCTTCGCCGCCGAACAAAGCAGCTATCTCACCGGGCAGGTGCTCTGTGTGGACGGCGGCATGGCAATGTAAAAAGGAGCTTTTTCTATGGAAAAACGCAGAGTCGTCATCACCGGTCTTGGCACCGTGAACCCTCTTGGAAATAACACCGCCGACAGCTGGGCCGCAGCCCGTGCAGGCAAGTGCGGCATCGGTCCCATCACCCAGTTCGACGCCAGCGAGTTCAAGTGCAAGCTGGCAGGCGAGGTCAAGGGCTTCGACCCCGAGACCGTCGTGGACAAAAAGGAAGCCCGCAAGATGGCCCGCTTCACCCTGCTGGCGCTGGGCGCTGCCGCTGAGGCTATCCAGGACAGCGGCATCGACTGCGAAGCCGAGGCCGAGAACATCGGCGTCATCGTGTCCAGCGGCATCGGCGGTCTGCCCACCATCGAGGAGCAGCACAGCCGCGGCGAGGAAAAGGGCATGGAGAAGGTCAGCCCCTACTTCGTCCCCATGGCTATCGCCAACATGGCGGCAGCACAGATCGCCATCCGCTTCGGCCTCAAGGGAATGTGTACCTGCCCGGTGACGGCCTGCGCAGGCGGCACCAACGCTGTGGGCGATGCTTTCCACCGCATCCGCGACGGCTACGAGCCGGTCATGGTCTGCGGCGGTGCCGAGAGCTGCATCAGCCCGCTGGGCATCGGCGGCTTTACCAGCATGAAGGCTCTCTCCACTGCTACGGATCCTGATGCGGCCAGCCTGCCCTTCGACGCACGGCGCGGCGGCTTTGTGATGGGCGAGGGCAGCGGTGTGCTGGTGCTGGAAGAGCTGGAGCACGCCAAGGCCCGCGGCGCACACATCTATGCCGAAGTCGTGGGCTACGGCGCCAACTGCGACGCCTATCACTTCACAGCTCCCGCACCCGGCGGCGCAGGTGCCATCGGCTGCATGAAGCTGACCCTCAAGGACGGCGGCATTGCCCCCGAGCAGATCGACCACATCAACGCCCACGGCACCGGCACCCACATGAACGACAGCTGCGAGACTGCCGCTATCCACGCCGTCTTCGGCGACCACGCCAAGGACATCGCCGTCGTCAGCACCAAGAGCATGACCGGCCATCTGCTGGGCGGCGCAGGCGGCATCGAGGCCGTGTTCACCGCACTGGCCCTCCGCGACCAGTTCGCGCCGCCCACCATCCACTACGAGCAGCCCGACCCGGAGTGCGATTTGGACTATGTGCCGAATGTGGGCCGTGAGATGAAGATGGAGTACGCTCTGAGCAACAGCCTGGGCTTCGGCGGACACAACGCCTGCCTGGCCTTCAAGAAGTGGGAGGGCTGAGCGATGGCAGAACCCCGCACCGTGCGTGAAAACGCAAACAGCCTGACCAGCGAGGACATCGCGGCCATCCTGCCCCACCGGTATCCCTTCGCCCTCGTGGACCGCATTCTGGATTACGAGCCGGGTCAGTGGGCCATTGGCCGCAAGTGCGTCACCCGCAACGAAGAATTCTTCTGCGGCCACTTCCCGGGACAGCCGGTCATGCCCGGCGTCCTGATTCTCGAAGCACTGGCCCAGACCGGCGCCGTCGCGGCCCTGAGCCTGCCTGAGAACAAAGGCAAGCTGGCCCTCTTCGGCGGCATCAAGAACGCCCGCTTCCGCAAGCAGGTCACCCCCGGCGATGTGCTCACCCTTCACTGTGAGCTGGTCGAGCAGCGCGGCCCGGTGGGCATCGGCAAAGCGTCCGCCTATGTGGACGGCAAGTGCGCCGCCACCGCAGAGCTGACCTTCGTATTAACGTAAAAAAGCATAAAAACAGAGAGGATAGTCATTCCTGAACTATCCTCTCTGTTTTTATGCTTTTTATTTTGATTTGGTGGCATATGTCACATCCAGCACGGGGCCGAAGGGGTCGAAGACGAGGCCCTCGATGCCGTTGGCCACCAGCAGCCGCTTCTGCTGGGTGAAGAGCGGCACGGCAACAGCCTGTTCGAGGAGCTGGCGCTCACAGGCGGCCAGCAGAGAGCAGCGGGTGCTGCCGGTGGCTGTGGCGCTGGCCGAGAGCTGAGTGGTGTAAAGGGCGTCGCTGTAGCCGGTCAGCCCGCCGCCGGTGGGGGAGAACTGGGCCAGCGCGGTGTAGACACTGCCGCCTTCGGCTTGCACGGGGGCGAGGGCGATGGTGTAGCTGCCGTTTTCGAGCCGCTTCTGGAACTCTTCCGGCTCCACCTCTTCCACCGAGAAGAAGAGCGAAAACTCCTTCTGCCATGCGCTGTTGATGAGCTCGGCGGTGTCACTGAGGCCGCTGCCGGAAGGCAGCAGCAGGGAGACGCGGCCAAAGTCGGAGGGGGAGACGCCGCCGTCGCGGGCGGCGATGTAAAGTGCGCGGGGGTCGCCGAAGGCCGGGCGGATATCGCCAGCCGTCTGCCGGTAGTCGATGCCGTCCACAGTCAGGCCGTCGGGGATGAGGCCCTTTGCCTCTGCGAACAGCCCGCCGCCGGGGACTTCCACTGCCGAAGCGGCTGCACTGCCCAGTGCCTGCCGAAGCTCAGTGGAAGCAAAGATGGAGTCGCAGTTGAAGAGCAGCGCCCATGTGGTGTCGGAGTAGGACACGCTCTGCAGCGAGGTGGGGGTGCCGCTGTCGTCGAGGGCGGCGGTGCATTTTTCGTTATTGATGAGCTCTTCGGCGGACTGGCCGGAACTCGTGGTGTTCTCCACGAGGCGCAGACTGTCGATTTGGCTCCCCGAAGCCGCCCGGCGGAGGAAAAGGCCGCTGGACGTCCAGTTATAAAGGTAAAAGTGTCCGCTGGAAAGGGTGGAGGCGCTGGTCAGACCGTAGGTGCCTCGGGTGCTGTCAAAAAACGCTTCGTCGCAGGGCATCGCGCCGGGCAGCGTCAGCTTGGAGAGGAACGTCTCGTCGGGCGAGGAGAGTCGGAACACCAGTTTCAGCGGTTCCGCAGCGGTAACGCCCAGCGCGCTGGCGGGCTTCTGACCGGCCAGAACGGCGGCGCTGTTCTCGAGGGCAGAGAACTCCACGGCGTAGGGGGAGTTGGTGCCGGGGAGGAACATCCGCTGGAACGCGAAGACGAAGTCCTCAGCGGTGATGGCGTAGTCGGAGGGATCTCCCTTCGAGGCGGTATAGGTCAGGCCGTCCTTCAAATAGAATGTATAGGTGAGCCGGTCGGCAGATACCTCCCACCGCTCACACAATTCCGGCGCGAGGCTGCCGTCCGGTGTGCGGCGGACGAGGCCGCTGTAGAGGTTCTCGCAGGCGATGATGTCCGAGGCGCTGGACGCCACCTGCGGGTCGAGGTTCGCGGGGATGGAGTCCACGAACCAGGTAAAGCTGTTGGAGCCGGAGCCGCAGGCGGTCAGGCTCAGAACAAAAAACGCAGCCAGTAAAGCCGCGACAAAGCGAAGCTGTTTCAAGAAATGCATCCTTTCGGGCCGATGCGGCCCTGTTTGTCTCAGAAAGTGATAAGAAATACGAAAACTACACCCGGACAGGCGCAGGAAAATTTTGGTGTTGAGCCGGCGCAATGCTATTGATGCTGCGCCAAAAATCGAAATCGCTATAAGTGTAACAGAAACAGGCAGAAAAGACAATCGACATTTTGTTGATTTGAGTGGACATTTTGAGCCACGGTTTGTGTTTTTCCGTTGCCAATCGGAAACAAATGGTCTATAATGGAGGACGGCAATGCATTTTCTCCTGCGGCTGTGTGCGGCGGGGGTGCTATGGTAATATACATTTATAGAGGAGGTCCTTTTTTATGCAGAAGGAACAGCAGGAGCTTGCAAACCTCATCAAGGGCAAAAAGGTTGCCTTTATCGGCGCGGGCGTCAGCCATAAGACGCTCATCAGGGAGTTCGTGGAGCTGGGTGCGCACGTCACCCTCTGCGACCAGAAAAAGAGCGTGGAAGATTTCGGCGACTACGCCGCCACCATCAAGGAGCTGGGCATCGATCTGAGCCTCGGCGAGAATTACCTCGACGGTTTCAAGGGGCAGGACATCATCATGCGCACCCCGGGCTTCGTGGGCTATTTCGAGAAGCCTTTGCAGGACGCCATGGCCGCCGGCACCATGGTCACCAGCGAGGTGGAGCTGTTCTTCCAGTTCTGCCCCTGCGAGATCGTGGCCGTGACCGGTTCTGACGGCAAGACCACCACCACCACCCTTATCTCCAAGTTCTACGAGGCCGCAGGCCGCAGGGTGCATCTGGGCGGCAACATCGGCGCAGCCCTGCTGCCCATGCTGCCCGAGGTGAGCCCCGACGACGTGGCCGTGGTGGAACTGTCCAGCTTCCAGCTCATCAGTATGCACCAGAGCCCCAACATCGCCGTCGTCACCAATGTGACCCCCAACCACCTCGACCACCACAAGGATATGCAGGAGTACATCGACGCCAAGCGGAATATCCTGCTCTACCAGAAGCAGCCCTGCCGCGCTGTCCTCGGCTATGAGAACGAGATCAGCCGCTCCATGCAGAAGGACTGCAAGGGCAAGCAGGTCTGGTTCACCCGCCTGCACGAGACGGACAACGGCGCGTTCCTGCGGGATGACGGGATGCTCTGCATGGCAGAGAACGGCGTCGTGACTCCCTTCCTCGCCCAGAAGGACGTGAAACTGCGGGGCCTGCACAACATTGAGAACCTGCTGGCCGCTGCCGCCGCCGTCTGGGGCGAGGTGCCTGTGGAAGCCATCCAGCTGGTGGGCAGTAATTTCACCGGCGTGGAGCACCGCATCGAGCCGGTGCGCGTGCTGGACGGCGTCACTTATTATAACGACTCCATCGGCACCAGCCCCACCCGCACTATCGCCGGTCTGCGCAGCTTCGACCAGAAGGTCATCCTCATCGCAGGCGGCTACGACAAGCACATCCCCTACGAGCCGCTGGCCCCTGAGATCACGGCTCATGTCAAGAACCTCGTGCTGATGGGTGCTACCGGCCCCCGCATCGAGAAGGCCGTGCGCGAAGACCCGAACTTCAACGAGGCCGAGCTGCCCATCCAGCACGCCGACAACATGCAGCACGCCGTGGAGCTGGCCCGCGCCTACGCAAAGCCCGGTGACATCATCATTCTCTCGCCGGCCAGTGCTTCTTTCGACCTCTACCCGAACTTTGAAGTGCGTGGCCGCGAGTTCAAGAGTATCGTCAACGCGCTGAAGTGATCGCCCAAATCAAAACGCCCCGCCAGAAGCAGCGCTTTTTGAACGCCTGCCGGGGCAAGCTCTGTCTCGGGGCGACCATGCCGCTGGCGTTCGCCCTCTTCGGTAAGAGCCAGCCGGGCCGCTTTTTCGCCGGGCCGACGCTGGCGCTGGATGTCGGCGGCAGCACCGCGTGGCTGGCGGGTCACGCCAACCCCGAGGAGCTGGCGGGCTTTCTGGCTTTCTGCGGCTGTGAGGCCGTGGTGCTGGATGAAGCCGAGTGTCCGCCGCCCACCGGTTGGAAACGGGCAAAGACACACAGCGTCTTCGGCCTTGCGCCGGGGCGTCAGCTGCCCTTGCCTGAGGCAAACGCTTCCCTCTGGCAGAGTCTTGCCAAAAACACAGAACCTGCCGCCGGAAAAGCAGCGGATATGCTCTTCCCTGACAGGCCCTCAAAACGGGACGACTTTTACTCTGAGCTCTGCTCCAAGCGCAGCCGGGGCCTTGCCCGGGTCTGGACGCTGGAACGGGAAGGAAACATCATCTGTACTGTGGGAGCCTACGCGCTGACAAATGGTCAAGCATACATGGCCTGCGGTGAGACCGTGGAAGCTCTGCGGGGCAAAGGCGTCGGCGGGCGGCTCATCGTCGAGATGGCGAATGCCCTCGCCGCCGAAGGCTGGATGCCTGTCTTCCTGTGCAGCCCCGAGCGGGTACATTTCTATACCCGGCTGGGCTTTGAGAAGATGGGGGAGTATGCACGATATGAAGTACAATAACAATTAAGGATTCATTATAATGTCAATGTTAAATCACTTTTTCGATTATAAACCCGAAGTTCTGGCGCTGGATGAAAAAGCCCTCGAGCTCTGCCAGCCCTACTTCAAGCAGATGGAGGACATCCGCGACTACAACCAGCTCAAGATGCTGAAAGCATTTGCGGACACCCAGATGTCCTCCACCGATATGCTGGGCACCACCGGCTACGGCCTGTGGGACACCGGCCGCGCCAAGCTCGAGCAGATCTTTGCCGAGGTGATGGGAGCCGAAGATGCACTGGTGCGCAGCCAGTTCCAGAGCGGCACCCACACGCTGGCCGTGGCTCTTTTTGGCCTGCTGCGGGCAGGCGATACCCTGCTGGCTGCCACGGGCCGTCCGTATGACACGCTGGAAGGCGTCATCGGTCTGGATGGCAAGGGCAAAGGCACCGGAACCCTGATGGATTACGGCATCAAGTACGACGAGGCCCCGCTGAAGGCCGACTTTACCCCGGACTATGAGCTTATCGCCCAGAAAGCCCCGGGCGCGAAGGTCTGCCACATCCAGCGCAGCCGCGGCTACCTGCAGCGCAACGCCTTCGACCTCGACACCATCCGCAAGGTCGCCGACACCGCACGTGCCGCCAACCCCGACATCATCATCTTTGTGGACAACTGCTACGGCGAGTTCACCCAGAAGGAAGAACCCTGCCAGGCAGGTGCAGACCTCGTGGTGGGCAGCCTCATCAAGAACCCCGGCGGCGGCATTGCCCCCACCGGCGGCTATATCGCAGGCCGGAAAGACCTCGTTGAGCTCTGCGCCTACCGCCTGAACGCCCCCGGCCTTGGCAAGGAGCTGGGCTGCACCCTCGAGACGCCCCGCGATATGTATCTGGGCTTCTACTACGCCCCCGGCGTGGTCTGCGAGGCCATCAAGACGGCCATCTACGCCCAGTGCCTGCTGGAACTGGTGGGCAAAAAGCCCATCCCTCGCTACTGCGAGGCCCACAACGACATCGTCACCTGCTTTGATGCTGGTACGGCGGACGCCCTCATCGGCTTCTGCCGGGGAGTTCAGGCCGCAAGCCCCGTGGACAGCTATGCCGCCCCGGAACCTTCTCCGGAACCGGGCTACACCGACGAAGTTATCATGGCCAGCGGCAGCTTTACCCAGGGCAGCACCATCGAGCTTTCCTGCGACGGCCCGCTGCGTGAGCCGTATACCTGCTACCTGCAGGGCGGCCTGAACTTCGCCGCCAGCCGCGCAGGCGTCCTGCTGGCTGTGCAGAATGCGTATTTTAAGGACTGAACCTCTCAGTCACCTTCGGTGACAGCTCCCCTCTCGAGGGGGAGTCTAAGATGAAAAGGATCAAAAAATGCCACGATTAAGCGACCGCGTCGGCACCTTTACCGACTCCGTCATCCGCCGGATGACCCGCATCAACAACCAATACGATTCGATCAACCTGTCGCAGGGCTTCCCTGATTTCGACCCGCCGAAGGAGCTGACCGACGCGCTGGCCAAAGCCGCCCACGACGGCCCCCATCAGTACGCTGTGACCTTCGGTGCGCAGAACTTCCGGGAGGCGCTGGCGAAAAAGACCAGCCCGGCGCTCCACCACGAGGTGGACCCCAACACGGAAATCTGCGTCACCTGCGGCGGCACCGAGGCCATGATGGCCGCCATGATGACCATCTGCAACCCCGGCGACAAGGTGATGGTTTTCTCGCCGTTTTACGAGAACTACGGCGCAGACGCCATCCTCTCGGGGGCTGAACCCATCTACATCCCGTTAGTGCCGCCGGAGTATGAGTTCGATTTGAGCCTCATCGAGAAGGGCTTTGCCGAGGGAGCCAAGGCGCTTATCCTCTGCAACCCCTCCAACCCCTGCGGCAAGGTCTTCCGCCGCGACGAGCTGGAAGCCATCGCCAGGCTTGCCATCAAGTATGACGCTTTTGTGGTGACGGATGAGGTGTACGAGCACATCGTCTACGCCCCGGCAGAGCACATCTGCATGGCCAGCCTGCCCGGTATGTTCGAGCACACCATCACCTGCAACTCCCTCTCCAAGACCTACTCCATCACCGGCTGGCGTCTGGGCTACCTCATCGGCCCGGCCTACGTCATCGAGGGAGCCCGCAAGGTGCATGATTTCCTGACTGTCGGTGCAGCCGCACCCCTGCAGGAGGCCGCCGTCGCCGGTCTGACCATGCCCGCAAGCTACTATGAAGGTCTGCGCGCTCTTTACACCGAGAAGCGCGACCACTTCCTTGCCGGGCTGGATGCCATCGGCCTCAAGCACAACGTCCCGCAGGGTACTTATTTTGTCATGATAGACATTTCGGATTTCCTCTCCCTGCCCCAGTTCAAGGGCTGGACCGACCTGGAATTCTGTGAGTGGATGATAAAGAACATCGGTGTGGCGGCTGTCCCCGGTTCGAGCTTCTTCAAAGAGCCGGTCAACCACCTCATCCGGATGCATTTTGCCCGCGGCACCGACGTGCTGGACGAGGCTGTGCGTCGTCTGGCAAAGCTGACGGAGCTGCTGAAATATAGCAGTTTGCGTTTTTAATGCACAAGCAACAGCCGCAGACTGCATATCGCAAAGATGCAGTTTTGACCGGCACTATTTTTGAAAATTGCGATAAGAAAGAGGACATCATGCGATTTTTTGCGTGATGTCCTCTTTGGCTATAAAGCGATGGATCTTATCAGCGGCCTTGCCCTCTCAGTCTGTAAGTAAGGGGAGCCGCAGCGTGAAAATGCTGCCCTTGCCGACTTCACTTTGCAATGTGATCTCGCCGTGGTGGAGGTGGGCCAGCTCCTGCGCGATGGTCAGGCCGAGGCCGGTGGAGTCGTGCTTTTTGTCGGCGGTGGTATGGAAGTATCGGTCAAAGACAGCGCTCTGGTCTTCCGGCGCGATGCCGCAGCCGGTGTCCTGCACGCTGACACAGGCCGTTTCGTCCTCGGCGCGGCAGTCCACATGGATGCTGCCCCCGGCGGGAGTATAGTGGATGGCGTTGGTGACAAGGTTCTGGATAATTTGCTGTAACCGCACGCTGTCGCCCCAGACAGGCAGAGGCGTGTCGGCGCTGACATGGAGTTCGACGCCCTTCTGGTCGGCCTCGCTCCGGCAGGCAGCGCAGACGGCGGCGGCTTCTTCGTTGAGGGCGGCGCGGTCTTCGTTGAGCAGGATCTGCTTCTGCTCGAGCTTTGCCGCGAGGAAGAGGTCTTCCGTCAGCCGCCGCAGGAATTCAATGCGCTGACGCAGAGCCGGAAGCAAGGCCGGAAGGGCCTCGGGGGCCGATTCCAGTGTTTCCAGCCCGCCGCTGACGGCGAAGAGAGGGCTGCGCAGGTCGTGGAAGATGTTGAGCATCATGCTCTTGCGGGCCTCGGTCTCGGCGGTCAGCTCTTTTGTCCGCTCTGCCACCCGGGCGTCCAGCTCCCGGGCCAGCTGCTCGGTGCGGTCGAAGAGAAGAGCGAACCGTCGGCAGACGAACACCATGCAGCCGATGGCAAAGGGAAGGTCGTAGAGGCGGGCGCAGCGCAGCAGGTAGAAGGGGACAGACTCCACAAAAAGCACGCTGTCCAGCCCGGGCATCAGCGCCCAGACCCGGAAGCCGGTGGTGACAGCACCGGGCAGGAGCATCAGAGCGGCACCCTCATAGTCTGCGTTCACGGCGGCCATTAAGTAATAAAGGCAGAGGCACATGCCCGCTACCAGCATCCCGACCCGCAGCGGGGGATAGCTGCTCATGGACAGCGCAAAGAAGACGACGCATCCGGCGGCAAGCGCAAGGAACCCCCGCCCGGAGCGGGGCAGTTTTACCCCCAGCAGCCCTGCCGCCAGCAGTGCCGAGGCCAGCACAGTGAGGGAGAAGAAGGAGCGGAGGATGCGCTGGAGCAGACGGTTTCGGATGGCCGGGAAGAAGAAGACCGTCAGCGCCCAGGCGCTCATAATGACGAGGTAGAGCAGGAAGTACCCCAGCTCCGGCAGGTGCTTATAGTGGTAGAGTGCCAGCAGCACCATCCCCATGGTCACAAAGGCCGTCAGTGCGATGACCTGAGTCATGGTGCGGAAGCTGAATGCCCGGGAGGCGAAGGCGGAAGTCATCAGCCATGTCTGGGGGCTGCGGCTGCAGGTGAACACCAGCTCCACCGTCTCGCCGGGCGTGACGTCCAGTGCATACAGCTCCCCCGAGCGCTCGAGGCTGGTGAGGCTCTCAGGGGCCAGCGGTACCGCTGTGTTGGTGACGCAAAGGGTGAGGGACGGAATGTCTTCCCCCACCGTGAAAGTAAAGTGCCACTGGCCGGGGGCTTCCTGCCGCCAGCCGTCCAGCGCGATACCCTGGACGGCGTGCTGGGCTGTGAGCACACTGCCGCTGTGCAGATGCTCGAACTGTGCGTTGCCCCAGATACCGGCCAGCACGATAAAGGCCGTAAGCAGGGCGGAGAAAATCAGAATGGGCCATTTTTGCTTCATGGCAATGCCTCCCCTTGTAGATGTGCAAAAAATAAGGTATACTATAGTATAACAAATCGTGCGAAAAAAGGGGAGGGCTGACAGGATGATCCGCGTATTGTTGGTGGAAGATGACCCCGTGATCCGCGACACCACATGCTATTTTCTGAAAAGTCAGCAGAATTTTGAGGTGGTCTGTGCAGAGACAGGCGGCGACGCTTTGAGCCATGCGCGGGAAAAGTTCGATGTCATCCTGATGGACATCCTTCTCCCGGACACCAACGGCGTAGACCTCTGCCAGCGTCTGCGCAGCTGGCACCACTGCCCTATCATCTTCACATCCTGTCTGGACGATACCGACACCATCGTCCGCGCGCTGGAAATGGGCGGCGACGACTTTCTGGCAAAGCCCTATAATAACAAGATCCTGCTGGCCCGCATCATGGCCAACATCCGCCGGGTGCAGATGGACGGCGCAGAGCCCAGCGTCAACGGCTACCACTGCGCGGCCTTCACGCTGGATGCCAACAGCCACAGCGTGGAGAAGGATGGCCGCAGCGTCCATCTGGCCGACATGGAATATCGCATCCTCACCCTCTTCGTCCGCTACCCGAACACCTTCTTCACAGCCAACGAGCTCTACCAGAAGATATGGGGCAAGGAAAGCCTCGGCGATGTGCGGACGGTGCAGGTACATATCCACAACCTCCGCAGCAAGATAGAGCCCGACCCGGCAAAGCCCGTCTACTTAAAAAATGTCTGGGGCAAGGGTTATGTCTTCCAGCCGGACGGCGGCAAGGTTTAAGAATCGTTTTGATGAGAGCGCCGACTTCTTAAGGAAACTTAAGTGGTCGGCGCTCTTTTTGGACTTGTTAAGCAAATAATTAACGAGAATGTCCAGAATTGACTAAGAAATGGCTATAAAGTTTAAGGATTCTTAAAAGACAGACCCTTGAATTTGTGTTAAATTATTATCGAACGATGTGTGAGGCAGTGCAAGAAGGTCTGCCGCTGCACGGAGCTATGAGAAAGAATAGAGAAGAAGAAAAAGACACGAAGAAAGGAACCACGCAAAATGAACAAGATCTCCCGTAAAGGTTTTCTGAAGATCGCTGCCGCAGCTGCCATGTCTGGTGTGACTGCCGGTGCTCTGGCTGCCTGTAATGCTGCCAGCTCTTCCACCGCCGCACCTGCTGCTTCCGGTGCAGCCGGTACCTACATCCCCGGCACCTATGAGGGTACTGCTGAGGGCATCTCTTCTACCGTCAAGGTCACCATGACCTTCTCCGACAGCGCTGTGACCGACGTTGTGGTCGATACCTCCGGCGAGACCGCTTCTTACGGCGCTGCTGCTGCCGACCAGCTGCGTGAGCAGCTGATGGCTGCAGGCTCTGCTGAGATCGACGGCGTTTCCGGTTCCACCATCACTTCCGACGCTGTTATGAAGGCAGCCAAGAGCTGTTACGCTCAGGCCAAGGGCGAGGCTACTGTGACCTCCGTCCAGCTGCCCACCGGTGACGAAAACGATTGGCTGGGCAAGGAGCCTGACATCGACGAGGCTGCCATCACCGAGACCGTGGACACCGACATCCTCATCGTGGGTGCAGGCAACGGCGGTATATTCGCTGCCGCCTATGCTGCCGCCAACGGCCTGAACTTCCGCGTCATCGAGCAGAACGGCAACGTGCAGGATACCCGTCACTGGTACGGCGCTATCGATTCTGCTGCCGCAAAGGAAGCAGGTGAGAAGCCCGCTGACCGTGCCAAGCTGCTGAGCGAGATCTCCCGCTACGCTTCCGGCAAGTGCGACCAGCGCGTTGTCAAGACCTGGATCAATGAGTCTGCTGCAATGCACGATTTCATGCGCAGCATTCTGGAAGATAAGTACGGCTGGACCTGCGATTTCACTTCCGGCGCGGAGGCAGCATGGCCTGCCGAGAACGCCGAGCACAACACCGATTACCTCTTCCCCGTGCAGGAGCACAACTACATGGCCAGCGAGTCTGCCTCTGGCAAGCCCCGTAACGAGCTGCTGCTGGACTACATCCGTGAGCTGGGCTACGATGTTGACTTCAAGACCTCTCTGGCAAAGCTGGAGAAGGACTCCACTGGCCGCATCACCGGCATCATCGCCCAGAGCACCGAGGATGACCACTTCATCCGCTACAACGCCAACAAGGGCGTTCTGCTGGCCTGCGGCGGCTTCCCCGGCAACCCCTACATGATGGAGCAGCTGGACCCGCTGGGTACCTCCGTCACCACCGCCTGCTCCTACTCTCCGGCCGATAAGGGTTACGGCATCCGTGCCGCTGTCTGGGCCGGTGCAAACCTCGACAAGGAAGCTGCTCCCATGCTGTTCGACCGCGGCATCGTGGCTCCCGGCGTGGACGGCGGTTATGTGGCAAGCGACTCCGCTTTCGGCGGCAAGGCCTTCCCTGGCCCCATCCGCCAGTACAACCCCGGCACTCAGCCTTTCCTGAAGGTCAACCGCAACGGTGAGCGCTTCGCCAACGAGAGCAGCCCCTACAACGATATTGTTTACGCTGCTGCCCATCAGCCGGGCCGTGTCTACGCACAGATCTGCGACGCAAACATTCTGGAGGACGCAAAGCGCTTCCACACCATCGGCTGCTCTGCCCAGACCCGCAATGCCGGCGCAGAGTATATCCAGAAGCAGATGGACAATGCAGAGAAGGAGGGCGTCTTCTTCAAGGCCGACACCATCGAAGAGCTGGCCGACAAGCTGGGCTTCACCGGTGAGGCCAAGGACACCTTCCTCGCTACCGTTGAGCGTTACAACGAGCTGTACGACAAGCAGAACGACGAGGACTTCGGTAAGCCCGCTTACCGTCTGAGCGCCATCCGCACCGCTCCCTTCTACGGCTGCTGGCTGGGTGCCTCTCTGTTGTGTACCGAGCAGGGCATTGCCATCAACGACAAGGGTCAGGCTCTGGACAACGACAACAAGCCGATGCCCGGCCTGTATGTCACCGGCGATATGTCCGGCTCCTTCTTCGCCAACAACTATCCCTGCCTGATGGCAGGCGTGGCTATGGGCCGTACCCTGACCTACGCCATCAAGGCGATCAAGCAGATGGGCGGTCTGGAATAAGTTATCCCTCAGTGGTACCTGAGCGCATAAGATAAAAAGACACCGCAGAAGTGTGAAAGCTTCTGCGGTGTCTTTCTTTGTCGAAAACCCTCTATACACAAAACCACAAATGGCGAAAAAGTCTTAAAAGCAGGCTCAGCACACGGCCCGATGGACGGGCAGCGGCTCCACGATGTCGGGATGGATGCCCTCACGGTAGTCGAGGTCGCCCTGGTCGAGGCCGCGCAGCAGCACTTCGGCAGTGGCGATGTTGGTAGAGATCGGCACGCTGTGCATATCGCACAGCCGCAATAGGTTCTGCTCGCTGCTGCTGTCGTTCTCGGCCTTGAGCGGGTCGCGGAAGAAGAGCACGAGGTCTACCTCGTCGCAGGCCACCCGGGCCGAGATCTGCTGGATGCCGCCCAGCTTCCCGGAGAGGTAGCAGTGTACGGGCAGGCCGGTGGCCTGCGCCAGCATCCGACCGGTGGTGCCGGTGGCAATGACTGTGTTGCGGGATAGGATGCCGCTGTAAGCTGTGCAGAACTGCAGCGCCAGCTCTTTGCGGGAATCATGTGCAAGAATAGCAATCGTCATAACGCTCTCTCCTTCATTCCAAGTATAGTGTTGTGGATGGGCGGATATGCTCGGAAGAGTGCTCTCCGCAGTAAAACGGTCTGAAAAGTTGAAGTCTTGTGGAGAACAATTCTCAATAAACAGACTAAACCAGTGCGATTGTGTCGAATCACACCCTCATTCTAAATTTAACCCGCAGAAGGCCCGTATGTCAAGAGGTTTGTTGTGATTTTTGCAAGATAAAATGGCAAAAGTATGACTATAGCTTTGTGGAGAATGGAGAAAACTTGGATACAAGGAATTATTTTCGGATGTATTTGCAAAACTTTTTCAGCCAAAAGTGTGCTTGAGAGAAAAACGGTCCATCTCGATGAAACAAAAATACAGGCCGGGGCATTTGGCCCCGGCCTGTGGAGAAAATTTTTACCGAAAGGGTGATGCATCCCGGAAAAACCCGAAAATTACCGGGTCTGACCGTTGCCGTGGATGATGTACTTATAGCTGCACAGCTCGCCGAGGCCCATGGGACCCCGGGCGTGGAGCTTCTGGGTGGAGATGCCCATCTCACAGCCAAGGCCGAACTCTCCGCCGTCGGTGAAGCGGGTGGAGCAGTTGACGTAGACGGCGGCACTGTCCACTGCCGTCGTGAAGAGGGCAGCGTGGGCGTCAGTCCGGGTCAGGATGGCTTCGCTGTGGCCGGTGGAGTGAGCCGCGATGTGGGCGATGGCTTCCTCCACGCTGTCCACGATTTTCACCGCAAGGATGTAGTCGAGGAACTCCGTGTCGAAGTCCTTCGGCCCGGCAGGGGTACCGGGGATGAGGGCGGCGGCGCGCTCGTCCAGCCGCAGTTCCACCGGGTGCAGACCCTTGGCGGTGCGGTCGGGGCCGAGGCGCTGGGCCAGCTTCGGCAGGAATTCGCTCGCAATGGCGCTGTGGACGAGGCAGACTTCCTCGGCGTTGCAGACGCTGGGGCGGCTGGCCTTGGCGTTCTCGATGATGTCCAGCGCTTTGGTCTGGTCGGCGGTGTCGTCCACGAAGATGTGGCAGATGCCGGTGCCGGTCTGGATGCAGGGGACTTTCGCGTTCTCGACGCAGGCACGGATGAGTCCGGCCCCGCCGCGCGGGATGAGCAGGTCCACATAGCCGACGGCGGTCATCAGGGCGTTGGCCGAGGCATGGGTGGTGTCCTCAATGAGGCAGACTGCTGTTTCAGGCAGACCGGTTGCCCGCAAGCCCTGCCGCAGGGTGGTTACGATGGCATTGGCCGAGCGCCACGCCTCTTTGCCGCAGCGGAGGATGCAGGCATTGCCGCTCTTGATGGCGAGGGCGGCAGCGTCGCTGGTGACGTTGGGGCGGCTCTCGTAGATGATGGCGATGACGCCCATCGGTACGGCAGTCTTCTCGATGACGAGGCCGTTGGGACGCTCGATGCGGCTCTGCACCCGGCCCACCGGGTCGGGCAGGGCGGCAACGTCCCGGATGCCCTTGGCCATGGCCTCGATGCGCTGGGGCGTCAGGGCGAGGCGGTCCAGCATGACGTCGCTGATGTGCCCCTTGGCGGCGGCCATGTCTTCGGCGTTGGCGGCGAGGATGGCGTCCATGGATTCCGGTGCGCAGAGGGCATCAGCCATCCCGAGAAGGGCAGAATCACGGGTGCCGCTGTTCGAAAGGGCAACGGCAGTCTTGGCCCCGCGGGCGGCTTCCAGAATTTCCTGTGTGGTCATGTTATGCCTCCTGTCTGTGGGCCGCAAAGCGGGTGCCTGCGGCACGGCCCTCGGCGATGTCATAGAGCAGCTCGGGGTGGGCGCCGTTCGCGATGACCATATCAGCTCCGCTGGAGGTCACCATCCGGGCGGCCCGGAGTTTGGTGGACATTCCGCCGGTACCCAGCGCCGAGCCGGCTCCGTCGGCCAGCGCCATCACCTCGGGCGTGATGTCCTCCACCAGCGGGATGAGCTTTGCGTCCGGGTGGGTGTGGGGGTTGGCAGTGTAGAGGCCGTCGATGTCGCTCAGCAGCACCAGCAGATCGGCTTTGATGCAGCAGGTGACGATGGCGGCGAGGGTGTCATTGTCGCCGATGGAGGTGATCTCGTCGGTGGCGACGGTGTCGTTCTCGTTGATGATGGGCAGTGCGCCCAGCTCCAGCAGACGGGTGAGGGTGTTCTGGATGTTCTCACGGCGGCTGGCGTGCTCGATGTCCACACCGGTGAGCAAAATCTGCGCCACCGTGTGGTCGTAGGCGCTGAACAGCCGGTCGTAGGTGTACATCAGCTCACACTGACCCACGGCGGCACAAGCCTGCTTGGAGGACATATCGGTAGGGCGGGCGGAAAGCGACAGCTTGCCCACACCCATGCCGATAGCACCCGACGACACGAGGATGACCTCATGTCCGGCGTTCTTCAAATCGCTGAGCACTTTCACCAGCTCTTCGGTGTGGCGGATGTTCAGCCGTCCGGTGGAGTGGGCCAGTGTGGAGGTGCCGACTTTGACTACGATGCGCATAGATCAACCCTTTCCCATCTCTTTGGTCTTGTTGTAGGAGGCGATGACGGCGTCCATCACCGCGCCCCGCAGGCCCTTTTCTTCCAGCACCCGCACGCCCTGGATGGTGCTGCCGCCGGGGCTGCACACGGCGTCCTTGAGTGCGCCGGGGTGTTGGCCGCTCTCAAGCACCAGCTTCGCACTGCCCAGGACCATCTGGGCGGCGTACTCCTGCGCCTTGGCACGGGGCAGGCCGCAGGCCACGCCGCCGTCGGCCAGCGCCTCGATGAACTGGTACACCCAGGCCGGGCCGCAGCCGGACACGCAGCTGGCCGCGTCGATGAGGCTTTCCGGCACAGCATCCAGCCGCCCGGCGGGGGCCATCAATTTCAGGAACTCGGCCTCTTCCTCGGCGGTGACATTGGAGGTGCAGTACTGGATCATACCGGCCCCCACCGAAGCGGGCGTGTTGGGCATGATGCGGATGACGGGGTAGTCGCCGCCCGCCATCTCCTGAATGCGGGCGATGGACAGGCCCGCCGCCATGCTGCACAGCACGAAGCGGCTGGGCCGTTCGGCCAGCGTGAAGCGGAGCGGTGCCAGCAGCTCCTCCATCATCTGGGGCTTGACGGCTAAGAAAATGAGGTCGCAGCGGCCTGCCACCTCGTCGTTGATGGTGGTGTTGCAGCCCAGCTCAGCGGCCAGAGCCTCTGCCTTGGCGGCGGTGCGGTTGGCGAGCCAGACGTTCTGCGGGTCTGCCGCCTTGCAGACGGCCCGGGCGATAGCCCCGCCCATGTTGCCGCAGCCTAAGAAACCGATGGTATTCAGCATAAGAAAACCCTCTTTCCCAATCAAAAGAACAGGGGAGATGCCCCCTCTGTGTCTCCATTGTAAGCAGGGCCGGGGGAGAAATCAAGAGGAAAGCCGGAAAATGTCAAAGCTTTTCGGAAAGCTCCTGATAGACGCGCTGCGGCGGCGCAGCTTTTTTGCTGTCCAAATCTTAAGAAAACATAAAAAGTTCATGAAAAAGTCGAAAAAGGTGCTTGCACCTGCACGGGCAGATGAGGTATCATAATAGATAGAAGTTGGAAAACTCCGCACAGAACGGGGCAAACGCGAAAGGATGGGCATTCTCGTGGCACAGACGACAAAACGCGCGCTGGAAGCATCGCTCAAAAAGCTGCTGCTCCGCAAGCCGCTGAATAAGATAACGATAAACGACATTACCGAGGACTGCGGCGTGAACCGCATGACCTTTTACTACCATTTCAAGGACATTTACGATTTGGTGGACTGGATCCTGGTGGAGGATGCCACAGAGGCACTGGAAGGCCATCAGGACTTTGAGACGTGGAGCGACGCCTTCCGCGATATGCTGGAAAAGGTGCAGGCCAACCGGGTGCTGGTGCTCAACGTCTACCGCTCGGTAAGCAGGGAACAGGTGGAGCAGTACCTCTATAAAATGCTTGACCCTCTGCTGCGGATGTTTGTAGAGCGTGAAAACATCCCGGTGCAGGAAGAGGACAAGCAGTTCATCATTGATTTTTATAAGTATGGCTTTGTGGGTATGGTGCTGGAATGGATACGCCGCGATATGAAGACCGAACCGGCCATCATGGCCGAACGGCTCAACATCATGATGCATGGTGATTTGAAGCGGGCGCTGCTGCGCTTCAGCACCGACGGCAGAGCATCAAAAACCGACGACTGATAAAAATCTGAACAAGCAGAGCAGGATGATAGAAAAACTATCACCCTGCTTTTGTTGCTTATAGAACCTTTGTCGGAAAAATGTTAAAGTATTGTCAAAACAAAGGGCTGGCAAAGACCCACACAAGGAGGCAGACTTTTATGAGTATCGCGTTGGAGCCGTTGAGCCATAAGGTACAGCGTACCGCTGTCGGAACGATGGTGGATGTGGCACTGGCTCATGTCAGAAAAGACCGTCAGAAGGCGTTTGCCGAGATGGTGGACGTCGCCAAGCAGTTCTATGGCGACTCGTTCAGCGAGGAGACGTATGAGCACGCCCGCGCAGTACTGACCGATGCGGACAGCAAGTGGTCGAAGCTCATCAACTGTGTGCTCGACCAGACCGCGCCCAGCGTGGCACGCACCACGGCGCTCAACCTTGGCTATGAGGCGTTCTTCCGGGGGACAAAGACCATCCGCGAGAACCGCACAAAGTACCACTGCAACATTCCGTGGCTGATCCTGTTCGACCCCACTTCGGCTTGCAATATGCACTGCGTGGGATGCTGGGCGGGCGAGTACGGCCACAAAAACAACCTCAGCTTTGAGGATATGGACAAAATCATCACCGAGGGCAAGGAGCTGGGGGTCTATCTCTATATGCTCACCGGCGGCGAGCCTCTGGTGCGGAAGGCGGATATTCTCCGTCTGGCAAAAAAGCACAACGATGTGCAGTTTGCGATCTACACGAACTCTACCCTCATCGATGAGCCGTTCTGCGAAGAGGTCGTAAAACTGGGCAATATCGCCTTCATGCTCTCGATCGAGGGAACTCCCTCTACCAATGATGCCCGGCGGGGCGACGGCCACTATGCCGCTGTCATGAATGCGATGGACTTGCTCAAGGCCCATGGGATCCTTTTTGGCACCTCCATCTGCTATACCAGAGACAATCTCGAAGCCGTCACCAGCGACCACTTTATGCGGATGCTCTGCGACAAGGGCGCGCACTTCGGGTTCTACTTCCACTATATGCCGGTAGGCAACGAGGCTGCGCCGGAGCTGATGCCCACGCCTGCTCAGCGCAAGTACATGATCGAGCGCATTCGGTATCTCCGCTCAGAAAAGAGCGATATTCCGTTTTATCCGATGGACTTCCAGAACGATGGCGAGTTTGTGGGCGGATGCATTGCGGGCGGACGCAACTATTTTCATATCAATTCGGCGGGCGATGCAGAGCCGTGCGTCTTTATCCACTATTCCAACGCCAACATCCACGACAGCAGCATCCTCGATATTCTCCGCAGCCCGCTCTTCATGGCCTACCACAACGGCCAGCCCTTCAATAAAAACCATCTGCGTCCCTGCCCGATGCTGGAAAACCCCGAGCTTCTGCGCCAGATGGTGCATGACACCGGTGCTCACAGCACCGACTTGCAGTCGCCCGAGAGCGTAGACCACCTCTGCGACAAATGCGGTGCATATGCTGCCGACTGGCAGCCTGTAGCCGACGAGATCTGGTCGCACGTCACCCTCAGGGAGAGCCGGTACGAGAATTACAAGGACTGGGAACCGGCGCATTCCACTGCTCACGCGAAATGACTTTATCGGTCTTTCAAAGATAAAATTGCGCAGAAAAGCCCCCATCTTCACCGGCTGAGGCAGCCGGGAGGATGGGGGCTTTATCTTGTTATTTTATTCTTCGCCGGAATCAATGACGATTTCGGTTTCCGTTCCTTCATCTTCTACAGGCGCGGGAGCCGGGTCGCCGGGATCGCCGAACTCGTCGTGGTAGACGGTCATCTGGTCGAGCTGGCCGTTGCGGCGCAGGCCGTGGAAGACCAGCTTCTTGATGACGTCATAGATGACGGCGAACAGCGGCACGCCCACGATCATGCCCACGAAGCCCCACAGACCGCCGAACAGCAGGATGGAGAAGAGCACCCAGAAGCTCGAAAGGCCGGTGGTGTTGCCCAGGATCTTCGGGCCGATGACATTGCCGTCCAGCTGCTGGAGCACCAGAACGAAGAGCACGAACCAGATGGCCTTGATGGGGCTCTGGATGAGGATGAGCAGCGTTGCAGGCACGGCACCGATGAAGGGACCGAAGAAGGGGATGACATTGGTGACGCCGATGATGACCGACACCAGCAGTGCGCTCGGGAACTTGAAGATGATGCAGGCGAAGTAGCAGAGCACACCAATGATGGCGGAGTCCATGATCTTGCCGTTGATGAAGCCGCCGAACATCTTGTCTGCGTAGAGGACTTCCTCCTGGATGAGCTGCGCCCAGTGGGGCTTGACGACGCTGTAGAGGATCATCTTGGCCTGCTTGGCGAACTTTTTGCGGCTGGCCAGCAGGTAAACAGCGACGATAAGGCCGATGAGCAGGTTCTTGAACCAGATCACCACATTCATGACGCCGACGCCCACACCGCTCAGGATGCCTTGTAAATTCTGCAGCGAGGGGAGCAGGGTGGTGCGCAGAGCGGTCAGATTGTCAGCAATGGCATCGTAGGCATCGTTGAAGTAGCCCATCAGTGTCTCATTATCCAAAAAGACTTTCTGTGTGTTCACCCACCGCATGAACCGGGTGATGCTGGTCTGCGCGGTGTAGTAGAGGGAGGTGACGCTTGTGATGAGCTGCGGCACCACCATCATCACGAGGGCGTAGACCACCAGCACACCGAACAGCAGCGTCGCTGCAATGGCAAGCATATTGGCCATGCTGTGGAGCTTTTCGGGGAAGATGCGGTGCAGAAAGCCCTCAATGGTGTTGCACACCGGCTTGAGCAGATAGGCGATGACGGCACCATAGATGAAGGGCATCAGGATGCCGGTCACCTTGGAGACCGCGTCGCCGAACCCGTCGAAGCGGTAGATGAAGAAGAAGAACAGGATGCTTAGACTTATCGCACCAAAGCCCGCGAGCATTCCGTAGATATAGGGCTTGATGTGCGGCTTTTTGTCCATCATGTGTGACTCCATTCCTGCCGCAGACGGCAGGAGCCGGTACGGCGATGTTTAGATTTTGTTGCTGCGGCGCCAGATGTGCATCTTCTCGGCCTCTTTGATAAGCTCCTCGCGGAAGTCGGGGTGTGCCACATTGATGAGGGCTTCGGCCTTCTCCCAGGTGGTCAGACCCTTGAGGTTGACGCAGCCGTATTCGGTGCAGAGGTAATGCAGATTGGCGCGGGTATCGGTGATGATGCTGCCGTTTTCCAGCGTGGGACGGATGCGGCTCTCGAGCTGACCGGTCTTCTTATTAAAGAAGGTAGAAGACAGGCAGATGAAGCTCTTGCCACCCTTGGAAAGGTATGCGCCCAGCACGAAGTCCAGCTGGCCGCCTGCACCGGAAATGTGCTTGACGCCGGCGCTCTCCGCATTCACCTGGCCGAACAGGTCGATGTCCACCGCATTGTTGATGGAGATGAAGTTGTCCAGCGCGGAGATGCTGCGGATGTCGTTGGTGTAATCGACGGGAGCAGACATGCACTCGGGGTTGTTGTTGAGGTAGTCGTACATCTTCTGGGTGCCGGCACCGAAGGCGTAGACCTGACGGCCCTTGTCCAGCTGCTTGTGTGCGCCGGTGATCTTGCCGGCCTTGGCGATGTCCACGAAAGCGTCAACATACATCTCGGTGTGGACGCCCAGGTCCTTCAAATCGCTCTGGGCGATGAGGCTGCCGATGGCGTTGGGCATACCGCCGATGCCCAGCTGCAGGCAGGCGCCGTTGGGGATCTGCGGCACGACGAGGTTTGCGACCTTCAAATCGACCTCGGAAGCGGGGCCGGCAGCGGCCATCTGGCCGATGGGCGGATTGTTGCCCTCCACGATGCCGGTGACCTGGGAGATATGGACACAGTTTTCCATACCACCGAGGCAGCGGGGCATATTGGTGTTGACCTCCACGATGATCTTCCTGGCCTTCTCACAGACAGCACCCAGATGGGAAGCGCTGGGGCCGAAGTTGAAGTAGCCGTGCTCGTCCATCGGAGTCACCTGGAAGACGGCGATGTCCAGCGGGTCGGGACTCTCGCGGTAGTAGCGGGGCAGCTCCGAATAGCGGATGGGGGAGTAGAACGAGAAGCCCTGTGCGATGGCTTTGCGCTCAATGCCGCCCATGTGCCAGCTGTTCCAGGTCATGTGGGCAGCGGGGTCGTCGATCTGGAAGATCTCAGGCACCCACATCAGGATGCCGCCGCGGAAATTGACGTTCTCCAGTTCGGGCAGGCGCTTGGCAAGGGCGGCGTCCACAGCCACGGGGGTGTTGACGCACCAGCCGTAATCCACCCAGTCGCCGCTCTTGACCAGAGAAGCAGCCTGCTCGGCAGTCATCTTTTTCTGGGCATACATTTCCATGAAATCCATTATAAACCATCCTCTCCTTTAAGAACATAAAAGAATTGTAAATTTATTATTTACAATTCTACGGGACAAAATCTTAGCCGGAAATTTACCGTTTTTTCCCAGTCCGGACACTGTCTTATCACACCCCGGCGGTATCCTTGGGGTCGGCAGGGCAGAAGCCTCCGGCAGCGGCACACCTGCACAGCTTAGTTATAACATTAACAAACATTATAATCAAGCCCTCTTCCGCGAAAAAATGTCTCACAGGACAATTTGACTAAATTTCTTAGGTATTTGTGGCGATTGTTTGGTATAGCAAAAACAATTTTTTTCGAAAAAGTACTTGATAAAATTTTGACGATATGGTTTACTAAGGATGTACCAAGATGATGCGCCCCAGCGCGACGTTAATTGACTAAAAATTAACGATATTGCGATGGCGATGCGGCCTGGTACTTGAAGCAGGAACTGAAAAGTGCTATCATGGCAACACCAAATGCGCTTTTCCAAAGCGCGCAAATAAAGGAGACCATATCGATGGCAACAGCAGTTTACCCCGGGTCCTTCGACCCGGTCACGAAAGGACATCTCGACATCATCAAGCGAGCTGCAAAGATAAACGACCAGCTCATTGTGGCAGTGCTCATCAACAGCGCAAAGAACCCTCTGTTCACCGTAGAAGAACGGGTGGCGCTGCTGCGGGAGTGCTGCAAGGACATCCCGAATGTGACGGTGGAGAGCTTCGACGGCCTGACCGTGGAGTTCGCCAAGAAGCGCCACGCTTCGGTGATGGTGCGGGGCCTGCGGGCGGTGACGGATTTCGAAAACGAAATACAGCTCGCCCAGACGAACCATGCACTGATGCCCGGTATCGAGACGATGTTCCTTGCCACCAGCATCAAGTGGAGCTACCTTTCCTCCACCATCGTCAAGGAGGCTGCCCGCTACGGCAGCAACATCTCCAAGTTCGTGACGCCCAACGTAGAGAATGCCATCCACGCCAAAGTGGAGCAGCTCCGGGCGGAAGGAAAGACGATCTGATACCTTTTATAATGCAGAAAGGCCCTCGGGCTTTTTGATAAATAGTTTTACGAAACCCCGAAACATATAAATTCAGGAGGCTATTAACATGAAGAAAATTGTTATCGCATCTGCTTGCCGTACCGCTATTGGTAAGTTTGGCGGCACCCTGGCAAACGTCCCTGCTGCAGAGCTGGGCTCCATCGTTATCAAGGAGGCCCTGAACCGTGCTAACGTGAAACCCGAGCAGGTCGATCATGTTTACATGGGCTGCGTCATCCAGGCTGGTCTGGGCCAGAACGTCGCTCGTCAGGCTTCCCTGAAGGCTGGCCTGCCCGTCGAGACTCCTGCTGTCACCGTCAACGTGGTTTGCGGCTCCGGTCTGAACTGCGTGAACATGGCTGCTCAGATGATCGAGGCCGGCGATGCTGACATCGTGGTCGCAGGCGGCATGGAGAACATGGACATGGCTCCCTTCGCAATGATGAAGGGCCGCTACGGCTACCGCATGGGCGCTCCCATGGGCAAGAGCGAGATCGTGGATACCATGGTCAACGATGCTCTGTGGGATGCCTGCGGCTTCAACAAGCACATGGGCATGACCGCTGAGAACGTCTGCACCAACGAGACCTATCAGAAGAAGTACGGCTACAGCCCCATCACCCGCGAGATGCTGGATGATTTCGCTTACCACAGCCAGCTGAAGGCTGACAAGGCCATCAAGGACGGTGCTTTCAAGGATGAGATCGTTCCTGTTGTCATCAAGGGCAAGAAGGGCGATACCGTGTTCGATACCGATGAAGGCCCCCGTCTGAGCGCTCCCGAAGTGCTGGCAAAGCTGAAGCCCGCCTTCACCAAGGACGGCATCGTCACCGCTGCAAACTCCTCCGCTATCAACGATGGCGCAGCTGCTCTGGTCATCATGAGCGAAGAGAAGGCCAAGGAGCTGGGCGTGAAGCCTCTGGCTACCTGGGTTGCAGGTGCTTTGGCAGGCGTCGAGCCTGAGGTCATGGGTCTTGGCCCCATCGCTGCTACCAAGAAGGTCATGGCTAAGACCGGCCTGACCGTTGCTGATATGGATTTGGTCGAGGCCAACGAGGCATTCGCAGCACAGTCCATCGCAGTCGGCGAGGCTCTGGGCTTCGATAAGGACAAGCTGAACGTCAACGGTGGCGCAATCGCTCTGGGCCACCCGGTCGGCGCTTCCGGTGCTCGTATCCTCGTCACCCTGCTGTATGCTATGAAGCATCGTGGTGCTCACAAGGGTCTGGCTACCCTGTGCATCGGCGGCGGCATGGGCTGCGCAACCATCGTCGAGATGGACTAATTTCCCTTTGAAGGGTCACTCCGGATATTGATACAGCCCGGACAGTGGGCGAGACCGGAGACTTGCCCCTTGTCCGGGGGCTGTTTTGAATAAGATATAACCTGAATGGAGGTTTTCACAATGGCATTTGTAAAAACCGAGGTGCAGGGCGCAGTTGAGATCATCACCATCGACCGCCCGAAGGCACTGAACGCCCTGAACCCCGAAGTCCTGGCAGACCTGAAGGCTGCTTTTGAGGCAGTTGACCAGTCCGCCATCCGCTGCATCGTCCTGACCGGCGAAGGCGACAAGAGCTTCGTGGCAGGCGCTGACATCGGCTCCATGAGCACCATGACCAAGGCCGAGGGCGAGGCTTTCGGCAAACTGGGCAATGATGTGTTCCTGATGATCGAGAGCTTCCCCATCCCCGTCATCGCAGCCGTCAACGGCTTTGCACTGGGCGGCGGCAATGAGCTGGCTATGAGCTGCGACATCCGCATCTGCTCCGACAACGCTGTGTTTGGTCAGCCGGAAGTCGGTCTGGGCATCACCCCGGGCTTCGGCGGCACCCAGCGTCTGGCACGTCTGGTTGGCATGGGCATGGCAAAGCAGCTGGTCTACTCTGCACTGAACATCAAGGCTGACGAGGCTTATCGCATTGGCCTGGTCAACGCAGTGTATCCGCAGGCTGAGCTGATGGAGAATGTCCTGAAGCTGGCCAACAAGATCGCCAAGAACGCTCCCATCGCCGTGCGCAACTGCAAGAAGGCTATCAACGACGGCATCAGCCTCCCCATCGAGAAGGCTGTCGAAGTCGAAGAGAAGCTGTTCGGCGACTGCTTCGAGACTCATGACCAGAAGGAAGGCATGGCCTGCTTCCTGAGCCGTGAAAAGCCGAAGCCCAAGGCAGTGTTCACGAACAACTAAACTAAACCATAACGCCTCTGCAACGCCTCCCCGGAAAGGGGAGGCACGGAGAGGCACTACATTCAGAAGATATAATAAAGGAGAGATTTCCCATGAAGATCGGTGTTATCGGTGCTGGCACTATGGGCCAGGGCATCGCAAAGGCATTTGCTCAGGTCGAGGGCAACACGGTTGCTCTGTGTGACATCAAGCAGGAGTGGGCCGAGAATGGTCTGGCAAAGATCAAGAAGGGCTATGAAAAGCTGGTCGCTAAGGGCAAGATGACGCAGGAAAAGGCTGACGCTATCGTCGCTGCTATCACCCCGGGCCTGAAGGAAGACCTGTGCGCTGACTGCGACCTCGTCGTTGAGGCTGCTTTCGAGGATATGAAGGTCAAGCAGACCACTTTCGGCGAGCTGGATAAGATCTGCAAGCCCGAGTGCATCTTCGCTTCCAACACCTCTTCTCTGTCCATCACCGAGATCGGCAAGGGTGTCAGCCGTCCTCTGGTCGGTATGCACTTCTTCAACCCCGCAGACCGCATGAAGCTCATCGAGGTCATCGCTGGCTGCAACACTCCCGCTGAGACTGTCGAGAAGATCAAGGAGATCTCCGTTGCCATCGGCAAGCAGCCGGTCCAGGTCAACGAGGCTGCCGGCTTCGTCGTCAACCGCATCCTGATCCCGATGATCAACGAGGCTGCCTTCATCAAGATGGAGGGCGTTTCCAACATCGCCGGCATCGACACCGCTATGAAGCTGGGTGCCAACCACCCGATGGGTCCCCTGGAGCTGGGCGACTTCATCGGCCTGGACATCTGCCTCGCCATTATGGACGTCCTGTACAAGGAGACCGGCGACAGCAAGTATCGTGCATGCCCGCTCATCCGTAAGATGGTCCGCGGCGGCAACCTGGGCTGCAAGTCTGGCAAGGGCTTCTACGTTTACAACGCGGACCGCACCAAGACCCCTGTCGACGAGCTGTAAATTAGTTTGAAATTTCTCTCGGTCGTCCCGAAGAAAACGGCCGGGAGGAATTTGTTTGCACAGGACATGAGTGTAGCTGCCCTGTGCTGAAAGAAAAACATCCGTTAGGAGGATATAGCGATGGATTTTACTCTGTCCAAGCAGCAGCAGATGGTGCAGAAGATGTACCGCGAGTTTGCTGAAAACGAAGTCAAGCCTCTGGCAAAGAAAGTCGATGCCGAAGAGTATTTCCCCAAGGAGACCGTCGAGAAGATGGGCAAGCTGGGCATGATGGGCATTTACTTCCCCACCTCCGTTGGCGGTGCAGGCGGCGACGTCCTGTCCTACGTCATGGCTGTTGAGGAGCTGAGCAAGGTCTGCGGCACCACTGGTGTTATCGTTTCCGCACACACCAGCCTGTGCGCAGCACCTATTTATGAGAACGGCACTCCCGAGCAGAAGGAAAAGTATCTGCCCAAGCTGTGCAGCGGCGAGTGGCTGGGTGCTTTCGGTCTGACCGAGCCGGGCGCTGGTACTGACGCTCAGGGCCAGCAGACCACTGCTGTGGAAGATGGCGATTACTGGGTGCTGAACGGCTCCAAGATCTTCATCACCAACGCAGGCTACGCTGACGTGTTCATCGTCATCGCTGTTACCGATAAGGTCCTCGACAAGAAGGGCCGTCCCACCAAGCTGTGCTCCGCCTTCATCGTGGAGCGTACCGACCCGGGCTTCTCCGTCGGTAAGGCTGAGGATAAGATGGGCATCCGTGGTTCTTCTACCTGCGAGCTGATCTTTGAGGACTGCCGCATCCCGAAGGACCGTATGCTGGGCGTGCGCGGCAAGGGCTTCCAGCTGGCTATGGCTACTCTGGACGGCGGCCGTATCGGTATCGCTTCCCAGGCTCTGGGCATCGCCGAGGGCGCTCTGCAGGAGACCGTCGCTTACGTCAAGGAGCGTAAGCAGTTCGGCCGCAGCATCTCCGCTTTCCAGAACACCCAGTTCGAGCTGGCCGAGATGAAGGCCCGTATCGAGGCTGCAAAGTATCTGGTCTACGCTGCCGCTCTGAAGAAGCAGGAAGCTATGAATGGTGCAAAGGTCCGCTACAGCGTCGAGGCTGCTCAGGCTAAGCTCATCGCAGCCCGCACCGCAAGCGACGTGACCCGCCGCTGCCTGCAGCTGTTCGGTGGCTACGGCTACACCCGTGACTACCCCATCGAGCGCATGATGCGTGATGCCAAGATCACCGAGATCTACGAGGGCACCAGCGAAGTGCAGATGATGGTCATCAGCGGCGCGCTGCTGAAGTAAGGGAGGCAAGA
>ENA-UOJR01000618-UOJR01000618.1-human-gut-metagenome-genome-assembly--contig:-C115P-NODE-618-length-43281-cov-22.583422_pt1 | contig 43281 bp, 34 predicted proteins | sample MGYA00242354_ERZ723901 | MGnify/ENA metagenome assembly ERZ723901
GCTGCCGCACCTCGCTCGCCGTATCGGCACTTAGAATTATGCGGTATTGCCTTTAATTTGGCTCGCCGTAAAGAAGATATAAGGAAAATATAAAATGGCTCTGCCGGTGGTTTTCCACTTGGCAGGGCCGTTTTGTTGATAACTTATTTATTTTTATTGAAAGTTTCTTTGCTTCTTTCTTTTCAAAGAAAGAAGATCAGCTTATTTCCCGGCCAGTAAAATCGCCAGCACAGCCTTCTCTACGTAGATGCGGTTCTCGGCTTCGTCGAAAATTTCGTTGGCGTGGGCTTCCAGAACTTCAGCGGTGATCTCCTCGCCGCGGTGGGCGGGCAGCGGATGCTGGATCATGCAGTCCGGCTTGGCCAGCGCCATGCGGGCGGCATCCAGCGTAAACCCGTGGAAATCCCTGCGGCGCTGCTCCACCTCGCGCTCCATGCCCATACTGACCCACACATCGGTGAACAGCACATCGGCATCGCGGGCGGCCTCGTCCGGATCGGTGACCAGCTTGAACTTATCACCGTAGGTTTTCGCCAGCATCAGCACATCGGCGGCGGGGCGGTAGTGGGGCGGGCAAGCCACCGTCACCGTCATGCCCACGGCCAGGCAACCCACGATCATGCTGTTGGCCATGTTGTAGCCATCACCGATGAACCCGGCGCGCAGCCCGGCCAGCCTGCCCTTGCGTTCCCGCACGGTCATCAGGTCGGTCAAGACTTGCAGCGGGTGGGCGTAATCCGTCATGCCGGAGATCACCGGCACGCCGCTGTACTGGGCCATGGCGTCCAGCGTGGTCTGCTTGTAGGTGCGGCAGACGATGGCATCATAGTACCGGCCCAGGGCGCGGGCGGTGTCCTGCACAGGCTCGCCGCGGGCGGTCTGCAGGTCGTTGGCGCTCAGGTAGGTACCCAGGCCGCCCATCTGGTAGATACCCACCTCTAAACTGGTGCGGGTGCGGGTGGAATTTTTGGCAAAGATCAGCGCCACCGCCTTGCCCTGCAGATCCTTGGGGTCGACGCCCTGTTTGTGCAGGCGCTTGTACTCGTCGGCTACATCCAGAATGTGCAGGATCTCTTTGGGGGTCAGGGCGCTCAATTTCAACAGATGTTTCATCAGAACTTCTCCAGAACAGTACGCAGGGTGTCCAGCGCGGTGTCAACATCGGTCTCGGTCAAAATCAGCGGCGGCAGCAGGCGCAGGCGGGTCTTGGCCGTCAGCACCAGCAGGCCCTCTTTCTCGCAGGCGGCGCGGACATCGGCGGCCTTGATGCCGTCCTCAAAGGCGATGCCTACCATCAGGCCCAGGCCGCTGACATCGGTAACATGGGGCAGGGTCTTGAGGCCTGTGCGCAGGCGGGCGGCCTGGGTCAGCACGTTATCCATAAAGGCTTCGTCCATGGCGTCCAGCACGGCCAGCGCACCGGCGCAGACCACCGGGTTGCCGCCGAAAGTGGAACCGTGGGTGCCGGGGCCCATATGCTCGGCAACCTTGGCGGTCATCAGCACGGCGCCGATGGGCAGGCCGCCGCCCAGGCCCTTGGCCAGTGTGACGATGTCCGGGTGCAGGTCAAAATGCTCACAGGCCAGGAACTTGCCGGTGCGGCCTACGCCGGTCTGTACCTCGTCCACGATGAGCACCAGGTCACGCTTTTTGCAGAACTCGGCCACCTTGGCCACGTAGTCGGCATCCAGCGCCACCACGCCGCCTTCTCCCTGGACCAACTCCAGCATGACGGCGCAGACGGTGTCGTCGGCAGCATCCCGCAGGGCGGAAAAATCACCGGCGGGTACATAGGCAAAGTTGCCGGGGAACGGGCCGAAATACTGGTGGAACACATCCTGGCCGGTGGCGGTCAGGGTGGCCAGCGTGCGGCCGTGGAAAGAGTTTACCAGCGTGATGACCTTGTTGCGGACAGCACCATAAGTATCAGTAGAATATTTGCGGGCGGCCTTGATGGCGCCCTCGTTGGCCTCGGCACCGGAGTTGCCAAAGAAAACGGCATCCATGCCGGTGCGGCGGCACAGCTTTTTAGCCAGCTTGCCGCAGGGGGCCGTGTAGTACAGGTTGGAGGTATGCTGCAGGGTGGCGGCCTGGTCGCAGACGGCCTGCACCCAGGCGGGGTGACAGTAGCCCAGCGAGTTGACGCCGATGCCGGAGGTGAAATCCAGATAGCGCTTGCCCTCGGGGTCGGCGGCGGTCATGCCGTGGCCCTCGGCCAGCACGACCCGGCTGCGGGCGTAGGTGTGCAGAACGTACTTGTTATCGCGTTTGATGACTTTTTCGGTTTGCATGGCGTACCCTCCTTAATGGTTGCCGCGGCGGTAGAACATGGTACCGGCGCCGCGGTCACTGAACATTTCCAGCAGGATGGAATGGGGCACACGGCCGTCGATGATAACGGCCTCGTGTACGCCTTCATAAATGGCGTCGGCCATACCTTCGATCTTGGGCAGCATGCCGCCGGCAATGACACCGGCCGCCTTGTAGCCCTCGATCTCGGAGACTTCGACCTCGGGGATCAGGGTGGATTCATCGTTCTTGTCATAGAGCAGACCGACAATATCCGTCATGCTGACGAGTTTTTCGGCATGCAGGGCGATGGCGATCTCCGCCGCAGCCGTGTCGGCGTTGATGTTGTAGGGGATGCCGTTGTCGTCCATGCCGACGGTGGCAATGACCGGGATGAAGCTGTCGGCCAGCAGATGCTCGATCAGCGTGGTATCCACCTTTTCGATCTCGCCCACATAGCCCAGGTCCACATCGGACTTGCGGCTGCAGGTGATGGTGTGGCCGTCCATGCCGCACAGGCCAACGCCGCGGCCTTTCAGCAGGGCGACGAGGTCCTTGTTGACCTGGCCCGCCAGCACCTGCTGTACGATGCCCATGGTCTCCTCATCGGTGTAGCGCAGACCGCCCACAAACTTGGACTCCTTGCCCACGCGGGCCAGCATCTTGTTGATGGCCGGGCCGCCGCCGTGGACCAGCACCACCCGCACGCCCAGCAGGGTCAGGGTGACCAGGTCGTTCATGACGGCCAGTTTCAGCTCATCGTTGACCATAGCGTTGCCGCCGTACTTGATGACAAGTGTTTTGCCGTGGTATTTTTGGATATAGGGCGTAGCTTCGCTGAAAAGCAGCGCCATCTCTTCATTTTTCATTGCACATTCTCCCCCGTCCCCGGCCTGTATCAGGTGCGGTAGTCGCCGTTGATCTTTACGTAATCGTAGGTCAGGTCGCAGCCCCAGGCCTTAGCGGTAAAGTCGCCGCTGCCCAGGTCGACCAGGATCTGGATCTCGTCCTCTTTCAGCACTTTGGCGGCCTCGTCCTCGCTGTAGGGGTGGTAGGCGGCGTTCTCGCAGACAAAGACCTCACCGGCCTTGCTCTTGAGGCGAACGGCCGTCTTGCTAATGTCGAAGTCGCCGGGGGTGTAGCCGATGGCACAGAGCACACGGCCCCAGTTGGCATCCTCGCCAAACATGGCGGCCTTGAACAGGGCGGAGTGGATGACGCTCTTGGAGACAGCGCGGGCGGTCAGCAGATCGGGCGCGCCGGTCACGATGCACTCCAGCAGCTTGGTAGCGCCTTCGCCGTCACCGGCCAGTTCACGGCTGAGTTGCTCGGCTACCTGGGTCAGGGCTGCAACAAAGGTGTCATAGTCAGCGGTGCCGGGCTGGACCTCGGCGCCGGACAGGCCGCTGGCCAGCAGCAGCACGGTGTCGTTGGTGGAGGTGTCGCCGTCCACAGAGATCTGGTTGAAGGTGGCGGGCACCACGCTGGACAGGGCAGCCTGCAGCACAGCGGGCTCGACCTTGGCGTCGGTAGTGATGAAGAGCAGCATGGTGGCCATGTTGGGGTGGATCATGCCGGAGCCCTTGGCGATGGCGCCCATGCGGCAGGTCTTGCCGTCGATGGTGAATTCGATGGACACCTCTTTAGAATGGGTGTCGGTTGTCATAATGGCGGTGGCAGCGTCGTGGCTGCCAGCCTCGGTGGCGGCCAGCTTGGCGGCGGCCTCGGGGATGCCCTTGGCGAACGGCTCAATGCTCATGGCCTGGCCGATGACGCCGGTGGAGGAGGGCAGCACGTTGTCGGCGCTGATGCCCAGCTCCTTGGCGACGATCTCGCAGGTCTCCTTGGCCAACTCAATGCCGTTGGGGGCGCAGGTATTAGCGTTGCCGCTGTTGACCACGATAGCCTGGGCGTAGCCGTCCTTCAGATGCTCGCGATCCACCGTGATGGGTGCACCGTAGACCTTGTTGGTGGTGTAGCAGCCGGCACCGGCGCAGCGGACGTCCGCCTTGATAAGTGCCAGATCCAGCTTGGAATGGTTATGCCGGATGCCGCAATGCACACCGGCGGCGGAGAAACCGGCGGGTGCACAGATGCCGCCGGGGATCGGCTTGAAGTTTTCCATAATTGTCTCCCTCTAATTCTCTAATTACCCTTTTCGTTTACCCTATTCTTTTTACAGTGCCAGACCGGCGGTCTCGTCCAGACCCAGCATCAGGTTCATACATTGCACAGCCGCGCCCGAGGAGCCTTTGCCCAGGTTATCGAACAGGCTGATGAGCTCCATCTGGGTGCCGTCGGGGTTTGCCAGGCAGAAGATCTCCAGCCGGTCCAGCCCGGCCAGCTTATTGGCAGCCAGGAAGCCGCCGTCGGCACCCTCGTTCAGCGGATGGACCGAGATCATCTTTTGCCCAGCGTAATAGTCGGCCAGGGCATCGGCCACCTGCTGGGCGGTCAGGCCCAGAGCGGGCAGATCCAGCGGGATCATCGTCTCCATACCGGCGTAGTAGTCGGCCACCACCGGCACAAAAGTGGGCGGCGCGGTCAAGCCGGTAATTGCTGCCATCTCCGGCAGGTGCTTGTGGTGCAGTGCCAGGCCGTAGGAGCGGGGCGCGTCCAGCGCGGGATCGGTGCGTTCGGCCTCATACTGGGCGATCATCTTTTTGCCGCCGCCAGAGTAGCCGGTCAGGCTGGTGCAGTGCAGCAGCGCGGTCTTGGGCACCAGGCCCAGTTCTACCAGCGGGGCCACCGGGGCAATAAAGCCGGTGGCGTGGCAGCCGGGCACGGCTACGCGGGTGGCGGTTTTCAGCGCCTTGCGGGTGTCGTGCAGTTCCGGCAGGCCATAGGTCCAGCCGGGAGCCGTGCGGTGGGCCGTGGAGGTGTCCAGCACACGGACATCCGGCCGCAGCAGCGGCACCACCTCGCGGGCGGCATCGTCCGGCAGGCAGAGGAAAGAGAGGTCACTCTCATTGATCACCGCCGCGCGGGCGTGTACGTCCTTGCGTTCGGCCTCGGAAATAGGCAGGATCGTGAATTCCGACCGTTCGGCCAAGCGGTCCGCAATGCGCAGCCCGGTGGTGCCGGAGCTGCCATCTACAAAGATTTTATACTTTCCCATTTTACACCCCTATCATGTAGGCAAGTACACAGTTTGTAGGGGCGGATGCTTGCATCCGCCCGCGGGTCGATGCAAGCATCGCCCCCTACAGAGCCGCAAATATTCCTTTAGGCAAGTTTCTCTTTTACCAATTCGATCTGCTTCAGCACGCTGGCCTTGGTGGGGCCGCCGTAGCTGGTGCGGCCCTCGCAGCAGGTAGTCAGGTCGATGGCGGTATACACGTCCTCGGCAAACAGGTCGCTGTACTGTTTGAACTCGTCCATCGTCAGCTCTTCCAGTGTCTTGCCCTCGCGGATGCAGGCGGCTACCATCGTGCCGGTGCACTTGTAGGCATCGCGGAAGGGCATGCCCTTCTTGGTCAGGTAATCGGCGCAGTCGGTGGCATTGATAAAACCCTTGGCGGCAGCGCGGCGCATGTTGGCGGGCAGCGGGGTCATCGTGGCCAGCATGGGGGTCACGGTGCGCAGGCACAGCTCCAGCGTGTCCACCGCGTCAAAAACAGCCTCTTTGTCCTCCTGCATGTCCTTGTCGTAGGCCAGGGGGATGCCCTTCATCATGACCAGCAGCGTGTTCAGGTCGCCGTAGACGCGGCCGGTCTTACCGCGGATCAGCTCGGTGACGTCGGGGTTCTTCTTCTGGGGCATGATGGACGAGCCGGTGGTAAAGGCGTCGTCCAGCTCAATGAACTTGAACTCCCAGCTGCACCACAAAATAATTTCCTCGCTCAGACGGGAAAGGTGCATCATGCAGGTGGCCATGGCACTGCACAGCTCAATGCAGAAGTCGCGGTCCGATACACCGTCGATGGAGTTGCCGCAGGGGGCGGCGAAGCCCAGCTGCTCGGCGGTGTAGAAGCGGTCCAGCGGGTAGGTGGTGCCCGCCAGTGCGCCGGACCCCAGCGGGCACTCGGCGTCCATGCGGGCGGTGGCATCCTGCAGTCTCCCCAAGTCACGCAGCAGCATCCAGGCGTAAGCCATCAGCTGGTGGCCGAAGGTCACGGGCTGGGCGCGCTGCAGATGGGTGTAGCCGGGCATGACATACTCAGCGCCCTTTTCGGCCTGATCGCACAGCACGGTGATCAGCTCTTTGATCTGGCCCTGGATATGCCTGCTGGCTTCCCGCAGATTCAGGCGGATGTCCAGCGCTACCTGGTCGTTTCGGCTGCGGCCGGTGTGCAGCCGCTTACCGGCATCGCCCACGCGGGCGGTGAGTGTCTGCTCCACAAAGGTGTGTACATCCTCGGCGTTGGGGTCTATCTCCAGCGCACCGGAGTGCAGGTCATCCAGGATGGAGTGCAGGCCCTTGTGGATGTCGTCCACATCCTGCTGGGAGATGATGCCCTGGCGTCCCAGCATGGACGAGTGTACCAGGCTGCCCTGGATGTCCTGCTCGATCATCCGCGCGTCAAAGCGGATGGACGAGTTAAAGTCGTTTACGCGGCTGTCTACGGCCTTGCTTGCGCGGCCCTGCCAAAGTTGCGGCATATGGTTCCTCCATGCTCTTTTTGTTGTAGTATCGTGCTTTGCAGGGGTCGATGCCCACATCGGCCCGCACAGCGTATAGAAATGCCAAAACCGCCAAGGGGGCTTGCGCCCTCCTGGCGGTGCATATGGCGCTTGGAGCTATTAGTCCTGCGTAGGCCAGCTCTGGGCCAGCTTGGCGCGCTCAGCAATGGGCAGGCCAAACAGGTTGATAAAGCCGTCAGCATCGGCCTGGTTGTAATCTTCATCCTCACCGAAGGAAGCGGTCTGCTCATCGTACAGGGTGTACGGGCTGGTGACGCCGGCGTTGATCATGTTGCCCTTGTACAGCTTCAGGGTAACGTCGCCGGTCACGGTCTTCTGCAGATCGTCGGTGAAGGCGCTCAGGGCCTCACGCAGCGGGGTGAACCACTGGCCGTTGTAGACCAACTCGCCCATCTTCTGGGCAACGCCCTCCTTGAAGTGGAAAGCCTCTTTATCCAGGGTGATGGTCTCCAACACGTTGTGCGCCTTGTACAGGATAGCACCGCCCGGGGTCTCGTAGACGCCGCGGCTCTTCATGCCGACAAGGCGGTTCTCCACGATGTCCAGCAGACCGATGCCGTTGGCGCCGCCGACCTTGTTCAGGTACTCGATCAGAGCCACGCCGTCCATCTCCTTGCCGTCAACAGCGGTGGGGATGCCCTTTTCAAAGTGGATCTTGACGTAGGTCGGCTTATCAGGAGCCTGCTCGGGAGAGACACCCAGCTCCAGGAAGCCGGTCTTGTTGTACTGCGGCTCCAGAGAGGGCTTCTCCAGATCCAGGCCCTCATGGCTCAGATGCCACAGGTTCTTGTCCTTGGAGTAGTTGGTCTCACGGTTGATCTTCAGGGGCACGTTGTGAGCCTCGGCGTAATCGATCTCCTGATCACGGCTCATGATGTCCCACTCACGCCACGGGGCGATGATGGCCATCTCGGGAGCCAGGGCCTTGAGGGTCAGCTCAAAACGGACCTGGTCGTTGCCTTTGCCGGTGCAGCCATGGCAGATAGCGTCGGCATGCTCTTTCTTGGCGATGTCAGCCAGAGCAGCGGCGATGCAGGGGCGTGCGTGGGAGGTGCCCAGCAGGTAATCTTCATACTTGGCGTCTGCTTTCAGGCAGGGCCAGATGTAGTTCTCCACATAATCTTTCTTCAGGTCCAGGACGTACAGCTTGGAAGCGCCGGTCTTGAGGGCCTTTTCTTCCAGGCCATCCAGTTCAGTACCCTGGCCAACGTCACCGGAAACGGCAACGACTTCGCAGTTATTGTAGTTTTCTTTCAGCCAGGGAATGATGATGGAAGTGTCCAGACCGCCGGAGTATGCCAGAACGACTTTCTTGATGTCTTTCTTGTTCTTTTTCATAATACTTACCTCTCCCAACTTTATTTGTTCAGGACGCCAGGGATGTTGCTTGCCGTCGTCGTGAATATTTATTCATCTGATACTGCATATTATACAACTTTATACAAGAATTGCAAGCGGTAAAATCCACAAAGGATTTTCTACTTTTTCTGCTTTTTTGGGCATAATATACAGTAAAAAGCACACTTTATACAGAAAAAGCGATGAATATACATTTCTTAGTAGGAAACAGCCCTATTTTTTATAAATATAGCACGCTTACGGGGAAAGAACAAGGATAAAAACAAAAACGAGACGGCCACTGCCCCGTCTCGTTTTCTTTAAAAAGAAGGAGAAAAACAGAACGTCTTGCCGGCGCCTGCATCGAATGGAAACCACCCCTCTACAAGTGGATGCCGTTCCTTGGGAATCGGCAGGGCGCTCTGGTATTCTTCCTCTTTTACATATTGGGAAAGCTTTGCAGCGCCTCAAGCGCTCTTTGCTTTCGATGCCTAAATATTACACTATTTTTGTCGAGATTGCAAGATGCGGATTTATACAACCTGCAATAAATGTTACACTGCATTTTGTTGAAATTGCACAATCGTCAACTCAAAGACCATACAAAAAGCCCCGGCGCGTTCAAAATACGCCGGGGCAAAAAACATGCGGTTTATAGGGTTTATAAAAGGTTACTGGGCATCAACGGGAACCGTCCAGCCCTTGGTGTCGGGCAGCTTGCCCCACTGGATGCCGGTCAGGGTGTCATACAGCTTCTGGGTCAGCTCGCCGATCTTGCCGCCGCTGATATGGGCAGCCTTGCCCTCCCAATCCAGCTCCTTGACGGGGGAAACGACAGCAGCCGTGCCAGTACCAAAGACCTCTTCCAGCTTGCCCTCGTCGGCAGCCTTCATGATGTCAGCAATGGCAACGCGCTCCTCATGTACCTTGTAGCCCCAATCCTTCAGCAGCTCGATGATGGAACGGCGGGTAACGCCGGGCAGAACGGTGCCTACGCAGGGTGCGGTGTAGATCTCGCCGTCGATCTTGAACATGATGTTCATGGAGCCGACTTCCTCGACGTACTTCTTCTCAACGCCGTCCAGCCACAGCACCTGGCTGAAGCCGCGCTCCTCGGCCAGCTCGCCGGCCTTAATGGAAGCAGCGTAGTTGCCACCGCACTTGGTAAAGCCGGTCAGGCCCGGGGCGGCACGGATGTACTGGTCTTCGACGTAGATGCGGACGGGGTCCAGACCCTCGGCATAGTATGCGCCGGAGGGAGCAGCGATGATGGCAAAGCGGTAATGCTTGGCAGCATGCACGCCCAGGCCCACATCGGTAGCGATGCAGAACGGGCGGATGTACAGGGAAGCACCGTCCGAATGAGGCACCCAGTCGCGGTCAACATCGACCAGGGTCTTAACGGCCTGGACAAAATCCTCCGGCGGGATGGAGGGCATGCCCAGACGGTCAGCAGAATCGTTGAAACGGTTAGCATTGCAGTCGGGGCGGAACAGCTGGATCTTGCCCTCGGCGGTGCGGTAGGCCTTCATGCCCTCGAAAATTTCCTGGGCGTAGTGGAACACGGTGGTAGCAGGGTCCATTTCCCACGGGCCGTAGGGGACGACACGGGCATCGTGCCAGCCCTCACCGGCGGTATAGTCCATCACGAACATATGGTCGCTGAAGATCTTGCCGAAGCCCAGCTTCGACTCGTCCTGCGGTTTCTGTTTCGGATGTTCGGTTTTAACAATTTTAATATCCAACATGATTTGCACTCTCCCTTATATTTCCAGGCGCGCTTAGCCGCACAGCAAAGCGCGGATGATGGTTAAATTCATTATAGCGCTGTAAAGCGGTAAAAACAAGTCCCTATTTTATTTCATATTGCACCGGGGCACAAAATGGGGTACAATAACCTTGGGCAACACCGCATAATTCTAAGTGCCGATACGGCGAGCGAGGTGCGGCAGCTGCCGGAGCGGTGCTTAAGCCGTTAGGCGGGAATTGTGCGGTATTACCCTTGGTTTCCCCCGCTTTCTTTGAAACCCTACTTTCTTTGAAAAGAAAGTAAGCAAAGAAACTTTCAATATGTTTCCTGGAAAAGCAACGATTATAAAGCAACGATTATTTTAAGGAGTTACCAATGGTCAAAGCAGTCATTTTTGATATGGACGGCCTGATGTTTGATACCGAGCGCCTGTGGGATACCCTGTGGGAGCCTGCCTGTAAGGAGCTGGGCCTGCCCCTGCCCCCGGATATGGCCAAGTTCCAGGCGGGCGGCCGCGGCCTGGCGGGCGATAACCTGCGCCGCCACGTGGCCCAGTATATCCCCGGCGACCCGCAAAAGGTGCTGGACAAGGTCTGGCAGCTGGCCGACGAGCGCTTTGCCCAGGGCGTGCCCTGCAAGCCCGGCCTGAAAGAGCTGCTTTCTACGCTGGAAGACCTGGGCATGCCCCGCATCGTGGCCAGTTCCAGCCCCCGCAATATGATCGAGATGAACCTGCAGACCTCCGGCACCGCCCGCTATTTCCATGATGTCGTTTCCGGCACCGAGGTTGCCCGCAGCAAGCCTGCACCTGATACCTTTCTGCTGGCGGCCGAAAAACTGCACACCGACCCCAAGGATTGCCTGGTGCTGGAGGACAGCTTCAACGGCGTGCGCGCCGGCCGCGCTGCCGGCTGCGTGACCGTAATGGTCCCCGACCTCATGCAGCCCACCGACGAGATCAGGGCCTTGTACACCTGCTGCTGCAAGGACCTGCTGGAAGTCCGCGACCTGCTGCTGGCCGGCAAGCTGTAACCTTATAATAAGAAAGCCCCCGGCGGGTGGAAGATTCCACGCCCGCCGGGGGCTGTTTTGTGGTTGCTTACAGGGCCGCGCCCTTCTTGGGGATAAACAGGCGGCTCATATCCGCGTGTTCCAGTTCCAGCAGCTTGATTTTTTTATCAATGCCTCCGGCGTACCCAGTCAGGCTGCCGTTGGCGCCCACCACGCGGTGGCAAGGAATGATGATAGACACTTTGTTGTGCCCCACCGCCCCGCCCACCGCCTGGGCGGAAACCCTGCCGCCCTGCTGTGCCGCCAGCTGGCGGGCAATGTCACCGTAGGTGATAGTCTGCCCGTAGGGGACCGTCAGCAGGATTTTCCACGCCGATTGTTGAAAACTTGACCCAACCGGGTGCAGCGGTGGTAGGAAGTCGGGCTCCTTGCCGGCAAAATAGATGTCCAGCCAGCGCTTGGCCTCAGCCAGAATGGGCGTGGTCTGGGCACAGTGTCCAACGGGCAGGGTGTTGGCAAAATATTTCTGCCCCTCAAACCACAGCCCCACCAGCCCGACCTCGTCCGCTGCCAGCAAAATCCCGCCCAGCGGGGACTGGTATTGTTCGATAGAAACCATAGCGGACACCTCACAGGGATAGCGGCTGTGCCGCTTTTTTTGCCATAAGGACATAAAACAAAAAAGGCAACTTACCATTCAGTAAGTTGCCTTGTCTCTATGTTACAAAAAAGATACCCTATAAAAAGGCTTAGACAAGGCCGCTGTTTTATAAAACATTGATTTGATGACCGAAAATTTTGTATTAGAATACCGCCTCTAAAGACTGCCTATGGCAAGGGAAGATATTGGTATTCTTCCGGTAGGGTAAGAGCCGTCCAATCAATTTTTTTGGCTGTGTATACGATTTCTGTATAGAGCGCGTCTCCGCGCTGCTTTCGATATGTAATGACGATTCTATCTGCGCTGCCTTTAACCATGCTTCGGATATCGCCTTCCAATACGGTGTTGGGAACAAAACGCCCCTTGCCGCCATTGCGGACAAAGCCCATACAAGCACCAACTGATCCGGCGAGCTTGTCAGTGTATAATTTCGGCTGGGATAAATTGTAATCCCCAACCATCTTAGCAGAAAGATGCTTTTGCACCAATCCGGGAAGAACGCGCATTTTCATTTCGGTCGTGCCGTCTGCTGCAAACTCAAAATCTGACTCAGACAAGCGCTTGTCGCAGCACATACTAAAGAAGTTGTTTGCACTGATTTCCTTCTTGTTCAGCTTAAAGCCTGTCATGTGCAGAAAATTGCTGCCGTCAAATGTAACTTCCAGACACCGAACGGTCTTATGCTTGTCAGTCGTAACAAATAAAAGGCTTCTTCCCGCTAGGTTTTCCTTATAGGAAGCTGCGCAGGAGAAAACGATTTGCAAGGCTTCTTTTTTCGTCATGATAAACTTCCTGTTGCATTCTACATTTTACAAAAAGAAAGGGACACCTACAACACCGCAGTGCTGTCCGATGTCCCTTGTGGCTAGTTTTATCGTTGTCCGCCAACCGACAGGTCCTTACGCCCTGCATCGCTTTCGGGTTTTATCGTTGCCCGCCAACCACAGGTCCTTGCGTCCTGCATCAGATCGGATTTTAGGTGCTAGCCCACCAGCAGAATGTCGTCTGTTTTCCTACTTATAGTATACACAAGACGAACGAAAATAGCAACAGATCTAGCAATCAATTTTATGAAATTTTTGCAAATAAACGCACAAAAACAAAAATGAGATTAACTACCCCAAAAACCGACCAACCGCCGCGAGGCAATTAGCGATTTCGGCAAAGCATACATTGAAAATCGACCACTGGCTTTGCCAATTTTGTATGATACAAGAAAGTGGCCTATATTTAATTTATTGGGGTTGCCACTCTAAAAATCACCACACTGACAACTTGGATTTAAATATCTTACGGTGTAATGCTTTTAAGTGGCATTTCTCTTTAATTGTAAATTTGGAAGCTTAATTATTTTGTGGGCTGCCAAAGTACCGGCAGGCAAGTCCAGTAAGCGTTCAACTTCCGTGGCGTTAATGCTTAATCCATAGGAATCGGAAAGTTCCTCCATAAATTCTGCAGGAGTAAAAACATTTTCCTGCAACAGCATGATTACCGATGTTTTGAGCAGCGCAGGACTTGCCGTAATAAGGGTGTCATCCAAAGGCTCTTCCTTGCGAAGCCCGCGTCTTTGCATAATCCGAATTAGATTTTGATAATCATCTGTGGTGATGATTCCCAACTTTTCGGATCGGCGGATCATCGCAGCGATAGAGACTTTCCATTTCTTCTTTAGTTGTTTATAATAAGTTATAGTTTGTGGTCCTCGTTCAGCATCTCTTCTGAACGTTTCCTCCGGTAGCAAGAAAGCTGCGGCAAAGTCGTTTGCCTCGCGTTCTTTGCGCTTGAATTCTTCTTTGGAAACATCTTCGATATCTTCGCTCCATTCATGCAGGCAGATATGCCCTAATTCGTGAGCAATATCGAAATGAATTCGTACCGCCGAAGTTTTATTGTTTGAATATGCAATGATGAATGTTGGAACATCCCCTGTCTGCATAAATTGACTGAATGCATCAACATCATTTGTTTTCTACCACCCTTGTCACCGAGGACGGTCAAGTCACAAACGGCGGCCTGCTGTTATGCGACCAAGGCGTGCTGCCGCAGTCGCGTATTTTTTGTACCCGCTGGAAAGGTACGCACAAGGGCAACATCGATGCTGATGCACTGGACGACAAGGAATATCAGGGTGCCAGCCTAATTTCTCTGCTGCAAAACGCGGAGGACTTCATCCGCAACAACAGCAAAAATCCGTGGAGCATCCGCGGCATGACCCGCGAAGAACGCAGTGACTACCCCTACAAGGCTGTCCGCGAGGTACTGGTGAATGCGCTGATTCACCGCGATTATCAGGTGCTTGGCTCGGAAATACACATCGAAATGTTCGATGACCGTATGGAGATTTCCTCACCAGGCGGCATGGCCAATGGACGCCGCATCCAAGACATGGACCTGCGGCACATTCCTTCCATGCGGCGCAATCAGGTGATTTCGGATGTGTTCTCCCGCCTGCACTACATGGAGCGGCGCGGCAGCGGCATTGACCGCATTATGACCTCCTACGCCGAGTGTGCGCAAAAACCTGTTTTCTACTCTGACAGCACGTTCTTCCTTGTGACGCTGCCCAATCGAAGCGTGGCAGCACCTGCGCAGCTATCTATGGAATCCGAAAACGTGGAAACCTCCACACAAAACATGGAAACTACCGCTCAAAACGTGGAAACTTCTCCGCAAAATGTGGAAACCTCCGCATTTTCTACTCCTATTGAAAAGCTGGAGCGCGACCTATCCAAGTTGCGGATGCAGTCATCTACAAAGGAAAAGGTTCTGGAATTGTTCCAGCGCTATGGGTATGAATATGAATTTCGCACGAGTCATGTTGCGGATGTATTCCATGTCAAAAACAGTCGTGCCAATCTTGTAATTCGGGAGCTGACTGCCGCCGGGATTCTTGAATCATCCCATTACGGCATGTACTGTTTTCGCAAGAAAGTCTAAGATTCAATAAGCAGATTCGTCCATGTGTGCTCTGTAGAACTTTATGTTATATTGGTCGTTGCATAGACTAAATTAAAATCCGAAGCACAAAAAACAGAGTCACTGTCGACTCTCTGCAGTCGGCAGTGACTCTGTTTTCTTTTTACAGGAAAGTTTTACGAGAAGGAGAACTGCGAAACTTATTTCATAACTTCTTCAACGCTGACCTTGCGGTTCTCGCGCAGAGAAAGGGTAGCTGCGTCTGCGGTGGCGATAGCTGCACGGGCAGCTTCACCGGTCATCAGCGGCTTGAACTCATCCGGGATGGGATCACCGTGCATCACACCATTGAAGAACTCCATCTCTGCGTTCATGATGCTGTTCAGCCACATCGGCGGCTTTTTGCCGGGATGGCCGTACTGGATAGCGCCATCCATCTCGGTGCTGTGGTAGATGCGGGTACGGTCATCATCGATTTCCTTGTTCGCGTGGACGCAGTAATGCTCTTCGGTACCATCGGCCAGCTTGACCGTCATGCCGACATTGCACATATCGATGCGAATGGCGCCCTTGGTGCCCTGAATCAGGACGTAATGCTCAGGCCAGTGGAAGGCAGAACCATACTCGACGATGGCGTAGGTGTTGTTGCCGAACTCCAGATTCAGGAACAGCATATCGTCCTCATCGCCAAACTCAGGGCCGGAGTGGGCAACATTGCCGCCGGTCATGGTAACACGAGTTGCGGGTCCCATGATGAACTGGATGCAGTCCAGTTCATGGATGTGGTGATACAGATGGCCGCCGGACTTGGAGCGGATCTTCTTCCAGCTGATAGAGGGCTGCGGCTCCTCCCAGCCGTTACGGGCGGAGTGGGCATACAGCACCTTGCCGATGCGGCCTTCCTGAATGAACTTTTTGGCAAGACGGACGCCGTGGAAGAAGTTCATGACGTGACCGGCCATAAAGACCACATTATTTTCCTTGCTGGTGTTGACCATCTCATCGCAGTCTGCATAAGAAAGGGCAATGGGCTTCTCGCAGAAAACGTTCTTATGGTTGCGGGCAGCTTCCAGCACCGGTTCCTTGTGCAGATAGTTGGGGGTTGCCACGATAACGGCGTCCACATCCGGACGGGCGCAGATGCTTTCCAGACTGGACTCATTGTCGCAGCCAAGTTCGGCGGCGATGGCAGCGCCGTTTTCGGGATCATAGACGGCAACGATCTTTGCCCCCTCTTTAGTTTTCATGATACGACCCAGTTCAGCGCCAAAGTAGCCTGTACCTACGATTGCATAACCTACGGTTTTCATACTGTAAAACTCCTTTTATACTTGTGTTGTTTTTACTTGACAGCGCCGTCGGACAGGCCGCCGGCCATCTTATTTTGGATAAAGCAGAAGAAGATGATGGAGGGAACGACCACGATAGCGCAGGCAGCCATCAGGGCGCCCCAGTTCAGGATATCGGCACCCTCCAAGGTCTTAACGGCAACTGAGATCGTAGTTTTGTCGGAGCTGCTCATCAAAATCATGGAGTAGAGGTATTCATTCCATGCATTGATAAAAACATAGATCGCAGTGGCAACGATGCCGGGAGAAACCAGCGGCAGCACGATCCGGACAAAGACCTGCAGCTTGTTGGCGCCATCAATGCGGGCTGCTTCCTCAATACCGATGGGTACAGTCTTGAAGAAGCCGACCAGCATCCACACGGCGTAAGGAACGCTGAATGAAAGGTAAACCAGCATCAGGCCGATACGGGTATTGGTCAGGTTCAGCTTGGCCATGACCATGGCATACGGGATGACCAGCATGATGGAGGGGAACATATAGGTAGTGACCAAGATCTTGGTCATTACATTGCCCAGCTTTGGGAAGAAACGGACTACACCGTAGGCTGCCAGCGAGGAAATGATGATGGCTACCACCGTGGTGCTGCCTGCAATGATAAGGCTGTTGCGAATATTGACGGTGAATTTCAGGGTGAACAGGACCGTTTTAAAATTTGCCAGTGTCCATTGGATAGGCCAGATCTTTGTGGGGTTGTTCAGCATCTCGCTGCTGCTTTTAAAGGCAGAAACCAGCAGCCACAGCAGTGGGAACACAGCCACGATTGACAGAAGGATCAAATAGACATTGGAAACTATATCGCCGAAGCGTCTTCCTTTTTTCATGCCTGATCCTCCTTTTCCCAATGTGTGATAACTGCAAAATAGATAAGGCAAACCGCAATAAGGAATGCAAGCAGAATGATCGATGCTGCAGATGCGCGGCCAACAAGTTTGTTCGTCCAGCCAAGGTCATAGATGTACAACGGCATCGTGGTTGTCATACTGGCCGGACCACCGGCAGTGGTCATGAAAATGATATCGAAGTTGTTGAACACCCAGATGGTGCGCAGCACGACCAGCAGGCCGACAACGACTTTGATGTGCGGTACGGTAATGTGGATAAAGGACTGCCAGGAACTTGCACCATCGATCAGGGCGGCTTCGTACTGATCCTGCGGCACGGTCTGCAAAGCAGCGTAGACATTGACCATGATCATGGGGGCACCGAACCAGATGTTAATGAACACCAGCGTGGGCAGCACCAGTTTAGGGTCGCTCAGGAATTGCAGCATCCCATCGGACAAGCCCAGCTTCATCAGCATAGTGGGGATATAACCCTGAATGCCGTTGAGCATCCATTTCCATACCAGTGCGATAGCAATGGAGGGAAACGCCCAAGGGATGATCATACAGATGCGGTAGATGGGGCGTGCTATGGGATTGCGGATGCGGTTCAGAGCCAGTGCGGCAGAGAAACCGATCAGGATCTGACCGGTGAGGCTGAAGAAAGTCCAGACCAGCGTCGTTAAGAACGCCTTGCCGAATGCAGGATCCGTAAAGATTTTTATGTAGTTGTCGATCCCTTTGAGTGCGTATGTTGACTTTATCAAGGTCTTGTTGGTAAAGCTGTACAGCAAGGTCGAGCACAGCGGGTATACCAGCAGACAGAGAACAACCAGCATAGCAGGGGCCACAAACAGCCAGCGCGTAAGGTTACGGTCCTTTTTCGCCGGTCTGGATTGTGGAGTGCGCGTAATTTCTTTCAATATAGTATCCTCCCGGTCATTTTTGCCACAAAGAAAGCGGGGAGGGTGGGTCCTCCCCGCCTAACGTGAAGCTATCAGCTGATCATCGTATCAAAGATGTCGTTGAGTTTATCCTCCGCAGCTTTGGCAGCCGTTTCCACATCAGTGCCGTTGGTAATGATATCTTGGAACATTTCCTCGATAACACCCTGAGAGGTCAGGTAGCTGGCCTGTGCGCTGGGGCCGTGCTCAAAGCCGATGGCATGTCCTTCATCAACGGCAGTCTGGATTACATCCACGCAGTCGGAGTATTCCTTGATGGTGTCATCGTTCAGGTAATCGGAGTTGGTGGCGATGTCCTTCAGAGCGGGCAGCATGCCAACGGGGACGGAGTGAATGAATTCAACGTAGTTGTCCGTATCATACAGGTACTCGATAAAGGCCTTGCAGATTTCGGGGTGCTTGGCGTTCTTCCAGACGACCAGAGGAATGTGGGAGGCTTCGGCGCTGTAGATGGGGTCGCTGTCGGTTATGCGGGGCAGCGGAGCGCAGCGGACATACTGGGCGATCTCCGGGGTGTTGTTCTGCACACCGCCGATCATGAAGCCGGAGTTGAAGTCAAAGGCAGTCTTGCCCTGATAGAACAGCGTAGCGTGATCGTTGACCGTGTAGTTGATGGTCTCGGCGGGAGAGCAGTTCTTGTAGACTTTCAGCCAGAAGTTGATGCCGTCGATGGCTTCCTTGCTGGTCAGGTTGGCGGTCAGGTCATCATTCAGCAGGCTGCTGCCGGCACTGACAACGTAATAGTTCAGGTAGCGGGTGCTCAGCAGATCGTTGGGGCTGCAGGAGAATGCTGCGCCATACTGGCCGTCTTTGGTCAGGGTCACTGCGGCATCATAGAACTCGTCCCAAGTCTTGGGGACTTCCAGCCCGGCTGCTTCCAGCAGGTCGGTGCGGTACCACATGACCTGTGCGTGGGAGTAATACGGCACACCGTAGGTGGCGCCATCGCTGGTCATATCGGCCAGCGCGTTAGCAGAGAAGCGGTCGCGGCCAATGTCGTCAACCATATCATCTATCGGGGTCAGGACATCAGCGTTCAGCATCTCAACGACTTCACCGGTACCCTGAGCCGTGCTCATATCGGGCAGGTCGCCCGTTGTCAGGCCGGCATTCCACTTGGTGTTGAAGTCGCCCCAAGAGTAGGTCTCGATGTTGATCTTAACGCCGGGGTTGGCTTCCATAAACTTATCGGCGGCATTCTGGACGGCCTCCATGCGGGCACCCTGCGTGAAGGAATGCCAGAAGGTGATCTCGCCCTCCAGCGGCGCGTCGGACTCTGCCGTGGAAGAAGCCTCCGTGGAAGCAGCAGTGCTGGTGTCGGCCGTGCTGGCCGCCGTTGAAGATGAGCCGCCGCAGCCGGCCAGCAGGGACGCTGCCATACCGGCGGCCAGCAGAGATGCAAGTGCTTTTTTCATGTGTTTGACCTCCTGTGATCAAATTTGTTGTGTTCTTGTGTGTTCTTGGTGGTTGTCTTTTTGCGCAAAAAGATGCTGTCAGGATTCCGTTTTTTTGTAAGTTCTGTACTTACCGTGTGCCTATATTATACAGTTTTCACTTTTCCTTTACCAGCCAAAAAAATGCGTAAAAATAAAATAATACGCTCAAAATTTGAGCGTATTATTTTTCTACTTAAAAATATTCGGTCAAACTTTGTGCATAACTTACAAATTTAGGTCATGCTTCCCGGGAAGTTCGGCGGTACTCCTGCGGTGTCACACCGAACACTTCCTTAAAACATTTGGTAAAGTAGCTTGGCGCTTCATAGCCCAACTCGTAGGCGATCGCAGATATCGGCTCGTTGGTCACCAGCAATTTGCGGGCCGCGTGGGTCATCTTGGTCTCCCTTATAAATTCATACAGCGTTTTCCCCGCCTGTTCCTTAAAAAGACGGCGCAGAGTGCTCTCGCTGATTTCTGCCATATCGCAAAGCTCTTTGGTTGTATAGTTTTTTTCTAGGTGGCTGATGATGGTGTCTAGGATTATGGTGATACGCGGGTCGTTTTTCTGGGTAGCGGATTTGACGGCACGGCGGCGGATGCTTTCAATATCAAAACGCGCCTCCATCTTTTTGCGATCTTCTTCCAGTGTCTCATCCTTGTCAAAGTTATCCAGCGAAACGCGAGCCAGCTGTGCACAAATCAAGTTCAGGTAACCGCGTATTTCCAAATATTTAAAGGTGGTTTTAGTCAGTGCGCTGGCGTAGGCTCTCTCAAAGTAGGTCCACATTTCCGGCATATCGGAAAAATTGTGCAGGAACGGAACATTCCACAAAGCGCACAGCATATCTGTGTCTGCCAGTTGGACAGAGCCGACAAACCGGATACTGATAAACGCGATTTCCTCTTTGGCTGCGCAGGACAATACACTTCCCTGCGGAATGTAAAAGACATCGTCCGGCCCGACATCATACGATGTATCCCCCAGAGAGAAGACCGCTCTCCCGGAAATAACATAGCGAATCAGCGAGTAAGGAACCGTTGAGCCGGGATACCCCCAGTTCTTAGAAAACCTGTATTTGTCAACATACAAGAAAATGGGGGAGTAATCGGAATAGATGGCATTCATAGACGTTCACCTCTTTCGTAAGCCATATGGATTCTACGCACATTGTAGCAGAGTCTTTTCCAAAAAGCAAACAAAACGCGCATTTTTTAGACGTATATTTTTATTTTTGAACATTTTTTCTACTATACTTCAAACTTCAAATTGTTATACTGAATATAAGGTTCTCAAAATCATACCCGTCAAAGAATAATTTCATTTTTTATAAAAAGGAGATCTCACCTATGAAAGACATCAACAAATACCGCGGCATCATCCCCGCCTTCTACGCCTGCTATGCATCGGACGGCTCCATCTCCACCGAGGGCGTCAAGGCACTGACCCGCCACCTGATCGCCAAGGGCGTCAAGGGCGTCTACGTCGGCGGTTCCTCCGGCGAGTGCATCTACCAGCACCCTGACGAGCGCAAGGCCGTGCTGGAGGCCGTCATGAGCGAGGCCAAGGGCAAGATCACCGTCATCGCCCATGTTGCCTGCAACAACACGGCGGACTCCGTCGAACTGGCCGCCCACGCCGAGAAGTGCGGCGTCGACGCCATCGCGTCCATCCCGCCGATCTACTTCCACCTGCCCAACGACTCCATCGCTGCCTACTGGAACGCCATGAGCGCCGCCGCGCCCAACACCGAGTTCGTCATCTACAACATCCCGCAGCTGGCCGGTACCGCTCTGACGATGCCCCTGCTGAACGAGATGCTCAAGAATCCCAACGTCGTCGCGGTCAAGAACTCCTCGATGCCGACGCAGGACATCCAGATGTTCAAGGATGCCGGCATTCAGGCGCGCGGTGAGGACGGCTTCGCGGTCTTCAACGGCCCGGACGAGCAGTTCGTCTCCGGCCGCGTCATGGGCGCAGACGGCGGCATCGGCGGCACCTACGCCGTCATGCCGGAGCTGTTCATCCGCATGAACGAACTGATCGAACAGGGCGACATCCCCGCCGCCCGCGCCATCCAGTACAAGGCAGACCGCATCATCTACAAAATGTGCGAAGCCAAGGGCAACCTGTACGCCGTCATGAAGGAGATCCTGCGCCGGATGTACGGGCTGGATCTGGGCGGTGTGCGCGCCCCGCTGGCGAACCTTGCGCCGGAGGACGAGGCCATCGTCGCCGAGGCGCAGCGCATGATTGAGGAAGCCGTCGCGGCACTGTGAGGAGCGCAGCATGATCGTAGATTCGTTTGATTACATCGCCTGTTACAAGGGGCTGCACCCCAATCTGGACACGGCGATCGACTGGCTGAACAGCCATACCCTTGACGCGCTGGAAAACGGTAAGACCATCATCGACGGCGACAAGGTGTTTGTCAACGTGATGGACGCCGACCTGCGCGAGGCCGAGGGCGCAGCCTTCGAGTACCACCGCCGCTACGCCGACCTGCAGATCAATCTGACCGGCAGCGAGCACTGGGGCTGGGCGTCCGAGGGCAAGGACGAGGGCGCGTTCGACGAAGCCGCCGACTGCGGCTTCAAGTCCGGTGCCGAGCACGCCGGCGGCGTTTTGGGCGGCGGGCGGTTTGCCATCTTCTTCCCCGGCGAGCTGCACAAGCCCAGCTGCAAAAGCGAAGGCTGTGACCACGTAAGAAAAGCCGTGGTCAAGATTTTGATGAGATAAGAAAAGCCCCATGCCTTCCCCCCATGGGGGAAGGCTTTTTGCGTATGGAAAGGAGTTACCACCATGACCCACGAACAAATTTTCAACCAAATCAAGGGCGGCCTTATCGTCTCCTGCCAAGCGCTGGAGCACGAGCCGCTGTACACGAAAGAGGGCGGCGTCATGCCGCTGATGGCGAAGGCCGCCGCCCAGTCCGGCGCTGTCGGCATCCGCGCCAACACGGTGCGCGACATCACCCAGATCAAGCAGGTCGTGGATTTGCCGGTCATCGGCATTATTAAAAAGGATTACCCGGACACGCCGATGTACATCACCGTCACGATGAAGGAGGTCGACGAGCTCGTCGCCTGCGGCGTGGACATTCTGGCTGTGCAGGGCACCGGTGCCCTGCGCCCCAACGGACAGACCAGCGCCGAGTTCATCCGTTCCATCAAGGAGAAGTACCCCGACCAGCTCGTTATGGCCGACTGCGACAACATTGAAAACGCGCTTGCCTGCGCCGAGGCAAGCGCAGACTTCGTCGGCACGACGATGCGCGGCTACACGCCGGAGACGAAGGGCATCGACGACGTCGACTTCGGCTTCATCGCCCAGCTGGCGCGGGAGTGCCCGGCCAAGGTCATCGCCGAAGGCCACATCCACACGCCGGAGCAGGCCGTGCAGGCGCTCTACGCCGGTGCGTTCGCCCTCGTCGTTGGCGGTGCCATCACCCGCCCGGCCGAGATCACGGCGCGCTACACCGCAGCCATCAACAACCACAAATAAGCAGGTGCGCTATGAGTAAAACCTATCTGGGTGTCGACATCGGCGGCACGGCGGTCAAGCTGGGGCTTGTCGACGAAAACGGCGCGGTGCTGCGCCGCGCCGAGCGCAGCGTCAGCTTTGACGGCTACAAAACGCCGATTCTGGACACCGTGCAGGCAGCCATCCACGAATTTCTGACCGCGGACACGCCGAGGCTTGAGGGCATCGCTGTGTCCGCCACGGGCCAGATCGACAGCCGCCGCGGCGTGGTCGCGGGGACCTGCGGCAATTTCCCGGGGTGGATCGGTGTGGACATTAAAGGTACGCTGGAGCGTGAGTTTGATCTGCCCGTCACCGTCGCCAACGACGCGAACTGCATGCTGTTGGGCGAGGTCTGGGTCGGTGCGGCTAAGGGCTATACCGATGTCATCGGTGTGACGCTGGGCACCGGCGTCGGCGGCGGCATCCTGACCGGCGGACGTCTGCTGGAGGGTGCGCGCGGCCTTGGCGGCGAGCTGGGGCATTTCCGTCTGCACGCGCTGGACGGCGTGGCCTGCACCTGCGGAGCCATCGGCTGCTATGAGCGCTACGCCGCGACGACGGCGCTGGTGCGCGACGCACAGAAGATGGGGCTGGACGCCCCCGACGGCCGCGCGATTTTTGAGGCAGCCGCCGCAGGCGACGCACGCACGCTGGCCGTGCTGAACCGCTGGATCAGCGAGATCGCACAGGGACTGGCGGGGCTTGTGCACATTTTCAACCCGCAGTTGATTCTGATTGGCGGCGGCGTCAGCGCACAGCAGGCGCTGCTGATCGACCCGCTGGCCGCGCAGGTGCGCAAAAGCATCATGCCCGCCTTCGCCGAGGGGTTGGAGCTGAAGGCCGCCGCCCTCCAGAACGACGCCGGGCTTGTCGGCGCAGTGTACTATTTCAGAAATAACAGCATTGATCTGCATCTGTAAGCCAAAGTTTTTTCCATACATCACACGGAATGCAGGTAAATTGTATAGGGTATTGAGATAGCGGGACGCAAAGACTATTGTTACGGTCATTTTTGCACTAGCATTGCGCCATACTGCTTTCAAAAACTGTGCAGGATAACCCCAGCCGTACCCTGATAACTCCTATAGATTGGTATGATAATTTTACGGAGTGAATCAGAACTGATTCACTTTTTCGAGTCAAGATTTTTGGATGAATCTAAACTGATTCACTCTGAAATTTATACGAATTTATATGGGTATCCGATTTGATTGCCCCTGCTTTGGGCGGAAACATGTTTTGCTAGCATAGCGTTTGGATATCCACAAACGCATTTCTGGGGGTGTCCCCCAGACCCCCGGCACAGTTCTTGCGTGACGATAGTGACGCAGATGACGCTTGTGACGCTAATGACGCTGTTTTTAGGATACCCCTATGCCATATCCCAGATTCAGCGTCATTAGCGTCATCTGCGTCATTCTGATTTTGTGTTTCTCGTAGCATCATTGTTTTTGTTTCGAGCAGTAGTAAACTGCAAGCGTCATTTCACTATAAGCGTGACGGTGATGACGATGATGACGGTGTTCGTGGGATAGGGTAAAGGGGTATATCAAAAACATCGTCATCACCGTCAGCATCGTCATTCTACAGGCAAGCCGTTTTAATCTGCGGCTTGCCTGTTTTATTTTGAGTAATGTGGCAGGGTTTTTGCCCCGTTGCCTGTTAAAATGGATTTAGATATTTTGTAAAAGTGCAAGGGTTTTTAGCACAATAGGTGGTATGCTGGTTTTGAAGTGTAATTTTGGCGTTTAGGCCAGTTCTTGAGAAAAAATTCTTTGCTTTACATCTCTAAACTTGCAGGAATCCTGCAAGTTATACTGTTATACTGAAATTTAATGAAAAAATTCCATTATTTTTTCAGCGAACGTTACCTTTTGCCCTTCCCCAGTGGCTATATAGTAGAGATATTTTTTCAAATATTTTGAGGACAGTTGCAAAAGTTGCAACTGCCGGTCTGTATGATATGATTTGGAATCTCTCTAAAAATTTGAACTTTTTCTAAACAGTTAAAAAAACCTCGTAATTTTCGCCGTTCTCAGCGGCTATATAGTAAAGACCCTTTTATAAATTATTTACATAGGAGGAACCCATGAACACGGAATTTCAAAATTTACCCAATGTTGTAAGTCCCAAAGAGGTGCAAACTTACTTCGGTATCTCACGCTCGACTACCTATCGGATATTTCATGACGCGACTTTTCCTGCGTTCCACATTGGAAACCGACTGCTGGTGCGGCGGGATGAACTGCTGGGCTGGCTGGAGCAGCAAAAGGTCAATAAAGCCCAAAACGAGAACCCGAAGATTGTCGGGTCTGATGAATAGCTTTGTGGTCGTACCTGTGGTAGTCTTTGTGTCACGAAAGGAGACGATGCAGCGTGAAAGATACATCCAAAAAAGCCCTGCGCCGTGGGCATAACGAGGGCAACATCCGTCAGCGTACAGACGGACGGTGGGAGGTGCGACTGTCAGCCGGAATCGACTACAAAACCGGCAAGCCCAAGCGTACATCCACCTGCTGCAACACCCGGCAGGAGGCTATTGCCATTTTGCAGCAGCAAGCCCACGAAGTCCGCACACAGGGCTGGCGCGATCCTATGTCGGTGACACTGGGAGAGTGGTATGAATACTGGCTGGACACCTACATGAAAGACACCGTCAGGCAGTCCACCTACGCCAGCTACCGCAGTTATCTCAATAAGCATTTTTGTGTGCTGGGGAAAATCCTGCTCAAGAAGCTTGAACCTCATACCCTGCAGGAATTTTATAACTACAAATTCCGCGAGGAAGGCTTATCCCCCAAGACCTTGCGCAACTACCACATGGCATTGCACAAGTGCTTACTACAGGCCGTAAAGGAGCGCTTATTAGTGTACAATCCCTGCGATGCCGTGACCCTGCCCAGCGGCGAGAAACCCGAAGTCGTAGTCTTTACCAACGACCAGCAGCGGGCGCTGGTGCAAGCCAGCTACCGCCACCGCTACGGCGTGTTTATCCGCTTAGACTTGTGTACCGGATTACGCATGGGGGAGTTGCTGGCGCTGAAATGGGAAGATATTGATTTTTCCACCGCCCAACTCCATGTCCGCCGCACCATCAACCGCCTTGCCAAGTACGAAGCACACGACGGCGAAAACAAAACCGAAATCGTATTCGGCACTCCCAAAACGAAAAACTCCCGCCGCACGATTCCACTGACCCGCACAATGGCAGACGAGCTTACCCGCTGGAAACAGCAGCAGGCGCAGGATAAGATTCGGGCAGGGGATAAGTACACCGACTATGGCTTCATCGTCACCAACGAGTTTGGTCACTACTTCGAGCAGAAAACTTTCAAGGACTATTACGACCGCATGCTGAAGGACGCCGACATCGGCCACTTTACCTTCCACGCTCTGCGCCACACCTTCGCCACCCGCGCACTGGAACGCGGTATGGACTACAAGACACTGTCGGCAATCTTAGGGCATTACTCGGTGGCTTTTACGATGGACACCTATGTTCACAGCATGGATGAGCACAAACGCCACGAAATGGACAAGATGAACGATATGTTCGGCGTGCAGTACAGGATTTCGGTGGAGAATCAGCCTTACCCGGTGCTTTGTACAATCACAGCGGATGGCTGTACTGCGCATGTCCCGGATTTCCCCAAAATTGCAGTTCACACCCTCACGCTGGATGCTACCTTGTTAGAGGTCAAGCAGCAGATTCAAAAAGCTCTGCACCAGTACAAATACCCGCCGATTCCTACCAGACAGGAGCAGATTGTCGTGCCGGACAACAGCGTGTTGGTACTGGTGAAAGCGGGGTAGGGTAGCCACACCGCACCTATATTTACCTGCCAACTCCGCAAAATTTATCCACAAAAGCGCCCGGACGGTTGAAAATTTCAACCGTCCGGGCGCAGTCATTTTGCCGTTTTGGGGTCATTTTGGGGTCAAAGTAACCAGATCGTTACCACTTTTGCCATAATGTAGAAAAAAGTTCGTTGAAACTTGTCGTTTCAACGAACTTTTGTTGGTTGCGGGGACAGGACTTGAACCTGCGACCTCCGGGTTATGAGCCCGACGAGCTACCATCTGCTCTACCCCGCGATATATGCTCCGTGTTTCGGAGTGCTATAGTATAATAGCACAACCGTGGACATATGTCAACAGGTTTGCAGAATTTTTTTCAAAAATCCGGGCCACGTGGCCGCGGCGTGTTCCAAAAGCTGGGAAAGCTGGAGAAACCACCGCCGCGTCCGTTTACGACAGTTCAAACATGCCGTGGTACAGCTGGTAATACTCGCCTTTTTGGGCCAGCAGTTCATCGTGGGTGCCGCGTTCTACAATGCGGCCGTGTTCCAGCACAATAATTGCATCGGCGTTGCGCACGGTGGAAAGCCGGTGTGCGATGACAAACACCGTGCGGCCCTCCATCAGGCCGTCCATGCCTTTTTCAATCAGTGCCTCGGTGCGGGTATCGATGCTGGATGTGGCTTCATCCAAAATCAGCACCGGCGGGTCGGCTACGGCGGCGCGGGCAATGGCCAGCAGCTGGCGCTGGCCCTGGCTCAGGTTGGCACCGTCGGAGGTGACCATCGTGTCGTATCCCTGGGGCAGGCGGCGGATGAAGGAGTCGGCGTTGGCAATCTTTGCGGCCTTCTCGATTTCCTTCTGCGTGGCATCCAGCTTGCCAAAGCGGATGTTGTCCGCCACGGTGCCGGTAAACAGGTGGGTGTCCTGCAGCACGATGCCCAGAGACGAGCGCAGCGCGTTTTTGCGGATGAGTCGCACATCGATTCCGTCGTAGGTGATGGACCCGGCGGTGACATCGTAAAAGCGGTTGATCAGGTTAGTGATCGTCGTCTTGCCCGCGCCGGTGGAGCCGACAAAGGCAATCTTTTGCCCCGGCTTGGCGTACAGCGAAAGGTCCTGCAAAATCAGCCGCTCCGGCGTGTAGCCAAAGCTGACGTTATGGAACCGCACATCGCCGCGCAATGGCTCCAGCGCTACGTCCGGGTGGGCGGAATCACGCCAGGCCCAGCGGCCGGTGACCTCGGGGCAGGCAGTCAGGGGGCCGTTGGCGTTCTTCCGCACGTTCACCAACTCTACCGTGCCCTCGTCCACTTCGGGCGACTGCTCCATGGCGGCAAAAATACGCTCGGCACCGGCCAGCGCCGCCAGCAGGAAGTTGCCCTGCTGGGTAAACTGGTTGATGGGCAGGGTGGTCTGGCGCACAAACACCAGATAGCTGGCCAGGCTGCCCAGGTCGGTCCAGCCCTTCATGACCATCAGGCCGCCCAGCACCGCAATGACCGCGTAGTTGATGTAGCCGATGCTGACGACGGCGGGCACCATCGTGGCAGCATAGCTTTGCGCGCCGGTGCCGGCCAGGCGCAGCTTTTCGTTGCGGGCGGCAAACTCGGCCAGGTCGGCTTTTTGGTGGTTGAACACCTTCACGACCTTCTGCCCGGCGATCATTTCCTCAATGTAAGCGTCCAGCTCGCCCAGGCTGCTTTGCTGCTTGGCATAGTAGGCACGGCTGTGCTGGGTGGAAAAGTTGATGTACCAGAACATGCCCACATAACCCACCGCCACCAGCAGAGAGAGCCGCCAGTTGAGGATAAACAGCATCAGCAGGGTGCCCACGACCTGGATAAAGGTCTGGATAACGACAGCAAAGCTGTTGTTCAGTGCATCGGAGATGGTGTCCACATCGTTGGTGAAAAGGCTCATCAAATCGCCGTTGCGGTGGGTATCAAAGTACTGCAGCGGCTGGGTCTGCAGGTGGGCAAACAGATCCTGGCGGATCTCCTGCAGTACTTTTTGCGCGGCGCGCACCATCAGCTGGGTATAGCCCAGGGTGGACAGCGCACCAATGATATAAATACAGGCGGTAAGGCCCACGGCCCCGGCCAGGTAGGCTTTGCTGCCGTTTTTCAGCAGGCCGTTGACTACCGGGCGGATCATGTAGGTGCCAAACAGTGCGGCTAGGGCGCTGATGGCCGCCAGCAGCGCCACCAGGCCGATCATGATGCGGTGGCGGCCCAGATAGGCGCTGAACTGTCCCAGCGTACGGCGCAGGTTCTGCGGGCGCTTGCCGCCGGTGACTTTCTTTTTATTCGCCATCGGGGTCGCCTCCCTTCATCTGGGAATAGTAGATTTCCTGATAGATCGTATCTTTTTCCAGAAGCTCGGCGTGGGTGCCCACGGCGTGCAGGCGGCCATCCTCCAAGATTACGATGAGGTCGGCGCTCTGCACCGAGGAAATGCGCTGGGCGATAATCAGCTTGGTCACATCGGTCAGTTCGGCCAGGGCGCGGCGGATGCCGGACTCGGTGGCAGTATCCACGGCGCTGGTGGAGTCGTCGAAAATCAGCACCTTCGGGTGCTTCAGCAGGGTACGGGCAATGCAAAGGCGCTGCTTCTGCCCACCGGAGACGTTGATGCCGCCCTGCCCTAAGTCGGTATCCAGGCCGTCGGGCATGCGGTCCAAAAATTCATCGGCGTGAGCGGCGCGGCAGGCGGCCCACAGCTGTTCCTCGGCGGCGTCGGGGTTGCCCCACTTCAGGTTGTCCCGGATGGTGCCGGAGAACAGCAGGTTCTTTTGCAGCACAATGCCTACGGCGTCCCGCAGGGCGGTCAGGTCGTAGTCCCGCACGTCGCGGCCGCCGACCTTCACGGTGCCCTCGGTGGCGTCGTACAGGCGGGGGATCAGCTGGACCAGCGTGGTCTTGGCCGAGCCGGTGCCGCCGATGATGCCCACGGTCGCCCCGGCGGGGATGTGCAGCGTAATGTCGGACAGGGCACTTTTTTGTGCCGCAGCGTTATACTTGAAGCTGACGCCCTCGAAGTCGATCTGACCGTTCGGCACAGTATCCACCGGCTCGGCGGCATTGGCCAGGTCTGGCTGCTCGGTCAGCACCTCGCGGATGCGGCGGGCGCTGGCCAGCGAGCGGGTCATCTGCAAAAACGCGCCGGAGAACATCATGACCGAGTTGAGCACCTGCAAAACGTAGCTCAAAAAGGCGGTCAGCTGGCCGACGCTCATGTCGCCCTGCAAGATGAACCCGCCGCCGAACCACATGATGCAGACAATGGCTGTGTACATGATGGTCTGGAACGCGGGCAGGTTGAGCACGGCGTAACGGAAGGTTTCGGTGCTGGCGTCGCTCAGCTCAGTGTTGACGGCGTTGAACTGCTCGTTTTCATAATCGCCGCGCACGAACGCTTTAATGGCGCGGATGGCGGTGAGGGATTCCTGGATGCGGCTGTTCAGGTGGTCGACAGCGCTTTGCTGGCGGCCGTACAGCGGGCCGACCTTGCGCACGATGAGCGTCAGCAGAATGGTCAGAATAGGCGTTGTGATGAGGAAAACAATCGTCAGCTTGGGGCTGAGCAGAAATGCCATGCCCAGACCCATGGCCAGCATGACCGGGCTGCGCACAAAGGGACGCAGGCCTGCGTTGATGGCGTTGAGCAGCACGGTGGCGTCGGTGGTCATGCGGGTGACGAGGGACGCAGAGGAAAAATGGTCCAGGTTGGCAAAGTCGAATTTCTGCACGGCGGCGTACTCGGCCAGGCGCAGCTCGGCCGCAAAGCCGTTGGCGAACCGGGCGGCATAGCGGGCATACAGCAGGCCGGTGATCAGTGCCAGCACCGCGCAGAGTGCCATCAACCCGCCCTGCCGCAAGATGATCGCCATGTTATGGCTGGGCACACCCTCGTCCACCAGGGTGGACATCAGCACGGGGATGACCATCTCAAAGATACATTCAATAAAGATCAGCCCGGCAGCCGCCCAAAGGTCCCGGCGGTAGGGCTTGCCATAGCGGAAAATTAAGCGCAAGTCATTCATAGATACTCCTATTAAAGGCCCCCTCTGGGAGGGAACTGCCGCCGGAGGCGACTGAGGGAGAGCGCCTTGGGAAAGTCTCTACCCCACCCGCTTCGCGGGAGCCCTCTCGCAGAGGGGACCTTTACTTAAACTTTCTTTTTGTCCGGCAGCTGGCTGGCTACGATGGCGGCAAACATCAGGCCGCAGCCGCACAGCTCGGTGGTGGAAAGCGTCTCGCCCAAAATCAGCCAACCGGCCAAGGCGCTGAACACACTCTCCAAGCACATAGCCAAACTGGCAATGGTGGGGTCCAGCGCTTTCTGGCCCACAATTTGCAGTGTGTAGGCCACGCCGCTGGACATGATGCCGCAGTAGGCGATGGCCACCGCCGCCAGGCGGAACTGCTCGATGGTGGGCTGTTCAAAAATCAGCATAAACACGGTGGAAATGACCGCCACCGTCAAAAACTGCACAAAGCTCAGCTGGATGCCGTCCAGCTTGGGGCTGAAGTGGTCCACCAGCAAAATCTGGGTAGCAAATAAAAAGGCACAGCCCAGCAGCTGCCATTCGCCGCCGGTCAGGGCCAGGCTGTCGTGCCCGGCCAGGCACAGCAGATACAGGCCCACCACGCTGGCGGCCACGCAGCACCACAGCTTTACACCGGGGCGATGGCCAAAAAGCACGCCGAATACCGGCACCAGCACTACATACAAAGCGGTCATGAACCCGGCCTTGGCCGTGCTGGTGGTGCCAATGCCCATCTGCTGCGCAGCCGATGCCGCAAACAGCGCGATGCCGCAGCAGGTGCCGCCCTTTACCAGCACCTTGCGGTTCTGCCAAAAGCCCGGCTCGGCGGCGGAGTTGGTCTTGCCGGCTTTGCGCAGCACGGCCATCAGCCCCAGCAGAAACACACAGGCCAGCCAGCTGCGGCCCGCCAGAAAGCTGTAAGGGCCCATGTGGTCAGCGCCCACGCTTTGCGCCACAAAAGCGGTGCCCCAGATGAAGGAAGCCCCCATCAGCAGCAGGGTATTGCGTAATTGTACGTTTGGCATAAACTTCCCCTTTTACGTTACTTTTTCCTCTAAAAATTCCTCTACAACAAAACCGCCCACACCGTCTTGGCGCGGCGCGGGCAGTGCTGTTTTGTGGTTACTGGACGGTGTTCTCGTTCTCGATGGTGGTCAGCTCCTCGCTGCCCAGGCCCTGGACCTTCAGCCCGCCGGTGATATAGTAACGGGTGGAGTCATAGCTGATGTAGACCTTGTACTGCCTGCCGGGGGTCAGGCCGGAAACATTGTACTGGTAGCAGGTGCCGTCGGTGGTGTAGTAAACGGTGGAGCCGATGACATAGCTGGTGGAAGTCCTGTCGTCGGACAGCTCCCACAAGGCGATCTTGAAAGTCTGGAAGTTCTCGTTGGTGGACTCAGTGGTGGCATAGCCGGTGATGGACAGGCTGTCGGAACCCGCCACAAAGTAGTCGGTACTGCGGTTCTGGATGCCGTTAAAGGCTACATACAGGGTGTCGCCGTCCACCTCGGACACCAGCTTGGAGGCAGTGGTGTCCATCGTTTCGGGGAAGGTCACGTCGCCGCCGCCAGTGGCGTAAGACAGATCGTCGACCTCGTCCTCATCGCTGGTTTCCTGGCGCAGACCCAGGGCAGTGGTGGTTTTCAGGATGGCGCTTTTCAGCACTTCTTTGGGGGAACAGGCCGTCAGCGACACACACAGGCAGACCAGCGCGGTCAGCAGGGCAAGGGTACGGGTACGTTTCATATTTTAATAAACCTCCGTGGGGATACTCAAAACTCAAAGTAAACATAGGTATTATATCGCATTTGGGGCCGGGGTACAAGAGGACAGAAAAGGAAATCCGGTAAAATCCGTTGCGGCTGGCCCCGCACCATGGTATACTTACAATAAATATCACTGTTAAGGGAGCGCCTGTTTATGAAAATCGCCGTTGCCGGTACCGGTTATGTGGGCCTTAGCATCAGTGTGCTGCTGGCCCAGCACAACGAGGTATGGGCTGTAGACATTCTGCCCGAGAAAGTGGCCCTGCTGGCGGCCCGCAAAAGTCCCATTGCCGATAAGGAGATCGAGAAGTATTTAGCCGAAAAAGAGCTGGACCTGCACCCGACTACCGATGCTGCCGCTGCCTACACCGGCGCGGACATCATCGTGGTTTCCACCCCCACCAACTACGACCCCAAGAAAAATTATTTTGATACCTCCAGCGTGGAGGCTGTGCTGACGCTGGCCGGGCAGTATGCGCCGGAGGCGACCATCGTCATCAAATCCACGGTGCCCGTTGGGTATACTGCGTCGGTACGGAAAAAATTCCACGACCTGCATATCCTTTTCAGCCCGGAATTTTTGCGGGAGGGCCATGCGCTGTACGATAACCTCTACCCCAGCCGCATCGTGGTAGGCTGCCCGGCGGGGGACGGGGAACTGGCCGCCCGTGCCCATACCTTTGCGGGGCTTTTACAGCAGGGGGCCATCAAGCAGAATGTGGATACCCTCTTCCCGGGCCTGACCGAGGCCGAGGCCATCAAGCTGTTTGCCAACACCTACCTGGCCCTGCGTGTGGCCTATTTTAACGAGCTGGACACCTACGCCCAGGTGCGCGGCCTGAACACCCGTGACATCATTGACGGCGTCTGCCTGGACCCGCGCATCGGCAACCACTATAACAATCCGTCCTTTGGTTACGGCGGCTACTGCCTGCCCAAGGATACCAAGCAGCTGCTGGCAAACTATAACGATGTACCGCAGAATCTGATGCAGGCCATCGTGGACTCCAACGCCACCCGCATGGACTTTATTGCCGAGCAGGTGCTCTCCCGCGAGCCGAAGGCCGTCGGCATCTACCGCCTGACGATGAAGGCGGGCAGTGATAACTTCCGCCAGTCCAGCATCCAGGGCGTTATGCGCCGCCTGCGGGCCGAGGGCATGCCGTTGGTTATCTATGAGCCGACGTTGAAAGAGGATACTTTCTACGGCGACCGCGTGGAGAAAGATCTGGACAAATTCAAGGCCGAGTGTGATGTGATCCTCGCCAACCGCGCCGCCCCCGAGCTGGCCGACGTGGCCGGGAAGGTGTATACGAGAGATTTGTATAGCCGGGACTAAATAATGATAATACGCAAAAAAGCCGCACAGATGTGCGGCTTTTTTCGTTAAAGGCTCCCTCTGTGAGGGGGCCTTCCTGCTTATTTACTCCGATATTTCGCCAATGTCCTCAGCACTACCTCCGGCTCCAGCGGTTTGGTCAGGTGCTCGTTCATGCCGGCTTCGTAGGCACGGCGGCGGTCTTCCACAAAGGCGTTGGCAGTCATGGCCAGGATGGGGATGCTGCCCGCGTCGGGGCGGTCCAGCTGGCGGATGGCCCGGGTGGCCTGGTAGCCGTCCATCACCGGCATCATCACGTCCATGATGATGGCATCAAAGGTGCCGGGGGCGCTGGCGGCAAACTGGTCCAGCGCGTCCTGCCCGTTGACGGCCTTTGTCACCGTGACACCGGCGTTCTCCAGCACAAACACGGCAATCTCTATGTTCAGCTCGTTGTCCTCGGCCAGCAGTACGTGCATGCCCTCCGGCGTGGCGGCAGGCAGGGCGGCGGTTTCCTCTACCCGCGGGGCAGCGCTGGAGTCGATGGCAAAGGGAATCGTGATGCAGTAGGTCGTGCCCTCCCCTAGCTTACTGCGGCATTCTATCGTTCCGCCCATCTTCTCCACCAGACTTTTTGTGATGGCCATGCCCAGTCCCGTGCCGTTGTAGGAGGTGCGGGCGTCGCTGTGTTCCTGGGTGAACGGCTCGTAGAGGTGCTTCTGGAACTCCTCACTCATGCCAATACCGGTGTCGGCGCAGATAAACTCGATCCAGGCAATCTTGCCGTCGCTGCGCACCTCGCGGCAGGTCAGGTCGATGGAACCGTTGTCCTTGTTGTACTTGATGGCGTTGCTCAAAATGTTCATCAGCAGCCGCTTCAGGTGCAGCGGGCTGCCAATGAGTGTGGTGTGTTTGACCTCGGTGCGGTCGGTCATCGTGATGCCGCGCTCGGCGGCGGCGCGCTCCATCGTCTGGCGGATGCCGTCTTTCAGCTCTATCACGTTGAACGGGCAGCTTTCCAGCAAGATCTCGCCGGATTCCAGTTTGCCCATGTCCAGCACTTCGTTCACCAGCTCCAGCAGCAGAGTCGAAGCATCCCAGATCTTGCGGCGGCACTCAGCCTGTTTGGCCAGGTCCTCGCTGTAATGGTCGCCGATCTCCACCATGCCGCGGATGCCGTTGATAGGTGTGCGGATGTCGTGGCTCATGCGCTGCAAAAACTCGGTCTTGGCGCGGTTGGCGCTCTCGGCTTTGCGGGCGGCGTCTTTCAACTGCTGCTGGTAGCTCTGCTCCCGGCGGAGCTGTTCCTCCTGGTAGCCATGCTTGAGCCGCCAGCGGATCATGATAACGATGAACAGCACCATGGCGTAGGCCAGCAGCGTGAACAGCAGGTTCTTAGGCGTGGTGTCCAGTGCGCGGGTCAGCGGCATGTAGGCGTAGACGTAGTAGTCCCGCCCGCGCTCCAGCATGCAGTAGACCCACTCGCTGTCGCCGGAACCGGCCCGCACGCGGGTCATCTCGCCGCCGTGGGCGTTCTCCCGGATGCTGCGCAGCACCGGCACGTCGTCGATGTTCTGCCCGGCCAGGCCTTCGCAGTTGGCGGCAATGATGCTGTCGCCGCTGGTGACCACCAGCGTTTCCTCGGTGCCGGGATCGTAGCCTTCCAGCAAGTTCTGGATGATCAGGTTGTAGTCGGTGACATATTCGGCGCTGGTATGATAATAAACGACGATCACGCCCGGCTCGTCGGTACGGCCGTGGGCAGCCAGGTCCACGTAGGAGCCATCGTCCAGCCGGATGCGGGCGGTGTAGGTCTTAATGGGGAATTGGGCAGTTCCCAGCACGGTGTCCTTGGTGACGTATTCGCGCAGGGCGGCGTAGTCCAGCCCGTCAGTGCTGTACTCCCGCTGGACGACGCCATGCTCGTTCATCAGGACGATGCCGGTCAGCCACTGCTCGTAGGTATAGCGGCGCAGGTCGTCGGTGTTCAGCGTGGCCTCGCCGGTCAGGGCAATCTTGTACTGGATCTCGCGGTCGATCTGCTGGGCGTTCTCGATGACGCGCAGCAGGCTTTTGGTTATGGAGGTATCGTTGAATCGGTCGTAGGCTGTACGCTGCTGCTTGACGTACTGGGTGGCATCGGTGAGGTTCTGGCTGGCCAGGTGCAGGTCACTGCGGTAGGACATCAGCCCCACCAGCGCCATCAGCCCCAGCCCCAGGCAGAGCATCAGGGGCCAGAAAAAGCGGACGGTGAAGGAAGATACTTTTCTATTCGACAAGGCCGTCCACCTCCAAAAATTTTTCGGGGTTTGCCAGATACTTGCCGATGATGGCGGCCAAAGTCCCGTCCGCCCGCATCTCATCGAGGGTGGCGGTCAGCTGCGTTTCCAGCCCGCGCACGTCGTTTTTGCCAAAGGCGACGCCCAGACCCACCACTTGTAAAGGCTCGCCCAAAATGCGGTACTCAGTGTTGTAGTCCTGCATGTACTGCAGGATCGAGACTTCGTGGGCGGCGATGGCGTCCACGTAGCCCTTGCCCAGGGCGGTGTAGATCAGCTCCCGGTCCTCAAAGCAGCAGAGGTCCCGCAGGGCGGGCAGGGTAGCGTCGGTCAGAAACAGTTCCTCCGGCTTGGTGGTGCTCTGCACAGCCAGGGTGCGGCCCTCCAGGTCGGCAATGGTTTCAATATCGCTGCCGGGTATTACGGCCACCACCTGGCGGCTGGCCATGTAGGGGCCGGCCCAGCGGTAGTCATCCTCCCGTCCGTTGATGGTAAAGCTGCCCCACACGCAGTCAATGTCGCCGGTTTCCAGCAGCTGGGTCTTTCGTTCCCAGTCGATGATGGTAAACTCGGCGCGGTAGCCCATGCGCCGGAATGCCTCTTTGGCAAGCTCCACATCGATGCCGGTGGGGGCGCCGTCCTCGCCAATATAGTTGAAGGGCGGGTAGACATCGCTGCCCACCAAAATCGTGGGCAGGCTGCTTTCCTCACTGCTGCTGGCGGGCATATCGGCGCAGCCCACCAGCCCAGCGGCCAGGCAAAGGGCTGCCAGGAGGCAGACGATACGTTTTAGAGTGAAATTTTTCTGCATAAGGCCCTCCTGAAAATGGCACTGGTGCAGCATATAATATATAAACATATTCTACCATATAACAGTTACTGTGGTCAATTTTGAATTGCTTGTGTGGGCATAAATTGGCGTTTTGCAAAACATGAAAACCGTGCGTTTTCAAAGTTTGCGGCAACTTGCCAAAAAAGTGGCATTGTTAAATTCCAACACATGTGCACAACTGTCGAAGTGTAAGACAAAGTAGCGAAAAATGCAGATTTTCTGTTGCGGGATCACGGACCGGATGTTATACGTAAGCGGAATATGCTTACCGTCACCACCGAGCAGGAAAAGGCACTCTACCTGCGCCCTGCTGGAGCGTTGCGTCTACGGCGGCCAGGCCCCCGATGCCCGCGAGGAGCGCGCGTTGAGCAGCTTTTTGTGGAAATTGATCCGCAGCCGGCCCAAGCATACGCTGCTGCAGAATTTGAAGCGGAGATACCGCAGGATTTAACGACGCATAAAGACCCCCTTGTGTAAAGGGGGCTCCGCGAAGCGGTGGGGGATTGTCCTGTCTGCGTTGCAAATCGGTCTACCACGTAAGGTTACAATCCCTCCGTCACGGCTTCGCCGTGCCACCTCCCTTTGCACAAGGGAGGCTTTTTTGTATCTATTTATATCTTTGCCTTTTTTGCGCTTCTATGCTATAATGCCTACAAAACGCACAAAGGAGAAATACGCTCATGAAATTTTCTGAGATGCCCTATCAGCGCCCGAACCTGGACGAGATCAAGGCACAGTTTGCTGCTGTGACCCAGCGCTTTGCCGCCGCGCCTGACTACGCCGCCGCCAAGGCCGCCTTTCTGGACGAACAGACCCTGAACAAGCACGTGGACACGCTGGCCAACCTGGCCAGCATCCGCAATACCATCGATACCCGAGATGAATTCTACGATGATGAGATGAATTTCTGGAACGCTGCCACCCCACAGATCCAGGAGTGCCAGAATACCTGGAGCGCCGCCCTGCTGGCGTCCCCCTACCGCAAACAGCTGGGCGAGGAATACGGCGAGCTGATGTTCCTCAACGCCGAGATCGCCCAGAAAGCCTTCTCGCCGGAGATCCTGGACGAGATGGCCCAGGAAAACGACCTCTCCACCCAGTACGGCAAGCTGATCGCCTCGGCTCAGATCCCCTTTGAGGGCGGCGTCTACACCCTAAGCCAGCTCTCTCCCTTCAAAAACGACCCCGACGATGCCCGCCGCCTGGCCGCCTGGAAAGCCGAGGGTGCTTGGTATAAGGAGCATCAGGAGGAGTTCGACTCCATTTACGACAAGATGGTCCACCTGCGGGACACCATGGGCAAAAAACTGGGGTACGAAGGCTACACTACCCTGGGCTACTACCGCATGGGCCGCAACTGCTACACCAAGGCTGATGTGGAAAAATTCCGCGCTGCTGTGGTGAAATACCTCGTCCCCGTGGCCGACAGCATCTACCGCGAGCAGGCCAGGCGCCTGGGCAAGCAGTACCCGATGAACGCCGCCGACAACGCCCTGATGTTCCGCAGCGGCAACCCCAAACCCTGCGGTGATGCCGATGCCATCGTGGCTCAGGGCAAAAAGTTCTACGAGGAGCTGTCCCCCGAAACCGCCGAGTTCTTCCACAAGATGCTGGACGACCAGCTGATGGACCTGCTCTCCACCCCCGGCAAGGCGGGCGGCGGCTACTGCACCAGCCTGGATGATTACGAAGTGCCGTTTATTTTTGCCAACTTCAACGGCACCCAGCACGATGTCGAGGTCGTCACCCACGAGGCCGGCCACGCCTTTGCCGCCTATATGAACCGCAAGCGCATCCCCTACTCCACCGTATGGCCCAGCATGGAGGGCTGTGAGGTCCATTCGATGTCGATGGAATTCCTGGCCTGGCCCTGGGCCGAGGGCTTCTTTGGCGAGGATGCCCGCAAGTTCCGCTACAGCCATCTGGCCGGGGCGTTGACCTTCATCCCCTACGGCACGATGGTGGACCACTTCCAGCATATCGTCTACGAAAAGCCGGATATGACCCCGGCCCAGCGCCACGAGACCTGGAAGGAGCTGGCCGCCATCTACCAGCCCTGGATGCGCCTGGACGGCGAGATCCCCTTCTATGGTGCAGGCGAGTACTGGCAGCGCCAGATGCACATCTACCAGAGCCCGTTCTACTACATTGACTACTGCCTGGCGCAGACCGTCAGCCTGCAGATCTGGGCGCTGATGCAGAAGGACCGCGCCAACGCATGGGACCACTACATGGCCTACACCCGCCAGGGCGGCAGCCGTGTGTTTACCGAGCTGCTGAAAAACGCCGACCTGGTCAGCCCCTTTGAGGAAAGCTGCCTGCGCGGCGTCTGCGAGACCGCCAAGGATTGGCTGGACCACTACGACCTGACGGGGCTGGAATAATGGCGGACCGCAAAAAGAAGCGCGCCTATCTGGACGACTTTGAAAAAGACCTGAACGGCAACTACCAGTATCGCGGTGCGCACTACCATTATAAGGGTACAAAATCCCGCGGCCGGGCACTGGCCGGGCTTTGGGTCTTGTGCGGCGGTGGGGCCGCGCTGGTAGTGGCGGCGGGCTTGGTGCCCGGCGCGACCGCCTATGCGCCGTTCTGGCTGCTGCTGCCTTACATGGCGGGTCTGCTGGCAGCGGTGTATGCCGTCTACCTGCTGGTGCGGCTGACCGCCGCGGGGGAACCGCTGCGGGCGTATATTCATGAGCAGACCGTTCTGAAACTGCCGGGCAGCTGCACGCTGGCGGCTGTACTTGCCGGAATTACAGCTGCCGCCCAGCTGGTACAGCTGGCGGTCAGCAGGCAAAACCTGCCTGCGCGTATCCTGTTTATCCTGCTGCAGGCAGCAGCAGCCGGTGCCTTTGCAATGGAAAACCATCAATTTAAAGCGCTAAAGTACGAGAAGCAGGAATAATTATACAGAATTATTGATAAATATAATATGTAGCAATGTAAAAAAAAGCGGGCAGCTGTGCAGCTGCTCGCTTTTTGGTACGGGGCACAATAAAATCAAGACCTTTCTTTGCCAAAAAAATATCACAAATTTCGGTAAATGCCACAAAAATAGAACTTTTAAGTTGACATTTTACGCAATCTCAGGTACTATATAAGATAAGTCATTATCGACAAGTGTACACTGTATGAATACACAGTCATCGGAAAGGGAATTCCCTTTCCCGTTATGGCCACTCCCCAGCGGCCATAATGACTTGCCGATAGGGCAAATTTTAGGAGGTTTTGTACACATGAAAAACGCAAAGCAAGCCATTGCGCTGGCATCTGCTGCGGCCCTGAGCCTGAGCATGCTGGCCGGCTGCGGCAGCTCCGCTTCCTCCGCTGCATCCAGCGAAGCCGCAAGCACTGCCACCGCCGAGGCTACCACTTCCACCAGCGACGGCACCCTCGTCCTGGCAGAGACCGGCTTTGAGGGTAAGTTCAGCCCCTTCTTCGCCGCTTCTGCCGCTGACCAGGATGTCATCGACCTGACCCAGCTCGGCCTGCTGGGCGCCGACCGTAAGGGCGAAATGATCCTGAACGGCATCGAGGGCGAGACCCGCGAGTACAACGGCACCGATTACACCTACTATGGCACCACTGACTGCGTTGTCACCGAGAATGATGACGGCACCGTTACCTATGACCTGAAACTGCGTGACGACCTGAAGTTCTCTGACGGCGAGCCTGTTACCATCGACGACGTCATCTTCTCCATGTACGTCTATCTGGATCCGACCTATGACGGTTCCGTCACCATGTACTCCACCCCCATCGTGGGTCTGGAGGAGTACCGCAACTCTATGACCACCCTGTCCAAGCTGATCGCTGAGGCCGGCGAGGACAACACCGACTACACCAAATTCACCGAAGAGCAGCAGAAGGCTTTCTGGGATGCTGTCAACGACGGCGGCGTGAAGTTTGCGCAGGAAATTGTTGACACTATGCTGGAAAACGGCGCTACCGATGTTGCCTCCGCTGCTGCCGGCTGGGGCTTCGACGGTCTGGCTGCCGACGCCACTGCCAAGGACTTCTTTATGGCTATCGGCACTCAGTACGACTGGAACTTCTCTGCTATGGAAGCCGAGACTGCCGGTTCCGCCCTGTCTGACCTGATTCCCGAGGACGTCTACGCTTACGCCACCACCGGTGTCGCCGTTGGTGACGACGTTCCCAGCGTTGCCGGTATCGTCAAGACCGGTGACTACAGCATGACCCTGACCACCAGCGAGCTGTCCACCACCATGATCTACCAGCTGCAGATGCCCATCGCTCCTCTGCACTACTACGGCGACAAGAGCCTGTACGACTACGACAACAACTCCTTCGGCTTCCCCAAGGGCGACCTGAGCGTTGTGCGCTCCAAGACCGGCGCTCCCATGGGCGGCGGTATGTACACCTTCAACAAGTACAGCGACGGCGTTGTTTACCTGGATGCCAACCCCGACTACTTTGACGGCGCACCCAAGATCGCTCACGTCAACATGAAGGAGACCCAGGAGGCCGATAAGATCACCGGCGTTCAGGCTGGCACCATCGACATTTCCGATCCTTCCTACTCTCTGGAAGTTGCTGACCAGATCGCCGACATCAACGGCGTTGAGGGCGAGGATGGCCCCGTCATCACCACCCGTCTGAAGGACTACCGCGGCTACGGCTACATCGCCCTGAGCGCCAAGAACGTCAATGTTGGCGGCGACCCCGCTTCCGAGGCTTCCAAGGATCTGCGCAAGGCCATCATGACCGTTGTCTCCGCTTACCGTGATGAGGGCATCGACTCTTACTACGGCGATACCGCTACCGTTATCAACTACCCCATCTCCAACACTTCCTGGGCCGCTCCTTCCGTTACCGATGACGGCTACAAGGTTGCTTACTCCACCGACGTGGACGGCAACGACATCTACACCTCTGACATGAGCAGCGAGGACAAGTACCAGGCTGCCCTGCAGGCTGCCCTGGGTTACTTTGAGGCTGCCGGCTACACCGTCGAGAACGGCCAGGTCACTGCCGCTCCCGCCGGTGCCAAGATGGAGTATCAGATCAACATCGGTGCTTCCGGCAACGGTGATCACCCCTCCTTCCAGACCCTGACCAATGCTGCTGCTGCTCTCAAGACCATCGGCTTCACCCTGACTGTCAACGATATGGCCAACGCTTCTGACCTGTTCTCTTCCTACCAGTCCGGCGCTGCCGAGGGTTGGGTCGCTGCCTGGCAGTCCACCAATGACCCCGACATGTACCAGCTGTACCACAGCCAGGGCGCTACCAACTACTACGCCATCAACGATGCCGACCTGGATGAGCTGATCATGGCTGCCCGCCAGACCACCGACCAGGAGGCCCGTAAGGCCATGTACAAAGAGGCCATGGAGATCATCCTGGATTGGGGTGTCGAGCTGCCCGTCTACCAGCGCAGTGAGGCTACCATCTTCTCCACCGAGCGTGTCAACATCGACACCATCGCTAAGGACATGACCCCGTACTGGACCTACAAGTCTGAGCTGAACGACACCGAGCTGAACTGATCACAGCTTTCATCTGATGTTGTTTTGGGGCTGACTGTCCCTGCCAGTGACCGCCTTTCGGCGCCCATATGACGCCGGGGGCGGTTGCTTGCTGTACCACTTTAATATGGTTGTCCCACTCCCCCGCAGGGCGTACTGTCCCTGCGGGGGATGGGGATGCCCACATTGTGCATCTCCCTGCAAACTATAAAACGCGGCCCCGCCGTGCAAGGAAGGAACGAAACACCCGTGCGAAATTACATCATCAAGCGTATCGCGCAATCGGTATTGATCCTGTTCTGTGTCATGTTCATTATCTACGCGCTGATCCGCAGCCTGCCCAGCTCTTTTGCCGAGACGATGGCAATGCAGCTGGCCCAGGCACCCGGTGCCAAACCCTATGAGGAATGGCTGGCCCAGCTGAATGCCTCCTACGGCCTGGATCTGGACATTGTGCCCGGCTTCTTCACCTGGCTGTCCAAGGCCATCGTCGGCAACTTTGGCGACAGCTGGAAGTGGAATGTCCCCGCTACCCAGAAGTTCAACGAGGTCATCGGCCTGTCTGTCATTATGGGCGGCATCTCCTTTGTGCTGTCCATCATCATTGCGGTGCCCCTGGGTATTCTGGCTGCCACCAAGCAGTACAGCCGTACCGACTATGTTATTACCGCGGCCGCACTGGTCGGCATCTCTCTGCCCACTTTCTTCTTTGCTACGCTGCTCAAGCTGCTGTTCTCCGTCAAACTGGGCTGGTTCGATCTGTACGGCCTAGTCGGGCGTGACTATGCCCAGCTGGACTCCTGGGGCCAGTTCCTGGATAAGGCCAACCACCTGGTGCTGCCTATCGCCACGCTGGTCATCGTTTCCATCGGCGGCTACATGCGCTACACCCGCACCAATATGCTGGAAGTGCTGAACGCTGACTACATCCGCACCGCCCGCGCCAAGGGCCTGTCGGAACATACCGTTATCTATAAGCACGCCTTCCGCAACACGCTGATCCCGCTGGTCACCATCATTGGCGGCAGCCTGC
>ENA-UOJR01000626-UOJR01000626.1-human-gut-metagenome-genome-assembly--contig:-C115P-NODE-626-length-42913-cov-11.767091_pt1 | contig 42913 bp, 30 predicted proteins | sample MGYA00242354_ERZ723901 | MGnify/ENA metagenome assembly ERZ723901
TCACCGGTGTGTTGCACATGGGACACATGCTTAATAATACCATTCAGGATATTTTGGTTCGTCGTGCCCGTATGGAAGGCAAGAATGCCTGCTGGGTGCCGGGAACTGATCACGCTTCCATCGCTACCGAAGCAAAAGTTGTAAACAAACTCGCTGCCCAGGGCATCAAGAAGACAGACCTGACCCGTGATGAGTTCCTGAAACATGCCTGGGACTGGACAGAAGAGCACGGAGGCATTATCCTGAAGCAGCTCCGCAAACTGGGTGCATCCTGTGACTGGGACCGCACCGCCTTTACTATGGATGAGGAACGCAGCAAAAGCGTATTGAAAGTATTTGTAGACTTGTACAACAAAGGATTGATTTACCGTGGTGTCCGTATGGTAAACTGGGACCCGAAAGCGTTGACTGCCCTTTCTGACGAAGAAGTGATCTACAAGGAAGAGCACGGAAAACTGTTCTATCTCCGCTATAAGGTGGAAGGTGATCCGGAAGGCCGCTATGCAGTAGTAGCAACGACCCGTCCCGAAACAATCATGGGCGATACGGCAATGTGTATCAACCCCAACGACCCCAAGAACGCATGGCTGAAAGGAAAGAAAGTAATCGTTCCGTTGGTAAACCGTGTTATCCCTGTCATCGAGGACGATTATGTGGACATTGAGTTCGGTACCGGTTGCCTGAAAGTAACTCCGGCCCACGACGTAAATGACTATATGTTGGGTGAAAAGTATAATCTGCCCAGCATCGACATCTTCAATGATAACGGGACTTTGAGCGAAGCTGCCGGATTGTATATCGGTATGGATCGTTTCGACGTCCGCAAGCAGATTGAGAAAGACCTCGATGCTGCCGGATTGCTCGAAAAGACAGAAGCCTACACAAATAAAGTAGGTTACTCGGAACGTACCAATGTAGTGATCGAACCGAAATTGTCTATGCAGTGGTTCCTCAAAATGCAGCATTTTGCCGATATGGCATTGCCTCCGGTAATGAACGATGAGTTGAAATTCTATCCTGCCAAATATAAGAATACATACCGCCACTGGATGGAGAACATCAAAGACTGGTGTATCAGCCGCCAGTTGTGGTGGGGACATCGTATTCCTGCTTACTTCCTGCCGGAAGGTGGCTATGTGGTAGCCACTACTCCCGAAGAAGCGCTGGCTAAAGCCAAAGAGAAAACAGGAAACGCCGCTTTGACGATGGATGATCTTCGTCAGGACGAAGACTGTCTGGATACTTGGTTCTCTTCCTGGTTGTGGCCTATCTCCCTGTTTGACGGAATCAATCATCCAGGTAACGAGGAAATCAGCTATTACTATCCGACCAGCGACCTGGTGACCGGACCGGATATCATCTTCTTCTGGGTGGCACGTATGATCATGGCGGGCTACGAATATGAAGGAAAGATGCCGTTCAAGAACGTTTACTTTACAGGGATCGTTCGTGACAAACTGGGACGTAAGATGTCCAAGTCACTCGGCAACTCACCCGACCCGTTGGAACTGATCGACAAATATGGTGCCGATGGTGTCCGTATGGGAATGATGCTGGCAGCTCCCGCCGGAAACGATATTCTTTTCGACGACGCACTCTGCGAACAGGGACGTAACTTCTGCAGCAAGATATGGAACGCTTTCCGTCTGATCAAGGGTTGGACGGTTGACGATAATATTCAGGCTCCGGATGCTGCTAAACTGGCTGTCCACTGGTTTGAATCCAAACAGAATGAAGTAGCTGCCGAAGTAGCGGACTTGTTCAGTAAATACCGTCTGAGCGAAGCATTGATGGCTGTTTATAAACTATTCTGGGATGAATTCTCTTCCTGGTATCTGGAAATGATTAAACCGGCTTACGGACAGGGAATTGACCGTACCACTTATGACGCTACTCTCTGCTTCCTCGATAACCTGTTGCATCTGCTTCATCCGTTTATGCCGTTCATCACAGAAGAATTGTGGCAACAGATGTACGAACGTAATGCGGAAGAAGGAGAAAGTCTGATGGTAAGTGCATTGAGCATGGATACTTATGTAGACACCGCATTCGTTGCACAGTTTGAAGTTGTCAAGGGAGTTATCAGTAATATCCGCAGCATCCGTCTGCAAAAGAACATAGCTCAGAAAGAAGCGCTTGACTTGCAGGTGCTGGGCGAAAATCCGGTTGCAGAGTTCAATGCGGTGATTCAGAAGATGTGTAACCTTTCTTCCATTACAGTGGTAGAGAGCAAGGCGGAAGGTGCTTCTTCCTTCATGGTAGGAACTACCGAATACGCTGTGCCACTGGGCAATATGATTGATGTAGAAGCCGAAATCGCCCGTATGGAAGCTGAACTGAAGCATAAGGAAGGATTCCTGCAAGGCGTATTGAAGAAACTCAGCAATGAGAAATTTGTCAATAACGCCCCCGCAGCCGTTCTCGAAATGGAACGTAAGAAGCAGGCCGATGCGGAAAGTATCATCAGCTCTTTGAAAGAAAGCATCGCAGCTTTAAAAAAGGCATAATGAACTGATACATAAAAATATGTAATGGAGAGGCATCCCGATAGATTTGGGATGCCTTTCTTTTTAAAAGATAAAAATAATACTATCTTTGCTTCCACTTTTAATCACACAGCAAAATGAAACAATTACTGCGAATATGCTTAACAAGTGCGTTCTTTCTTCTTTTCGAAGGACTCCTTTCCCCTATGTTGGCAGATAATGGGAAATCAGATAAAGAAATATTAGTTTTGAATTCTATTAACTTCAACCTTCCCTGGGCCAGAAACTTCTATTGGTATGTGCACGATGTTCTTCAGGAACAGGGAATAACTGCCAGAGCGGAATCATTGTCTGTCCCGGCCTTGCAGGATACGATGGAGGTAAATGCAGTCATCGAGCATCTGCGTCAGAAATATCCGCTTCCTCCTGCCGCTGTTGTGATAATTGGTGATCCGGGCTGGATTGTCTGTCGTCCTTTATTTGATGACCTATGGAAAGATGTTCCGGTGATCATAACGAACTCCCGTGACCGCCTGCCTGCTACCTTGGATATTCTGCTCTCTCATGCCTCGTTGAATGAGACCAACAGCGTCCCCGCCCAAGAGTGGAGAAAAGGCTACAACCTGACTACCCTGAAATAGCATTACTATGTGAAGGAAACCGTTGAACTGATCTATAGCCTGATACCTGATATGGATCGCCTGGCATTTATCTCGGACGATCGCTACATCAGTGAAGAAACCCGCGGAGACGTGAAAGAAGCTGTTGAAAAGCATTTTCCAAACCTGCCTTTAGAATTGCTTTCTACCACTCACTTGTCAACAGAAATGCTTCTGGACACCTTGCGCAGCTATAAAGCAAACACCGGAATTATTTATTATTCCTGGTTTGAGTCGCATAATAAAGAAGATAATAATTATCTTTTTGATCATATTCAGGAGATTATCACCAATTTTACGTCCTCTCCCTTGTTCCTGCTTTCTTCCGAAGACCTGTCCAATAATACTTTTGCAGGAGGCTATTACGTTTCTGCAGAATCATTCGGCGATTCCTTACTTGAAATTATTGACCGTGTGTTGCATGGAGAACAGGCGGAGGACATTTCCGAAAGTATAGGAGGGAAGGCGAGTGCCTACCTCTGTTATCCGGTGCTGGAATCCTACAATATTCCCTATCACCTTTATCCTGAACGAGCTGTTTATGTCAACGAACCTAAAAGTATATTTCATCAATACTGTGTTGAAATCCTTTCCTGTTCCATTTTCCTTCTTATTTTGATAGCAGCGATCGCCTATTATATACGTATTCTTCGCAAGGCATACACTCGTCTGAGTGAGGCAATGGAAAAGGCGGAGCAGGCGAATCAGTTGAAATCCGCCTTTCTGGCTAATATGAGTCATGAAATCCGCACTCCGTTGAATGCGATTGTCGGCTTCTCGAATATGTTGCCGGATATAGAAGATCGTAAGGAGATGCGCGAATATGCGGACATCATCGAAACAAATACCGACTTGCTTCTTCAACTGATCAATGATATTCTGGATATGTCCAAAATCGAAGCCGGCACTTTTGACTTCTGTCCGTCATTGATAGATGTCAACCAGACGATGGAAGAAATCGAACAGAGTATGAGGCTTCGCTTGAAAAAAGAAACTGTCACTCTTACCTTTACCGAACGTCTGCCGGAATGTACCCTTTATACAGATAAGAATCGTTTGATACAACTGATTTCCAACTTTGTCATCAATGCCATCAAGTTTACTCAGACAGGTTCTATCAGAATGGGATATCGTCTGAAAGATGTCGGTACAATTTGCTTTTATGTTTCGGATACAGGCTGCGGCATGTCGGAAGAGCAATGCAGGCATGTATTCGAAAGGTTTGTGAAATACAATCCTTTTGTTCAGGGAACCGGTTTGGGGCTTTCCATTTGTCAGATGATTATCGACCGGTTAGGAGGGACGATTGGGGTTGAATCGGAAGAAGGCAAAGGCTCTACTTTCTGGTTTACGCTGCCCTATCAGCAGGAATAGCATCGTATTTGTCTTCTTATCCTTTATGATTGTTAGTTTTATGTATTGCAGACTTCAAAGACTTTGGTCAGCTTATTACGATGAGACAATATTCTCACCGCAATGAGAAAAAATTCTCAATGCAATGAGAAAAGATTCTCACTGTGATGAGAAAAAGTTCTCACTGTGGTGAGAAATAATTCTCATCATGATGAGAATGGTTGAGAATTTATGATCTGTATCAGCTTGTACTATAGATAAATACAGATTTACTATTTTCTGTTTTATAGCTTTAATTGATAGAGCAAAAAAGAACTTTACCTAAAAAGAGACCGTTTTTCTCTATTTAGTTGAAGGATGGTATAGATTTAATAGGTACGAATCCAATTTATTGGAAGGAGTCACTTATATTAAGGAAACAGTAAAGGAAGCAGCAATGGCAGATAATCTTTTAAATCGATGCGTAATTGTTTGAGTGCTTGCTGAATACGATAATCTACAGTCTTTGGAGACACTTCCAATGTTTCTGCAATTTCTTTGTAGCTCATATCCCGGAAACGATGCATAACAAATGCTTGCCGATAACTTTCCGGTAATGCAGCAACCGCTTCTTCAATACGTTTGGTTAGCTCTTTAATTTGATAGAAGTCCATATCCTGTATCATCTCTTGCATTTCTTCATAGAAACGCGTATCAGCACGTTTGATGGCATCAATGTGTGCAAGCTTATTTAAAGCCTTGTGATGTACCATTTTAAAGAGATAAGAACTTAATGATGATTCAATAATTAGGTTTTCCCGGTTTTCCCATATCCATAGAAGGGAGTCTTGCACAATTTCTTCTGCATCGTGAAAGTCAACATATTTATGACCATAGGCACATAGCACTGCATAGTATTGCCTGAATAGCATTTCAAAGGCTTTTAGGCCTCCACGCTGTATTTCAGATAATTGAGGGTCATTCCTCTTTATGCGTAGTTCCTTCATTTATTAAATTCTAATTTGCTGCAAATATAGCTTTTTTATAATAAAATAAAGATTTTCTGAAAAAAATAAGGTTTTCGTTTAGGAATGTCATGGTTTGGTCTTGTCATATAATAAAAGGTAGAATAAAGGATGAAAGAATTAGATAATAATAGAATAGAAGAATTGCTTCCTCGTTATTGTGAGGGGAGGTTGAGCGAGGGGGAACGTCTGGAAGTGGAAGCGTGGATGGACGAGTCGGAGGAGAATAAACGAGTTGCTACTCAGACTTTTGCTCTTTATTTGGCTGTGGACACGGTTCAGGTAATGAAGAAAGTTGATACGGAGAAAGCTTTACTGAAAGTAAAGGGAAAAATGTCGGACCGTGAAGTGAGAAGGATAGTGTGGTGGGAGTGGGCACAACGTGCTGCTGCAATTCTATTTATTCCGCTTCTTACCTTATTTATATGGCAGAATTGGAAAGGGGATACTGGTGAGGTAGCGGAGATGATGGAAGTTAAGACTAGTCCTGGAATGACCACTTCGTTGACATTACCCGATGGTACAATTGTTTATTTGAATTCGGAATCTTCTTTGTCTTATCCTTCTCGCTTTAATGGAGATTTCCGTAAAGTGACGTTAAGTGGTGAAGCATACTTTGAAGTGGCCAAAGATCCGGAAAAGAAATTTATCCTTTCTACTACACATCAATCACAGATAGAAGTATTGGGTACATGTTTCAATGTGGAAGCATATGAACAGAATACAGAGGTTATTACAACTTTGATTGAAGGGAAAGTAGATTTTATGTTCGAGAAAGATGCTGGGATGAAACATGTGTTCTTATCTCCAAGAGAGAAGCTGGTGTATGATTCGGAGACTGATAAAGTCCACCTTTATAAAACTTCGGGAAAATCAGAATTGGCTTGGAAAGATGGAGAAGTGGTTCTTGATAATACACCTTTGGAAGAAGCATTATGGATGCTGGAAAAAAGATATAGCGTGAAATTCGTTATTAAGAACGAAAAACTGAAGAATAGTTCATTCACGGGAACCTTTACAAATCAACGTTTGGAGAAGATCCTGGAATATTTTAAAGTATCCTCCAAAATACGCTGGAAACATATCAATGATGACAAGGATGGAAGTGACAGAAAAAAAGAGATAATAGAGATTTATTGATTAACCTTTAACAATTTAGTAGTATGAAAGCAAAACCCACTTAGAAAAAAGTATGGGAAGATTTTGGCAGATCTCCCCATACTAAAATGAATCAATTGAAAATGCTTGTTTGGCAGACAAGCATAGTTAACTCATTTTCAACTTAAATCAATACAAAATTATGCAAAACAATTTTAGCATCCAAGTTTTAAGGGTGGTAAAGTCTTTTTGGCTAACCTCGAAAAAAATCCCACGTACTATGAGACTGGTTATTTTATTCTTATTTTGCTTTGTCGGATTAACTAATGCGACAGATAGCTATGCCCAATCTGCAAAGGTTACGATGAATGTACGTAATCAGACAGTTGAGGATGTATTAAGAGCGATAGAGAAGCAAACAGAATTTAGTTTCTTCTACAACAATGCTCATATAAATTTGAAACGGTTGGTGACAATCTCCGCTGACCGTAATGATATCTTTAAAGTTCTTGACGAAGTATTTAAAAATACGAATGTAGAATATAAGGTAATAGATAAGAAGATCATTCTGTCTACGGAGTTGGCTTCTGTCGAACAGGCGCATCAGGAAAAGGTAAAAGTAAGCGGACGAGTGGTGGATGCGGCAGGTGAACCGGTAATCGGTGCCAGTGTGATAGAAAAAGGCTCCGCCAATGGTACGATCACTGATATGGACGGTAATTTTATCCTGAATGTCGGTTCAAAAGACGCCATTCTTGAAATCTCTTATATTGGTTATCAAGGACAGTCCCTGAAAGTAACTCCGGGAAAGACGCTGTCGGTAGTATTGAAAGAGGACACACAGAGTCTGGACGAAGTGGTAGTAGTTGGTTTTGGTGTACAGAAGAAAGCGAACTTGACCGGTGCGGTATCTCAGGTAAAGATGGATGATGTACTGGGGAGTCGTCCTGTTGTAAATGCCATGAGTGCTCTGCAGGGTGCGATGCCGGGACTTCAGATTACTCCTAATAATGATGCTGCCGGTCCGGGACAGAGCAAATCATTCAATATTCGTGGTACGACTTCTATCAATGGCGGTGGTCCGTTGGTGTTGATAGATAATGTTCCGGGGGATATCGATATGTTGAATCCCGAAGATATCGAAAGTGTTTCTGTGTTGAAAGATGCTGCTTCGGCCGCTATCTATGGTGCGCGTGCCGCTTTCGGTGTAATACTTGTGACTACAAAGAAGGCGAAGAAAGGAGACGGTTTTCATGTCAATTATAATAATAACTTTGGTTTCCAGAGTTCTATCAATCGTCCGGAACAGGCTGACGGGCTGGAGTGGATGCAGGCTTACCTGGATGGCGAGTTCAATGCCGGTAAATACTACACCGGGCAAGATATCAAAACCTGGATGAACTACCTGACCGAATATCGTAAGAATCCGGGTAAATTCCAGACTACCGGAGACGGGGTATTTGTAGACCCGGAAACAGGATTGAATTATTATCTGAATGAGAAAGACCTGTATGCCAATATGCTTGATGATTACGGTTTTCTGCAAGCGCATAATGTGTCATTGAGCGGTGGTACTGATAAGCTGGCTTATCGTCTGTCCCTTGGCTATAATAGCGAGCAAGGTATTTTGATCACCGATAAAGACCGCTACAAACGTTTGTCGGGTAGTGCCTATATTTCTGCCGAAATCACCTCGTGGCTGACTCAGTCTGTAGATATACGCTATGCTCAGAGTGACAAGAATATGCCTGTGACTTCGGATAAGACCGGATTGTATGATATGCGTTTGCCGGTTGTATATCCCGAAGGTTCCCTGACTTTGCCTGACGGCACCAGCCTGATGACGAATACGCCTTCCAATGTTTTGAGAATGGCAACAGATAACAATACAATCAGAGACAATGCCCGTATCCTGTCAAAAACGGTATTGAAACCATTGAAAGGGCTTGAAGTGGCATTCGAATATACTTTTGACAAGACATGGAGTAATCAGAATGTGAATAAGGCTTCCATTGATTATACAACGGTTGAGCTGGCAAAAATACAGACTGCCACTACTTCTTCTCTGGAGACGACTCACCAAAGTACTGATTATAATGCCATCAACCTGTATGCTAATTATAGATATTCATGGAATGACACGCATAACTTGTCGTTAATGGGCGGCTTCAACCAGGAATCCAGTGACTGGAAGAAAAAGTATACTTATTCTTATGATATGATTAACGAGAAGTATCCGTCACATAGTACGGCTACCGGTGAGAATAAGGTTATTACAGATGATCATCGCGTGTATACCGTGCGTGGTGCTTTCTATCGTGTTAATTATGATTATAAAGGCAAATATTTGTTTGAGACCAATGGTCGTTATGACGGCTCGTCTAAATTCCCGAAGAAAAATCGTTTCGGTTTCTTCCCTTCTGTATCTGTGGGTTGGAACATTGCCCGCGAGAACTTTATGAAACCGGTTGCAGGTGACTGGCTAAGCGATCTGAAACTTCGCGGAACCTGGGGGCAAATAGGTAATCAGGGTATTGATCCTTATAAATTTGTTCCGACCATGTCGCAAGTGGAAAAGAAGGATGTGGCATGGCTGGTGAATGGAGCGAAGCCGCTGACTTTGAATGCTCCGGGACTGGTCAGTGATAGTTTTACTTGGGAAACGGTAGAAACATTGGACTTTGGTTTTGATATAACTGCCTTGAACGGACGTTTGCAAAGTACTTTCGACTGGTATCGTCGTGATACGAAAGATATGCTTGCTCCGGGAGCTGAGCTGCCGTCAGTGGTAGGTGCTTCCGCACCTTTGCAGAATACCGCCGACTTGCGTACGAAAGGCTGGGAATTGTCATTGACCTGGAGAGATAGAATCGGTGCATGGGGCTATAATGTAGGCTTCAATCTTTATGACTCTAAAACAGTCGTTACCAAATACCATAATGAATCCAAGATTATCCTGAAAAGTGATGGCACGAATAATTATTATGAAGGATATGAAATCGGTTCTATCTGGGGGTATGTAACGGATGGTTACTATACAGCCGATGACTTTGAAGATACAAATACCTGGAAATTGAAAGAAGGAGTGGTGACAGTGGATGGAGTAAGTCCGCGTCCCGGCGACATCAAGTACCAGAATTTGCGTGATGATGGATCGAGTACGAATCGCATTGATACGGGAGACGGAACCTTTGACAATCCGGGAGACCGCAAGATAATCGGTAATAACTCTTTGCGTTTGCAGTATGGTATAAACCTGGGAGTCAATTACAAAGGATTTGATCTGAGTGTTTTGCTGCAAGGAGTAGGTAAACGTGATGTATGGATCAGTGATGCACGCCGCTGGCCGTTTAATTCCGGACAGTTTGGTTCACTCTTTAAAGACCAGCTGGATTATTGGAAACCGGTAGATTCTGCCAATGGTGACTGGACGGCAGCCAATCCGAATGCGGAATATTTCCGTATTTACGGGCAAGGAAACAATTCCGGTTACAATACACGTGCGCAAACGAAGTATTTGATGAATGGCTCTTATCTGCGTGTCAAGAATGTGACTTTGAGTTATAATTTCCCGAAGAGTTGGTTGGCACCTATTACATTAACGAGTTTGAAAGCGTTCGTAAGTTGTGAGAACCTTCACACATTTACTAAGCTGATGAAGGGTTATGACCCGGAACGCCTGTCTTGGGGATATCCTTTCTATCGTACGATTTCTTTTGGTTTTAATGTTACTCTTTAATTTAGAATTGGTTATGAAAAAAATAATATATACTATGCTTGCGGCAGCAGCTATCGGGTTTACTTCATGCAACGATAGTTTTATGGAACGCTATCCGGATACTTCGTTGACGGAGCAGACAGTGTTCAGTAATTATAATACTTTCAAGACCTATGCCTGGGGATTATATGGAGTATTTACAAATACTAATATCCTGCGTATTCCCGGAACAAACGGAGCCTATGCCAGTGCCACATCCTATACAAGCGATATTTATGCAGGTTATCTGATGCGTCGTCAGGGTGGCGGTAATCCGTATGCTTTTCAAAATGTATCCAGTTCGTCATCGGGCAATGGATGGGCATTCAGTTTCGTCTATCGGGTCAATGTCATGTTGGCAAATATCGATAACTCAGGGATGACGGATGCGGACAAGGAACATTGGCGTTCGGTGGGATATTTTTTCCGTGCCTATTATTACTCGGAACTGATAGCTCGTTTTGGTGATGTGCCTTGGGTAGATCGTGTACTGGGTGATTCGGATAAGGAAATAGCATATGGTCCCCGTACACCTCGCAAAGAAGTTGCCGATCATGTATTGAACGATTTGATATACGCTGAAGAGCATATAAAAGAAGAAGGTGACGGTGAAAATACGATCAATGTGCATGTTGTCCGTGCTCTTCTTTCCCGTTTCTGCCTTTTTGAAGGTACATGGCGTAAATATCATGCTTTGGGGGACGAAGATAAGTACTTTGATGCTTGTATCACTTATTCCAAGAAGCTGATGGATTCTTATCCCGAACTGAACAGTGATTGGGGAGAGATGCTGACATCTGACCTGAAAGGAATGAAAGGCATCATTCTGTATAAGGAATATGTAGAAAAAGAACTGACTAATTATGTACTGACTCATGTTGAACGGACATCCACCCATAATGTGGAAATGCCGCAACACATCATTGATATGTATCTTTGTAAAGATGGTAAAACGATTCATAACAGCTCGGAATATGAATGGTCGCAGGACGGGGATAATAGTATGAATGCTACTTTCCGCAATCGTGACCTTCGTCTGCTGGAGACTGTAGCTCCCCCTTATAAGGTGATCCCAAGTGCCGATAATACCAGTTGGGAGTATACTTCTGATCCCAAGGACCGTGAGTTTATGGATATCATGGGCATTACCCGTTACACAGGTTTCGGGGGCGGAAATGGGGAAGCCGGTAAACATAAAGTGTTCCCATTGATGAACTGGTCTACTGCTATATTGAAAGGAATGCCTCACTTCTTCACCAACAATGGCGGACAAGGTTTCCTCGTAGCCCGTAGCGGTAACTATGTGTACAGATACTATAATGTATGGGACAATTCGAAAGAGAATGAAGGGACCTCAGATGTACCTTTGTTCAAGATTGATGAAGTGATGTTGAATTATGCTGAGGCTAAATTTGAAAAAGGTGGTACAGGTGCCGAGGGCTTCAATCAGACTGTTGCTGATCTTACTATCAATAAGTTACGCGATCGGGTGGGAGTTGCCCATATGAAAGTGGCCGAGATAAATGCCGGATTTGATCCGAAGCGCGACCAGACCGTAGACCCTGTATTGTGGGAGATTCGTCGCGAGCGCATAGTAGAATTGATGGGTGAAGGATTTGGATTCTACGATGTGCGCCGCTGGAAAAAGGCACCTTGGTTTATCAATAAGATACAGTATGGTCAATGGGCTACTAAAGAGCAGATTGGCGATTCCGGACAGTTTGTTGATCTTGAAAAAGGATACGCTGATACAACAGGAAAGAAAGAAGGTTTTATCTATATGTATAATGATCCTTTGGTAGCAGGTAAAGGTTGGTTAGATAAGTATTATCTGTATCAGGTGCCTACTAATGAAATCGCATTAAACCCAGAACTGGCCCCCAATAATCCGGGATGGGAGTAATAATTAACTGAAACACAAATTGAAAGAAGATGTGCAAATAACTGTTTGACACATCTTCTTTCTTTATTAGAGCCAATGCTATATCTTTCCGACTTTTCATATATTGGAGGTTATTTAATGTGTATCAGTATAAAAGAACTACATTTTATTTTCAGTAATCGGAAATTTGAAATATATTTAGGGGTTCAAACGCTCAAACACATTTGATGACCCTTAAAAAAATAATGACTATGAACATGCGTCTTCTATTACTTTTATTATTTGGTTCTGTTGTTATGTATACAAGTTGCCAATCTACGTCTGCTCCAATCGATTCATTGGCAGCACGTGTGACGGAGAATACGTCGAAAGATCAAATCCTTTTCCGGTTGGTTACTGATGAAGCCGATCCGGCAAAGGACTACTTTGAGATAGACTCCAAGGATGGCAAAGTACTGATAACCGGAAACTCCGATCTTTCACTGGCTACGGGCTTGAATTGGTACCTGAAATACGTGGCAGGTATTCATCTTTCGTGGAATAATCCCTCGCAGAAATTGCCGGAAGTACTGCCTCTGCCTCAAAAGAAAATCCGACAGGCGACGGCTATGAAGAATCGATATTACCTGAATTACTGTACCTATTCTTACTCCATGGCTTTCTGGGACTGGGAACGCTGGGAGAAAGAGATAGACTGGATGGCGATGCACGGCATCAATATGCCTTTGAGTATAACAGGGATGGAGGTTGTCTGGTATAATCTACTGAAGCGTATCGGATATACGACGGAGGAGATCAATGAGTTTATTTCCGGTCCTGCCTTTATGGCATGGTGGCAGATGAATAATCTGGAAGGATGGGGTGGACCGAATCCCGACAGTTGGTATCGGCAACAGGAAGCACTGCAAAAGAAGATCATTGCCCGAATGAGGGAGCTGGGCATTGAACCGGTATTCCCCGGATATGCAGGAATGGTTCCCCGTAATATCGGAGAGAAACTGGGGTATCAGATTGCCGATCCCGGTAAATGGTGCGGTTTCCCTCGTCCGGCCTTTCTTTCTACGGAAGATGAACATTTCGATTCATTTGCTGCCATGTATTATGAGGAGTTGGAGAAACTTTACGGAAAAGCCAAGTATTATAGTATGGACCCCTTTCATGAAGGAGGAAATACGGAAGGAGTAGACTTGGCAAAGGCGGGAACTTCTATTATGGGTGCTATGAAGAAAGCGAATCCGGAGGCTGTGTGGGTGATGCAGGCATGGCAGGCGAATCCGCGGGAAGCGATGGTCGGTACGCTCGATTCCGGTGATTTGCTGGTACTGGATTTGTATAGTGAAAAACTTCCCCAATGGGGTGATCCGGAGTCGATGTGGTATCGGGAGAAAGGTTTCGGCAAGCATGACTGGCTTTATTGTATGTTGCTTAACTTTGGCGGTAATGTCGGTCTGCACGGACGGATGGAGCAACTGGTGAATGGATATTATAACGCCTGTGTACATGTCAACGGGAAAACCCTGCGGGGGGTAGGAGCTACTCCGGAAGGAATCGAGAATAATCCGGTGATGTTTGAATTGCTGTATGAACTTCCTTGGCGGGAAGAACGTTTTTCACCGGATGAATGGCTGCAAGCGTATCTGAAAGCGCGGTATGGAAATGATTTGTCACCGGAAGTAGCGGAAGCATGGCGTGCGCTGGAACATACAGTTTACAATGCTCCGAAGAATTATCAGGGGGAAGGGACAGTCGAATCCTTGTTGTGTGCCCGTCCGGGATTTCATCTGGACAGAACATCGACATGGGGATATGCCAAGTTATTCTATTCACCTGATTCAACGGCAAAGGCAGCCCGCTTGTTACTTTCTGTTGCAGATCAGTACAAGGGAAATAATAACTTTGAATATGATTTGGTGGACGTGGTGCGTCAGAGTCTGGCAGATAAGGGGAATGTGCTGCTTGAAGAAATTTCCCAGAGTTATGACCGGAAAGATAAGGATAGCTTCGGGAAACAGTCACAACAGTTTTTGGAGTTAATATTAGCTCAGGACAGTTTGCTATCCACCCGAAAGGAGTTCTCGGTGTCTTCATGGCTGAATGCCGCACGTTCTTTGGGAACTACGGAAGAAGAAAAGAAACTTTACGAATGGAATGCTTCTGCGCTGATCACGGTCTGGGGAGACAGTATAGCTGCCAATCAGGGAGGTCTGCATGATTATTCCCATCGGGAGTGGAGCGGGATTTTGAAAGACTTGTATTATCAACGGTGGAAAACTTTCTTTGAGCAGAAACAACGGGAGTTGGACGGCAAACTTGACCAATCAGCGGAAGAACCGATTAATTTCTATGGTATGGAGAAAGCATGGGCGGAGAAAAACAAAACAAATGATTCATCGGATCATAAGTTACAAAATGTAATTGAAACGGCAAAATCTGTTTATCGGACAGCGATTGAAGCAAAGTAATTTATCTACCTACACTGCTCCGGCTTTCAGCTAGAGGGCTGACTGAAAAGTCGGTAGTGCCTTAAATGGGAGTGACTAAAAGTCGATAGTATTTTAATTCTCCTCCTTCGGGAAGGAGGAGTACCCGCAGGGGGAGGTGGTAGGTGAATACGCAATTCTTTCATTCATAGTAAATTAGATACAACCTTGTTTTACCTACCACCCCGGCTTTCAGCCACCCCTCCTTCCCGAAGGAGGGGAGTTTTAGATACTACCGACTTTTAGTCATTCCCATTTAAGGCACTATCGACTTTTAGTCACTCCTAATAGGGAAACTTGAGTTTGTACGAATCATATAAAACGAAAAAAGAATAATCGGAAGTAAAAGGTATTCCCCTGTTTACTTCCGATTATTCTTTTTATAAATGATAATTGCTTCGGCAAGGCCACGCCGGGCAATCGGACATATTTATTTCTCCAACAAATTTTTCAGAAACTCGTCCAGTTCTTTATCCAGTCCTTTCAGCAGTTCGTCATCCACGAGCAATGTATCGTCATCTATCAGCAACAATTCTGCAACTGTTTCCTTATCTTCATCTACCAGTACAAATGAATAAGGCTTTAATATTGTTACTTTATCGAAGTCTCCTGCATCTTTCATTCTGCAAAGGATACTTTTCAGGTTGGGCTCTACATTTTCCATGAAATCATCTCCATCGTAAGTTGCCCACTCTTCAATCATTACATTAGCCAATTCCTCGTCATCGTCGTTATAAATAGTGAGTTGTCCCGATGTTTGGTCCGGTTGTAAATGAATATCTGTTACGGCTGTCTGGTCGCAGCCACATACATATTTGCCGGCTGCCTTTTGGATAGCCGATTCGATGGTAGACAGAGATTGTTGGCTCAGTTTCATAGGTTCTTCCTTTTTGTTACCTCAAAGGTATAAAAAAAATAATAATCAATGCATGATTTCCTTAAAAATCATCATTAAATCGCTCCATTTGCATTTTTAGCTTGGGCAATTGACTGTTACGTTCCTTTAATTCATTTGCATAAAGGGTTGTAAGGTAGTAATTCGGTATATCGTCAATGGTGGCGTACGCCGCATTTTCGGGAATGTTTTTCTTATCTACTTTTTGGGCAAGTTGCTGTGCTTTGACTGCCCATTCTTCTGCTTTTGCCAAGCTGTCCTTCATCTCATAATAAACAGCGATATTGAGGGCAGCTTTCATCTTTTTCTTTTCCTTCTTGGTTCCGTTGTACACTTGTTCCCAAAGTTCGAAAGCTCTGTCCCATGAATTTTCACGGACAAAGATTGCCGCGTCACGCATCTGTACGGAGCCACCGGTGTACAAGTATCGTTTGCCTGTTTTCCAGAAAGGGAGTAACTGTTTGACAGGGATAGTCCCTGCAAATTCAGAAGCTTCCCGTAACATCTGTGCATCAGGTATCATGTGTGCAAATGTTTCTGTTACCGATCCTCCGTATTCTTCCCAAAAGATACTGTCGGTGGGGTGTAGCGTAGTCATCGGTTTGCTGCGCGAGGGCAGGTATACCTTCACCGTCGGGTAGGCTTTTACATCCACTGTCCCCAGGTAGCAGTTAAAATCACGGATATAACGAACCGTTTTGGTCGCTTTGAATTGCAGGTTTTCCATTGCGATGATACAGTCCACTCCCAAGTCTGATGTCAGCTGTTGGACTTCCTCCTGACTCAATGTACTTTCACGAGGAAACTTGTCATTGGCCCGTAAAGCGGAATCACAGATCACCACTACATCAAAATAGTTCTGATGCGCGATTTCTTCCGCCAGCGATTCAGCCGCAATCTTAACGTTACCATTTGCATACGCTGTGGCGTGGCTTATTTCGGGTACGTTTTCTTTCGGCTTTTCGGTCTGTGTGATCAGCTTGTTATCCGGTTCGGTGCTGGTGTTATTCACGATAGCCACTTTACGGAGTTGAGAAGGGAAAGTCATATCTCCGGGCTGCATATAGTCAATAGAAATCTGCTCCAGGCTCTGACAGCTGCCGAGTGCCAACAGTAGCAGAGAAACAAATGCCAGTGAATAGAATTTTGCCATAGTCTTGATATCTTTAGTAGTTTAAGCAAAAGTACTATTTTGGATGAATAAAAGAAAGCCTCAAACAGTTTTTAACCGTTTGAGGCTTTCTTTTAGATTATAATCTTACATCGGACTGCTGTTAAGCATTCTGTCCGTGGCAGTTTTTATATTTCTTACCGCTTCCGCATGGGCAAGGATCATTGCGTCCTACCGTCTTTTCCGCACGGATCGGTTCGCGTTTTTGTTGCTCGCGAGTATCCTGACTGGCAGCAGCCTGCTGGTTCGGATCACTGAGGTCTTGTTTCTGTTCACGATACTTGCTCATATCCTGACGTTGCTCGGGAGCAGCCTGGCGTACTTCTACGCGGCGTGGCTGTTGTTCGTCTGCCGGAGCTTCCTGTACAGGGATCTGTCCGCGCATCAGAATGGAGATAGTCTGGTTATTGATCTTGTTCACCATAGCGTCAAACAGTGTTACGGATTCCAGTTTGTAGATCAACAGCGGGTCTTTCTGTTCGTAGCTTGCGTTCTGAACAGAGTGCTTCAACTCATCCAGCTCACGCAGGTTTTCTTTCCATGCTTCGTCGATAACGTGCAGCAGGATAGACTTTTCGAATGCTTTCACCACCTCTTTTGATTCGGACTCGTAAGCCGCTTTCAGATTGCAGGAGATGTTATACATCCGTTTTCCGTCTGTGATAGGAATCAGAATGTTTTCGTACATATGTCCCTGGTTTTCGTATACTTGTTTGATGACCGGATTAGCGATTTGTGCCAGGCGTTCCGTTTTGCGTTTGAAGTTTTCCATGGCAATGTTGAATGTCTTTTCTGCCAATGTGTCCTTCTTTTCATTACGGAATTCTTCTTCGGTGAACGGAGTTTCCATTGCCAATGTCTGGAGCAGTTCCATCTGACAGCCTTCGTAGTCATTGTTCTCGATCGCATTCGCGCAACGGTCCCAGATCATATTAACGATATCCATACCGATACGTTCACCCATCAGGGCGTGGCGGCGTTTGGTATAAACAACAGTACGTTGCTTGTTCATCACGTCGTCATATTCCAACAGACGTTTACGGATACCGAAGTTGTTTTCTTCCACCTTCTTCTGTGCACGCTCGATAGAGTTGGAGATCATCTTGTGCTCGATCATTTCGCCTTCCTGGAAACCGAGTTTGTCCATTACACTGGCAATACGGTCGGAAGAGAACAGACGCATCAAGTCATCTTCCAGTGACACGAAGAATACAGAAGAACCCGGGTCACCCTGACGTCCTGCACGACCACGCAACTGGCGGTCTACACGACGGGATTCGTGACGTTCCGTACCGATGATTGCCAAACCGCCCGCTGCTTTTACTTCCGGACTTAGTTTGATGTCGGTACCACGACCTGCCATATTGGTAGCAATGGTTACCGTGCCGCTCAAACCGGCAGTAGCAACGATGTCTGCTTCTTTCTGGTGCAGCTTAGCATTCAATACCTTGTGCTCAATCTTACGCATGGTAAGCATTTTGCTCAACATTTCGGAGATTTCTACCGAAGTAGTACCCACCAGTACCGGACGTCCTGCTTGAACCAATTTTTCGATTTCCTCAATAACAGCTTTATACTTTTCGCGCTTCGTCTTGTAAACGCGGTCGTTCATATCCTTACGGGAGATCGGACGGTTGGTCGGGATAACGACTACGTCCAATTTATAGATGTCCCAAAGTTCGCCTGCTTCCGTTTCAGCAGTACCGGTCATACCGGATAGTTTGTGATACATACGGAAGTAGTTCTGCAAAGTAATGGTAGCGAAGGTCTGTGTAGCAGCTTCCACTTTCACACGTTCCTTGGCTTCGATAGCCTGGTGCAATCCGTCAGAGTAACGACGACCTTCCATAATACGACCGGTCTGCTCGTCTACAATCTTCACCTGACCGTCGATTACTACGTATTCATCGTCTTTTTCGAACATCGTGTAAGCCTTCAACAGCTGATTGATGGTGTGTACACGTTCCGATTTGATGGCATAGTTAGTCAACAACTCATCCTTCTTTTCAAGCAGTTGCTCGTTGGTCAGATTCATGTTTTCCAGTTCCGAAAGCTGTCCGGCGATATCCGGAAGAACGAATAAAGTCGGATCTTCAGAGTTACCGGTAATCAGGTCTACCCCCTTATCTGTCAGGTCTACGCTATTCAACTTTTCGTCGATCACGAAGTACAGTGGATCAGTCACTTCATGCATACGCTTGTTGTTCTGTTCCATGTAGATCTCTTCCGTCTTGAGCATGCCTGCCTTGATTCCCTGTTCACTAAGGAACTTAATCAACGGTTTGTTTTTCGGCAATGCTTTGTGACTGCGGTATAGAGCGAGGAATCCTTCTTCCACCTCTTTCTTATCGTTGGATGCGATCAGTTTTTTTGCTTCGGAAAGATATTTGGTAGCCAGTACCTTTTGTGCTTCTACCAGACGTTCCACTAGTGGACGGAGTTGCTCGAACAACTGGTCATCGCCTTTAGGTACAGGACCGGAGATAATCAACGGAGTACGTGCGTCGTCAATCAATACCGAGTCAACCTCATCGACGATGGCATAGTTGTGCTGACGTTGTACAAGGTCTTTCGGGCTGATAGCCATGTTGTCACGCAGGTAGTCGAAACCGAATTCGTTGTTTGTACCGAAAGTGATATCAGCCAGATATGCCTGACGACGTGCGTCGGAGTTCGGCTGATGGCGGTCGATACAATCTACGCTCAAACCGTGGAACATATAAAGAGGACCCATCCATTCGGAGTCACGTTTGGCGAGGTAATCATTCACGGTAACTACGTGTACACCGTTTCCGGTCAATGCGTTGAGGAATACCGGGAGCGTGGCTACCAGTGTTTTACCTTCACCAGTTGCCATTTCCGCAATCTTACCTTTGTGCAAAACGACACCACCGAAGAGCTGTACGTCATAGTGAACCATATTCCATACAGTATCATTACCACCGGCTACCCAGTGATTCTGATAGATGGCCTTGTCACCTTCGATACGTACGAAATCTTTCGTGGCAGCCAGTTGACGGTCGAAGTCCGTAGCAGTTACAACGATTTCTTCATTTTCAGTAAAACGTTTGGCAGTAGCCTTTACGATAGAAAAAGCAACAGGTAGTACTTCGTCCAGTGCTTTTTCATATTTTTCCAGAATTTCTTTTTCTGTCTTATCGATTTGTGCGAAGACTTCTTCGCGGTCTTCCAGTTCGAGAGTTTCAATGCTTGCCTTCAACTCTTCCACTTTCGCACGTTCAGCAGTAGCCGATTCATGGATATATTTTTTGAGTTCTTCCGTTTTGGCACGGAGGGCGTCGTTGTCTAGTTTTTCAATCTCCGGGTAAGCAGCTTTGATCTTTTCCACCCAGGGTTTGATTTCTTTCATGTCTCGTGTGGATTTGTTTCCGAAAATCGAGCTTAAAAATTCATTAAATCCCATGTTGTATTATTTAGTTTATTATTATTTCTTGATTGTCTGCACGGTGCTTTTTCACTTTCGGAGAAAGGAAAGTAGCATAAACCTGCTACCAAGCTGTGCAGAGTGATTATAAATCCGCGCAAAGTTACATTAAAATGCTGATTTATTTATGTTTTGCGCATGGTTTTTGTGAGGAATCTTTTACCGAAGATCGGTAATAGGGGCCGAAGAAGAGGCATTGGGAGCCCGTATGCGCATGAAATGAGCCAGTGTAGGCGCAATATGGTCGATTGTTACAGGTGTCTGAATGATGACCGGTTTCACGGAGTGACCCATGAAGATCAGCGGTGCGGGGATATAGGAATGACGTACCACCTTGTTCTCGTTGCCGTTTTCGCTGACGATAGTCCATCCCGGTAACACGTCGATCACGAGGTCGCCGGAACGCTTGCGGTGATAGCCGTTGCGTATTCTGTATATTTCCGGAGTCCATGAACCCAGGAGAAGTCGGTGGGCGGAATATGCCTCATTTACTCCGCTGAACTGCATCAGGAAGTCGGCAGACTTTTCCTGCACTTCTGTCAGGTTCAGTTGCTTTTGTTCCAGTAACTTGTGGTTCAGATAGATTTGCTGGTCGTGATAGGCTTCTACATATTTTCCTTCACCGTAAGTGGCCATCAGAAACATGTTCAGCAAGGCGGTGCAGCGGTTGAGGTGAAACTCTCCGGTCGGTATTTTGTACAGTCCCGAATCCGTCGATTCGCTGTCCGTATATCCGGTGGAAGTGACGAAGATAAGCACATTCTGCAAGCCTACTTTCTTGTCGAGCAGGTCAAGCAGGTTGGCGATGCTGCGGTCGAGGCGTACATAAGTGTCCTGTATTTCCATGGCACACTCTTGTACGGACTTGTGCGCATAGTTGCCTGCATAATAAGTAAGTGCCAATAAGTCAGTAATGTCATCCATGCCGACCGAACCTTTGCCGATTGCTTCTTCTGCGAGGGCATTTACTTCATCGTTGACGAACGGGCTGGTGATGAAACGGCGGAACTTATTGTTGCGGTCGTCGTCAAATTTATATTTGAACACTACGTCCCGCCAATCTGGCAGGAAAGTGTACATACCACGTGGGAAAACCGGTTCCCATGTGACGCTGGAGATGCGGGAGTCGATGGCCTGACGGTCGTTATATTGGCTTGCCCACCAGGGGAATTCGCCATAATAAGTCGTTCCGCTCCATTTTCCGGTCGTGGGATTGATCCAGAACGCTCCGTTTCCTGCATGTCCGGCAGCGAAAATGGCTGCGTCGCAGAAAGGGGCGATGGCGTATACGATACCTTTGCCTTGTGTCGCTATTTTCAGTTCGTCGGCAATGGTAGAGGTTAATAATTTGGTAGGGGCACAGGTCTGATCGGTGTAATAACCCATGAAGGCCGCATCGTCCGTACTGTTGACAGGGCGTAGGGTGGCTACATCCATCCATCGGTTGGAAATGATCCCGTTGACGGAAGGCGTTGATCCGCTGTAGATGGCTGCCATGGCAGAGGCACGGTCTACACCGCTGAATGTATATTCTGCATTGTGGAATACTCTTCCCTCTTTCCAAAGGCGTTTGAAGCCTCTCTCGCCGTAGAGCGACGAAAAAGCTTCCAGATAGTCCGTACGCAACTGGTCAATCGTGAGTCCTACCACAAGTTTAGGGGCAGTAGGCAACGACTGAGCTTGTAGCCCGGTGAAGGTCAGTACGGTAATCAAGGAAGTTAGTAGTCCTTTCATTATTTCTTTTTAGAGGTCAATATCAAATTGCTCGCTGAACGTATCAGCAAACAGAGTGCCAAAGGTACAACAGCTAAGTCAAATCTCTGCGGAATTAGCGGAAAAAGCACCATAAAAAGTGTTAAAACGACTATATTCAGCGTCAAATACCAGCATTTCTTTCCTTTTCGGACACAATAAATGATGTATGGAAGGAGCAGAAGCTGTCCCGGATGGAATACCAGCAATAAGAAATTGGAGCTGACAGCCGGATGTTCGGAGAATAGGGCGAGGAAGGCCAGCACACAGCCCACGATGCCTGCGGCACCGAATAAAATAAGGTCGACACCCCAGAGTCCTGTCCTTTTGCGGATGCTGTAGATAGTAGCAGCTGCGGTAAGTATAAAAAGCAGGAGGGAACATTGGAACGGGGTGGGTATCCAACCGCCTTCTTCTTCCTCGGGAAGGGCGTCTACGATCAGCTCCTTGCCGGATACGAGCGGACGCTGAACCGAATCATGGACGATTTGGGCGCCTGCGAAAGCATCCATCAGGTAAAAGGGGGCAAACATCATTTGGCGTTGCGTGATGGGGCGGTCTGCTTCGCTACCGATGCAGAGGTCGATGCCGAAGCGGGCCCACGGATGGCCTTTGCAGTATTGATGTACGATATCGCGGAAAGATAGCGAACCGTCTTGCGGCTCTGCGGGATATATTACCTTTCCGTCAATGCTTTCTTCTATTTTATCGCGCGGGCGTGTAGCGCAATTGTCATAAAAGAAATTATACCGGTAAACTCTGTTTTCGGGAAGATAGTTTTCTTGCAGTAGTCGGATGAGTTCCGCTTTTTCTTCTTTGCTCAGGTTGAGTGTCTGTTGCCAGACGCTGCGCCCGTCGAAGGCATATTCCGCCGCGAAACGGGCGTAGTCGGTAGCTCCCAGCTGGTAGTCTGTCTCACCGAGTGAAAAACGGAGGATGAAGTTGGGAGTATTGAAGCTGAATAGTCCATAGTTGAATACGGCATCTATTCCGTTGGCCGGATCTTCGTAGCGGATGGCTGTATGTCCGAACAGGGAGTATATTTCTTCACCGGGGGCGCAAGTCAGCAGGCTGAGGCGGATGGAGTCGTTGCCAGAAGCTATGGCTTGTCCGTTTGAAAAGATAAGCAGATAAAGAGTCAGTAATGGATATAGAATTGTCCGTTTCATCAGAAATGCCCGTTTATTATTTTGGTGGCGAATATACGAAGAATAGTTGGATTGTAGAAACGGAGGCTTCGTTTTATCCAAACAGAGGCTTTGTTTTACCCAAACAGAGGCTTCGTTTCACCCAAACAGAGCCTCTGATTAGGGTAAATAGGGCCTTTAAAAGCGTTCTTTTTTCCTTATAAAATGTGGAACGCTGAACGGAACACTTTAAAACTCTTGTAACTGATTGATATATAGGGAAATGTTGTGTAAGGAAAAATAACTATGAAACGCAAAGCGGTACCATAATAAGGGATAACTAATAAATTATATATTTAAAAATATATAGTTCGATTTTGGCGTTTGGGGCGATATTTGAAATGAAAAAAGAAGATAATTCCTTCTGTATGCTTCAACTTTTCTTTTTTTACTTTACCTTTGCGCCGCTAAAGACGAAAAGTATTGAACTTAATTATCGACATAGGAAATACGACAGCGAAAGTTGCCCTCTTCAATGGAAGTGAGATGGTGGAGGTGTTGACCGAATCCAATCAATCATTGGATAGCTTGGAGGCTCTTTGCTCCAAATACCGGATTGAGCGGGGGATTGTAGCTACTGTCGTCGATTTGAACGAACGGATACTTGCCGAACTGGCTGCTTTGCCGTTCCCTCTGTTATGGCTCAATCATGAGACTCCGTTGCCGGTAGGTAATCTGTACGAAACTCCCGAGACATTGGGGTACGACCGGATAGCTGCTGTAGTGGGTGCCAACGAGCAGTTTCCTCATAATGACATCTTGGTCATTGATGCAGGCACTTGCATTACTTATGAGTTTATTGACTCGAAAGGACAATATCATGGCGGTAATATTTCTCCCGGCATGCAGATGCGCTATAAAGCGCTTCACCAGTTTACCGGACGCTTGCCGCTGATAGACTCCAACGGGCGCAAACTGCCGATGGGAAGGGATACGGAAACTGCCATCCGTGCAGGGGTGCTGAAAGGAATGGAATATGAAATTTCAGGTTATATTGAGGCTATGAAGCATAAATATCCTGAACTTTTGGTTTTTTTAACGGGCGGAGATGACTTTTCTTTTGATAGCAGCGTAAAAAGTGCCATCTTTGCAGATAGATTTTTAGTGTTGAAAGGATTAAATAGAATTTTAAACTATAATAATGGTAGGATTTAAACACACGATTTGGGCGCTTTTGCTCATGATGGTTACCGGAACGGCAATCGCTCAAAATAATACAAACTCTCCTTACACACGATATGGCTATGGCGACTTGTCCGATCAAAGTTTCGGAAATAGCAAGGCGATGGGTGGAATTGCTTTCGGACTCAGGGATGGAGCACAGATCAATCCAACGAATCCTGCTTCCTATACGGCCATTGATTCGTTGACGTTCCTGTTCGAAGGGGGTGTCAGTTTACAGAATATGAATATTAGTGGTGGTGGCCTGAAGTTGAATGCCAAAAACGCCAGTTTCGATTATCTCGCTATGCAGTTCCGGTTGGCTCCGTGGATGGCGATGAGTGTCGGATTGTTGCCATATTCTAATGTGGGGTATACGGTGTCTGATAGTCAGACTACGGACAATGGTTTGGCATATAGCAGAAGTTTTACCGGTGACGGTGGTTTGCATCAAATGTACGTAGGTGCTGGTGTAAAAGTGCTTAAAAATCTCTCTGTCGGTGTGAATGCATCTTATTTTTGGGGAGATATAACCCGTACAAGAGGAATGTTCTATCCGGGAACATCTTCTTATGATTCCTATCAGCGAAAAATGGTAACCTCGATTTCTGATTATAAATTGGATTTCGGTGCACAATATACACAGGCTTTGAATAAAAAGAGTTCTTTGACGATTGGTGCTGTATATTCTCCTAAACATAAGTTGAATAATGATTATACGTCAATTGTAATCATGGGAGCATCTAGTTCAAGTTATGGAACTGAATATAAGGATGTACTGGATGCTACATTTGAATTACCCAATACCTTTGGAGTCGGATTTACATATAACTATGACAAGCGTTTGACAGTTGGTGCAGATTATAGCTTACAGCAATGGTCAAAAACTAATTTTGGCGTAGTAACAAGTGACGAGAATGTACGTCAGGACTTTAATGAAACTTTCACTTATTGTGATCGTACAAAAATATCAGTAGGTGCGGAATACATTCCTAATTTGATAGGACGTTCCTATTTCGCCCACATAAAATACCGTTTAGGAGCTTATTATACGACACCGTATTATAAGATTGATGGGAAAAAGGCTTCACGTGAATATGGTGTAACTGCCGGTTTCGGTCTGCCTGTTCCCCGTTCGCGTTCCATACTTAGTATCAGTGGACAGTTTGTCCGCGTAAAAGGATTGGAGACGAACATGGTGAATGAAAATATCTTCCGCGTGAGTATCGGGCTTACGTTCAACGAACGTTGGTTCTTCAAGCGTAGGGTAGAGTAATAAAAGTGAGAGAGAGAGAATAGACGATATTATATAAACAACTAAAATTTAGATACAATGAAAATTAAAACGCTTGTGGCTATGTTGTTCCTTTCGGCTGGAGCAACCACTGTGGTGGCACAGGATGCGTCTAACTGTAACTCAAACAGTAGTATTTCGCATGAGGCTGTGCGTGCAGGAAATTTTAAAGATGCGTATACTCCCTGGAAAGCTGTGTTGGAAAATTGTCCCACACTCCGTTTTTACACTTTTACTGACGGATATAAAATCCTTAAAGGCTTGATGGCTCAGATTAAGGATAAGAATAATCCTGAATATCAGAAGTATTTTGATGAATTGATGAATACGCATGATTTGCGTATGAAATACACAGAAGAATTCCTTGCAAAAGGAACTAAAGTGTCTTCTGCTGACGAAGCGCTGGGTATCAAGGCTGTAGACTATATTGCTTTGGCTCCGAAAGTAGACGCTAACCAAGCCTATCAATGGCTGAGCCAGTCTGTAAATGCAGTGAAAGGCGAATCGGCAGCTGCTACGCTTTTTTATTTCCTTCAGATGTCATTGGATAAACTGAAAGCTGATCCTAATCATAAAGAACAATTTATTCAGGATTATCTGCTTGCTTCAGAATATGCTGACGCTGCTATTGCTGCAGAAACTAATGAAGCAAAAAAGAAAAACTTTATGGGTATCAAAGATAACCTCGTGGCTTTGTTCGTAAACAGTGGTACTGCTGACTGCGAATCTCTGCAGGGTATTTATGGTCCGAAAGTAGAAGCTAACCAGACAGACTTGGCTTATCTGAAAAAAGTAATCGATATCATGAAAATGATGAGATGTACAGAAAGCGAAGCTTATCTGCAAGCATCTTTCTACGCTTATAAGATAGAGCCAACAGCTGAAGCTGCTACAGGATGTGCTTATCAGGCATTCAAGAAAGGTGATATTGATGGTGCTGTGAAGTTCTTTGACGAAGCAATCCAATTGGAAACTGACAACGTGAAGAAAGCAGAAAAGGCATATGCTGCTGCAGCTGTATTGGCTTCTGCTAAGAAATTGTCTCAAGCCAGATCATACTGTCAGAAAGCAATTAGCTTCAACGAGAACTATGGTGCTCCTTATATCCTGATTGCTAACTTGTATGCAATGAGTCCTAACTGGAGTGACGAGTCTGCATTGAATAAGTGTACTTACTTCGCTGTAATTGATAAACTGCAACGTGCAAAAGCAGTTGACCCAAGTGTGGCTGAAGAAGCAAACAAGTTGATTGGTACATATTCCGGTCATACTCCACAGGCTAAAGACCTATTTATGTTAGGTTACAAACAAGGCGACCGTATCACTATCGGTGGCTGGATCGGAGAGACTACAACGATTAGATAAAATTTATGTTGCGAAAACGAAGTAACCGTTTGTTGCATAAAAGCATAAGCATAACAATTGCCTTTGGGGCAATTGTTATGCTTCTTTCATTTTCTTCCTGCGGAGGTAAGAAGAATACGCTGGGCGACGCCATCACAGAACGTGATTCATTACCGGTGATGAATACACTGGGAGTAACTACTCTTATATCCGACTCGGGAGTGACACGTTATCGGGTGAATACAGAAGAATGGACGGTGTACGACCGCAAGAAACCTTCCTATTGGGCATTTGAAAAGGGAGTTTATCTGGAACAATTTGATTCTATCTTTAATATTGAAGCCAGCATCAAGGCAGATACCGCTTATTATTATGATAAGCAGAAACTCTGGAAACTGATAGGGAATGTAGATATACAGAACCGGAAAGGGGAACGTTTCAATACCGAGTTGCTTTATTGGAACGAAGCAACTCAAAAAGTCTATTCCGACAAGTTTATACGTATCCAGCAGCCGGATCGTGTAATTACCGGACATGGTTTTGACTCCAATCAGCAAATGACCGTTTATGTCATTCAGAATATTGAGGGCATTTTCTATGTTGACGAAAATGGGGGAACTGCTCAACCGGAAGTAAAAGCATTGCCGCCGGATTCGACGAAAAAAGATTCTGTGAAATAAACTATGAATATTTATATCTCTTTACTCATCACTATGGCTTTCTCCGCTTTCTTCTCAGGAATGGAGATCGCGTTTGTCTCAGTAGATAAGTTGCGCTTTGAAATGGAACGTAAGGGAGGAATCACATCCCGTATTCTTTCCATCTTTTTCAAGAACTCGAACGAATTTATCTCTACCATGCTGGTAGGAAACAATATAGCATTGGTTATCTATGGTATATTGATGGCACAGATCATCGGTGATAATCTGTTGGCTGGTTTTATTGATAACCACTTTCTGATGGTGTTGGCGCAGACCGTCATCTCTACTCTGATTATTTTGGTGACTGGAGAGTTTCTTCCTAAAACATTGTTTAAGATCAATCCCAATCTGGTCTTGAATGTTGCCGCTATTCCGCTTTTTATTTGTTATGTCATTTTATATCCTGTCTCGAAGTTATCTTCCGGTTTGTCTTGCCTTTTTCTTCGTATATTCGGTATGAAGGTTAACAAAGATGCTTCGGACAAGGCTTTCGGAAAAGTCGATCTGGACTATTTCGTGCAGAGTAGCATCGATAATGCTGCGAATGAAGAAGAATTGGATACGGAAGTGAAAATCTTTCAAAATGCACTTGATTTCTCAAACATAAAAATACGTGACTGTATCGTTCCACGTACCGAAGTCGTTGCGGTCGACCTTACTACTTCGTTGGATGAACTCAAGAGCCGTTTTATAGAATCCGGGATCTCGAAGATCATTGTGTATGACGGAAATATCGATAATGTGGTCGGTTTTATCCATTCATCGGAAATGTTTCGTGATCCGAAAGACTGGCGCGATAACGTGAAAGACGTGCCGATCGTACCCGAAACGATGTCTGCCCACAAACTGATGAAGCTGTTTATGTTGCAAAAGAGGACGATTGCCGTGGTAGTGGATGAGTTTGGAGGTACATCCGGCATTGTGTCGTTGGAAGACTTGGTAGAAGAAATATTTGGTGATATAGAAGATGAACATGACAATACTTCCTATATCTGCAAGAAGATTGACGAAGATGAATATGTTTTGTCGGCTCGTCTGGAGATAGAAAAAGTCAATGAAATGTTCGGACTTGATCTGCCCGAATCGGACGACTATCTGACAGTAGGCGGATTGATACTGAACCAATATCAGAGCTTCCCGAAACTGCACGAATTGGTACGTGTCGGCCGTTATCAGTTTAAAATAATCAAGGTGACAGCGACAAAAATAGAACTTGTACGCTTAAAAGTCATGGAATAATGGCGATAACCGTGAAATTTTTAGCTAATAAATAGAAGCATATTAGCATTTTTTGTATCTTCGTGCGCTAAAATGACAATAGAAAGAAATAATAATAAACATAAATCGTATTAATCAAAATGGCAACATTACAAAACATTAGGTCGAAAGGACCTCTATTGGTGATTGTTATCGGTTTGGCGCTGTTTGCTTTCATCGCGGGTGACGCGTGGAAGGTGATGCAACCGCACCAGGCACATGACGTAGGTGAGGTGAACGGAGATGCTCTTTCCGCTCAAGAGTATCAGAATTTGGTAGAAGAATATACCGAAGTGATAAAACTCTCCCGTGGAGTGACTGCACTGAACGACGAACAGACCAATCAGGTGCGCGACGAAGTATGGCGTTCCTACGTTAATAACAAACTGGTTGAGAAAGAAGCAAAAGCATTGGGACTGACAGTTTCTGCTGCTGAAATTCAGGATATCCTGAAAGCAGGCGTGCATCCGTTGTTGCAACAGACTCCTTTCCGCAACCCGCAGACCGGTGCTTTCGATAAGGATATGCTCAATAAGTTCCTGGTAGATTACGCTAAAATGAACGAATCTCAGATGCCGGCTCAGTATGCAGAACAGTACAACAACATGTACAAATACTGGTCATTCATCCAGAAGACATTGGTTCAGAGCCGCCTGGCAGAAAAATATCAGGCATTGGTAGCAAAAGCGCTTCTCTCTAATCCGGTAGAAGCACAGGACGCTTTCGACGCAAGAGTGAATCAATATGACTTGTTGATGGCTGCCGTTCCTTATTCTTCTGTAGTAGATTCTACAATCGTTGTGAAAGAATCGGAACTGAAAGACCTTTATAACAAGAAGAAAGAACAGTTCAAGCAATATCAGGAAAGCCGTGATATCAAGTACATTGATGTTCAGGTGACTGCAAGTGCGGAAGACAGAGCTGCTATCCAGCAGGAAGTAGACGAAGCTACTGCACAGTTGGCTACTACAACAGATGACTATACTTCTTTTATCCGCTCTGTAGGCTCGGAAGCTCCTTATGTAGACTTGTTCTATAATAAAACAGCTTTCCCGTCAGATGTAGTTGCCCGTCTGGACTCTGCATCCGTTGGTTCTGTTTATGGTCCGTACTATAATGGTGCCGACAATACTATTAATTCATTCAAAGTGGTTGCAAAAACAGCTGCTGCCGACTCAATCGAGTTCCGTCAGATTCAGGTGTTTGCAGAAGACGCTTTGAAGACAAAAGCCTTGGCGGACAGTATCTATACTGCTATCAAAGGCGGTGCTAACTTCGCAGATCTGGCTAAGAAATACGGTCAGACGGGTGAGACTAACTGGATGAGCTCTGCACAGTATGAAGGCGCACAGATCGATGGTGACAACCTGAAGTTTATCTCTGCTATCAATAATACAGGCGTGAACGAAGTAGTAAACCTGCCGTTGGGACAAGCTAATGTAATCCTGCAGGTGACTAACAAGAAAGCTGTGAAGGATAAATATAAAGTAGCTGTTGTGAAACGTGAAGTTGAATTCAGCAAAGAAACTTATAACCGTGCTTACAATGACTTCAGCCAGTTCATCGCTGCCAATCCTACTGCTGAAAAGATGATCGCTAACGCTGAAGAAGCCGGATACAAACTGCTTGACAGAAGAGACTTGTATAGCTCAGAACACACTATCGGTGGTGTAAGAGGTACTAAAGAAGCATTGAGATGGGCGTTTGCCGCTAAACCGGGTGATGTTTCCGGTTTGTATGAATGTGGCGAAAGCGACCATATGGTTGCAGTAGCTCTGGTTGGTGTTACTCCGGAAGGATATCGTCCGCTGAAAGCTGTACAGGATCAGTTGAGAGCTGAAATCGTTAAAGATAAGAAAGCCGAAAAGATCATGGCTGATATGAAAGCTGCCAATGCAACTTCTCTCGACCAGTACAAGGCTATGCCCGGTGCAGTCAGCGATTCTTTGAAGCTGGTTACATTTGCCGCTCCCGCTTATGTCTCTGAATTGCGCAGCAGCGAACCGCTGGTAGGTGCTTATGCTTCTGTGGCTGAAATGAACAAACTGAGTGCTCCAATCAAAGGTAATGCCGGTGTATTTGTGCTTCAGATGTATGGCAAAGACAAACTGAGCGATACTTTTAACGCTAAAGATGAAGAAGCTACATTGGCTAATATGCACGCACGCTTCGCAAGCCGTCTGATGAACGACCTGTATCTGAAAGGAAAAGTGAAGGATACACGTTACCTGTTCTTCTAAGATTAGTCGTAAAAACGATAACTGCAAAAGGTCGTTCCATGCTTTGGAACGACCTTTTTTGCTAACTTTTACATCCTTGCTATACGGAAATCGACTTTATTTCCTTACATTTGCAAATATAAACCATGAACAGAAAGAATGATGTCTAAATATCCCCTCTTAGGAATGACGCTTATGGAGCTGCAGTCACTGGTGAAACGTCTGGGAATGCCGGGCTTTGCAGCCAAACAGATTGCATCCTGGCTTTATGATAAGAAGGTGACTTCGATTGATGAAATGACTAACTTGTCGTTGAAATACCGGGAGTTACTGAAGCAGAACTATGAGGTAGGAGCTGAAGCTCCGGTGGAGGAAATGCGCTCTGTAGACGGTACGGTGAAATACCTGTACCCTGTGGGCGAGAATCATTTTGTGGAGTCGGTGTATATTCCGGATGATGAACGGGCGACTTTATGCATTTCTTCGCAGGTAGGCTGCAAAATGAACTGCAAGTTCTGTATGACCGGGAAACAAGGCTACTCTGCCAACCTGACCGCCCATCAGATTATCAATCAGATTCACTCCTTGCCGGAACGGGACAAACTGACGAATGTCGTCATGATGGGAATGGGCGAACCGCTCGATAATCTGGAAGAGGTGTTGAAGGCATTGGACATACTGACAGGGTCCTATGGTTATGCATGGAGCCCGAAGCGGATTACCGTTTCAACTGTCGGATTGCGGAAAGGATTGCGGCGCTTTATCGAAGAAAGCGACTGTCACCTTGCCATCAGCCTGCATTCTCCGGTGACCGCCCAGCGTGCGGAACTGATGCCGGCGGAGAAAGCCTTTTCTATCACGGAAATGGTGGAACTGTTAAAAAACTATGATTTTAGCAAACAGCGTCGACTTTCGTTTGAATATATTGTTTTTAAGGGGCTTAATGATTCGCAAGTTTATGCCAAGGAGTTACTCAAACTGCTTCGCGGACTGGATTGCCGGATGAACCTGATTCGTTTCCATTCTATTCCGGGAGTAGCCCTTGAAGGAGCCGATATGGATACGATGACCCGTTTCCGTGACTATCTGACTACGCACGGGCTTTTCACTACCATTCGTGCTTCGCGGGGAGAGGATATTTTTGCGGCATGCGGTATGCTGTCGACTGTGAAACAGGAGGAAAATAATAAAAGTTAATATAAAAATCGAACATCATGAAAAAGTACTTTTTTTATTTAAGCATGGCTCTGGTAGCCTTCGTAGTTGCTTCTTGTGGATTAAAGGGGAATCATACCTCTAGCGGTCGTCCGTATGAACTGTTGGTTGTAGTAGATGCGGGAGTGTGGGACCGTGCCGCCGGAAGGGCCTTGCATGATGTGCTTGATTCTGACATGCCGGGACTGCCCCAGTCGGAACCTTCTTTCCGGATTATGTATACTTCACCGAAGGACTATGATTCTACGCTGAAGTTGATCCGTAATATTGTGATAGTAGATATAAAAGATATTTATACCAAAGGTACTTTCAAGTATGCGAAAGACGTTTATGCTTCTCCACAGATGATACTGACCATTCAGGCTCCGAACGAAGAAGTGTTTGAGAAGTTTGTCGAAGAAAACAAGCAGACGATTATCGACTTCTTCACTCGCGCTGAAATGAACCGTCAGATTACTTTGCTGGAGGAAAAGCACAACAACTTTATCTCAAATAAGGTAGATAGTCTGTTTGACTGCGATATCTGGATACCTTCCGAACTGAATAACTCCAAGACAGGAGAGGACTTCTTTTGGGCATCTACCAATACAGGCAGCGCGGATCGCAATTTCGTGATGTATTCTTATCCTTATACTGACAAGGATACATTCACCAAAGAATACTTTGTTCATAAGCGCGATTCTGTGATGAAAGCCAATATCCCCGGATATAAAGAAGGCGTATATATGTCGACAGACTCGTTACTGACCGATGTTCGTCCGATCAACGTGCACAATGACTACACGATGGAAGCTCGTGGATTGTGGCGCATGAAGGGTGACTTCATGGGTGGCCCGTTCGTTTCCCATACTCGTCTGGATCAGAAGAACCAACGTATTATTACAGCAGAAATATTTGTATATTCACCCGATAAAATGAAACGCAATCTGGTTCGCCAGATGGAAGCATCTCTTTATACGCTGAAACTTCCGCAAGAAGCTCAGCAGAGTCAGATTCCACTGGGGGTAACCAGAGAAGCGGAACCAACTAATAAATAAAAACATGGAAGAAAACAAAATAAGAATCGGCATTACCCAAGGAGATATCAACGGGGTAGGTTATGAAGTGATCTTGAAGACATTCTCAGACCCTACCATGCTTGAGCTATGTACTCCGATTATCTACGGTTCACCTAAAGTAGCGGCTTACCATCGTAAAGCACTGGATGTACAGGCTAATTTCAGCATTGTCAACACAGCTTCCGAAGCCGGATACAACCGTCTGAGTGTAGTGAACTGTACAGATGACGAAGTGAAAGTGGAATTCTCCAAACCCGATCCCGAAGCAGGTAAGGCTGCATTGGGTGCTTTGGAGCGTGCCATAGAAGAGTATCGTGAGGGGCTGATCGACGTCATTGTGACAGCTCCGATCAACAAACATACCATTCAGTCGGAAGAGTTCTCTTTCCCCGGTCATACGGAGTATATTGAAGAACGTCTGGGCAATGGAAACAAGTCACTGATGATCCTGATGAAAAACGATTTTCGTGTGGCTTTAGTAACGACGCATATTCCGGTAAGGGAGATTGCTACAACAATCACCAAGGAACTGATTCAGGAAAAGCTGATGATTTTCCATCGTTGTCTGAAACAGGATTTCGGTATCGGTGCGCCCCGTATTGCAGTGCTTTCACTGAATCCTCATGCAGGAGACGGCGGACTGCTAGGTATGGAAGAACAGGAAATCATTATCCCTGCCATGAAAGAAATGGAAGAGAAAGGGATCATTTGTTACGGTCCTTATGCTGCGGACGGTTTTATGGGTTCGGGCAATTATACTCACTTTGACGGAATCCTTGCTATGTATCATGATCAGGGACTGGCTCCGTTCAAAGCCCTGGCTATGGAAGACGGTGTGAACTATACCGCCGGACTGCCGGTTGTACGTACCTCTCCGGCTCATGGAACAGCCTATGACATCGCTGGTAAAGGACTGGCCAGCGAAGACTCTTTCCGTCAGGCTATTTATGTAGCGATTGATGTATTCCGCAACCGCCAGCGCGAGAAAGCGGCACGGGTAAACCCGTTGCGGAAGCAGTATTACGAGAAACGGGACGATAGTGATAAACTAAAACTGGATACAGTAGACGAAGATTAAGTAATAGGTATTAAGTAATAAGTATTAAGTATTAGCCATGCGGATGGAAGCGAGATGATAATGATGGTAATACTTAATACTTATTACTTAATACTTATTACCTATTACTTAATATTAAGATAGATGACCAAAGCGGAGATACAACAAGTGAAACAGCGTTTCGGTATTATTGGCAATACCGAGGCTTTATCACGTGCCATAGATGTTGCCATTCAGGTAGCGCCTACCGATTTGTCTGTGCTGATTACCGGAGAAAGTGGTGTCGGAAAAGAAAGTTTTCCACAGATCATTCATCAATATAGCCGGAGAAAGCATGGGCAGTATATTGCTGTCAACTGTGGTGCCATACCGGAAGGTACGATCGATTCCGAACTGTTCGGACACGAGAAAGGAGCATTTACCGGTGCTATTGGTGAGCGGAAAGGATATTTTGGAGAAGCTGACGGTGGAACTATCTTCCTTGATGAAGTGGGAGAGTTGCCGTTGCCTACACAGGCGCGTCTGCTCCGTGTACTTGAAAGCGGTGAATTTATCAAGGTAGGTTCATCCAAAGTACAAAAGACGGATGTACGTATTGTGGCAGCTACCAACGTGAACCTGACACAAGCCATTGCCGAAGGACGCTTCCGGGAAGATTTGTATTATCGGTTGAACACGGTGCCTATTCAGATACCACCTTTGCGTGAGCGTGGAGATGATGTGCTGTTGTTGTTCCGTAAGTTTGCCGCAGACTTTGCCGAAAAGTACCGGATGCCGGCTATCCAGCTGACGGAAGATGCCAAGAAGATATTGCTTGCTTATCCGTGGCCGGGAAACGTCCGGCAGTTGAAGAACATCACAGAGCAGATTTCGATTATAGAAACAAACCGTGAGATAACGGCTGCGATTCTGCAGACCTATCTTCCGGCACAGAATACCCAACGCCTTCCGGCACTGTTCGGCACACGCGAGAGCAAGAGCTTTGAGAGCGAACGCGAAATACTATATTCTGTCTTGTTCGATATGCGTCAGGAAGTGGCGGAACTGAAGAAGATGGTGCACAATATGATGGCTGAACGTGCGGGACAAGTCGGACAGATGGGACAGGTAGTAGCTACTCCGGTAGTGACAACGACGCACCAACCTTCCGTGCCGGCCATTATCCATGCTGTGCAGCAACCGTCTGTTTGTCCCAAAGAAGACGATGACGATATTCAGGACACGGAAGAATATGTAGAAGAAACCCTTTCGCTCGATGAAGTGGAAAAAGAAATGATACGTAAAGCGCTTGAGAGGCATCATGGTAAGCGGAAAAGTGCGGCGAAGGATCTGAATATCTCCGAGCGTACCCTTTACAGAAAAATAAAAGAATATGAATTGGATTAAGAAAATAGCACGACCGCTGATATTGGTTGTTTTACCGGCAGTCATCATCGCCTGTAGTGTGTCCTATAAGTTTAATGGCTCCTCTATCAATTACGATAAGGTGAAGACTATTTCGATTGCTGATTTCCCGATTAAGTCGGAGTATGTGTATGCTCCGCTGGCTACCAAGTTCAATGAAGACCTGAAAGATATCTTCATCAGACAGACCCGTCTGCAACTGCTGAAACCGAACCAGAATGCGGATCTGCAGATTGACGGTGAAATTACGGGCTACAACCAGTATAACCAGGCAGTGTCTGCCGATGGTTACTCTTCGGAAACGAAGCTGACCATCACGGTCAATGTACGCTTTGTCAACAACACAAATCACGCCGAAGACTTCGAACAACAATTCTCAGCTTTCCGTACCTATGATTCCAGCCAGCTGCTGACGGCCGTACAGGATGGATTAATAGCGGAAATGAGTAAAGAGATAACCGACCAAATATTTAATGCAACTGTAGCAAACTGGTAATTTAATGACTTCTGTTAACTTGCAACAATGGATTCAGCATCCCGAGACGCTGAATAGGGATACTTTGTACGAACTGCGCAACCAGCTCGCGAGGTATCCGTATTTTCAGTCGCTCCGGTTGTTGTATCTCAAGAACCTGTATATTCTCCACGACATTAATTTCGGTGCGGAACTGCGGAAAGCCGTTCTGTATATTGCCGACCGACGGAAACTGTTTCATCTGATCGAAGGCGAACGCTTCGCTGTCGAATCCCAGAAGAAAGGGTTGCCTCTCTCTGAAGTATTGAAAGATGAGCCTACCGTCGACCGGACACTGGCTCTGATCGATGCTTTCCTTTCGACGGCTCCCGAAGAAGTAACCAGTCAGACAAGCTTTGATTACTCTATGGACTATACGGCATACCTTCTCGAAGAGACACCTGTCGCCGACGAGCCGGCAGAGGCAATGCCCAAGCTGAAAGGACACGAGCTGATTGACAACTTTATCGAAAAAAGCGAGACTGATCCAGTCGTATACCTGAAACCTTTGAGGGAAGAAGAGAAAGCAAAGGCAGCTTCTTCCGCTGAAACAAACGAAACGGGCAGAACAGACGAAACAACTGAAACCAACACCATAGAAGAGGAAGATGACAGCTGTTTCACAGAAACTTTGGCCAAAATCTACGTAAAACAGCAACGATATTCGAAAGCTCTTGAAATAATTAAAAAATTAAGCTTGAAATATCCAAAAAAAAATGCTTACTTTGCAGACCAAATCAGATTTTTGGAGAAATTGATTATTAACGCTAATTCAAAATAACTAAAAATGTACTTATTATTCATTATCTTAATGGTGATTGCAGCCTTGCTGATGTGCTTCATCGTGCTGATTCAGAATTCAAAAGGAGGCGGACTTGCTTCTGGTTTTTCTTCATCAAACGCTATCATGGGCGTGCGCAAGACTACAGATTTTCTGGAAAAAGCAACTTGGGGTCTGGCTATCTTCATGGTTGTGATGAGCGTTGCTACTGCTTACGTTGTTCCTTCTTCTTCTGCGGCTAAAGATGTATTGTTGGAACAAGCACAGAAAGAACAACAAACCAACCCGTATAATATGCCTACCGGTACTGCTGCTCCTCAGACAGATGCTACTGCTCCTGCAGAGTCTGCACCAGCAACGGAAGCTTCGGCTACTGAAACTCCTGCTCCTGCGGCAGAATAATTCAGTGACAGGATATTCGGTTTAAACTTATTGAGTGAACGGGCTTTTTGACCCGTTCTCTTCATTATAGGCGCGAATTACGCGAATTACAAGAGATTCTAATAGAATCGTGTAATACGTGTAGTTCGCGCCTGTCTTTATTATTGGGCCCGGTCTGCTCTTCTTCATACAGGAATATCCGGTCAGATGTCCTTTTTCTTATAAAATGTTCTCCTTTTTTAGTAAAACAAATGATAATTAGTTAACTTTGTTGCCCGTTACGAGATTATTAACTCCTTTTAAATATTACAATGACAGAACAATTGAAACAAAAGCTGAATGACTCCGCAGTGCTGCGTTGGAGTGTTCTAGCATTAGTCGCTTTTACCATGTTGTGCGGCTACTTCCTCACAGACGTTATGTCTCCTCTGAAACCCATGCTTGAAAAAGAACTTCTCTGGGACAGTTTAGATTACGGTTTTTTCACCAGTGCTTATGGCTGGTTTAATGTATTCCTGCTGATGCTCATCTTTGGTGGTATCATTCTGGATAAGATGGGAGTACGCTTCACCGGAATGGGTGCCTGTTTATTGATGGTGTTTGGTTGTGGATTGAAATATTATGCTATTACTACTACTTTCCCGGAAGGTGCGATGCTTTTCGGATTCAAGATGCAAGTCACATTGGCTGCATTGGGCTATGCTATTTTCGGTGTAGGAGTCGAAATTGCGGGTATCACCGTTTCGAAGATTATCGTGAAGTGGTTTAAAGGCAAAGAGATGGCTCTCGCTATGGGACTGGAAATGGCGACCGCGCGTATTGGAACAACTTTGGCCATGGTGCTTACCGTTCCTTTGGCAGACTTCTTCGGGTCTACGGATGAGAGCGGCGTATTCCATACCAATATTCCCGCTCCGATTCTGTTCTGTCTCGTCATGCTGTGCGTAGGTACCATCGCATTCTTCATCTATACTTTCTATGATAAGAAACTGGATGCTTCACTGGATGCGGAAGGACTGGAACCGGAAGAACCTTTCCGCATGAAAGACATCGTATATATCATTACCAACAAAGGATTCTGGCTGATCGCATTACTGTGCGTATTGTTCTATTCGGCTGTATTCCCCTTCATCAAGTATGCGGCTGATTTGATGGTACAGAAGTACAATGTAGATCCGAAACTTGCGGGAACGATTCCCGGATTGCTGCCGATTGGCGCGATCATCCTGACACCGTTGTTCGGGTCATTGTATGACCGTATCGGTAAGGGAGCCACGCTGATGGTGATCGGGTCGGTGATGCTGATTTTCGTACACACTATGTTCGCTCTTCCTATTCTGAATATCTGGTGGTTTGCAACGGTGATCATGATTATTCTGGGATTTGCTTTCTCATTGGTTCCTTCGGCAATGTGGCCTTCGGTTCCGAAGATTATTCCGGAGAAACAGTTGGGAACGGCTTATGCGTTGATCTTTTGGGTACAGAACTGGGGATTGATGGGCGTGCCTTTGCTGATTGGATGGGTGTTGAATTCTTATTGCAAAGGTCCGGTTGTAGATGGTGCACAGACTTATGATTATACCTTGCCGATGGCTATTTTTGCTATGTTCGGTGTACTTGCCCTGATTGTTGCCTTGATGCTGAAAGCAGAAAACAAGAAGAAAGGCTACGGACTGGAAGAAGCAAATATTCAGAAATAATCACAGTATATATTCTATCTGAAAAGATATAAAAGAGAAAAGATATGGCAACGAAAGAGAAAATAAACCTCCTGGAGGTGATCCCTTGTCGTAACGAACATATTAAAGCTGAACAGGAAGGGGAGACTATTGTGCTCTCCTTCCCTCGTTTTAAACGTTCGTGGATGAGTCGTTATTTATTGCCGAAAGGAATGTCCAAAGATATTCATGTGCGTCTGGAAGAACACGGTACGGCTGTATGGAACCTGATAGACGGGCAGCGGACGGTTCGTGAGATTATAGAAAAACTCGCAGACCACTTTCAATATGAAGCAGGCTACGAGTCTCGTGTATCTACCTATCTTTCCCAATTACAGAAAGACGGATTTATTAAATGGATAATTATCCATTAAAAAAGATTGCCCACAGGAGGACAGCACATCCTATCAGTACGCCCATAATGATAAGCGTTCCCCATACGAAATAGCTGTTATCTTTTTCTTTTTTCTTTTCCGAATCCTTGATGATGCGTTCCATCTCTTCCGGAGTCGTATCCGGCAGAAGATAAGGGTCGTTGTTTCTTCTAAGTCGCCCTAACTTGTCATTTCTCCGTTCACGGCGTAAGCGGGAGGCTTCTTTGCCGTCTTTCAGCCGACGTATCATGTCGAGCATATGTCCTTCGCCACCCATCGTTTTGTTTTTTTAGAGGTTTTATTTGCTTTCTTCTCTATCTACTTTCAGTAGTCCACCGGTCACCGGATCAAAGTAAACTTTGATGGTCGAGTTCTTGTTGAATAATACCGGAGCAAGGTATTCTATGATACCGAACTGAGTAACAGGTATTTCTCCTTCATACAATTTCTTTTTGCCGTCCGTCAGCGTCACCATTGCCTGTCCCGGTACGTTATAAGCAATGCCTTCCATCTCTTTCTTCTTTTTCCCGTCCTCTTGCGGAATCTTCACCGTTTTCAGGTCTTTCAGACTGATGTAGAATGGAGTGCCTGCCAAATCGTTGTTGGCAACTATACCCAGCTTCTTTGAAAAGCGGAAAGCTACCTCATTGTCGAATTCCTTATCCGGAGTGAGGCGGACAGTAAATGTCTTTTCTTCTTTATTGCGGACTCCCGAAAACATCTCGGTCATGGCTTCTTCCTGAAGATTCAGGTTGTCGAGCATGATTTTGAGCTGTGCGCCGTCCGAAGGCATATTATCTGCTTGTCCGCGCAATAATGCGTTTTTACTTTCGCGGATATTATAGATTTCCTTTGCTACCAGTTCGGCCATCTTGGCGGTTGAACTTGCCATCAGAATTTCTTCTGTGAGAAAGTCGCGGGGATTGGCTTTTCGTTGGGGAGCAACGGCATTGTTTGCTGCATTCTTTGCATTGTTACTGCTGTAGGGGACGTTGATTGATTTGATAAGACCCTCTTCAGTCAGTTCCATAAGAGGAGCTACGGTTTTGTCTTTCAGTTTGACGAAATAAGTAGCTTCGCTGTTTGGTACACCTACAGGTTTCACTTTGACACTGTTCAGTTCCCAGTATTCTTCGGGTTCGGCAGAGACGTTGGTCAGTCTCAGGTAGCGGTCGGCGTATTTGCTGAATTCACCCGGCTTATAGTTGACTTTGTTTGCTTTTATTTCTATTTCTATCTGGGTTTTGGGGAGGGCGTACACTACTCCGTAGTCTTTTCCTCGCGTCACTCCTGTCAGCACTTCGGTCTGCGCATAGGCGGAAGTTGCCATTAGTAGTCCTGTTGCTATGATTAACTTTTTCATATTCGGTTCTTTTTAGCTGATTTTGAAAAACAAAGTTAATGAAGTTATTGAATAAACCGTAAGTTCTTAACTTTTATTCGCTTACAAGTCGCCATGCCGTCGGCAGACAGGTGACGATATCACTTGCGATTAATCCGATCATGCCCTGTTTTTTCTGGGCGATGTCTCCGGCCAATCCGTGAATGTAAGTACCGATCTTTGCGGCGTCTTCGGCGGGATAGCCTTGCGCAAGGAGTGCAAGGATTACTCCTGTCAGTACATCTCCGCTGCCTCCTGTTGCCATACCGGGATTACCGGTCTGGTTGAAGTAACATTTGCCTTCGGGGGTGATAATGGCGGAATAAGCTCCCTTCAGAATGATATGTACTTTGGCAGTGTGCGCCAGTTCGCAGGCTTTCATCAGTCGTTCGTATGAGTCCTGACATTTGCCGACCAGGCGTTCCAGCTCTTTCGGGTGAGGGGTGAGGATGGAACCTTTCGGCAGATGGGTGAGCGTATGCCGGTGATTGGCCAGAATATTGAGTGCGTCGGCATCCAGTACCGTCGGAGTCTGACAATGTTCCAGTTGTTCTATCAGGGCGGCTTCCGTTTCCTCGTTGCGACCGAGTCCCGGACCGATGCCGACAGCTTGGTAATCGTCCGTATCGGTAGGTACGGCAAAGCATGTTTCGCTGACATCTGCTTCTACCATGGCTTCGGGGGCGGACGTTTGCAGAATATCGTTGTTGCATAACGGCGCGTGTACGGTCAGCAGACCTACTCCCGAGCGCAGACAGGCACGCGCGGCCAGTACCGATGCACCTGCCATTCCTTTTGAGCCGGCTATCAGCAGGGCATGTCCGAAGTTTCCTTTATGGGCGAATTGTTGGCGTGGTTTGATCAGTGAACGGATTTCTTCGATTTCCAGCATTTCGTAGTTTGTTTCAGTCTCTTCGATTCCTTCTTCGCTCAGCTGGATGTCCAATAACTCCCATTCGCCAACAAATTCTGTATTTTCGGCAAAGAGGAAGGCCAGTTTAGGAAGTTGCAGGCTGAAAGTGACGTCCGCACGGATAATATTGCTTTTTACATTGAATGTATTTTCTTCTCCCATCAGTCCGGAAGGGATGTCGATGGAGACTACCATGGCGGGAGAGGCATTGATATATTTCACAACGGCAGCGAATCCTCCGCTCAATGGTTTGTTGAGTCCGGAACCGAATAATCCGTCGATCACGAGATGTTCCGGTGTCAGTGTGGGAGGTACGAACTGGGTGCTGATTTCATGGAAAGTTACTTCTTCCATCATCTCTACCAGTTCTTTGTTGGTCTGGCAGTCGGGCGAAAGTTCGCCTTTCGTGTTGAAGAGATATACTTCGATCTTGTATCCTTTTTCCGCCATCATGCGGGCGATGGCGAGGGCGTCTCCGCCATTATTGCCCGGTCCGGCAAAGATGGTGACAGGTGTTTCCGGATTCCATCTGTTGGTGATGGCTTTAGTCAGCGCCTGTGCGGCACGCTCCATTAAATCTATGGATGCAATCGGTTCATGTTCAATGGTATAGGCATCTAACTTCTTAATGCTGCTGCTTGGAAATATTTTCATTGCGATATTCTTTTAGTTTTCGACGCACAAACTTACACAAAAACTCTGAATTAATCCTTTATTCCGGTTGGTTTTCGGCTTTAGATAAAGTGGCAAATTGAAAAATGCAGGGGAAATCAGAAGTTATCTTGGGGTGGCTTTGTCCTGTCTGTCTGTGATTCCTCAGTTGGGGGGCGGATATTTCTCTGCAAAGGTACGGGCATTCTTCAGATAAGATGCGGAGACTTTTCGGCTAAGATGCAGGCATTCTTCTCTTAAAGTGCCTCAGGGAAAACGCATTATAAATCATGTAAAATAAGTTCCCATAAGAATTCATTA